>Ga0325410_1001091_pt1 | contig 29665 bp, 17 predicted proteins | sample PopdelMetagenome_16_FD_206182 | JGI IMG/M metagenome (GOLD analysis project Ga0325410, IMG submission 206182) | Populus deltoides microbial communities from Bellville, Georgia, United States - Xylem-PdIQD-R3 | ecosystem: Host-associated > Plants > Phyllosphere > Stem > Wood/Secondary xylem...
AAGAAGATCAGCATCCCTTGATTAAGGTTTGCAATTGTGAATGATCAATCATATGTCTTTAAATTTTATTGTTTCTCATTTGACGTTATGTGACTTTTTCTCAATAAATCTCTCAAGATTCCAACGACATCACCTTGTTTCTGAGCACTTCTAAACAAGGTCAAACAAACCACTAAAATATTGCTCAATAATTCATCTACAAGGATTGAACCTAAACTCTAGATTATGAGAAATTTTTAGATAAAAACAAAGGTTTAAAACCAGAAAACAATGTTGGGAAATAAGGTGAAGAAAAGTGTCAAATTCTATCAAAACAATACAGAATTAACCAATCTCAAACACTCTTTTTCAGCCCTTTTTTATAGAGGATTTTAAGAACCAAAAGCTCATTGACTTCCTCCGCTAACAACTTTGATTACCCACAATAAACCATAGTTAAACACAAATGTATCTTGATTTAAATCAAGTAACTTTAAAGTTTAAAAAACTGTCCGTGTATTGTTGAAAGAGTTTTAAAAAAATTGATCAGATTCTTTTTTTCATGGACTAGACAAACCAATAGATTGGAAGAAATAATTCTTCATGGACCAGGTACAAGTTCAAATTTTAGTTGGTAAACAAAAATCTTTTGTGTCATAAAATATTACTTACAATAAGTTTAAACCCAAACATAGACCCGACCCAAAACCTAAGCAATAAACAAGTCAGTTCAACATACAAGTGTATGTGTATAGGTTTAAGTTGAAAGCCTACTTTACATAGGACATCTTCCTTTTAAAATCTTGGGAGCTTTTTAGGTCTAATTTTAACTTTCCAACTTTACACTTTATAAACACCAAGAAAATTTTATTTCTTTTTTATATGGGATAAAGTTTTTTATATAAGGTTTTAAGTTTCACCAAAACACGCCAATCAAAGATTCCTCAAGGTCAACTTCTCATTCATTCATAATTTGTTTAAATCATGTTAATGTTCCATGTTAAAAAGCTGATGTTAAATATTAAATTCCAACAAAGTTGTAGCCTAAAAAGTAAGTAGACCCCACTTTTAATTTGGCCTTAAATGTTCTCATTAACTATGTTTTGTGAAATTTTTAACAATCCCTCACATAAATGAAAATTGTCTAACTAGTTTAAAAATGACTTGAAGATTTGTAAAGAGATATTGATTTGGTAGATCACTACATCAGGAGAGGTAACCTTTTGGCTTTGAACCTTTCTTAGTGAAATATTATTGGATTTACTTGCTAAATTGTGAACACAATGTTTATAGTACTCATATAGTTCTCTACCTCAATATTTTTTTTTGTTCTCATAGTTGTGTTCATTTTGGCCTTGAACAACTTCTAGATTTATAAGGGCTTTAGAAAATTCAACATTTATCAAAACTCTCAAAGAAAAAACTAGATTTCACACTTATATAGGTGATTTCATGAAGAGTATTCTTTTATACTCTAAATGTACCAAGATATAAAAATCATTAAGAGCATAACTCATTCTTTGTCACATTGAAGCTCACACTTCTTCTATCATAGGAATATATAGGAAATGATAATTTTCAAGTGCTATAAAAAAAATATTATATGACTTAGTTTTTTTAATTGAACTTAGATCTTGGGATCTCCAATCAACTAGATATAGCTACCATCATCACACTTTTTTTATTTTTAAGGCTTTAAGCCTATTCCCTTCGATAAACTATACATAAGCTCTCTCAATAAACTTTTGGTTAACAGATTTACGATATTTTCCTTTGACTTTACATAGTTTGTTAATCGAGCAAGTAATATTAGGTCTTATACAATTCATAACATACATTAAACTCTCAATTATTCAAGAATATTTTAAATTTATATTCCTTTGCCTATATTTTTTTGGATAGATAGACATTTATATCTATTGATGTTTTTTTAATAGAATAAGATTAGGATAATATCAATCCATAAGATATCCTAGAAATTTTTATTCATAGTATAACAGCTGCAACACCCAAGTCTTTCATGTCAAACTCGTTAATTAATATATTTTTTAATAGACTTGACCATGCGATTATCATTGCCTAAAAAAAGTATATTATCCACATAAAGACATACAATGACATAATCTTTATACATGTTTTTAACATAAATATATTTATCAACTTCGTTGATTTTGAACTCATTTGACAACATAATCTTATCAAATTTTTCATGACATTATTTATATGCTTGTTTCAAACCATATAATGATTTGATATGCCCCCAGGTTGCTTCATGCAAACCTTTTCATTAAGGTCACCTTTTTAAAAAGTTGTTTTTACATCTATTTAATATACTTTAAACTTGTTAATAATTGTGATGACTATTAATGTTCACATGGAAGTTATTCTTGGCATAAATGAATATGTGTCAAAATAGTCTACACCTTCTTGTTGTCTAAAATCTTTAACAAGTCTAGCTTTATATTTATCAATAGTGTCATTATCTTTCATCTTCTTTTTAAAGATTTATTTATGGTTTAATGATTTACTTTCAGGAGAAAGATCTACTAGTTCTCATGTATGATTATTCATAATGGATTCAATTTCACTATTAATTATCTCTTTCCAATATGAAGCTTTAGGATAGGACATTGCCTCAGAATAGGTTCAAAGTTCATTTTTTAGCAAGTATGTTAGAAAATTAAGACCGAATATTTTAGTTATTTTTATCCTTTTGATGCGAACCTTTTGAACACGCGGTTAAGCAACCCACACGCAAAGACTCTAATTCCTGGAAAGCCAAGTAAATCAGATTTGATAGGAGTGTGACACAAAAATAACTTATATCTAGGCACTAACACTATTGAAAACGAAAACCTCTACCCAATAAATATTGATTCGTGAATAAAAAGTATAAGAATGACGCCACGAAGTTAGATGTTCTTCGATAAGTTATTTTTCAGTTCTTTAGAGAATCAAGAAAGGGAGATTATCCCACCAACACATAATACGTATGACAAACAAGAAGTTTTATCAATCTGAACTATCTACTTACATGTCTAATTATGTCTTTATTTATATTGAATCTAGACTAAAACAAATCCTAATGGACCCCTAATGTGGACTTATATGATATAATTAAACCCAAATAATATAAATAAAATCTAAACTAAGAAGATAACAATAATAAATCCAAATTTAATATCCTAAATATGATAGGATCAGATTTGCTACTCTTTAGAAGTCTCATATAAGCTAGGAGAATCAAATTTGAAATTGACTTCTCTTTAGTTTCCTTGTTTGCAAAGTATTCTTAGCTGACTTAAAAACTTATTTAATGATAAATTCTTACTATAATAAGGATAGAATAAATGTTTTCATACACCATAAGGATTCCACATTAATATGGAGTCTATGCCACACATGTAAATTACGTTGTTGCCCATTAAATATCCTTGCAAGACTAGAAAATCCCCAAAACTAGCTGTCACATCCTTGTAGAAAAAGAATCCTAGCCAAATAGAAAGTTCACAAGTCAAAAGGAAGTAAATAACAAAATTCATATAACCTATCTTGACCAATATTGTGATATCTTCCTGAATTCTGATTGACCTGAAATTTTAACCTAAGGTAGGAAAACACGTTAGAAGACTCCTTGTAAAATTTTAGCTCGATCCAACAGTCGAATTGGGAATATAACTATTACCATGAAACTGGATAGTTGTGCATTTTACGTCAGAATTCGAATCTGATTGTTTTTTTGTTGCCCAGCTTATATCACTTTTACTTTTTTTTAAGCTCAGCTTTATCATCTTTTAATTGATGATGATTACTTAAGATAGCTTCAATCGTTCTCTTAAGTGAATGATTTTCTCATCTTCTTTCTATGGATACACATTTTCAAAAAATGTAACATTTATTGATTTCATAATAGTATTAGAATGAATACCCTAACTTATATATATATATATATATATATATATATATATATATTCAATAAATACATAATTTATAATTTTAAGTCATATATTGATCTTTTTAGGATCATGTATTACTATCTTTGTAAGACGCCCCTATACTTTGAGATGTTTGTAGGAAGGTCTTCTACATTTTCATAATTTATATGGTGTATTTTCTAAATTTTTAAAAGATATTTTTCTAAGTATGTAATTGACAGTTAGAGTTGCCTCCTCTTAAAAGTTTTGAGATGCTCTCGAACTTATCAACATGACATTCATCATTTATTTTAATGTTCACTTTTTATGTTTTGTAATGACATTTTGTTATGGTGAATAAGAAGCAATAGTTTGTTGGATAATACCATTTTAGAAACATAATTCACCAAATGATGTTTCATATTCTCTACCTTTATCACTTTTTATTACCTTTATCTTCTTATATATTAAGTTGATTTTCAACTTCATTCTTATAATGTTTAAACATTTCAAGAGCCTCATCTTTTCTTTTAAGAAAATAGGTATAACAATACCTTGTGCAATTATCTATAAAAATAATACAGTATTTTTTTTACACCTCTAGTTTGCACAAATTTTAAATCACCAATATCCAAATGAATGAAGTCCAGAGATTCACTATTTTTTTTAATTGTTTGTGTAGATTTTGATTCTACACAAATTTTACACTTTTGACTTTTTTAAAAATATAGTTGGTAATAAATTAAGATTTATTAACCTTTATATAAAGTTATAATTCACATGGTCAAACTTGTTATGTCACATGTCATAAGAATCAAGCAAGTTAGAAAAAAAAACATTATTATTACTTTTCTTTTTAATTATTTGAAAAAAATATTTTATGAATTTTGATTCTACATAAATTTCACATTTATAGTTTTTCTAAAAAATCATATTTATTAATAAATTAAAATTTATTAATCTTTATATAGAGTTATAATTTATATGGTCTAACCTACAATGTCATATGTCAGGAAATTTAAGTAGGTAAAAATAAGAGGCATTATTATTGCCCTTCTCATATATGGTTTTAATGGTCATTACATTCATTTCAAAATGTTCATCACTAAAAAACCCCTCTCTTATCAATATTCTTTTTATAAAGGGTTTAAATTTTTTCACTTTTAAAGACCAATTTAAACTATTTTTGCTCAACAATGAACCAAACATTAAGTTCATCTTAACATCAGCAATATGAAGCACATTCTTGAGGGTTAATAATTTTTCAAAAGTCATCTATAAAATGACCTTCAACACCTAGTATCTTAAATGTTGATGAATTCTCTATGTACAAGTGTCACAAGCCACTTCTTTATAAGTGAAGAACATTTTATTTTCAAAGCAAACATGTCATGTAACACCAATGTCAACCCATTCTCTTGGATAAAATTTTAAAGGTATTAATACTGGATAAAATTTTAGGCCGGGCTTGCTAAAATTTTGTTGAAATTGGATAGTTGTGCTATTTTTTTGAATGTAAATCTGGTGTATGTTAAGATGCATGTACAGTAGATCATGAGTGTCATAAGTCATGTTAAGTTGTTATAAGAAACATGTGATGAAGTAAGATAAGGATAAATAAGTTTTTTAAAAACAATTGTAGTCTACTGTACATTAATATGAAAAATTATAAAAATCAATTGCATGAAAGATAGATAGGATTTTTTGTGTTTTTCTTTTCTCTCTTTTATTTTTTTTTCTTTTTTACTCTCTATTTGTTTTTCAGCACAATTATAGCTAGGTTTTTTTTTTTTTTTTCCAATGATGGCTTCCCCATTCTCTTGCAAGATTCCTCTACTATTTATAGGCCACAAATTATGTCATCTTCTTTTTAGTTACTTGGTCATCAAGTAACTCAGTTTTATTTTGCTCTCTTATTTTTATTGTTTTACACTTTAGTCTCTTATCCATTTTGCTTTCTATTTTAATTATTTACTTTTTTTATTTTTTATTTTGCATTTTGATTTGTTTTCAAGAACCAACGTTAATTCGATAAGAAAAGTAATTAAGAAATACAAAATTGATGCAAATACATCGAAAAACATATTTTTTTGATTTTTTTTAAAGACATTAGTAAGAGAAGAATAATTAAAAATTACACATTGGATGTACGAATAACTGAAATGCATCGAAAACATATTTTTTTGAATTGTTTTTTTGCTTTTTTTGGATTTTCCTGAATGAAAATACTGGGTGACTCAAAATTGGTGTATGAGAATGGTTATCTTCCTTGCTTCAATATATATGGGGGAATTATTGCCATTTCCTTTATTTTTAAAATCTGCTTTGATCTAGATTGCAAAGTGTAATATTTAAAAATTTAGTTACAAATAGAAAAAAAAACTATAAAATGCTCAAAGTAGTTTTTTCTAAAAATAAAATTTAGGGCTTAAATATAAATATTTAAAATCACATTGGTCAAATATAAACAAATAAAAAAAAAGTTGAGAAATCAAGTTGTATTCTTACTCATCTCAAGAATAATAACTAAACTGTAAGTAATCCACCGTGCATTCGTGGATATGACTACAGCAAAAGCATTTGATGCCTTTTAATGGAAGTTTCGCCAAAACCACACTAAATTCGGCAAAAAGACACTAGAAGTGTAACGCCTTCCCCTTTCAATTGCAGAATTTAGTTCATCTTTACCTTTACGAAACACAAGTCCATAAGTTTCAGAGGCGATAGCTTAAGCACCATGTTCTTGGTTTGCCAGTGCACAAAATTTCTAAGTCTGCAATGACTTCACATTGCACTTTAATAAATTATGCGACAGAGATGGTGTGGTGATCAGCTAAAGAAATCGTAAGAGCCATTTGTCGCCACGCTCAAAACTTGGCCAAGGACTCGTGAGTGCATTCTTTAATCAGAGAAGACAAGGTGTTCAATTAGTTTAATCGCTCTTTGATCCTCTCTCCTTTAATTTAATCATTAATTACTCGGAAATTGTTCCTCCAAACACTCACAAGATAAGCTGCTCACCAGGATAATTTATGTATACACATACTAATTTAGTAAGATTAAGAAGCTCATGTGGCCCATTAATTATAATTTATATATATATATATATATATATATATTATGACATTTATGAAAGTTCAGTTTCCTAATTTGGCAAACGAAAGTTACAAGACAACCATGGTGTCGAGAGAGAGAGAGAGAGAGAGAGCAGAGAAATTGCATCTAATTTCACTCGACGATTAGATTAAACCTTTAGAAGCCCCTATTTTCCATTACTTTAAAGTCTCCAATGTGACTAATACTTCCATGCTCTCCCTAATTTCAATATAATTAAGGATTGATTTCTCTGATTAGCTTGTCTTTTATCTTTTATTCCCTCCGTCGGTGCATAAACATATCAAAATCCATTATGAGAAGCTGCAACCCTATCAAGAAAGTCCGGATGCAACAATTCAAGATGGGAGGGTTTAAGTGACTTTTGGTACATGCTTAGCTTACAGGATCAGTTAAACGTGAGGCCTAACATTTGAGAGGTAACATGTTAAGGCTGTGGAAATTATTGCATCAAGGGTCCAGCCCACTTTTGGTAGAAAATATTGACCATAAATGCAGGCTTCGGTTTTGAAGAGAGGAAAAAAAAAGAACTTGGAGAGTGATAGGGAAACTGCAACCTAGCTATTGATAGCAAATCATAGATGATACACCAGAAGAGAACAGAATTAATACCTAAAGGGGAAAAGAAGAAAGAGTTAAATGATACAGTAACCTAGCTAGCCAATACTGAAGTGCTGAGGCTCTTCATTACTTGGATTACTGGCTCAGGTGACAGAAGACCACAAAGCAACCAACAGCACAAAATGGTGTCCGTAGTGCGTGCGTGTGTGTGTGTGAGAGAGAGAGAGAGAGAGAGAGAGAGAGAGAGCAGGAAGCAGAGAGCATCTATTGCAAATGTGAAATAAGATTGGATGAGGGAAAGACCAAAGTCATTGGTCAGGAAAAGGAAGAGAGAGTGGAGTTGCAGAGATTGCAGATATATCAGGCGCAGAACAAACAAAAAACTAAAGAAAGCGTCTGACACATCTTAAAGGACAAGTAGCTGTGGGTTGTGGACCAGCATTCTCACATACACATGTACACGCACTATAATTCTCTTAAACAAAAAAAGAAGAAAATGGGGATAGTTCTTTGGACTATGGTTTATTCTCCCTCTCTCTATCTCTCATTTTCTTGCTCACTGATTATCTTAGGCTAATCCTTTCTTTAAGATATTCTCTAATCAGATTTTGCTAAATTAGCCACCCACAAAACCTGAAACCGCTTTTCTTTTCCTAGTCTTGCAGGAAGATTCCAGGCAAGCCAAAGCAGATGTCAAGTCAAGACCGCACCTTTTTCTTCTCTCTTCCTTGATGTTTTACACAAATTAACAAATATTGATTGGAGGTGGTTTAGGGTTCTGCAGATAATATATATATATATACACACACACATGTATGATGGTGCTGCAAAGAGAGAAAAGAAGAGAAGATAAACAAGAAACAAAACCAAAGAGTGGGGAGAGGCAATAATTAGGAACTGGACCAGTATGCAGGCTATGGGAGAGTTAACTAACATGACCTTGTCGGTTGTCTAGCAAGACTGTAAGAATCCCTCCCTCCCTCTCTCTATCTCTCTCTCTCTCGAGTGTTTTCAGTCTCTAATTGTAATAACTGTTTTTGTTTTTAGTACAAAACCCAAAACCAACCTGACCTGTTCCTTGGATTGACAGATTTCATGGGATTGGAAGGGGTGCTAGGAAACACAACTCTCCAAGGCATCTTTGTTCTCTTTACACACTCTCTTCTCACATAAAATTAAAATATTAAGCTCTTTTGTTCTCTCTACATCTATCACTCCCTCTTATGAATGAAGTTCACTTCTAGTGGTGCAATTACAGCTTTCTTACTTCAAGTTTATACTTCTTAATTTATCAAGGTAAGTCTTGGTTATTGTGTGATTTTATAGGGGCCCAATTTATTTACTACTCTACTAGACTAGACAGCCCCTTTTTTCCCCCTTCTGTTTGAGTTTCAAAATCCCTTTACTTTGTTTTCTGGTAGGGTTTTTCTTATATTAATCTCTTCTTAAGTCATCTAATCATAAGTATATCCACTGCTACCTCACTTGCTTACGTCTTTAGGAATAGGAGTTGAAATTAGTGAAATGGGTTGGTGAGTTTTGCACCCATTAACGTCAAAATCAGAATAAGAGAGCAGAGAGTAATAATCTTATTCAGTTGCTACCTAGTGATTGGGTCTTCCATCATTTTTGTTTCTTTGGATTGGATGGGCTAGCTGAATTAGGGTTGGAAATTATCACAGGAAGATCCATGGTGATTTTGAGATCGATCGGCTGGAAGCTAATTAGATGCAGTGCTTCAAGAAGATATGTGTTAAGGCAGCTTGAGATCAAGATTTGAGTCCAGGGTTTAGATAGCAATTAAGTTACATGGAACTAAGAGGCCAAGAGAAGGAAACAGTGATGCCAAGATCCTTCAATCCACCAAATAATAGAGATTCCTCCTCTAGAATCCCTTCTGCTCCTACAAGAAGAGATCATCGTCACACTGATACAGTATTGCCTCATACCCTTGACCTCGAGCACCAATCTCTTTATCAGCAGCAGCAGCAGCAGCAGCAATTGAATCCGCAACACCAAGCTTGCAAACCCACAAGAGATCTTGACCTAACTCCAGATCCAACACAAGCTACAACCCCCGTGGCAACTACAAGTGCAACCAACACAGCACCAACTCCAAGTAGATCAATTTCGAGATCACCACCACCAACATCAGCATCATCGGCATCAATAAGATATCGAGAATGTTTGAAGAATCATGCGGCGAGCATGGGAGGACACGTTTTGGACGGATGTGGAGAATTCATGCCTGGCGGTGAGGAGGGTACCCCAGAAACCTTCAAATGTGCAGCTTGTGAATGTCACAGGAGTTTTCACAGAAGAGAGATTGACGGAGCGCCACAATGTGTAGCCAATAGCACTTGCTACAAAAACAGCAATGGCAGAAGAAACATACTACCGCTTCCTCAACAACTTGTCACTTCACATGCTCCACCACAATCAGCTTCTCTTCATCCGCATCAGAGATACCATCATGGCACATTGAGTACTTACACCACTCCAATTGCGCCGATGATGATGAGCTTTGGCGGCGGCGGGGCTGCAGCGGAATCATCAAGTGAAGATCTTAATATGTATCAATCAGATTTGCAAGGGCAGTCGTCGGCGCAGCCATTGATATCGAAAAAGAGGTTTAGGACAAGGTTCAGCGAAGAACAGAAGGACAAGATGATGGAATTTGCTGAGAAGTTGGGGTGGAGGATACAAAAACAAGATGAGCAAGAGGTGCAGCAGTTTTGCTCCCAAGTGGGTGTAAAGAGAAAAGTTTTCAAAGTTTGGATGCACAACAATAAACAATCCATGAAGAAGAAGCAAACGTAAGAGAAATCAAACCCTTATAAATTAATACTGTTGTAGTTATCTGGAGATGAAGGTAGATGTAGCTAGCCAGTAATTAGATTAGTGTGAATAACCAAATAGAGAGGAGAAGATAGAGTAGCACTCACTGCTATTTTTTTTCTCAAGTTCCAAGTAATGTTGTTTATTAACATGAACTTGAGCTCTTCTTTATACAATCGGATCAGTGATCACCAATACCTTGAAAAAGATTTGGCAGCCAATGCATGTCATTTTCGAAGTACAGAATAAATATTTCAAGTTGTATCTTTGCCATCACTAGCTACAGGGGGGAAAAGAAAGATGAAACATCTTTTGGGCATGATCATGAACATGGAGGGCATGCTTCATACTTCCATGTATGTCTCCTCTTTCGCTTTGCCTTTCTTTATTTTTTATTTTCTTGCGTGTGCTTAGAATTGTATGCAAGTAATGTTTTACTACTATTCCATATGGCCCATCAAAATTAGATTCATTGAACCTTGCCCGAAAATTAAACGTTATGGTACTTTTTAGAGCCGGAACCAGCGGATGTAATTTTAGGGCACAAGGATGAAGTAGCTGGTTGGCCATTCTAATCCTAAGGCTTTTTATTTTTATTTTTTTCCCCTCATTTACCATTTTTCACAAGCCGCGTTTATTTTTGCTTGATACATGTCTTGGTTTTGAATTTCGTGTGTTAATATGGATTGAGACTCGTCGAACAGTGCATACAGCAGCATTCATGATTAATTGAAGACGACATCCTTATCAATGGAATCTAGAAAATGATCACTCTTGAGTAACAGTACAATGGAGTTGGAATTAATTTATGTATTTGCAGTGGATTGTTAGGGTTCAATGTAAATCAAGGAACAATCACACCCTTCTGCCAAAACAGTTCTTTTTTTGTTTTTTTCTCAAGGATGTGTAGCTAGTCTGGTGTTGGGTACTGTGTGCATGCCCGTGAGAGAAATCCACATGATGATCAATAAACGAAAATGCAGTGTTCGCTTTCTACATCTTAAACACAAATCTACAGGTTCTCTTCTTTCTTGTTCAAGAATCCCCCAGTGCGCACTCGCTAAAACTGGTATCCCCTCTCCTCTCATTGTTAATAAAATCCCACCTGGTAATTAAACAGTTCTCAGCTAAGGTTCACAAAAACATTTCGATGATCTGGAGTATCCATTCAGTTTCTCGTTCATAAAAACCTTAAAAATATGGTGCATTGGCATCAGTCAATGTATTTGCACACGGAATTGGATCATTTACAAACCGAATTAAGTAAATGTAAGGGATAAAGGACATTACTGTATAATTACCAAGGACAATATTAAAGGGCTCCATGCATAATCCTGACTGTATTTATCCTGAACCTTAACGTGTATGCATAAACGGAAAGTGGTATTGTACTGCTCTATTCAGCCTAAATTCTACTGCGACTTGAAAATTCAACATAATGTAGATTTAAGCATCATTATCTAGGGTGAGAAGAAAATGAGAAAACAAGCTGTGATCTTATTTAGAATGCTAGGAAGTAAAGAGGCCTAATTAATTGATAAGAAAAGAAAACAAGCATTACACTATTAAATTTATTGGGTACAATCTCTAATAGATGTTCAGGAAAACATGTTTTTAGAAAACAAAGAAAAAACAAAACACTAATTAAAGAGTAATGACAATGACTCACAGATGAAGATACTGTGCTTCATTGGTGGCGTTCCACTCATAGATCAGCAGACTCCCTTCTCATCTTATCTCCAAGATCACCAGCGGCCTTTGACAGCTTCTCCTTGGCAGCTTCATAATTGGCCTTGGCTTGATCGGTCACAGTGTCCTTGGCTGACACATACGCCTCCCCGATATGACTTTTAGCTTCATCAAAAGCATCTATCTCACCGCCTCTTCCAGACCCCATTGCTCCTGCCGAAGCTTCCTTGGCTTTGTTAGCCTTGTCCGAGGCTATATTTGAAATCCTGTAAATCTCCTCTTTAGCTACATCATAGGCATCAGATGCTTTCTCTTTCCCATACCACATTGCTTCTGAAATTGCATCCTTTGCATCACCTGCCTTTTCTGAAGCCATATTTGAATCCTCTTTTGTATACTTCTTGGCTTCATCATAAGCATCCACAGCTCGATCTCTTCCGTGCTCCATTGCTCCTGATACAGCCTCTTTGGAATCATTCGCCCAATCCGAGGCAATATTCGAAGCCTTGTTATAGGCATCAGATGCTCTATTTCTTCCGTAATTCACTGCTTCCCCCATTCTTTCTTCAGCATCATAAGCCTCATCTGTGACTGTGTTCATATTCTGGCTAGCATCTCCATAGGCATTTGCCGCTTTATCTTTCGCATTTCGTAATGCTTCACCCACCGTGTCTTCCATGTTATTTGCTCCATCTAAAACCTTGTCTTTAGCAATGCTCCATTTCTCTTTAACTTCATCATAGGCATCCTCAAGATTATCTTTTCCGTATTCCATTGCTCCAGACAATCTTTCCTTGGCATCACTAGCTTTAATATTGGAAGTCATTTGCTTGGCTCTGCCGGCTTTCTCTGAGGCAAAGTCCTTTATGTCACCCGCCTTCTCATGGGCCATCTCTGCTGCCTCACCAGCCTTTTGAGAGGCATACCTTGCAGTTTCTAATAAACAGAAATGAAACGAAGAAGGGAAAACAAAATTCTTGTTTGAAGACTACTCAAGTTTGGAATAGTGGCATAGAGAGCAAGGACAAAAAAAAATTACCGGATGCAACAGAATTCATAGTATCTGTGGTCTTTGAGGCAGCATCTCCAGCTCTATCCATCAGATTTTGAGCCCCATCTCTAGCATTTTCTTGATCCAATCCAATTCCACTACTAACACCATTAGAGCATTAGGGTGAAAAATAGACACATTAAGGAAATAATGTTCTATAACATTCAAAATAAGCCATGGCCTTTTAATCTTCCACTAAATTTTAGCTGCGAGGCATAATTATAAAAAAGAATAAAAAAAGCATAATAGGAATTAAAAAGGAGCAGAAATTAAGCCATAATTATAGAAAAAACACGCCAAGAATTGGCAAGAAAATTAACAACTTCAAATCTTTATAGTGAACCTTTGTTCTTTTTATATTATGCCTCTTATGCTTACAATTGGGATATGCATAGATGGTGAAACTACGAAATTGAGTCACTAATGTTTTGTTAATTGAATTGCTGACATGCAAAAGATCTTTACATTAATTTGCTCATGCCTATAACTATTCAGAAAGGATTATACACATATGCCACTTAATTTGGAAAAGATCACTGTTTATGGCTTTAAAATGAAGATAGATTTGCCAATAAAGAAATCACTGAAAAACACAAGTTATGACAAAAGGTATTACTATATTTAGTGAATAAAAATAAATACCATGATACAGTAACACTCTCTTCAGATCCTCTCCTTGTTTTTTGTTTTTACCGATATTTTTTTATTTTTTAACATCAAAATAATCTAAAATATAATTAAAAAACATAATTTAAAATTTAAAATACTTTAAAAATTTTCAAAATCACGATTGAACCGTCCTGAAGGGTAATTAATGAGTAGATGGTATTCTTTTTTATTGTTTTAGGACCAAGCCATAAACTCATAAACTTTAAGATCAAAATATATAATTTGACACTGATGTGTTATGAGTCTGTGTTAGTAAGAAATAAAAATAAAATGTAAGAAAAGAATGTAGTCATCTAATCTTCAACATAATGCAACAAATCGCCTTTCAAGATTTCAAAAGGATTGTATTGGCACACTACCATAAGTCCATTGTATAAAGGCCTTCTTATTCCATTGCCAATTGCATGTCTTACTGGGAATTATTGGCATACAAGCAATCAACCTTTGTACGTTCAAACATTTTCATAAAGAAATATCACACAAGCAATATCCTACTTGTATATATTATCCTACTCGTAGATAGAAACAAATTAAGATATGGAATAGGGAGAAATGAAGGCAAGAGAAGGGAAGATTAGATTGATTACTCAGTGAACTTTTCATAAGCCCAACCGGTCCAGGACTTTCCTTTCTCCTCAGCATCTTGCATGGTTTCTGCCGCACCATGTTTCATCTCTTCAGCCTTGGCCCTTGCATCCTCCGCTGCAAAACTCACTCTCTTCTTCGTGCTCTCCATCAAGTCCTCAGTAGCGCTACCGGCACTCCAACACCAACACCCCTCCACCCATAACACCATCACCATGATCATGGTCACCACAACTCTCTTTTCCATGATCTCTCTTTTTTTCCTTCCAAATTAAACACGAGTGTTTTTCAACTTCGTATGTCACAAACAAACAGAGCCCAAGTTGGAATTCAAGCAAAAACTTCAAGATCTTACAACTATGTTGTTGATCGTTCTAATATGTGAACTATATATGGAAGACCAATAGACGCAAATTAAAGAAGATAGCCATGCCCCAGGGAAAACTGGAGGTATCAAAACGTGGCAGCAAGGAGAGTACGTGTCCTGAGCAGGGGAAGACTCTTTCTGGTATGATGCCATGTGTTGTTTAAGAAAGGCTACTGTTGGCCGCGTTTTATGCCACCTGGTTTCTGGCCCTCTTTTCAAGCAATTTTTGTAGTAGTATGGACAACAGGTGTGGGTGACTGATTTTACTACGTACGAGTCTTGCTCCTTGAAAAAAGTAGAGGGGTCCCTGCTCCTTGCTGACCAGAACATCGGTGCACCAAACTCGCCATGGACATGTTGCCATGTTAGAAACAGTCAACAGAGAGTTGGGACATCGGTTGTTTTTGAGTTAAAAAAGCATCGATTGGATGTAACCTTACGTCGGCTTCTATTGTGACTTTACCTATCGAGGCGACCCACAGACCCGGTAAAAACCAGGCTAGTCCACCCACCCATAAGGTTAAACCTCAAACCCACACCAATGCTTAACCACTCGACCAACCTCCCGGGTTAATACCACCGATTTCGATAGCATTTATGTTGTAATTCTACTGTTCTTTTCAATCTTCAGCAATCTACCATAATATTTTACAACATGGGTCCTTAAAACATCATTCAAATGGTTGATGAGTTAATTTCAAATGAAATGAATGCTGGAGTTGTCAAATCAAAATAGTTGAAATATCAAAATGAACAAAATAGAATTCGTAGAATTCTTCTTATTCAGTATTGATTTTGAGATGGTACGAATCGTTGGGTCTGAAGAAGCAGATTTTGGGAGAGAATCCTATGCTCTATTTTTTTTTCTTTCTATTTTTCAAGGAGCAAGAAAAGGGGCATTTAGAAGAGTTTCCATTATCAAGGTGAGGTGAATTTAGGATGAAGTGGACTGACTAATTGCCCCACTTCAGACTTCTTTTTCTTTTTGCCAAAAATCTCAAAAGCTAGTATTATTATGAATTTCTTGAAATAAATCTTCTATATCGACCAAGGAAAATGATACAAATAACATCTCAAGTATTCACAAATACAGAGGAACAAAATTCCCATTGAATATCTGGGGAGATCAGGGAAGTAAATTCTGAAGCTCGTATTCCCCAGCTAAACTGGGAGACCACCTTCTGCTGCCAGCTTTAACCGTTGATTACTTGATTATGCTCTGCAACCTTGTAATCTACAATCTCACTAAATAGCTGTGAATCCAAAACACAATCAGGGCGTCCATAGACAGCAGCTTGGACACTGTCCATGGGTTTGGTTATCTCACGTCCAGAGAACCCTTTTGTTTTTTTAGCAGCCTCTCGGATCACATCTTCAGAGATATCATTGACGGTTATTTTTTGTGGCCTCTTGTGACATTACCTATCGAGGCGACCCATAGACCCAGTAAAAACCAGGCTATTCCACCCACCCATAAGGTTAAACCTCAAACCCACACCAATGCTTAACCACTAGACCAACCTCCCGGGTTAATACCACCGATTTCGATAGCATTTATGTTGTAATTCTACTGTTCTTTTCAATCTTCAGCAATCTACCATACGATTTTACAACATGGGTCCTTAAAACATCATTCAAATGGGTGATGAGTTTCAAATGAAATGAATGCTGGAGTTGTCAAATCAAAATAGTTGAAATATCAAAATGAACAAAATAAAATTCGTCGAATTTTTCTTATTCAGTATGGTTTCAAGACTGGACAGCAGATTTTGATACTTTAGAACGACAGAAATACAAAAATGAATCCCGAAGCCAATACGAAACTTTGCAATGGAAACTCTTCTAAATGCCCCTTTTCTTGCTCCTTGAAAAATAGAAAGAAAAAAAAATAGAGCATAGGATTCTCTCCCAAAATCTGCTTCTTCAGACCCAACGATTCGTACCATCTCAAAATCAATACCATTATCAAGGTGAGGTGAATTTAGGATGAAGTGGACTGGCTAATTGCCCCACTTCAGACTTCTTTTTCTTTTTGGCCAAAAATCTCAAAAGCTAGTGTTATTATGAATTTCTTGAAATAAATCTTCTATATCGACCAAGGAAAATGATATAAATAACATCTCAAGTATTCAAAAATATAGAGGAACAAAATTCCCATCGAATATCTGGGGAGATCAGGGAAGTAAATTCTGAAGCACGTATTCCCCAGCTAAACTGGGAGACCACCTTCTGCTGCCAGCTTTAACAGTTGGTTATGCTCTGCAACCTTGTAATCTACAATCTCACTAAATAGCTGTGAATCCAAAACACAATCAGGGCGTCCATAGACAGCAGGCCATGAGTACTTAGGCTATCTCACATCCAGAGAACCCTTCTGTTCTTTTAGCAGCCTCTCGGATCACATCTTCAGAGATATCATTGATGGTTATTTTTTGTGGCCTCTTGAACAAAGATCCCCTACTAGACCCATTGTCCCCTTCACTAGAAAGATAATTGCTCAGATACAGGTTGAGCAATTTAAACCGCTCCTCTTCCCCTGGCAACAGGAACTGATTGTATCACTTCATCGATACAATCAGTAATAGCACTATCAAGATCACCTGGCCTGTTTGTAGCAAGGACAAGTACAGTCCTTTGACTGATCCCCAGTGTGGAGGAGCAATGCATTTAGAGCACTTCACTGAGCTTCGCTCATATGCATACTGTTACGCCTGCATCAGATCAATAATACCATTATCATCCTGATTACAAAGAAATTACTCGGAACCATAAAGGTAAAGCAAAAGTCTAAATTCTTCATCCCACAAGAACTAACATTCTTCCAAACTATTTCAGAAATTCATCATGTTATAGACAATAAAATGTTGATTTGGTTTTTGTTTCAAATGGGTGAAATGCCTGCAAATGCAAGTTGAACTCAGAGCGCCACCCTGATAATTTCATGCATTATATGATACACGCAAGATTACACACCATCTATAAACAAGAGTATCACTTGATTTCAGTTTACCAGGAACTTAGAGCAACAAGATGATGTTAACTTACTCGCTTAGGAAAGCATCCGCCTTGTCAATAAAAAGCAGCAAGCCTTTCTGTGACTTCTTAGCCCAATCAAATATCTTATGGATTTTCGTAACAGCTTGTGCGCGTAGAGGTGCAACGTCTCCTCCTGTCATCATGACATAACCCAAACCCTTTACAAGAAGATCAGAGATCAAAAAAGGTAAAAGGCTGACAAGAGAATTGGAAAATATAACTTTGCAAAAGAAAAACAAAATATGAAGAAAAAGAAACCAAGGTGCTTCAAAACCTTTAAATCCTAACAAAGCATGTCATATCGTTTTATTTTTATATTTAAGAAGCATAATGATCATGTAGATTTGAGCCAAGCATCATGATCACAATATATATATTTCAGAATGTTCTTTATATCCTTTTACCGGTTCCAATCGGTAAAGTGGAAGAAGAAATCACTCAATTCAAAATTGGAGCACATGTTAGTAAGAATTGTATGGTTTCTACGCTTAAATGATTCCTTGACAATTCCAAGTATACCATAGAGATTATTACACACATGTTGTGTTGATTTTGATATATCCCATCCATTTTCCAACAAGCCTTGGCTTTAATTAGATCCTCCAAAGAACCCCAAATTGCATAGAGAGTCAAACAAAGCCCTAGCTTCAGACTAGTCCATAATGCCCAGTCTAAAGCGTCATGCCTTTTTATGAAGAAACACAGTAATAAACTTCCTGGAGTGTACTCTTGCTGTCTAAGTGACTGAAAACAGAGCAGATGTAATGAAAAAAGGCATTATACAAACCTGGTTGTGTAAATTCCTGCAGCCAATGTGGTAGCTCCTCCAACAGTCATAATCAACTTTGATCCGTTAATAAAGTCCTAAAACCACCTATAGAAGCAATTTATATCCAATAATTAAATACTGTTCAACAAACATGCCAAGACTCTTGAGTTACAGGAATGCAGAAAACTAAAGCAAGAGACTGATATTTGAGTATAAAATCCATTTCAGCTGTTATAGAGAAAACTCTGTGATTCATCCGTGGTTTTGTAAACTTTTGAACAAGTGTCTAATTCCACACATAACCAAACCATTTTTCATCCAAGGTACATACTTAATGTCGCCAGATCAGCCCTGTAATTGAGACAACAATAAATTGAGAAACACGCTAATCAGCAGTTTACCTTCAATGTGACTAAAGGTTGAAGCAAGCCATTTTTCTCTTTCACCATTTATGTGTTCAATTAGCATTCATCTGTTATGTTCCCCAGTCAATTTCGCCTCATGGACCCGACCATCAGCCTAGGCCATGGCTTTAACTCTAATTGTCTCCTGTTCTATTTCAGCTCTCTCTTTCTCAGTCTGACATTGTTGAGCCTGGATCTGCTCCTCAGTAGCCCGTCTCGCTTGTTCTTTTAGTATTGAAGACTCCTCCTGCATCTTAACCAATTCAACATTATGTTGCCCCTGAGCATCATGATCTGTCTGCAAACAATGACAACAAGCAAATAATAAATGTAACTTGCTTTGCAAGAACATATGTTGGCTAACAACTTCAAACTGACTTAAAGTGAGCTAAGCTAGCTACACTTGCTTGTATCATTGAAAGATTTTCACAAACAATAATATACAAGTCAGATATGCAAATCTGAGTGTTCAGCATTCTTATAAAATATACTTGTTGACCTAAGCCTTAGCAATTCAGTGACATTAACTGCACTAGCAAGACATTTTTTTTCGTATGGCAGCTGAAAATGCAAAAAAGGTTTCAAATAAAGTCCTAAAACTTTCTCCAAAGTAAGAATGAGAGGTTATCCCAACCTGCATTCTTTTCCTTGCCAACTCATCCCCGTGTCGCAACTTTAGCACCTTTGCCTGTGCCTGTTGCTGAATCAGATTTCTTTGTTCTTCATGTAATTTCCGCTGCCTGTCCTGCCAATACATAAACTCATAGCATAAGCCAAAATAGCCACAAATTTTCACAACATACCAATCTTAAACCCTTTTAAACACGCCAATCAATCACCACATAAATTTCAAGACAAACACATTAAGAAGGAAACCAAGAAGCACAGTAAACTTCAAAAGAAAAAACGCGTGCAAGATAACTTTATCACTCGCAATATCAATTTGAGCTTGAATTACTTCATAATGAGATTTCTCCGCCGCAACTTCTACCAATCGTGACTGCTCTTGCTTCCTCATAACATCAAAAACCTAAAAAGGCAAACATCATAAAAACCCACCACAGCAAATTCACATTTTGGGTTTCTAAATTCAGGTAAACATAATTGATTATATAATCTAAACCAAAAACAAATACTTCAATTTCATTTCCTCAAATTTGAAAACAATAAATTTAAAAAATTTAAAATCGAAATTGAAATAAAAAAAAATAATTGAAACCTGTTTAGCGTGTGGAGAGCTATTAATTTCACGAAGAGCTTTAGCCCCACTCTCCAAAGCCTCCGGGTCAAAACCCGCCCCTTTCGGGTCTTCAGGTTCAGGTTTAGCATCGGATTTCGGATTCGCTGTTTGACCCGCTTGTTGTTGCTGCTGTGAAGGAGAAGAAGAGAAAGGATTGAAGCGAAACGAGGAGTCGGCTAACGGAAGAGCCGAGTCAGGGTGAAAAGTAAAAACAATATTACGACTTTGTTTTTCTTCCTTTTCTTTTTCTGAAGAATTATACATAACTTCATTTTTTTAAATATATGAGTAAAATTTTTATCATATTTCTGTTTCTAAACTAATATGTTAAAAAAATTGAATATTTATTTATTAAAAAAATAAAATCACTTTTATGTTGTAATATAATTATTGTATGCTTGTAACATCTTATATTTATTTTGAAAATAAAAAGATTTAATTAAGAACACTGTTTTCTGTTGTTATAATAACTACTACTGTTTTCTTCTTCTTTTTTTATTTAATACAATGAGGTGTATTTTATGTCAAAATTATATTTTTTTTTATATTAACATGGATGTCGGGGTTAACTTGTGTGTATCTCGATTAATCTCACGGACCCTGAAATTAACGATCATATAAGCCTCCAGTAACTCTGAGATTTGTGAAACTCGAACTAATGATTTCTACAGAGCAAATCTAAAGCCTGATCAGTTGGTCTATACTCTTCAAGGTTAAAATTATACTTAAATTGTGTAGTTTTATGTTATAAATTAGTTAAATTATGAAATGATGAGATGGATTTTTAAGATACCACAAGTAAATATCATTATGTTATAATTATAATATATTCAAATAAGATGATCAATTGTACGTATAAATTTGATGTTGTAAACATCTCTCTTAATAGAAGCTCCCTAATAAAGCGCGAAGTATGGGAGTGGATTGAGTTTGTTAAACTTTGATAAGGATAAGGATTGATATTTGTTACGTCCAAAGTTATCTTCGAAGAAAAATTCTTGTCTCATTATGAAAAGTGAAATAAGCTTGTCCAATATTATGGACAAAAATAGTTTTTTAAAAATTGTACATGTAGGGGCTAAATTATAAAAGAATTGATTTAAAGACTAATTTGTACATACCATAAATTCAAGAGGAGCAAAACAAATTCTAATAAGAACTAAAATATAATTAAAAAACATTGGAATGCAAATAAATTGTTGAAAAAATCTCAAAGATCAAAATCACCCTTTTCAAAAAGATCCCTTGATGTTGTCCAATAATATCATAAAATATCAAGTCTAGTTTAGTGTAATCAAGTCCATGATATTATAAAGTGTTAATAAAAATTATATTTTGATATCTTAGTTAACAGTTTAAGTAATATCATAAAATATCGAGTCTAGTTTAGTGTAATCAAGTCCATGATATTATAAAGTGTTAATAAAAATTATATTTTGATATCTTAGTTAACAGTTTAAATTATTAGATGATATGATATCAGAGTCTTATTGATCAAACACTCACGCATTCGAATCTCTTCTTTTTTATTTTATTATATAAAAATTGAGCACAAAATCATGTGAGTATGTTCAAATTTCAAATCTAAAATGTTTAATTTGAGGGAATGTATTAGAGATAATTATATAAATTATATTTTGAAATCTCATATAACCGTTTAAATTACTGAGTGAGATGGTTTTTTGATATAAATTAATGTTTGTTATTGTGATAACATTACTTTTTAAAATAGTTTTTACTTAAAAATATATTAAAATAATATATTTTAAATTTTTTTAAAATTTATTTATAATATCAGCATACTAAAATAATCTAACAACATTAAAAAAAAAATTAATTTAAAAAATATTCAAGTTTTTACCAAAGAAACACTACCTAAACTTCATTACTTTCTTTGCCTCTTATTACCATATTTGATCATGGACTTTTTTGCATTCACTGTGTTCGACGATATTATAATCTTACGATGTCCGGTTGCGTTAGAGAGCAATAAACACCAATTAACTTGAAGGGGCCCCACTTCCATCAGCTCTGTACTGTTTATGTCATCTTCACCTTAACTGAAAAATAGAATCTTAATTATTAGTATTTGCTTCTGCAACGCTTGCTTAGAGAATCAATCATTCTGTACAGTAAAGGGCTTGCATGAAAGTCTTTTACATTGAAAGTCTAAGCTGGACTGCTGATGATTAGGGTTACAGTACTGGAGGTGTTTGGTAGATGGGAGGGTGATAAATATAATTTCAATACCATGTGTGTGTAGATAGAGTGTGTGTGTTTGGTGCGATTATCTATCGTTGGTTCGATTTGAAGCAATTCAGGTGACTTGTGCCTACATTTAATGATTGGAAATTGTCTTTTTATTCTTGGAAAATAGCTCAATAATATATGTTTTCGGGGTCCGTTTCCTTACACTTTTCGGATGAAGTTTTGATCATGGCCCTAGGTAAATGGTAATTCTTCTTGTGGGTTTCTTCATTGTATTTCCTTCATAATGAGCTTAGGGTTCCATGCTCTTTTTTGCACGTTTCTAATAAACTTTGCTTATATAGTAAATTCATTGCACTGATATAATTCTACAAGGAGAGTTGCAACATATAGGATAAACAAGTAAGGGCAGGGAAATATTAACTCGGTGAAAAATTTGACTTTTCCAACACTTTTTTGCATATAGTAGTGGTGGACACGTAGTGTTTTCAATTACTTGAGCTAGTTTCTGCTGCATCTTGTAATTTGCTGTAGCTTTTGCTACTTTATGAGCCTGCAAGAAGGCAGTAGGGAGTAAGAAATTTTAGACCACAAAAAATTGAAGATCCAAGTAATGGGTAGTGGTTTGGTTATGAAGTTTAAAATCTCTGAAGCAGCTAGAAGTTCCAGGTAGGATGGAAAAGCACTGAACATGAATAAAGACAATTTGATGCATAATAAAGAATTAAAAAGATTTGAATAAACTACTAATTTTTCTTTGCAAAAAAAGAGTCGGATTAGATCTCATGTGGGCTATCGAGAGACAGGATAACAAGTTTTAACAGATGGTGGTCAGGCATAGCCTTTTCAATTAAATATATATTGATGAGCAGTTCAGTGAACAGGTTGTTGGCTTAATGATCAGCTGGGAAAGTTAATTGCCCACAAGAATCTGACACTTCACGAGTTTCCCATCCTCACTTTTTTGGATTATTCTATGGTCCCATATTGCCAAGAATTTAATGACGGTGCAGAATTTGATGGACTATTATTCCCCATGAAATATATCCTGAAAGATCAAAACTCTACATTTCCAGTTTCCTGGCTTAAATGATACTGCAGGCAGCACTTGTTTGATAACTACTAGCACGTTGGCAGCAATCTTAAATGTTAGAAGCAATAATTAAATGGCGTTTAAAATCAGGGATACAAGCTGTGATGGGATTAGTTTGGTTTGATGGCTGAAAGTTAGTGGTGAATTACCTTGAGCTTGTCACCGATGCCTTAGTTGCTGTTTCCACTTGACCTGTAATTAGGGAATGGAACCCGACCAGACTCAATTTCCCTGACATCCTTGATGAGAATTTCATAGTGCCTCTCCACTTCCTCTGCAGATTTCCCACCCACAGCTTTGGCAACATTATGCCAGCGGTCAGGGGTGTCCTTATCATACAAAGCCAGGGCCTTTTCGAATAGTTTGTTTTGCTTGGGGGTCCAAGAGGAACTACAGTTACGTGAAGAGTTGAGAGAATTGGATGCCATTGGTGAAAAAATCGAGTGCAATCGTAGCACTTTTGAAGGTAAAGGGTGTTGACAGGTTTTGGGGGTTGACTGGGAAAAAAAAAGGTAAAAAACTAGCTCAGAACCCCAATATGCTTGAATTCCACAAAAGAGAAATGAGGGTAAAGATGGTTTGTTAAGTCAAGGAAGATGACTTGGAAGAAAAGGGAAGGTATGGGGAGGGATCACAGAGGGAGCTCATTATAAGCAGGAAAGAGTAGTGGGGTAAAGACAGTTGGGAGAATATATCTTCCAAAAGAGCAGAATATAGCGTGACTCGTCCACTTAGGAACCACATGATGAAGCAGGACAAGGAACAGTGAATGAGAGGGAAGAATCAGTATCAAAGGACAGGCTCTTTATTTTCTTAACCAAACAATATTCTGGGTTTTTATCATTGGCAAGTGGGATTTCCCTTTTTTTACTGGTCGGTGGATACTAAGATCAGATGTTCTATGTCATGTAATTATAGCTGGAGCCATTTTACAACCTGTTGTCTTCTCACAATGTTATGATTACACTCCTCTTTGCTCTGCTGTTAACTGTGGCAATTCAAGACATGATCTCTCTTTTAAACGAGAAACATGGTACTTTTATGTAGTCTCCAAAGGGTACTTTGTCGAATGGAAGCTCAAGCAACTTGTGTAGGAATTCCTACCTTGAATTTCTGAGACAGAGAAGTGGAACAGATAGTTGTTTCCGATACTATGTATATATTTTCTGTCAATTAAAACCCTATGCTTGTGAATGGATTCTTTTTCATGTCCTCGTTAGCTGCTACTATGAATAGCTCTGGATGGCTTGTTGCAACAACATTTAACACCTTGTTTGGTCGCACAATCATTGGAGCTGAGCGCTGAGAACTTTCAGCAAGTAGGGCTCGTTGTCCTTCTATGGGAGTGTGGGAGCTGCAGTTACAATAAACATAGGTTTGACTCTCCCAGTTAGGAAGGAAAACGCCTTTCCCTGTTGTTGCTTGATTCTCAGATAATTCTATCAGTATTTGTTGCTATAATACCTTCATACAAATGAATATTTCCAATCTAACCAGGGCCTCAGGGATGTGCGTGTGCGTGTGCGCTAGTAGATTGAGATATCACAAATTTATTTTGTAACTGTAGGAATAGGAAGACAGACACCCTCTTGAGCTTTCCCCCCTTCCCTTTTTTTTTTTTCCCAGTTCCCTCAGGGAAAAGCCAGAGGGGGTGGGGCGGTATTTTCTTTTCAGTTTTAATGTCGATTTTGACATTATTAATATGTTTTTTTCGCCATTGTTCAAAGATTGAAAATGGTAAAGGAATTCCCTTTTCATTCTTAAAGTCGATTTTGACATCAATTTCATTTGTATTTGGAATGTAAAAAAAGTTTACAAGAAGAGGCCAAACAGAAAAAACTAGATCATTACGGTACAACGCTTCTTTTTTTTGGTAAAAAAATAATTAAATTATATTAGAGTTAATTTTATGTAACCCGGTTAACTTGACGAGTTTAAAGATAACTTGAATAATTGTAAAAAAAATATAATTGAGTAAAAAAATTCAAGACAACTTGTTTTAAAAAAAAATTATTAAGATAAAAATATACTAGATTGACTTGGGTTAATTTGTCAAATCTGTGACCCAAATCATGAGACCGGGGATAACCCGATAAAAAACAAATCAAAACTAAATATGAAACTTAATTCCCAATTATATCAATATTAAATGATGAAATTAAAAAAAAATCAATTAAAAAAAATCAAAAATCAAACAACTCAAGTCAATTCGGATTAACCTGTCAAAGTTGCAACTTAGGTCATGTGATTGGGATAACTCCATAAAAAGCAAATCAAAACAAATTATGAAACTTAATTTCTTTTAATTTATACTATATAATATTATGGATTAAACGGAGGCAAGGGACCTAAAATAAAGTTGCAATCTCTAACTTTTATTTGTCTTAAACTCTACGTCAAGTCATAAAGGATAGTTTTTAATAGGATGGGTTTCACTTTTAAGAAAAACAAAATATTTTAGTGGAATTAAGAGTTATAAAATTGTTTTCATTGTTTATTTACATCCTCGTGTAATCATTGTTATTGTTAGCGAATATACTCTGTAATAGATAAGTTAATTATACGTAATATTGATTTTACTCATATAAAATATATTTATAATTAATAAATGTTTTTTTATCTTAAATATTCATTTATATATTTGATTAATAAATCTAATATTTAAAGAATGAATCTAAAGTAAAGATAAAGTTCATAAAATAAAAATAATTCGCATAAAAAATTATAAAATTATTATAATTATGAGATTCATTTTGCATCAAAACATTGTTTGTAAATGTTCATGATCAATATTCTATTAAAACTAAACATTAATTAGAATTGTTGAAACCGGTTCATATTATATTTCTTCTTTTATGAAAAGAAAAGGTTGCTCTCATAAACTGAGATGTGAAGGATACCTGAAACCAATATGCAAATGCTTTTTAGATGACTTGTACACTGACCTAACCCGCAAGAGAAATTCATATGGAGAAATCACTAATGTATATGCAAAGACTCATGTAATAGTTATATAAGTGATTCTTAAACTTAGATCACTAAGTTATCTTATATAGAAAGTGTTATGTTTTGACCTTAACCACATGTTATTTTAATTAAGGGTAACAAACAGACAGATATTGCATATAATATAAACTATATAAATCTATTTGAGTAATTAAGAGATGATTCACCACCCTAAATGAATCAAGAAAAATATTTCATATGTTCTCAAAGTGAAATGAGATTTAAAAAGAGTTTTCAAATCTTATTCAAATAATTAATAATTATAGTATTGAGAACAAAAATAATTTAATAAAGCAAATATGTTTCATGCTATAATATCTAAATCAAAACATTCTTGATGAAGGAATAATAATTAAATTGAAAAACTAGTTACTGAAAGGTTAAGTCAAACTTCTTATGACTTTTCATTATTTAAGGAATCATGACAGATTGCTAGACATTGTACTTAATGTTGAAATATAAATCAATTAATTGTTGAATAGCTAATAAATTAAATTATTTAATTTACTTAATCTTATTTTATTTAGGATTATGATTTCTATTTAGGTTAACTTATTAAAGAATCTAAAGGGTCATACATATAAGAATCATTGGTCATAAATTAAAATGGGATAAATAATCAATTGTGACTTGATTGTAAATAAAACTGAGGACTAGAATGTAATTAATATAAGAGATTGCAATTTTAGACCTAGAAAAAATCAGGTAGGGATTGAATAAATTTCTAAAATTATCTTAAAATAATATATGTGATATTATTTAAGGGGTAAATTGATATTTTATTATTTATATAGTTTTTAGATTTTCCTATAAATAAAATACTATACACTTATACCTTTTATTTTTTAAATATAATAGTACAACAGTACAATATAGAAACAACTAAACACAAAACAAAAAAACTAGCACTTAAAGGTATAATAATCATTTTTTTTCTAAAAAGATTTAAAAGATTTTTAATTAGTAGTTCGAGTGAATTGCATTAAAGATTAAATACTTAGAAGGTTTGTGATTTCCGACAACTTCGCTTTAAAACAATTATTTAAAGCTGAAAAAACATTTAATTTTCCAGTAATTTTTATATAAATTCGAAACTTTATACATCCGTTTAACAAAATTTTTACAACTCTCAAAAAAAAATTTAAAACTTATTATTTTTACTCCATGTATATGCACTGAGAAGCCGAGCAATTATTTCTTTCTTTGTTTGTTTGTTCACTTTTTGTAGCTTCATCTCAGTACACTAGTGCCCAGTCCTCCTGCACCTTTTTGTGGCTATTAACTTGCTTCATCATCCAGCTGTTTGGTGAGTTATTGATGGGTTGGTATGTAAACCATTCAAGTTGGTTTTTCTGTCAATGTTCATTTAACTGGACCATTTTAAAATCTAAAAAGATCTTGTTCCTGATAGTTCTTATATTTAGTTCATGTTTTCTTTTTTCTTTTTCTTTTTTTACCACAGTGCACAATTTATAACTCGATGCTTCCACTTGCACCAAAATTAAATGAATTTCTTACTGGAAAGTAGAAAGTTAAAGAGCGAGAGAGAGAGAGAGAGAGAGAGAGCCCATCGTTATGTGAGGTATATGATCAGCTTGAGATAATAATATCTTGGCCAGATACTGAGGACCTCATTTGCCTAGCAAGCAAGTTGCCTCTCAACCTTTTGCAAGTGGAGCTGTCCTGTCTTGTTTCACAGCAAAGAACCAGAAATTTCTTTCTGAACCAAAGAGTACGGAAATTAGATTTCTAGCTACTTCCCCATGCTTTGTCTTATTAGGCTGTTCGTTTTAGTTGATAGCCATGTAATATTATGTTTTATGTTTTATATTTTCTAAAGACCTGCGCTATAAGCTATTATTTACGAGGGATAAATTCTTCCATATCTCTTACAAGGCATTGAAAAGGTCAGCGAATGTCATTGAACGTACTGGATGTTTGAACTCCATGCCTCTTACGAGCGTTGAAGGGCATTTCAAATGTCCAGCAGGTTTATTATATATATACTTGCCACGAGTTTCTATGGCAGCTATTATTTATTATAGACACTGTCAAGGGAATCTCTATTGAACTCCTAATCGACCTGCATGAAAGAAAATCCCACGGAATATTTTCTTTTCTTTTCTTTTCTTTTCAAGTCCCGTGGAGTACGTTTCGATTTCCAAATCTGAACCTCGCATTTGGAAAGGTGTTAATAAGGTGGTGATAAAGGTTTTGTGAGTGTAAGACGTCTCCACAGTCACACAGAGCTAGCCTTTAGAGAACATGTGATTGCTAACGCTGGAGCTCTTGCTTATGGGTAGCAAATGAAGAGATTGCATAATTAAGCAGGCGAAGTGCAAACCACTTTTCTTGAGAATCTTTGAAAGAGAGCAATTGGCCAAATTAAAACATAATACTAATGATGCCTGAATCTGCTTCTGGCAAACACAAGGATCTTCAGTGATCTAGTTTCCCAGCTATAAGCATACAGGGATGTGAGGAGTAGATACCTACAGGGTAGACTTTAGAGTACTGGTCGTATCTATTGTAGTCTATGGATTGGACAAAATACTGTGATTACGTGAAATAGCAAGCAAACCATATAAGCTTCAAGAGATAGAAGATGTGTGGCTTGAATTATCCGGATAAGATACGATGCATATACTTGTGATCTTGGCCATAGCTTCCAGGGCTTCTGTTCTGAATGTTTGGTCTTGCACTCTAATCTCTAGTCTGGTTTCTGTCTTATAGCCTTCAGTGAAAGATCATGTGGGGCAGGGAATTTTCCCAGTTACATCAACTGTCTAGCTGCATACCCCTGGTCTTAAAGCCTCTATACTCTTCTATTTTCTTAGAGTCATTATAAAACAACTCTGAATCATGAATTTCAACCCTTTTTTTTTATTTATTTAAATAAGTTGAGAGGCACGACTTGAACTTGAGATCGGCATATTCCATTATTTGGAGGTGAGTTCCATTTAACCAAATACACACGTTGCTAATTCCAAGTTTATTTGTGAAATGTATGTGTAGTTAATAATACCAGTTTGTAATGATTCTGTGTATTGCTAATCCGCAGAGCCTGATTGATAGTGTTATAAGCCTAGGAGCTCTATCTCCTCATCATATGTTGATGTGTTATGATATATATTGTATTGTT
>Ga0325410_1001094_pt1 | contig 29639 bp, 26 predicted proteins | sample PopdelMetagenome_16_FD_206182 | JGI IMG/M metagenome (GOLD analysis project Ga0325410, IMG submission 206182) | Populus deltoides microbial communities from Bellville, Georgia, United States - Xylem-PdIQD-R3 | ecosystem: Host-associated > Plants > Phyllosphere > Stem > Wood/Secondary xylem...
GAATATTCGATAAGAATCAGGCGAAGAAGGAAATTTCGCAAATAAAGAAACTGGAAGATGCCGTGCCCGTCACCCTCACCCAAAGTCAAAATGGCTCCTTTGTCCCCTCCCTCACTATTTTGACTCTTGACTTTTTGCATTAATTACTCTGCCTGTACATCATCATCAAGCATGGAAGACAGTTTGACACTATCTTTTCTGTTTCTAGTTTTAGATATTTTTTTTTAAAAAATTATTTTTAATTTTAAAAGCATCGATAGATGGTTTGATAACGTTATAATGACTGTTTTTATTTTTTATTTATAAATATATTAAAGTAATATATATTTTTTATCTTTTAAAAATTATTTTCACATCAATAAAAATTAATTAATTTAAAATAAAAAAAATTAAAATTTTAAAAAATTATTTTTCAACTGAAAAAAAGTTATGAACATAATTTAGATGTTAATACTTAAATTTATAAATAAATAAATTTAATCTTGGACACAAAAATTTATGAAGTAAATCCTATTTAAAATAGAAAACAAAACCTACAATGAATTTAAAGATTTTTAACTTAAAAAGTGTTTGCAATATTTTTACAGTTATTTTTTAAAATTTTTTCATTTAAAAATATATTAAAATAATATATTTTTTATTTTTAAAAAATTATTTTTAATATCAACATATTAAAAAAATTTAATAATATAAAAAATAATAATTTAAAATAATAAAAAATAATATATTTTAAATTTTTTCTGAAATATTTTTAAAATACAATATCAAATTATTAGCTTAATAAACAACAAAAAATTCTCAAAATCCCAACCATACAAACACAAAAAGGCAAAAAGCCTCCAGCCTCCCCTGCATTCCATGGCTCCCAATGAAGGAGGGCATTACAGTCATTTCACGAAAATAATCAAGGGTAGTTTGGGTATAAAGTTGAGAATAAAATGGGGTAGAGACAGATAGGGCTTTCGTGGCGTTCATCTAAAGTGTTCTTAAAGCCAAGAAAATTTGGCTTCCTTCTCAGAAAATACCCGAAATTTCTTCATTCGCCGGAGATTGAATCCCCGTCGGCGATCGGATTCCGGCATTGGCTTATATTCCATGTTTACTGAAGACCCTTAAAGAAGAAGAAGAAGAAGAAGAAGAACAAGAATGGAATCTCTTTGAAGATTTTGCTGATCGGAGGAGACAACCAGGATATTACTATCACTATATTTATCATTTGCTTCAAGAAAATTGAGGAGTTGTAGGAGGCGGCGGAGATTTTGATGACTATTAAAGGAAAAGAAAAGGATTATTTATAAAACGAAAAAAAAGGTATTATTTTGATTAATTTATACGATTTGCTTGTTTTATTACTGGAGATTAATTTCTCTGGTTTTGGTCTTGCTCGTGACGGATTTGAGTAAAGAGGAGATTAGATCAGGAGGTGTGGAAGGCAGATCTACTGTATAGAGTGCAAGATTGCGGGAAAGAAGGGTTCTTAAATTAGGGTTTGTTTTGTTGTTGCAGTGATTTATGGAGTGATATGAGCAAGAATTGATGTTTTGTATGTCCTGGAATGATTGCGTAAACTCGCTGGATTTTTTGAATCTGCCGGCGAAAGTTGATATTTTTTGCTGGATTTTGGAATCTGCCGGCGAAAGTGACATTTTTTGTTGTTGTGATGTGTGTTTTCTAGAGCTACTGATGATGGGCTCTTCTGTCCGTGTTGATTTCTTATCTCTTGTTTTCTATGTTATTGGATCTGTCCAATCTCCTTGTTTTTCGCAAATCAATCAATCCCAGTGTTATCCAGCTTTGGAAGGAGCAAAGGATATATGGGTTTGTTCTTGTAGGGTAGGTATTTGTCTAAATCTGACAAACAACAGGATCTGAAGAAGTGAGCACTGTTGTTTTTGGTTGAGATTAGAAGATGGGTTCTTCATTTTTTGGATGCTATTTGGACCAGGCACAAGTTGATTAGTGTTTCTAGCAAGTAGATTTACTGTCTTGTTTTGTTGTCACATGTTTTAGATATATTAAGGATGAAATACTACTGTCTCATGTCCTGTTATGTGTGACTTCTTCTACTTGATTATCTTATTACATACGAAGAAGACCTGCAGCAAAGCTATATAGAATCTGAGCTGAGGGAGTCTTTGCAATCCTTCAAAACTGTTTAACACGATCTGCCTGAAGGTCTCGTTATCAGCTTTGAACTATATGGCTGTGTGTTGAAATAGCTGTTCTGTTCTTGCTGAAATCCGTATTGATTTGAGTTGCTGATGTTGTTTTCCTTGTTTTGCAGGTAGGAAGGGCAGAAACATATTAGAGGTTTAGATCTTTCAGTGATTATCAGAAGGAAATTCTTTCTGTCAAGATTGGGGGAATCAGAGTAAGTTCTGGGATTTTCTAATGTTTCCACATCCATATTTAAAACTAATGTGTTGATTGTTAGATGTTGATAATGCAAGAACACCAGTAATGATAAGCAGGGACTTGTCATTATAAATTGGTGTTTAATGTGGCTTGCTTTTTGGAATTTGGTAGGGTGTGTATGATATTCGTATCATACCAGTATGTATATGGCTGATGATTTGTATTTTTTTACAGGCTAAATCCTCTTCCACTCCTGTAACCAGTAGGAAGCAAGGAGCCACGGCGTCCTGCAAGAATTTGGGTGGTGGATCATCAGTTGATGGCCTAGAAATCATAGGATCTGCAAGCATGATGAGTGCAGCAGGTCTAGAACTTACGAATTTTATAGATCCTGATTTGACTTGGAAGACATTTACAAAAGGCCACAGGAGTACGTCAAGGCGTAAGCCAGTTGTTAGAAGCTTTAATGGAAAGGCAAAGCTATCAGATGAGAGTACCAGAAATATGGATGACATGACGGTTTCAGATAATGAGAAGGTAAATATTACACTACTTTGTTTGCACTTGTATCTAATTGTTCTTGATTGATGTGCCTCCATGCTGTGTGAGGGTTTTTAACATTGGTTCTCTACATGGCAGCATGGTGTGGCTGTTCTTGGTCGCCGCTTCAGTGGAAAAAATGAGAAAAAAGAGCATGTACCCATTAAAAAACGAAGACATACAGCCCAGGGTCCCCCACAACCTTCTTGTACCACATCTCCATGCTTTGAAGTGGTTGAACTTAATTCAAGTGGGAAACGACGACGTAGAGCAGCTGATGCTGCTGTGCCAAGTAAGCTCAATTTGAAGACATCAGAGGTCCATGATAAGTTTGATTACAGTGATGACTTCTCAGGCATTGAGATACTCGCAGCTGTTGCTTGCAACAATGGTATGATTAATGATGCTGCTCGTGAAGAAAGTTCAATATTGGAAGAATCAACACGAGAAGGAGTGGGCTCATCTTCTTCTGCAGTTCCGTTCAAAGAAACTGTTGCATCCCCAAAAGATATGGCTGATGAAGATAGACCAGATGCCTTTCAAAATAGTGAAGTTACAGTTTTGCATGCATCTGCTGGTACCAAGGATAGCGGAACAGGAGAAGGATCTCTATTGTCACGGGATGAAATGTTGAATCTGGACTTGAATGTTACCTGGGAGCAAACTTGTGATACTTCGATCTTTGATTCCAGTGAAAATGATTTACAAAGTTGTGAGGTTAAGCCTGAAGCCTTGGAACAGCAAAACCGTCCTGACAGAGTGGTTTTGTCAGATTTACTTGGGGATAATACATCCGTTGATTTGATAGGCTTGTCTCTTGGGACATGTGAATCGATTAGAGAGGAACCTGAATCTGAAGCTTGCTCCCTCCATGATGGAAAACATGGAAAACATGAAGAATGTTTTCCGTCTCCAACTGGTAATGCCCTGGAACCCTCCATTTGTGATGTTGCCAATGCAGAAGCTTCAAGTCAGGCTGTTTATGGGGATAAATCCCTAGATCATCCATCGTGCAATACACTTCCTAGCCTTACTCTCAAGCAGTGTTCAGAAATGTGTTCAACAGATGAACAAGTTATAAAAGTTTTGTGTACTGAAAGTTTGCAGGTTGAGTCATGTAATGTTTCTCCTCACCATCAACCTAACTTGGAGAGAGTTCCTAGTGGGATTGATCTTTCAATCTCAAATGATAACGGAGAGAATTCTCAGATAGCAACCTGCCCACATGAAGATGGGAAGTTAAATACAAGTAGCTTGGAAAACTGTCCACCAATAGGACCTGCTTGGCTTGGAGTTGAATCTGGAGGTCAAGAAGAAGAATCAGGTGAACGGCAGTGTTCGCCTAATAGAAGTGCCTGTTTGTCTTCTGAGAAAGGCCAACCCGTGATGGAAGTGGATGCCAATGGAACCAATGAGGCTTCTGCTGCCAATAAAGCAGAAGCTCATTCTCCAGTGCAAGCTGGGTCTGAGGAATTGATGCAGAAGTCTTCTGCAGACTCTACTGTCACTCCTGGAGATGCATGCGGAACACATGGTAATGGTTTTACAAGTGGCTCAGCTAAGGTCAATATGGAAGATCTGGAAGATGACAGCTTTGAATCAGATGTTTATCAAGCTGATAAGGTTCACATAGTTGGCATAAACGGTTTAGAACTTCAGGCTGGTTATGATTCTCCGTTTGAGGATGGGGAGTTGAGGGAATCTGATGCACAGTATTACTGGGATGAAAATGGGGAGGATGGTGAAGTCGAGCAGGTGGACTATGGGTCTGAATGTGATGAAGAAAGACTCTGTGTCTTGGATAATGAGAAGGAAATGAAGGTTGAGAGAGGTTCCAGTTCGGGATCTGATTATGTTAGTAGAAAAATTGAACAATGTGGGTTGGGAGACTCTCTGAGAGATGGCTTGCTTAGCCCAAAGACAAGAACTTCGTTTGTCACTATTGACAAGGATTTCCTGTCCGGGGTGGTTGGATCAAAGGCATCCGATAGAGATTTCCTGTCGAGCATTGAGGAGTCCAATGCCATATTTAGGAAGCATCGTACACTTAGGAGCAGGTGAATTATTGATTCTCTATCAGTATTACATGTCTGATTTTTTCTTCATAAATTACTTTGTTCTAGCTGCTGATTTGTGCTTATCCTGATATTTCAGATCCAACAGTTTTTATAATTTATATCATCGAGATGAAAGGGATGCAGGTTCCCAAAAATTCATGGGAAGGGACAGGGCTGTTCCTCCAACACGTGGCAGAAGTCCTGGAGGCCATCGCTTTGTCAATGATGCACCAGGCTACTGTGACTCAGAAAGGCGCCATTTTTGTACTTATCGTGGCAATTACACTTCTGGCCCTTCTAGAAGTAGAGGTGGTTTTGATAGCCACAGATACGTAATAACCTCAGACCGTGCAGCCTCTGAAGGAGCAGGGTTTGCAGGATCTGACAGTCGTGGCCGCAGGCAATTTGTTAATCCTTCTTCGAACAGTTCATATGAACGGGTCACGAGGAGGAGATCACCTACCAGCAGAGATGATTTATACCGTGTGCATACAGGAACGCAGCCTGTGAGAGATGGTAGCCCAGTCAGGAGTGGGTTTAGAAGATTTCCAAGAGGGGCTGCAACAGGAGGCTTGAGAGGGGAATACCACAGGCCAACGCCAGAGGACAAGATTGAATATTCTAATCGTTATGCACCACGGATGCTTAGGAGAGAAAGAAGCATCTCCCCCTTATGCAGAGGACAACCTAGCTACCCCTTCACACACAAGAAATCTCGGTCAAGATCCAGGAGTCGCTCTCCTTCATATTTAACTAGGGACAGAAATGAGGCTTCAAGGCTTCGTAGCAGGTCTCCAGATTTTAGGACTGATGCTAGGATGGATAGAGTGAGGTTGCCATTTCAGAAGCGTATTCCAGCTGATTTTGAAGAGGGGTTTATCCCTACAAGAAGAAATCACTTTACACAGCATAATCCCAGATGGTTTGATGATCGAAATGGTGGTTTAGATAGTTTCAGGGGAAGAAAATCACCTGTGAATATGTTCCGTTCAGATCAAAGATTTGATTCAGTGCGGACCATCCGGAGATTGGATTCAGAGGATCAGTTCAGAGAGAGGATACGATCCAGAAAATTTAATGATATGGGGAGCGCTAGCAGGGGAGGTGAATTTGACAGCAGTGATGATGGCAGGAGAAAGCATAATAACAAATACGAGATTGTTCAGCGAGTGAGACGATATGATACAGATGGTGGTCTGCGGCGATTCCGGGTTAATGCAGAAGATTCCTTGGTGGCAAATAATGCTACTCCTAACTGTGATGATGGAAACAGAATTACTGACAGAAGGCCTGGAGAGGTCCTTAGAAGGGATGGTGAAGAGTAGTTTATTTGAGATATCACCCAGAATAGCGAAAACTTTGCTTTGGGTTTATCTGATGATAGATAGGGGTTTTTTCCTTTTCTTTCGTTTATTGTATAAACATTTCAAGTTTTGGTAGGAAGTATCTCAATTCGCTCTTCTTTTTTTTCCTACTGGTGGTGCATGTGAGGAAGCATTCTTACGAGTTGTATTTTCCTTGGCAAGATTCTGCTTCTTCCTTTTCATAGGGGTTAGATTTTGCATTTGTTATATATTTTTTTTCATCTTTCCATGTTCCTCCCCCCATCCTTTACCTCATTTTTGTCCACAAGCCAACTCTGGCCGTTGTAACCTCAGTTTTGAGGTCATTAAGGTATATAGTGATCAATGGAACTCAGAAATGGTTTTTGGTTTTCTTTTGCTGATCATTAACTATGAATCTTTTCGCCTCTCTCGTAGCATGCAGTCACTGGCCAACTTTTGTTTCTGATTATTTTACTATTAGCCTTATATGTAATAAATAATCATTCTCGTTCTCTTTCGTTTATTGGGGAGAGAGGGAAGGCAGGGCTTGATGTTGAGTGAAGACCACCGTTTCTTGCTTTTGCTAGAGGAATTGTGGGATACAGTTGGATTTGAGGCTCATATATTGGACATGGACATGCACATGCACATGCACATGCAATAGTGTTTGATTTCCTGTACATGTTTTGTCTCGATCAGTTTCAAAGAACTTGAATTCGAAGTCGTATAGTTCGTTTGTCTATAAAATGACAATATTTCTTTTTTAAATCATTTCAAGTCGTCACTCAATGAAATGATACGGTGGAAGGGGAGGAAGGCAGGGCTTGAGGTTGAGTAAAAGACCACTGTTCTTGCTTTTGCTTGAGTAATAGTGGGATACAATTGGATTTGAGGCTCATCTGTCTTGGAAAAGGACAGGCACAGGCCGCAATGTTTGATTTCATGGGCTTGTTTTGTCAGAGAAAGAACTTCAATTCGAAGTCAGAGAAAGACAACTTGGCACCTCGAAATTCTCATGCTTTAAATATTTCCTTCTCTTTCAATTCTAAGGAATCCATTTAATCTTGTGTCTTGATGGCTGAGTTGATGCTCATGTGCTTCCTCTTTAAAACTTGTATTAATATCCAAGAAGAAGAAGAGTCGATTTGCTAGAGACATTGCATATGTTTCTGTTGCAGCAAAGCTTTCGAGCTGTCTGTTTATCTTCAGATATGAGTCATGGCCAATGGGCAAATTGGGTTCACTCAGACTTCAAAATGGTATGAACCTTCCTTCCTGTTTTTTTTTTCCTGTCCAATATCCTTCAATTTGCTACCACTCAATTACAAACCATAATTAGAGTTTGATCCTAGTGTTATAAGAATAAGCTTGGCAGGTGAGGCATGGACCAGGCCGAGATAGTGAAAAACTTGGATATTTTTTTAAATAAAATGATATCGGTTTGGTTTTTTAAAAATCTAAAATTGTAATTTCATTAAAAAAAAAAAAACAAAATGATAGTTTCATGATTAAAACAAATAAAGGTTAGGTTGACCTGTTGATTTAGGAATCATTTCTCTTGACCCGTGACTGGAACTTTAGGTCAATTCTTGAGTGGGTTTAATAGATGGTGATGATATTTAACCAAAACACTTGAAACAACTTTTGAAAGTAGTAGAGCTATTGTGCGGTGTGATAAACTGACACTTTTATAATTTTGCGACAGAAAGAGACAAGGATTTCTAATTTACAAATTCTCGAATAGAACTGCTAGATTTCTAAATCACCAGCTAAAGCTGATGGACTCGAAATGAAGATTATCTGCTGAAAAAGATGAGCAGACTGCTGCCACTTCTTGCCTCATCGTCCTCGGTCCGCTAACATAAACTCCTACATTTTCCTCCTTCAATTCTGATAGTATTTCTGCAAGAATCCAAAAATTTATATCCAAAGGAAACATGATTTACATATAAACAAATCTGTTTGTTAGAAGTTTGTAAATTCACTCATGGGAGGCAAGAACTGCTTACTTTTCAGATTTGGCCTTCGCCCGAGCTGCACTGTGGTGGCTTGACGAAGAGATTGGTGAGGAAGGCTTTCTAGTTCTGTTTCATACAACAACGAAGCAGGTGATGGAGCTGGTGTTGACATATCTGTGGTCCGAATTTGATTTAGTTCCTTAGCGTTTTCTCTTTTGTTCCATAGAAAAGCTGCAGAGGCAGCAATTGTTATGGCTACACACACAAATAACATGCCGAAAGCTGAACTTGCTGGCATTGGATACTTCATGTTGGTATTGTGGTCGATTGGGAATATGTAGAATCGTGTGAGAAGGCCAGTCAACAGAAGGAAAATGATAAAAGAGGAGGAGATTATCACGCTGAGCCACAGCCAGCTGTTAGGGCCTAATACTGCAGAAACTGGTGCATCAGATGGATTAGGCTTGAACAATATTGTTCTAATAGAACTCTGGTTCACTGTTTTTGGCTCTGTCTCTTGGGTTATGTAGGCTTCAATTTGCAGCTGCAATCTAGAGAGGTCAAGAGTGGTCCCTGAAACTGGGAGAAGAAGTTCAAGCATGGTGAGATTGGCATATTTCTTGAATGCACATATAAGGTGAATCGCTGGAGTCTTGCTGCCTGTTGTGTTGGATTTAAAGATGATCTCGCGGATGATGGAGATGAAAGGAGTTACGCCACTTCCACCACTCACCAACACTAGCTTCTCATACCTGGGACAATTTTTTCTATGTTAATTTAGCTGCCCCAAAAATTTCAATCTTGATATATAGATTCTGCTAACATTTGATTACCTCATAAAATTGGCTGAAGGAGGGCCATATGGTCCTTCAATAGAGACCTCAAGTCTGTTAGTAGGAGAAGGGGAGGACAGAATCTGATACAACTTGTGAGACCAACTTCCATCGCATTTGATGACAACGCTTAGCTTATCAGAATCCATATTGCTGTTGGAGGTAACGGTAAAGGGATGCCATTGTGTCCTGGAAATGCTAGGCACATTTATGAATGCAATGCTTGTTGGTGCATAGCTCAATCCTGGCACAACGATGAACAAAAAGAATGTCAAATAATATATCGAGTGAGTGAAAAATTTGATTGCAAAAGCTTTCAGTAACATCTAGTTACAAAATCTTGACTTCACCTGAACTCTTGGAGAAATTCAACTCTACTGTTTCAGATGGTAAAATGCGTGCTGCGACAGAACGGATTTTTTGCTGAGATTGTAACAATCTCAAATATCGATCGATCAAGAAGAGGTAGAAACCAGGAAGGATGAGGCAAGATTCAGCAAAACCAACATGGAACACATAGAAGATAACAAACATAACGTAGAGATGATGACTATAGTAGAAGAGCTCGAAAATCTTTCGCCTTATCCGTCCGAAACTTGTTGCCCACATGACCAATCCAGCAAGCAAAGCTATTTCTCCAGCCACATTGGAAACCATGAACTTGTCCCATTTGAGCATCTGCCACATTCAGCATAAACATGGTCCATAATTTCAGTAGCTAGCTAGCACTTAACCAATACACAGTGACTTGGAGTTAGAAGAATCCATAGAATATTACCTGTAATATCTGATGTGTAAGGGACCAATAAGTAACGTAAAATAAACCATGTGCAGTGAAGATGGCCATGGTAATATGGCCTAGCCATATATGGTACTTGATGCTTGCCTCTGAAGTGAGGCCAACATACTGCAAAACTGAAGATCCTCTAGCCACTGGAAAGAATAGAAAGGCCAGGCAGGTGTTTCCTACAAGCCCTAGACTCAGACCTGCAGTTTCCAACTTAACTTCCCACCTGCCAAAAAGCTCAATAAATCAACCACCCTTCAAATATTAATCAAAATTTTTACAAGACTTTAAAAACATCGCTCTGCAAGTTGAGAAAGAAACAAGCCTTACACTTGAAATTTTTCTTGAGCAGCTTCTACGGCAGCAAATGCAAACATATCATGCATGTAAGAATACAAGGACCAAACCAATAATGCAACAAACATGGCCAGAAATGTTAGCTCTGTCCAGGTAACAATCCCAAGTGGACCTTTCGTTATCGCCAGCCGTTTCGACAATATCATCCGAGAAAACAACCTGCTATTTCAAGAAAAATTTGATTCATTAGTTAATAATTTTCCTCAATAAAACCTTTTCATAATCAAACAATACTTAACCTTGTATATAGTTATTTACCTGGTGTTGATATCATGATCATACTTCTTTTCAAGATGAAGATACAAGGAGGCAATGGTAGCAATGAAGAGGATAGGAAATGCATAAATCAGTATGGTTGAACCTACAAATCAAAGAAACAACATAACATAAACACACAGTCTCTTTTTTCTTACAATTAGACAACTAAAACCTTACAAAACATACCTTGTTCTCCAAGATAAGTGGAACTGGTTTTTTTCTCAACGTCAGGAAACCAATTCAAGTAAAAGGTGTTAGTAGGCGTCATGGACCAAATCATCATGTACCCCAGAAAAACCACCATTAACAATAAGGTTATCACTGCTGAAACTATCTTCATTGATGCACCAGAAGGTCCAGAACCCATCTCTTCCTATCAATCTTGTAGAACACAGCAGGACTACTTCTGGTCCTAAATGAGTCTCTATGTCCTACCCTGTTGTATATAGTGAATTATACCAATTTATAGATTAACAGTCATCCATGCATGTTTGAACATACTTGTGACACATACCTGTCCCTACAAACTATAATATTTTAAAAAATAAGTTTCTAGCTGTGCTATTTAATTTGAATATAATTTTTTAGCCACGGTGTTATTTTTGAAAAGACTCATGTTAGTGCAAATAGTATTGGAACCTGTGACCACAAAGTTGATGAAATATCAAGACTTTTGATCCCCATTGTTTTGTTGTATCTTCAAAAGCAGTGGTCATAAGCAAAGCTACTGCTTGGCCTGCAATCATTTGTTTGTTTCGTTTTCTTTTCTCATTAGACATATATCCTAGATTTCGAACAATTCTTTTTCATTTATAATTATATCTTTTTTTTAAAAAAAGTACTATATATTTGATTTTTTACTGACATTTTTCTTTTGGTTTCGGTAATAAGGTTATCTTTTATAGTTACTGTGGATAAATCGAGTTAGACTTGAGGCCGGATCGGACAACTACGCGAGAAAAGAAAAAACTTAATGCCAAAAAGGGTTTATGAAGCATAGAAATTACAAAGATTTCAAGAAAAACTTTGTACATATCCACAAAGAAAGAGTTCCTGATAGAGTAGTGCATTGTACTGAAGAAACCCCATTTTTATTCTCTTTAGCAATAAGTAGCATCACCAGTTGAAGCTAATGGACTCAAAGTGCAAGTTATCTGCCAAGCCAGATGAACAAATCTCGGCAATCTCATGTCGCATTTTCCTTGGTCCACAAGCCAGGACTCCAACATCTGAGGCTTTGCAATCGAACAAAATTCCTGCAATGCCAACAGGAAATGATTAGTCCTATGAGAAAAATGGGAAAAACACGCAAGCTATTGAAGTGATTATTCCTATGATTAGTTGCATTTGCTTACTCTTAAGATCAGGCCTTGCACCAAAATGCACCTTGGTAACTTGAACAAGTGACTGATGAGGTTGGCTTTCGAGCTCTCTATTGGCGTTCTGAAACCAGGAACCCGGTGATGTGGTTGGAGCTGGCACTTCCAAGTTCTGAATTTGCTTCCCTTCCATGGCATGCTCTTTCTTGCGAAAAAGGAAGACTGCACTGGAAGCTATAAAAATGCAGGCACACAGCAAAAACATGTCCCAAAGCACATAATAGGAATAGTGGTATGTATCCCCAGTGCTGTGATCAAAGGGGTAAATATAGTAACGCGTGACAATGCCTAGTATGAGGAGAAACATGACAAATGATGAAACTATTATTGCACCAAGCCATAGCCAATTGTTGTTGCCTAGGCTAGCATTAATGGGCGAGTCCAGTTGGTTTGACTTGAACCAAATGGTTTGGAGAAGCTTTAGGTTATCTTCCGTAGGCAGCTCTCCCTCTCTGGTGATATAGGCTTCAATTTGCAGCTGCATTTGGGGTATGTTTGAAGGTGTGCCATTGACTGGAAGCAAGAGGTCTAGAATGGCAAGATCAGCTGAGTTCTTGAATGCACAAACAAGGAGGACTCGAGGAACTTGACAGTTCTGTTTTGTGCTTTCGACAATAATCTCGCGGATTATGGAGATGAAGGGAGTGATGCCACTACCTCCACTCACCAAAACAAGCAATTCATGCCTGTAAGGTAAATCAAACTTGATGTATATATCATAAATTCATGTACAGTTTTCTAAACACAGGATTTCTTTCCAGCTGATAAACTTACCTTAGAAAATGAGATGAAGTTGGTCCATAGGGTCCTTCAACAGATACTTCGAGACGATCCACAGAAGAAGAAATTTGTCGGTAAAGCTTTTGGGACCAACTTCCCAGTCTTTTGACAACTACACTTAGCTTATCTTGCTCCAGATTGCAGCTTGAAGTTATAGTAAAAGGATGCCATTGTAGTTTCGAAATGCTCGGCACATTTACGAATAGTATGCTTGTTGGATTATAATACAGCCCTGAGAGGGGAGAAGAAAGACAACATTAATTTATAATGAAATAAAATGTTTCAATTTCTGCTTCTAGATCAAAATGTGTTCTTACCTGGACTCTTGGAGAAGGTCAGCTCAATACTACCACATGGCAAGAGACGAGCTGAGTCTAATCTCGCCCGTCGCTGTGACTGTAAGAATCTCAGGTATCGGTCTACGATGAAGAGGAAGATCCCAGGCAAGATCATGCAGAAATAGGCAGCACCAACATGCAAAACATAGAAGACTACGTAGAGAATGTACAGTTGATGGGTGTAGAAGAAAACCTCAAACATTTCACGCCTAATACGGTAAGAGCTAGTCACCCACATTGCCAATGCAAGTACAGTTGCAATCTCTCCAGCAACATTCGATACATAGGTTTTGCTCCATTCTAGCATCTGCGTGGTCCCATGAAATATTCACTGTGAAAAACATTTAGCAAATGCAGGAAACACCATTGGCATCACTAGGACTTCAGGTATTATAACACCAAAAGTATTTATTTTTAGTCACCAACGGTCGTTTAGTTCACTTGGTAGCACATCTCAGCTGCTGATAAGAGAAGCCAGGGTAAAGGGGAAAATAGAATCCAGCACCTTAATTATGCCAATAGGTGCTACCAAGAGTACCAAAGATCTGTTGATGACTGACTAAATTCATAAGGCTAACCCACTAATTGCCTAACTATTTACATTTGCCAATTTTGTCACCATTTTTTGAATTAAAACTTTCACAACTTTATGTTATTAATTAATTTTAATTATAAAAAAAATAAAAGGCGAATATTTGAAAACTCAATCGTTTTGTTATTAGCACTCTAATACTATATTCAAAAACTACTTTAACTAAAAAATTTAAATTATTAAATATAATTTATATTATACTCTAATATTCTACCAATCCACTAAAAGACTGGTAAAAGACTGATCTCATCATATAATCAAATGTAAATGTGCATTCTAGCAGAGTATGTGTTAGAAACCATGCCCCATGTCCTGAAAAGCCTCTTTCCTTTTTGTATTTTGTTTTTCTTTCTTGTATTTTGATGCTGTTAATGTTCATAGATGGTGCTTTCTCCCTAAGAAACTTTTAACATTGACAAAGAAAGAAAAGTTTTGAGCAAAAGGAATCTAAGACCACTTTCAGGTCCCTCACTTCTGTCCAAAAAAAAAAACAAAAAAGACAACATGATTAGTTTCCAAGGAAAAACAGACGATAAAGCTTTCCAATCACACAAAAAGTTAAAGAGATTCCACACCTTTGATCTGATATTCTGAGGACAAAACAATCAGGATCATAGGATAAAAAGTATAACCACACAAATGCTAAAGGCCACAATATTGACCAAGAAAGTCTAACTAAACATGATTAGTAGTAATGCAAGTACCAGAGCCATTTGGTTAGTCATTGCCCAGTATATGATGAAACCAACAGTATGTGCAGCAAAAAGAATCATCGAAAGATGACCGAGCCATATATGATACTTGATACTGGACTCAGATGTAAGTCCAACGAGAGGCAGAATTGAAGATCCTCGTGTGACAGGAAAGAAGAGAAATGCCCAACATATGTTTCCAATATATCCAAGTCTCAGTGATACACTTCGGAACTTAGCTTGCCACCTGCGAAAGTTGATTGATGGGTGAAAAGCAGCACATCAATGAATGGATTTTGAAGAAGAAGTAGATGAATTGGGATGAACATAAAGATGAAAGGGATCTTACACTTTCTCCCCTTGTTTATGCATGTGAAGATGTCCAAAACTGACATACAAGTAATTGGCAAGAGACCAGATCAAGAGTGCAATAAACATGGCTACAAAAGCAAGCTCCATTGCAGTAACAATTCCCAGAGGGGCCATCACGAGTGCCGGACGTCTTAAGAATGACAGACGATTGCTTGTGACAACACTGCAATCAGTTTAATATGCAATAATGTGATCAAAGCCAAATCATGGAATGCACATTAATTTCACTCTTAAATATCAAAACAATAGAAAGAACTGAAGTGAACTAGGAAGAAAATACAACCTTCTGGAGTTTGGCTTTCTCAGTTTCTTCTGTAAATGAAGATATACACATCCAAAGGCAGCTATGAACATCACAGGGAACGAAAACAGCAGAAGATTTGTGCCTGTGTAGCAGTGTAGAAAAACCAATCAGAAGAATGAAATAAAACACATTCACAGAAGAATGATTTAAGCTAGTTATCTGGATAGGAAAGGATTGTCAAAAAACAACCTTGTCCTTCAAAATATGTTGAATTAAGCTTGCCGTTGAGTTTAGGAGTCCACGCATTTTTGTAAAGTTTAGTCGGCAAAATAACCCAAATCATTAGCCATCCAAGAAACATCACTAGGAAGATTAGCCTGAAGACTGTCATGCTGCCCATCTTCTTTGCTTTGTGAGGTTGTTATGGAAGGAGGACGTTGTGCTAAGTTGGAGTTAATTGTAACCCTGTAATCTTTGATGAAGTGCTGTAAGTTAACAGCTTTCGAAAAGAATTTATAGACCATGTAAGACCTTTCTTGTAGGCCAACAACATTGGTAGAAGTACAAAGAAACAGAATCACTCATGCACATTCATAACCCCATTTGTTAGTAAACTACATTTTGCAGACAATGTGATTTGGCTCAATCTGGATAGTCAAAAACATTTAAATATGAGAAAATGCCTCTTTGAAGCAGGAAAAAACATATAATAAGTGCAGAATATGTTATAATTAACACACATATAAATTAATCCTTTGCGTAAACACTGAAAAAGAATGATTTATCCTAAATGACGTTTACATGTGCATATATTAAGATGCATTATTTGTTGCTAAACGAATCTTATGTCCCTTTCATTAGCTCGTTTACTGATTCTTAAGATATTAAGTTCTTGATGCAGGAGATTTTGGAGGAGTTCGAGCTATAAGATAGGAGTTGATGGTGATGGACTACCTTACAGGGGATATCAACATAAGGATGGTAGGAAATAGTAATTCGGGTCCGGTTTAGGGATGTTTTTGATCCAGGTGTCAGGATGATGCAAATCACTCCAATTTAGAAAGCTCCCTTTGAGGCTCAGGTTGCAGGCAACCAGCTATGCTCGTTTCGAGGTTGCTTCAATTTCCATCATTTAGACCTACGTTTTCGTTTTTTGCTTTTTTGGTAATTTTCAGGATTTTATTTCGCAGTGATTTTTCTTCCTTTTTCTTCTTAAATTTTGTGGATCGACTTGTTTTAGGCAGCATTTTTAATTTCCTGAATAATCAGATTTTTTTTATTGACAAATTTTCCAACACTAGCTATTTACACTTGACTCAGTGGGCTGTTTTGGATATCCAGAATATCATTCAAAATTTTCTTATCTTTCTGTGAGATTTGCAGTAGCTTAGAGTTCTCTCAAACACTCGTCATTTTTTATCTTCATATTTTTACTTTTCAATCTAAATTATCATAGTTCAAGCTTCTCAACACGTGGACACATCATAGAAATCTCAAGAGTATAGATTTTCACATCTTTCATGAATCTGAAGCAAAAGCTGAGGTTTTAATTGTCTCACGCACCATTGATTTATGTAAATGGTATGCAATCTGACAATGTCAGCAGTGCTTCGATATATGTTCTTCTTGTTAGTACCAGTTATTGGAGAAAAGTACAGAAATGTACAGTACATGAACTATAGAATAGACAATGGTTACTAGTGCAAGTACAGTTGACTTTTTTAAGTCAATGCAAGTACAGTTGACTAGTGGCTGAGGAGCAGTGAAGTACATCAATACCAAAATGAGGGGGTTGGCTTCCTCTATCAGCTAGCATGCAATATTTTTTTATGCAAAACGCAGTTGAATATGCTTTAATAAAAAAAAATAATGGAAGGGAAGAGGTGACAACTCTGCCCTAAAATAAGGATAGGGATCCCAAGTCCTCCAGCAAAAGCAAAAGCTCATGAGTTTGAAACAAGGTAGGAAGGGTTAAATATCAGGAAAATACATTCAAGGGAAAGCTCCAAACATGCAAGTATAGATAGAGCGGGATCTAAATATTGGTTAGGTAAGAGTAGTCGTTACGAACCTGTAGACTATCCCCATGGGGGTGGTGAAGGTATGGCTCCAAATGATCATTGGCAACATAAATGCAAACAGAAGGATTTCAACATGCAGCAGCTTTAATTTTGATACCGCATAAAAAAAATTTACAAGTTTCATATAGTGCAACACAGTATAAAAGGTTCTGTTATACAGTATTGTTAGCTTCTACAAGTATTTAAGGACCATCATTCCAAAGCCAATACCAAGAAAAGTTGCAATGGAAACCCCAAAAATGCCTGCAAGAATTCCAGGAACTACCAGAGAATCCCATCCTTTGGCTGTGGCCATTCCACATGCTGTCGTAGGGCCTCCGATGTTGGCATTCGATGCTAGAAGTAATAGCTTCAAGTCAAAGCGCAACAGCTTTCCAAATCCAAGAATCACAGCAAGATGAACAGTTACTTGAACTAGAGCAAATAAGAATATACTTGGTGCTGTGTTGATGACATTCCATATGCTCCCACCAGCACCAACTACAACAAAAAATACCTGTTGGGAAAAGCAGCCAATGTACAAAAGTGAGATATCCTGTGCTTATTGCTGGAAATTGGAATCCTTCAACGGTAATGTCAAGTTCAAATTTTCAGACACAGGTAAGTGGGGTTATTAAGCATTCAGAAACTCAAGGGAGGCACATTTTTGAGATAAAAGAACAACAGGTCAATGCTATCGACAACAGACAGCAATTTCAGATTAGAAAATTGAGTGGTGTTTCTTCAAAAATAATAACCAGTTTAGAGCCATTGACTTAAAGGTTATCCTTAAACAATTTGCAACTTTACACACGCATGCCATATTTTTTTATGTCCGAAATGAAACCAAGAGGCAATGCATTTCTTTCTACCCTTGCCCTTCATAGCCTCAAAACTCCTATAGAGCTATGACTTTCTTTCTTTCACTTTATGAGCATGCTTTATCCTATGTGCATACAAATCATTTGAAAAATCATCTACGAGAAAATATCCAAGAAAAAGATAGCACCTTGATCAATCTATAAGGGGTAATTATTAGGAGCCTGGAATCAACAAATGAAGCAGCTTAAGTACAGAAACAACAAAGATATTAAGGGGTAAGCTCTTGAAAGAGACACTTAATAAGGCACCAATAAACAAAACTAGATACAACGTTTTTTACCTGCATCAGAACCATAGCAAGAGTATCGCCAGCAGGAGCAAGATAACCAAATTGTGCTGGAAATAATGTTGCTAAAAAGACAACAATAGCTGTTACTGCTGGCAGAGTACCTCCTTGAATCTTGCAAAGTTGCGTGAGATACGCGCCAATCTTACATATCATAAAGGAGATAGCAAGTGCAGTAGCAGTCTGTAGCACAGGGACTTTGCTTTCTGAATTGGATGACAAATCCACTTCAGCACCTGCCAAAGTGTAAGGTTCTGATATAACTAGGAACTCTTTTAACCATCAATAAAACATGTCCATTTGGTTGTGCCATTTTGTTTCCTTAATAAACAGTTAAAGACTGTTCCAAGAAATTAGGTAAGAAGTTACCACATACCTTTAGTTGAGGATGAAACCTCAGGAGGTATTTTAGAGGCTAATCCAAATAATACCATGAAGTATATAGCACAGATTACATTGTCCGCGGCAACTCCTGCAGCCACAACTGATGGAGAAGCAGCAAGTGCCTCTGTAACCGCAACATAATTAACAGCTACAATGACAAAGGAAACAATGAACACTCAAAATAAGCAGGCAGCAGTATGACCAGCAGGCCAATTATGAAGATGCAACAACTTACATCCACCAATATAACTCCCCATGAGAGCAGAAGCTATTTTCCAATTATCTTGGCCAAGTGATCGCATAGGCACCATCAGAAAGGCAACTAAAGTTCCAATCATAGTTGCAACTGTAAAATGGAAGAATGAAGTTACCAAAAATCAAAGGAAATTAGAACATAAAAAGACAGAGAAAGAAAATGAAAATATATAGAGCTTAATAGCCAAAGTTACATTCACACGTTTCCATTCAGTATCCACATAAGCAATGTGCAGAGAGTCTGAAGCTCCACAGCAGAGCATTGGGAGTGCTCGGCACTTATGAGACAGCGGTAAATTTCACAGGACCACACGGAAGGAAGAAAATACTGTGTTGAATTATTTGAACACAAATTACATTTTTACCAGTTGATAAATCTGTAATTAGCAGAAGTTACTTAGCAGCTTGATACATGCTAGGACAACATATGGCTCGACAGCAAGCTGAAGACATTCAGCCAACGGGAAGAATTTCATAATTGAAACAACATCGATGTCTTGTTCAGCAAAGACCATTCAGTTTTGGTTCAGTTGCATGCCGTGGGCCATAAAGCAGCGGATGCCGGTAAAACATCACATGCCACGGCAGACTGTAGAGTTGAGATATGCAGCGCTAGCTCCTTACAAGATGCCAGTCATCATACAATGATTCACACACCCACTCTACCATAAAATTAAAAACGAATTGATTTTAGATTAAAAGAAAAAATCACAAGGACATGGATGAACTTACATGAACTGACAACAATTACTCTCTCACAATCTTCTTCTCAGTTATGATGTTTGAACACATGGGCACCTTCAGTCAAACACTAGGATCCTACTGCTTCCATCAGCTAACCTAGATTACATCCAAGATGATACGTATTAGACTCTTTGATTTGATGAAACTAAGACCGATCATTCTTCACCTAAATCTCATACATTTTGACCCTGGATTCATGATGTTGCCCCCAGTAACAACCACACCTAATCCTTAACATTCTAAACTTCAAATCTCAATATGAAAATCCTATTCTTTCTGTGTATAAGCAAAACTATTTAGGTACCTTAGGAGATAAATTTACATGATATATACAGGAAATGACGCTTGATTGAGAAATTTGAACACAATTACACATGGTTAAGAGGAAAAACAAACCTGAACCAAGCAAGAAAGCTAAGAGCAAAGTCCCAGTTGATCTAAACACATTCCGCAAGTCAGCTCTGAACAACAGCAAAGGAACAGTTAGGGGCAGCAGATACTCCAACACAACTGAATATGCCCTTGCTTCATAAGGAATGATTCCTACATTACTAGCTGCAAGTCCAACCAATATGCTCACCAAGGCTGCACTCAGCATACTCCCAATTTTTGTCCTCTCAGACCTTCAAAAACAATCAAAACCCACCATTAATGTTCATTTTTACCTATCCAAGAACAACATTAGTCTAACTCACACAACCGTGACAATCTTCTCTAAGGTGGGTCCTTAGTTTAGGGCCCACGTGACCATGCCATCAACAACTGAGATAAACAGACATGAAATACGTGACACAGAAGCACGTTAGTTAATTACCAGATACCGAAAGCCCCTGTAGCAAAGAGGGCAGTCCAGGTGCCCCAATGGTCATCTGGAGAAATGATGGGATACCTCAACTGTGAACAAACTTTTACTGATTGAATTGGTTTGCAGCTCTTGTTAGGCCTTGTACATATTGTAGAAGATAAAGGTGTAGATTTTGAAGGAGTGAGGTGGAGGGAGTCATGAGGGGCTGAAAAGGGTGGTGACTGGTGTAACAGTATTCTTGATGAGGGGTAGAGAGGGAGATAAGGTGTTAGTGTTGGATAAGCCATTAATGGAAGGTGTTTAAGAGAGGAATTCTCAGTGAAGTGATACATCTTTGGACTCGGGAGTCGGTTCTGTTTGTTTGGGTTTTTTTGCAGAGATGCTCACGTGGCCAAACCGAAGAGACCCGCATGACGACAACCTATGAATGTACAAAGGTATTCTCCTTTGTGCTTGTTACTTGGTTATGTTTGAGGGTGATGATTTGGAGACGTGGTTATTTTTATTTTTTATTTTTTAAAAAAATATATTAAAATGATATTTTTTTTATTTTTAAAAAAATATATTTCAAACCATTATATTAAAATAATTTAAAAATATTAATTAAAAAAAAATTTAAATATTTTTAAAAATATTTTTAAAACATAAAAATATTTTATAAAGAATAGTTTATTTGATAATTACCGTCTCTAAGTGTTTTTCCAATTTCAACAGCAATATCCAATGGGCCTAAGCTATCACAACTATACGTGGGATCCCGGATTCATGCATACGGAATTCAACGAAGGCCCAGATTGCAGGATCGCGACAAACACCAAAATATCATAATTAAAAAGCAAGAAAAGGAAGGGTGAATTCCCAGATACCGAAGGCACCAGTGGCAAAGAGAGCAGTCCAGGCAACCCCATGGACCAGTAGGAGGAATAAGAGGGAAATTCAGATTCAGATTGGATCAAACAGTTACAGATGATCGAACCAAATTTGGGTCTTTAGAGGATACAATTGAGGAGAAAGAAATGATGTCTTGTTCTTGTTATTTGCTGACAGTAATGTTTATCTGATGGGGTTGGTGGTGGCAGTAAGAATATTGTGGAGGGGAATGGAATGTGTCCGGTGGGTTTCCGGTGATGCGACTACCAGTGAGTGGAGAAAAGGAGATTTTGAAGCCATTGAAGAGTTGCTGCTGAGGTCTGAGGGAGACAAGAGGAGGCAAAGACGGGAGGGAGGAAGTGAAGATGGAAGTTACAGTACAACTTTAACCAAAAGATTTACATCTGAGTACCAATGATCAAAACTACTAAAGAGAGAAATGGAAGAAATTAACCAAAAGAAAATTATACCAATTTAAATCCTCGTATAGCTTAAGAGCATTTTCATAATAAAAAAATATAATTATACCATTTTAATAGTAGCTTTCCAAGTCCGAGGATCACAACAAGATGAATGGCAACCTGAACAAGAACAGATATCAAAATGCTGGGCCACAGGGGCTCTTTTAGCCGTTAGGGACCTCTTGTGATTACTTGACGCAGTATGTTTTTAGGATTATAAAATATGTTTGATGTATTCTTGAGATTATTTCGAAAGTTCTTCAAACCGCACTGTTTCAATTACAGTGAAACTTTTTTTTTATATGTAATTGTTTTGTTTTTCTGTTGTGATTAATAATCTTATCAGGTTGAGTGATCCTATGATCAACGGGTGATGCAAATGAACTAACTAAATAGAAATCCTGTAAATCTCAGCTCACCCGCGTCAGAATCATAGCCAAAGCCTCACCAGATGGTGCAAGGAGATTGAACTGGGTTGGAAATGCAGCTGCTATAGCCACGCTATCCAGAATCGGTACCATCATATAGGCCAATACTGTTCTAACTATTTTTCCAACTGTCACACAACAAACCATCAACAAACCCCTCAAAACCCATCTTCTAATCAGATAACATAGAAAACCCGCAAACAAATTTCCATTTCAGAATCAAACCCAAGAGGTTTTTAACTGATTCTCATACTAAAAAAAACATCTGACTTATACCTGTTCCTATCAAGAAAGCCAGAAGAAATATCGCAGTAGACGTAAACACGCGACGCAAATAAGCTCTAAACAGCAATAGTGGAATTGTCAATGGAAACAGAAACTCCAATAGGATAGAATAAGCAGGAGATTCAAAAGAAATAATCCCCAAACTACTAGCTGCTAGCCCAAGTAAGGCACTCACTGATGCACCACTCAATGCACTTCCAATCTTCGTCCCTTCTGACCTGAAAAAAAACAAGAATTTAATGAGACCAGATCTGAAGCATCCGATACTTTTGACAACAAAGCATCATCAACAGAGATTGGATCCACAGAACATTCATATTGAAGGAAGTACGTGCTAGAAAAGACCATAAACCTGCCTTGCTTGGATTGGCAAGCCAGATGCGGAAAGATCCAGTGGCGAAAAGAATAGTCCAGGAGCCCCATTGATCAGAACCTCAAGATATAATCTCGATCTAACACTCACAGATCGAATTAGTGAACTGGTCAGCCTTTTGCTTTTAGTAACCGTGGACAGAAAGCATCGGTTCTAGCTTCTGTTGTTTGCTAATAATAATGTTTGTCTGGTACGGTTGTTGGTGCATGGTTCGTGAGATTTCTGTAATAGCAATATTTTGGCGGGAAATGAAATTGGACCGTTGGGTTTCTGGTGATGGTGCAACCGGAAAGTGGAGAAATTTTTGTATATATACTAAATTACTTGACAGGAGCAGTAAATATGTTGGTGTACAAAAAATAAATTCACGGATTTGATTTACATAAAATGAAAGTCGGAATATCAATAGAGTTTTTGAAGGACACCTGACATATCACAGAGAAATTGAGAAAAAAGGTAAATGGAAGCACTTGATTGAAAAACTTAAAAAAATCAGCGTACCCAAAATGAAACAAAATTAGAATTCATATACTCGATGGAGGAAAAATATAAAATTGATGTTCTAAGTGCAATTATCCCCATAACATAATAGGTCAAACAAGTTAATCAAGACTAAAAACTAAACACCCCGAGGAAAACCAGACATGTGAGTAGTTGATGCACTCGGGGTTGTATATACAGAATGTTCGAGTACTCGGGTGAAAATTTTACACTAGTAGATGAGAATCTGACTCAAGAAAATTATGTAAATAATTTAATAGATGTTTTTTTTATGAATTAATAAGATATGATTAGACTGTCTAATCATACTAAATTAGATTAACACTTTAAAATTAAAATAATAAGTGATTTGATAGTTGCATCGGAATTAAAAAATTTAGGTGATTATACAAATATTTTTCTTTTAAGAAGCCATTAGTTGCGTTATTGGTTCGTTGAATATCTTGGAATTAAGTTTAAAAATTGTTATTTGGAGTAATTTTATTATTTTTATAGGAATTTTTATATTGTTTAGATAGATTTTTCTACCTTATTTAAATGTTTTTGTAAAGTTATAGAGCAGCCGCCACCTTTTATTTAAATTTTAAAAAATAAAATCGCTAATTTAGAATTTTAACTTTTTTTGCCCATTATTTTTATTTTCAATGTAATTGCTGTCCTACTAGCTTCTGCATGCATTACTAAATGAATTTTTAAAGTTGTGATGCCCTTTTTACTATGCTTCTCTCTCTGTTTTTTTTATTTTTTTAATTATTATTATTACAGTAAAATATTGATACCGTTCTCTTATGTGGAGATGAATAATTTGGCTTCAGGTGGATTTTGTTTAAAATTCTTAAAAATCTGGTAATTAATGAAATTAACAACCATGCATATTATTTTTATGGATAATATTTTTAACGAGATTGATTTTTATTTTGTTCCTAACTTTATTAATTTCCCAGCAAGTTGATTTCTTATCGCCATTCAACTTTTCTGGAGTCATGATCATCTTCTAAATGACTATCTTTAAATTATCACACTTAATTATTATAAAAAATTAAAGAAGTGAAGTTATTATCATCAGATGATCAGATCAATAGCAGAAGCTCTCGCAGAATCAGAGAACGCTATGAATTCTTGAGGATATATAACCTTGGACTTTTATATATATAAAAGCGGTTTAAAAAATCAATTTAATTTAAAATTTTAATTTTATTAAATAAAATTACATGATATAATTTATATTATTTTCTAATATATTTTTTAAATGAAAGTTCTTTAAGTTTTAAAATTTCAGATTAAATGTGCTTTCCTTAATGTGTTTTTGCCGAGGCTACGCTGCTGGAATTCCTTCAACATAAATATTCTTGTTTTTTTTTCAAAACCCTAAAAACAAATCTCAAATTGATTTTCAAGGATTATTAATTGTTCATAAAACCCTAATTAAGTGAGGACTGCTGTTTTTTTTCATGGAACGGAATGTGGCTGAATCTGTAGATTGCTTAGAACTAGTTTCGAAAAGGAGCAATTGGAGAGACTTGTCATTATTTCCAGTGTATTTCTGATTGTATAGAAATTTGACGCCAAACTCCAAAATAAAAAGACAAATTGATTTGATCATTTACAGGATTTTTAATATCGAGAAAATTAAACCTCAGAAATTCTGGTTAGCTTCCTTACGGGTTCCCTAGAATTTCTGCAGATTCTGCAACAAAACGAAGCTGTTTTTCTCTTGATGTCCAAGCTCTGTTCTTCCCTCTTTCATTCAAAACGACCCCATTTCTCAATTTTATTTTCAATTTAACCCTCAATTATGGCCTAGAAATTTGCAAACTTTATTTTCTTCTACGATGCTCAATTATTGATCCAATTTAAAATCCCAACTATTTTATATTTTTTTTTGCATTTTTTGCATGCTTTTCAATATTTTTTTGGGAAATATTGCGTGCATAAAAGTGCAACCTGGACAATTTCTTCTAATTCAATTCTGTCAAAATTGCCTCTCAGATCCTTATCCACCATGAGATTTAGCTTTCTATCATGATGGAGCTTCTTCACCTGAAAAAAAAGAGCAAAGATGAGGTGGTGTTGATTATCTGAATTAATGCAGAACGATCTTGGATCAATTTGTTTTGACTCTATGTACATTAACTATTTCCTAAAATGTTGGAAAATTATTGATGTCATATGCTTACATGAATGATGACCGGTGGTTTTGTAGTATTATAACCATCAATTTTATCTTAAATCAATATTAAATAAAAGAGAATAATATATAAAGTTGAACATAAACTAAAATTTAAATTATTTGAACGGAATTGAAATTTAATTATTAAATCCAATATTATAGTAGTGAGGTCATCAAAGTTTTACAATCCAATCAAGATCCTAGAACTTCTTTCACTCGATTAACAAGCACATGTCATGAAAGTCCACACTTAATTTGAAATACATAGGTAGGTTGTGTTTATTTTTGTGTTTTAAAAATATTTTAAAATTTTTTATTTTTTTCTTTACTTCAAATTAATATTTTTTTGGTGTTTTTAGATTATTTTGATGTGCTGATGTTAAAAATAATTTTTAAAAAATAAAAAATATTGTTTTAATGCATTTTTAAATAAAAAAACAACCGCAATCATACTCACTATGTATGGTCAAAGACAAAAACTAAAAATCATCTAGTAGGTGGTCCCGTGGTAAGAGCTTGAGACTAAGAGGTTTGCTTCCTCTATGGTCTCAAGTTCAAGTTCTGTGGTTGCTAATATAATAGCCATTAAAAATTTATATAATTGTTAATTTCAGGACCCGTAAAATTAATAGAGATAATTGATCCAGCCATCTATATTAAAAAAAAAAATAAACAAAAAAATGAAGCCATTTTCATTAGATTATGATTTGATTGGCAAAGGAATTTTTTTGGCTGATTGGTACGTGTCCTATCTCAGCAGCAGTCCATTTTTCTTCCACTGCCAGCTGATGTGCCATCTCATTTTGGGTGGTTGCTACAAAAAAAAAAAATATCAAAAAACTTAATCGAACCGCTATGCGGAATGGACTCTGAACCATAAAATTGGGTCACCACGTCAAGAAAAATGATAAAAAGTGATGGTTCAATTAGGACCAGCCCATCAGGCCATGCGGATCCAGATGGCACCGACCCGTTATCCTTCCACTGCCAGGAGCGGGAGGTGATCGCTGCTCTGTGAGACCAGCCTCACGCTATACCCTCCACTCTAGGAGCTGAGACACCCAGGTCTTCACTTGGATGCCTTTGTTCAACTCCTGGCTTGGAACGGGCGGGCCAGATAACAGCCGCACTGGACCCAACCTTATAAGCATAGTCAACGTTCCACCACATTAAAGCCCCCACTCGGGTTACAAGCTCGCGTTACCAAGCTCAGCTGGTTAGCAGTGTCAAAGTTAGGTGTATAGAGTTCAAATATTGTTCCTTTCTTTCCGATGTGGGATGTTCCTCTCTTACGTGTTCGTTAGGGAAGCTTGAGTGAGCAAAATCTATGGAATAAAAGGTAACAGATTGAGGAAGGAGAGGATTCTCCACTTCCGATGGAGAATTTTGCACTAGGTAAACAAGAAGAGAAAGTACATCATGAAATCACTACCTAAGTCAAGGCATATTTGTTTTCAATGTTGAACGAGTCGAAGGGGTGAAAGATGATTGATTAACGAATTAATAACAACAACTAAAATAAAAATCATGAACCTTGACGGCTGTAGAACCATTGCTTAAAAAACAACTCAAAATAGCTCTAGCGCTTTAATGTGTAATAACGAACAAAAAGCACAAATCTTGTAAGCACATATGATCTTAAGTGTAAACGTAAGAGAGTAACCATGTTTTTATCAGAAGTTGCACAGGCCAATCTTTCAAAAAAGAAGTAAAAACACAGATGAGGAAAAGAAATCGATGGTTTTATTGTTCAAAAAAGGATAAAAAATACAGAATCCTATCTGTTTGTTGATGAAATAGCTAGTCCTCTTCCTGCCAATTACTGCCCAAGACCAACACCACTCTTTTCTGAATTTCTCTGATTTTAGGATTTTTTTTCTGGCCTTTATTTTTCAGACACTAATCTCCATACATTCCCACTGAAAATCACAGGCAACAGAGGTGATTGGCAATCTATGTCGCCAAGGAGTTGGAAGAATTTCATGAGCCCAAGTTACCGCACCCTTCAATGTTCACTGTTGTAACCAACAGTATGGACTCCATCACAAGAGGCTCAACTGTGAATTCATTCAAGGGGAAAGAGATATTTATGGCACTTCAATCACAAATTCATTGCTCCCACAAAGAGGTGCATATAAGCTATCCATCGGACAGAATATACGAAGAACCTAACAAAACCCTGGGGAAAAAAAAAAGGAAATCCAAAGCAAATCACCAAATAAACCTTTGGTTAGGAGGATGTAGCCGCGGAGCAATCAGTTACTAACAACACAGAAGCCATAGAGAGAGGTGCCGCCCTTTCCCTTTTTATAACTCTAAAGAGCCTCGCGGCCAGGGTTTTAGGTTTAGGAATAAAAAAAGAAAAAAACTGAAAACAGGAGTTCTAGATTAGATACAGCAACTTCTGCTGTTAAAAATTGGGAAAAAAAAATTTATTAGATGCCAGCAATGTCTACTATCTAGTCACCATCAAATGAGCGCCACCATCAAAAGCTCAAGAGAATAGTAAGAAAACAGGACACACTTGCAAGTGCCTGAGCAGTCTTTCATCACCTGTCATGCACGTAAGTAATTTGCACCTTGCTAAAATCTTCGATTTACTCAATAACTCGTGCGGATGAAGCAACAAATTCCAATACTTTTGATAAATATAATAAATGAGTAATATGGTCAAGATAAGTCATAATAAATACTTTTATTTATTTATTTTCTACACAAAATCTAGTCAAGAAAGAAAAAAAAAATATCCAACAAATGTACAAAACATTTCAAAACAATAAAAAAATACAGTTTTTTTTCCTTCAAAAAAAAAAAACTAGAACATTGCTTTCATGCCAGAAGTCTCTAATGAATTAAAAAGATCACTTTCATGCCATAAGTCTCTATGAAGAATTTAAAAGATTCAAATATAGTCTCACTGTGGATGATATATAAACAGTTTAAGATTAGAAATTTTTTCTGGAAATGGGGGTAATGATTACCCTATTAATTAACAATTAAATTTACGCTTAAATCTAATCCTCCTAATTAAACCTGTATTTGAGTTTTATTCAAACAATAGAAGAAAAGTGGATATCATTTTTTATGGGAAATTTTGTGTGAAGCACTCAAGCTTGGATATATCTTAGCAATTCATAAATTCATCTTAAAATTATTATTTAGACTAGCCAAAGCAAAGCTCCGGAAGAGCCTTGGGGCCATGCCACCCTAAGCTTTAAAAAAGTTTATGTTTTAGTACTCTAAAAGCCTTTTCAATTAGAACATTTAAATCAGGGATTCTTTAATCATATTGGCAATCCACCGTCTCTACTCGCCCCTTGACTACTATATAATAAGCCAATAAACATTATATAGATCCTCTGGTAGGTGGTCCAGTAAAAAAAATTTAGAACTAAGAAGTTTGTTTTTCTTATGATTTCATGTTCGAGTCCTGTGATTGCTAATATGATGGCCATTAGAGCTTTACATGATCATTAACTTCAAGACCCGTGAAATTAGTCAAGGTATACGCAAGCTAGCCCGAATACCCACATTAATAAAAAATAATAATAAAAAAAAGATAAAAAATAATACAGTAGCTTAGCTAATAATAATTAAGTGATAAGGAGTTAATTAGAAGAAAAGAATATTTTTAGTTTGAATATTGTATTTTCTAATATATATATATATATATAAAAGTGTGTGATCACCTAGTTAGAATAATTAATTAGAATCTAGTTGGTTTAAGGTTCTAATTTTTTTATAAATATGAAGGTCAAAATATGCAAAATTAAAGAATATGATTGAGTCAATCAATAAAATCTTAGGAGATTAAATATTTGATTGTTTAGTGCTTTTAATAATTGGTATAAAAGTTTAGAGAAAGCAAGAGAAATTGAATGCTGAGCAATAGGTTCAGATATCTTAATTTATGAGATCCAATAGGAAGCTAAAGCTACCAGATTGAATTTCTTTTGGGTTGAAGCCCTAGCAGCATTCATTAGAAGAGGGGTATCATTTTTTGTAGTAGATCTCTTGATTCTAGCCTCGGATATTGGGGTCATGTTCCATACTGGTAGTGGTTTCAAAACAGTAGCGATCCTTGATCCGGCAGGAATAGATAGCCTTCTTCTAGGTAGCCATGCAGATTTGTCCTCGCCAGAATTCAAGAACACCCATACTTTACTTAAAGTTGATGCAGTCCTTCCCCTGCTGGAAGGGTAAAAATAAATGGAGAGTTGTGGTTTATCTTTGTCCTACTTGGATATTGATTTGGTGGCAGATCTTAA
>Ga0325410_1001096_pt1 | contig 29605 bp, 16 predicted proteins | sample PopdelMetagenome_16_FD_206182 | JGI IMG/M metagenome (GOLD analysis project Ga0325410, IMG submission 206182) | Populus deltoides microbial communities from Bellville, Georgia, United States - Xylem-PdIQD-R3 | ecosystem: Host-associated > Plants > Phyllosphere > Stem > Wood/Secondary xylem...
AAGGTATCTTATATTATTAGATATGTTATTATAAAACATGCTTTAGTTAAGGAGTTATTGATACTTCAAGTGCAAAATGATGATATAAAACCTTGATAAAAATGCACTTTTAAGTACTAATCAATTATTACTACTATTACTATTACTATTATTATTATCAGTAGTAGTAGTAGTAGTAGTAGTAGTAGTACTACTACTACTACTATTATTATTATTATTATTATTATTATTATTGTTATTGTTATTGTTGTTACTATTGTTGCTTATAATTTATACAATTAACCTCCCTGTGGTTCGACCCCGGTCTTGTCGGGTTATTTATTACTTCGACACTCCTGCACTTGAGAGAAGACATCAATCTTTTGGTCGTGTCAATCTTCCCTAAGGTTGTACATACCTCCACTAGATGTATGAGGTTGGGTTTTACTTAGTGCCTCATAAGTTTCTGTAGTGTCCCAATTTTACGCATTTTCAACTAGCAAGTCTAGGTATTTCATTGCTTCATTAGGTTCTTTATCCTCAAAAGTTCCATTGCACATCAATTCAACTATTTGCCTATCTCTAGGAGTTAACCCTTCATAAAAATGTGACACCAATCTCTATGTTTCAAAACCATGATGAGGGCAAGTATTAAGCAAGTCTCGATACCTATCCCAACTTTGGTAAAATATTTCTCCTGGTTTTTAAGTGAAAGTGATTATTTGTCTTTTGAAAGAGTTTGTTCTGTGGGACAGAAAAAACTTCTTTAAAAATTGTTGTTGCATTTCATCCCAAGCACGAATGGATCTAGGTCTCAAATTTTGTAGCCATGTTTTAGCATTATCTTTTAATGAAAAAGGAAAAAGCTTTAATATAATAATGTTCATGCTACAATTTGAGTCATTATAGGTGTTACAGACCTCCTCAAATTCCCTTAAATGCAAGTATGGATTTTCTAAATCTAAGCCATAAAAAGAAGGTAAAAGTTGAATAATGTTTGGCTTAAAATTAAAATGAGATGCATCAGGGGGAAAAACTATGCATGAGGGTGCACTTGTTCTTGTGGGATTCATGTGGTCTCTAAGTGTTCTAACCCGAATATTCTCATTATTTTCATTATGAAGCGATTGGTTATCTTCTTCGGCCATATTTTCTGAAAATGATGAGGATACCCTACAAAGTCTACCACTTAATGTACGTGATCAAATTCTCATGCACGTGTAAGAAAAGAATAAAAAGAAGAAGAAAACAGAACAAAAAGAAACAAAACAAAATAAACAAAGTTAGATACAAGAAAAGTGAAAAGAGAAAATAAAATAAATATTATAATTTGTACAAGAATTTACCTCCCTGACAACGGCGCCAAAAACTTGACATGACTAAAAGATTGATGTCTTCTCCCAAGTGCAGGAGTGTCGAAGTAATAAATAACCCGGCAAAACCGGGGTCGAACCACAAGGAGGTTAATTGTATAAATTATAAGCAACAATAATACAACAACAATAGTAACAACAATAATAATAATAATAATAATACTAGTAATAGTGGTATTAATACTAATAATAGTAATAGTAATAGTAATAGTAGTAGTAGTAGTAATAATAATAATACCAATAATACTATTAATAATGATAATAATAAAGATGAAGAAGAAGTTGATGAGAACCTTGAGATGGAAGATTAACGTAAGGATTAAACAATGATAACAACAAATGTCAAGGTTAGAGGATCCACTAATGATATTTCAAACAAGTATAGATAAACAATAAAATTCACATTTAAAAGTTAAAACTAAAAAGGATAGATTTACTTACAAAAAATGATAAAATCCACAAGAATTAATGGATGTTGTGACCACGTAGAAAAGTATAAGAAACTTGAGTGCTAGCTTGTGTTGAGAAGAGGGGAGAGTTGGGATGGGTGGTTGGCTGCAGTTTGGGAGGGGAGAGGTGGGATGGGGAAGAAGAAGGGAAAGAAGAAGGAGAAACAGAGGAAGAAAGAGTGTCGGCAGAGTGAGTATATACCTGCGTTTACCGACGGCATCACTAACGGAATATTTCCGTCGGTATAATCGTTAGTGATTCCGCCGGTGTTAGCGACACGTCACTGATCAACTATTCGGGTTTGAATCCCTCGGTATTTCCGTCGGTAAATTCGTCTGAAAAAAATCCATGTCATGACGCCATTGCAACTTTCAAAAAACGTTTCTCGCCGTCGGTATATACTGACGAAATTATTCCATCGATATATACCAACGGCATCACCGATGGTTTGTTTCCAAAACAAATTAGAGAGTCAAAATTGAAATATGACAATTCTAATCATAGTGATGAGTATTCGATTTTCCAAAACACAAAAACATAGTGAAAACATCAATTTTTAATTTTTTAAGTCTTAATGATTTTGTTGGATAATTTAAGGTCGTGTTGGGTTTGTTTAAATATTACCCAATTAACAAATCTTTTTTTGGGTTATATGAACTCTTAAAGGCTGAGTTGTCACAAGTTATAAGCTTCGTAATTATCCTACCTCTAACACAATCCACACAAACCACCGGATTAGAAATGTTTTAAAATCTTTTTAGGAGATAGTGATTGTTGTACCTTGAGTACTAGCTCGTTCTTTTCTTTACGTTGCTTATTCTTATTTGTGTATCTGATGAGTAAAGTGTGTATATCACTTGGAGAAAAATATATAGAACATAACATTCTATTTATAGAGAAAGCTTGATAATCGTATTGATAGAAAAATATCTTTTTGCTCCTTAAAAAACATCACCTATAGTATTTCACCATATTTTTAAATTTTTATGCAATCAAATCGCTATTTTATTTTTCTTGGTCTAGAATCGTAATTCCTTGTATAAATTACACTCTAGTTCTTAATTTCTAAAATTAATTTTCAATCAAGTCATAATTGATTAATCATCCTAGTTGAATTTCTTACCAATGATTCTTAATGTCAGCGATCCATTAGATTCTTAATATATTAGTCCAAATATAAATCACAATCCTAAATAAAAATAGGATTAAATAAATTAAACAATTTAATTTATTATCATTTAATAAATTAATTGATTTATATTTGAAGATGAAGTGCACTGTCTAGCAAAATATCATGATCTCCCAAATATTAAAAAGTTATATGTGATTTGACTTAACCTTTTTGTGACTAGTTTCTTAGTGTAATTACCTTCATTAAGAACGTTTCAGTTTAGACATTTGAGCATAGTGTCTTTTTGCTCTATCAAACCATTTTTTTTTTCTGAACATCAATAATTATTGATTCTTTGAATAAGATTTAAAATCCTTTTCAAATCTCATTGTGCATTGCGCAAGAATTTTATTATCAATACTATTTGAGAACATGTGGAACATTTTCTCTAATTCATCGAGGGTAATGAATCCTTTCTTAATCACTTAAATATCTTTATATAGTTCATGATATACTCAATATCTGTCTATTTGTTATTTTTTATTAAGGCAACTTGTAGTCAAGATCAAAACATAACATTATCTATACAAGATAAATTAGTTATCTTAAGTCTAATGATCACTTAAAAAACTATTATGTGAGTTTTTTTATACACACTTGTGATCTCTCTATATGAAACTCTTTTTTATGTTAGTTTAGTATACATGTTATTCAAGAATCACTTATATATTAGTTTCAAATATCTCTCATATCTTAGCTTATGAGGATAATTATTTCCTTTTAAAAAATAATAATATATATTCGTGTCAATAGCTTTAATTAACATTCATCTCAATAAAGCATGGATAAGAAAGATTAAATGCTTTGTTTTTGAAGAAATTATCATAATTGTAATCACTTTATAATTTTGTTTGCAAAATATTTTGTTTCAAAGACTTTATCTTTACTCAAGACTCATTAATTAAATATAAATAAATAATCTAGATAAATAATGTTTTTATTAATAATAAATATTTTTTCATGAATAAAGTCAATGTTATATATAATTAACTGATTGATTGCAAAACATATACACTAACAATGAAGGTTAAGTGGAAGATATTTGAAATAACATATATTAAGTAATTATATTATTATATAAAATGTAATAATTACAATTTGATATTGTATTTCATACAATTGTGTGAAACTTGAAGCAAATCATGAACCGTATGCTAGTTAAACCATTCCCAAAATACACCGAAGGAAATGTGTTTTTTATGTTGCTTTATTGTTCCCTATAATATGTGTGTGTGTGTTTGTTGAAACATTTCCACGCCTTATTTATGTTGGTTTGCGTGAGTGGGATTTCGTTGTCGCGAGTTCGGGCACTGATGAAAGCATGCATTTTCCTGTAAAATCTTCTAAAACTCTTTCAGAAGAGAAAGATCATTGTGTTAGTGAATATACCTTGTAATAATAAAATATATTTATTATTACTAAAGGTTTTTTTTATATTTAATATTCATTTATATTTGATTAATAAATCTAATGTTTGATTAATGAATCTAAAGTAAAGATAAAGTCTATGGAATGAAAATGTTTTGCATATGAGTGTGTGTGTGTGTGGAATCAATTCCACGCCTTATCTATATTTAATTCTAGTGCCTCGACTTTTCTAGCTAAAGATGCAAACTTGGCTTGGAGGTCATGATTTTTTATTAGTACTTAAAAGTGTATTTTTATCAAGGTTTTATATCATCATTTTGCACTTGAAGTATCAATAACTCCTTAACTAAAGCATGTTTTATAATAACATATCTAATAATATAAGATACCTTTAATTTATGGTAAATGTTCATCTTAAATGCAGGCCTATCATATAAATGAAAGAATTGATTGATGAGTTGAAGTACTGAAATTGAAAGGACAAAGAGATGGCCAAACTTAGAAAAGAGATGTTGGTGCAGTCCAAACTGGAACATTGTTTAGTAATTGGGTCATATCTGGAGCTGTAGTTTTCGGATTTAGGTCTACTTTATATGTATGGAAAGGTAAGACATAGGCCTACAACTTTCATGAGGAGCCCAGGATTTAACAAGGCCGTTTTCAAGTCCAAATTGTAGCAATAATGAAGAAGTCTGAATCTGTCCTGCAGCCCAGACACTATTCAGTTTTCAGCCCATATCTCGAGTTCTAGAAGTCCAAATGATCTCATATTTTTACCTTTGAAATATGAGACAATTTCCTAGAACTTTCATGATTGAAGTCTGTTCAAATTATGACGTTATCAATGATGTTTCTGGCAGACAAGAAGATAAGAATTGTCATCAAGTCAAGATGTGGCCATCCATTCATCAATTAGTTAACAAATCAATAGTTATGAATTTTGGCCTATAAAATGAGGCATTTGCCATGTATTTAGGCATCTTGGTGTTCAGATCAAGATCATGCTCTTGCTCTCTCTTTTGTAATACTTAAGTTTTGTTTATATTAATCTCTTGTTTATGCCTTTCATTTCCTTTCCTTTACTTAGTTAACTTCTTTCTCATTTATGTTCTTATCTTGTTTATTTATGTTTCTTTCTTTCATTATGTGTAGCTAAGTTAATTATGTCAAGGTGAAAAGGGTACACTAATGGTGTAAGAATAAGTATAATATAAACTTAACATGGACCTTAATGTTGGATACTAACATGCTTTATATTTGTTATCTTGTTCACTTTTAATACTTTGCTTGTTAAATGGTTAATCTAGATTTATGTTGTATAACACTTGGTACAACAAATACTTGACACTTTCATAGCCCATACTATATGGTATAACTGACACCTGAGCTATGAAAGGAACTTGATTTGTTGTTAACATAAGTTATAATCATGAATGCCTGACAACATTTACAAGTATTAGCATTATTCGAATAAGATAACTAATGTAATCATGTTAACAATTTGTAATCTGATTGGAACCTCCTTTGTGTGTGGTTTCCAATTGAATAATAAGAGTTTATACTATACTTGTTTGAAATACCATTAGTGGATCTTCTAACCTTGACATTTGTTGTTATCATTGTTTAATCCTTACGTTAATCTTCCATCTCAAGTTCTCATCAACTTCTTCTTCTTCTTCTTCTTAATCTTTATTATTATCATTATTAATAGTATTATTGATATTATTACTACTACTACTACTACTACTACTACTACTACTACTACTATTATTACTACTACTACTACTACTACTACTACTACTACTACTACTACTAGTATTATTATTATTATTATTATTATTATTGTTGTTGTTGTTGTTGTTGTTGCTGCTGCTTATAATTTATACAATTAACCTCCCTGTGGTTCGACCCCGGTCTTGCCAGGTTATTTATTATTTCGACACTCTTGCACTTGGGAGAAGACATTAATCTTTTGGTCGTGTCAATGACCTAGTCGACGATTCCATAAATCGGCAGAGGCAGAAGTGCAGGGAGACCAATAGGCTTGAGGAACTAACGTGACAAAATACTTGGTCAAGGCATAGAGACCATCTTTGCTCTAACCTGAGAGAAGGACTTCATGGGTGTTGAGATCCTTGACATAGAACACACGAGGGTGAAATTCAAAATAAACATTATTATCAAGACAAAATTTCTGAACAGAGAGCTGAGGTTTTGTTATTGCAGGAACATGAAGAACATTAGATAAGGTGAAAGAACGATGTTGTGTATATATTTTTGTATGAATGAGATGAGATATATGGAGGCCCTTACCATCACCAACATGCAAGTTATCATTACCAAGATACGGTTCTGAAGTAGTCAAGGTGGCAAGGTCAGGTGTGACGTGTTGATTGGCACCGGTATCCGGAAACCAGTCAATAGAACCGGTTGAGGAGAGATTACACTGCACCAGAATAGTAGTAGGCTATTGGCCATAACCCTACTGTTGGAATTGAGGACAGTGAGGAGCTGTATGGTTGAAATTCTAACACAGTTGGCAGCGTGGATTCTGCCCCCTATTGCGCTGCCAATTGCCCTGCCATGAGCCTTGTCGGCTGTCACCGAAGGAGGAGTTTTGGAAGCTGCGGTGATCAGGTTTGGAGCTAGCAAACCGGTTGCCTCTGCTGCTGGACTGGTTGGGACGCCAGCCACCATTGAAGCGGCCCCTGCTGCGGCCAGAATTGCCAAAGGTCTGGCGCTGCGCAACAAGGGCTGATGGTGGAGTGCTGGGTGTGGGCAGCAGAGGAGCATGTGTGGCAGCTGAAGATTTGTGAAGAAATTCATGCGCGAGGAGATGTTTGTGAAGATCGGCATACGATAAAGGTTCGGCCTTGGTAATAAGACTTGTAACTAAGTTTTTAAACTCTCCTAGAAGACCACAAAACACATATAAATTGAAATTTTCAAAAGAAACTGACCGACTAGCAGCAGCCAATTCATTAAATAAGGCCTTAGCTTTTTGTATAAATTGAGTTACTGATTTATCACCCTGTCGAAGATCCTGAAGAGAGCCATGAAGTTGTATAATACGAGAGTTGGAGGTGGAAACGAGAGCTCGCTCAAGAGTGTGCCAAGATGAACAAGAGCTTTGGCAGCCAATAACGAGATGCAAAACTTCCATGGATAGGGAGGAAAGAAGAGCACTCAGAATGAGTTGGTCCTGTTGTTTCCAATGAAGAAAGAGCGGATTTACCTGAAGAGAGATATCATCTCCAGCAAGAACATGTGGAGATGGACATGTGTTGGAGCCATCAACAAAACCAAAAAATCCTTGACCTAGGAGATACGACAGCATCTGCATACGCCAATATAAATAATTGGTGTATGTTAATTTGAGAGAGATGACATGATGAGTGTGAGAAAGGGAGATGATGCATGCGGCAGTAGAGACAACAGTTGCATCAGATGCAGGCTGCAAGAAGGGAGTATTGTGAGGGTTGAAGAGGGGTTGTTCACCAGCCATGGCAGAGGAGAAACCAGACGGTGAGGCAGCAGAGGAGAGCAGAGGAGTCGCTGCAGGAGAGGAAGTCTGCACTGTCGGAGAAGAATGTTGGACTGCTAGTGTTGTAGAAGAAAAAGATGTATTTGGCGGTTGTTCCATTGAAGGGGAGACTGTGGGGAAAGTGTTTTAATTATTTTAGAGCTCTGATACCAAGTTGAGAATAATAGAATGTGTTAGGTTATGCCTTAGCCAACCTTCCTATTTATATATAGGCGACAGAACACAACAGTAACTGTAGAGATTACAACATTGGAATAATCCTATATTAATTTCCTATTCTGATATATACATGCTATACATTCTATAATATGTATGATAAAATAGATAGGAATGCCACGCGGAGGGGGGGGGGCAATGCCTTAGGCCCAAAAAAGCTTTCTTTTTCCTCAAGGGAGACCAGGAGCCATTGGTTGAATCCTTCGAGCTAGTCGGCGAAGGGACCAATGGGTATGATAGAATAGATAGGAATGCCAGAGTGTCAATGAAATTCATGCTTTCCGGTTCTCCATTTATGAATAGAAAAGGTCTTAAAGCCCACAATAAAGTTATTTTGGAAAGGAGTAAAGTCAGGCTTTCTTTAACATCTGTACTTGATCTAAACCTTTCTTTTACTTGACTTTAGTTTTCAATAAGTTTTGCCCTAGGAGCTATTCTTTCTAAGCCAAGAGTTGTTAGCTAAGCGCTCTAGTAGCTAGGGCGGCTAGCATGCTATGAGCTTTAAGTTGTTCTTTCTCTCAATTATCCTATTTGTTATTAGTTTCATTTCCTTAGGATAATTTCTTTTCTTCTTCCTTTTCTCTTTCTCTCCTTTCTAATCTAATTCATCAAGGTTTTTAGTTAGAGTCATTGAAGGTTGCGTAGTAGTTCTGATCGGACTTGTCCGTATCCGCAGCTCCTTTTTTTCCCTCGATTTAATTCCTCTAATCTAGATATAGGCCCCGGGCCAGTAACTACTGGCGCCCTATTCCCCTTAATTCCTAGGAGCAAATAGGAGGGGGAAGAGAGATGTGGTACGTACGAGGGCATACAAAAATATTGATCCAAGTTGATGGACTCAAATCTATCACAACGTATATTAAGAAGGAGCGTTAATTCTGAGGGGTGTAACTTAACTGGTCAGACTTTGGATTTGTTCCACAGAGGTCACTAGTTCGAGTCCCACAAATCTCAGGGTCATTGAAGGCTTACATGGTCGTTAACTTCAAGACCTGTGAGATTAGTTGAGATATGCGCAAATTGACCCGAACACCCATGTTAATCTAAAAATAAAAAAAGTAAGCACGGGCTTTAAAGACATTGGCTTAAATGAATAAATATTCTTAATGTATATTCATAACTTAAGAAATTAAATTCTTGAAATTATAAAAACAAGATAATTTGAACACCGTAAGATGGAAAACATATCAAAAGCCTATACAGGTACGGGGTAAAGTACGGAGAACAAAATTTAAAGAAAGCTTACTGACAATAATATCAAGTTGCGTCTTATTAGCTTTTTTAAGCTTCTAAACTTAGGGCCATGTCAAAAAAAAAAAAAAAAAATTTCATATCAATGAATATATTGCTCCTCCATAAAAAGAAAAGAAAAGAAAACATTAGTGTTGTTTACCAAGGGGAAATTAAAAAATAGGAACAAAAGAGAGCAATGAATTTTTACCATTTAAATATATAAAAAAGAAGCAAACACCCGCATGCTAATGTGTGAGCAATGCACTAGTTTGATATATTGAGGATATATATCAAGTTAAAAAGAACATTGAACTTTCTAGTTTCAAATTTTAGAATTAATACTCAGGATAATTTATTAAATTTCTTTGAATATACCAAATCAAAGAATGTATATTTCAAATTATTTGAAGAGAAAATTTAATATTAATTCATAAATAAGTTGATATAGAATGCCTTCTACAATCATAATAAAAAATGTTTGATGTTTAATTCTATTCCAATACCTCAAAGTAGATGACCGAAGTGGTTCGGTTGCCGACATCTGATGATAGATTTAATTATGCATAAAATATTGAATTTGGGTTGGCACAAAAGTACAAGGTGCTGCGTTTGAAAGCATGATTTTGCTGGTTTTCTAATTGGTAACTCATCCTCGTATCATCTTTTAAGTAAATTGAGTATGTATGTATTTATGTACATGTCATCTATCAAGAGTGCATATGCAAAAAATTTGAGTATGTATAGTTGAGCATCTTTAATAGTCACTTGAGATGCAGATTTTTAATAGACACAGTTTACAGTTCTCTAACACATTGCACAACCCTTTTTCTAAAATTGCATACAATCGTGCGTGGTGTGGGAAATAAACCGATGCGAATAGATAAGCTTTTAAAGTTCATAAAAGAGGTGATCTCTTCTTCTCTCTTAAAATATTCGTACCACCAAAAGTATAAACATCCCAAGGTAAGCAAAATAGCAAAAAGAAAAGAAAAACCTTAATTCTTATTTTGCCTATGGAGTTAACTTGCATCTCAAACACACATATTATATAGTTGGGTTAAGGCATTCTTAAGAAGTTCAAGGTTCTCCACCTGCTTGTGTATTGTTGTTATGGTACATGTGACACACCACCAAAAAATCGCTAAATGTTGATGGAATAATTTGTTAGCATTTATACTTGATATTCCATCGGTATCTTAACTTTTTAACGAAATAATATCGTTAGTTAAGTTCTTATTAGTGATTTTAGTTTTGTTAGTGACTTTGTTGAGAACCTATTATATTGATGGAATTGCCGACATAATTTTCTAGCTAAAAAAAGGCAGTGTATTCTTACGCTTGTTGAAAAATCTATTGGGATAATAATTATAAATGAAATATGTTGTTAGTGATGTTGTCTGTCATGATCTGAATCTCGCCAACAACATCACCAATGAACTTATCGATATAGTTTTCCATTAGGAATTCCATCATAGAGTCCAAAAACTCAAAAACATTATGTAACTCTTTGATAAAATTAGTTTTGATAGTTTTGATGGATTAACCAACTAAACCTTTTATATTCATCGTTGATTTTGTCGGTATTTTAGAAAGTGTTTTTTTTTCATGTTCATTTATTATAATCTTAATTTCATTTTTTTAAACCTAAAATCACAACAACAAACAACAAATTTGACCAACAAAACTATATAATACTAATTTAAAAGTCAATACAAATATCTTAATTATATACATAAAAAATTGCTAACAAGATGGAGCTAAAGGTGGAGGGGGAGGAAAAACAAATCCTGAATCGGGAGGTCTAGGATGTCCAAGAAAGGGAGGATAATATGCCGACATGAATGCATGTATTTGCTGTCATTGCATTCTATTTTGTTCTTCATACTTTGCCTCCATATCAACCTTCAGAATAGACGACTGTTCATCAACTTATTCTCAGACCATCTCCTGAATAGTCGATAATGGCTAGCTTGAGTCGAATTGTGGGGAGCTTACATTTGAAAAACTTTACCCCGCTCACATATTCCGAACTGTAGTCATAAATATATTGTAAACCCGATTCATATGGGGTCGACTAGTATCGTATTAATTCTGGATGGGTTGAAGTGTCCTTTTCATGTTTCATACGCATGTCAGTGTTATATGCTTCCTAAAAAAAAAAAGTCAAATTCCAAAATCCAGGTCAAAAATCTAAAAAAAGGGTCAAACCTATTATAACTTTTCAAACATTACTTACAATGAACGCTTCAGCTCTTCTATAGATAAACTGTTATGCCCTTTTACCATATCCTCTTTTCTTATAAGTATTTCCACATATAACTTCATCAGAGTTGCTTTGCGCCAAGTTGTGTAGCCTACAAAATAAATCTTTTGTTAAAAATTCTCATAAATAAACACTAAATTAACATTCGAAGAAAAATACTAAAAAAGTGTAACAAGGTATTACTAGACACTTTCCATGGTTCACAAAAGGAAGTGATCCACCAATGTGCGTGCTTATAGAATCATGAGTCTCTTTGTTTCTCTTTTGAGACCCAGAACGTAAGCACCTTCGAAAACCATCCAATGCCATAAATTCTTGAAAATATTCCCAATTACTCTCCATGATGTTACTCGATCTATAATATTTTCATAATATCTCATCATCGGAATCGGCTTTGCCCTTTATATACTTGTTGGCATCATACCACAAATGATACAACCTAGTTTAAAAAGTCATTACACATAAATAAGATAAAAAAATATTACAATTTAAAAATAAAGATAAATTTGACATGTTACAACTTACCTAATTGCATTGTGGTTTTTCCACACTCTCCATCCTAGTAAAACTTTCCCTTATAATCAATTTCATAAACTAATTAGTTTTTTAAATTTAAAAAACAATAGATTAACTATAAGTGTAATAACCTAATTTTGGGTTCTCAAAAATTTCTCATATTTTATTTTATTTCCATTTTTATTAAAAAAAAGAAAATCCAAAAAATTAAGAAAAGTTTAAAATTCAAAAATATATTTTCTCAGGTCAATCACTATGTTTCCATCAAATTCAGGTCCACCGGGTCAATACTGATGTTTTTTGAAACACGTGTTGCTATTCCAATATGACCTAACCACAAGAATACTTGAAAGAATCAATATATTGAAAATAAAATGTGCTCATCAAAGGTTTGGCTTAGGGTTTAAGCCAAGAATGAAAGATTACAAAAAAGTAGCTATGATTAAGAAGGAAAAACAATTAGCCCAAATCACGGGAATAAAGCCTAATGAAGATAGGATAGAAATCTTACCTATTCATGTGACATTTCCATGACCTGCTTATGTGATAAGGACCGAAGATGAATTGAAAAGTTTAAGGAAGAAGTTAATGATGTTACTAATAACTTTTTGGAAGGATTTAAAGAGGAAGATCAAGATGAGACTTTGAAGCTAGAACGGACACTCATAAAATGATACCCCAATTGGCTATTAATATCATGGAAGATGCCCTAATATAATATGTGAGAAGGTTAGCTGAAGGGGATGAGCTGAACAATTAGGAGATCCAAGAAGTCCTAATGGTTTTCAAAAAGTAACTATCATAGTGTGCTTATTTACATGCTTTGTTTGAATAAATGTGTGTTACCTTGCCAATAATCATGGTTCAAGATATTGGTATAAGGTGTTTTTTGTTGAGCCTCTTTCTCAATTATCAATAAGATCATGCATTTTGCTTTTAATTTTGCCTGTTTTCTTTACCTGCTCTTACACCAATACACTTTTCACTTTCAAGAAATATGAAAGCTAATCCTCAATAAATGAGCATTTAGGAATACAATTTCATATTATTTCAATACACTCAATCAAGAAAGTTCAAGTATATCTTACTATTGAAATAGTTTTTCCAATACTTCTACAATACAGTTACATAAGACATTAAGCAGATTCTCCAATCCAAACCTTCATTTTAATACCATTGTTGAAAATCCTGATCATAGTGCCTCGTACTAACGCCTCTAGTATCCTATAGAAACTAGTCAAATCCACAATCTCGATCATCAGTGCATCACACTGACACCTCTAGTATCCCTCGGATACTAGTCAATTCCACTATCCTAGTCATCAGTGTATCACATTGACGCCTCTAGTATCTCACATTTACTAGTTAATTCCAATATCCCAGTCATCAGTGAATCACACTGATGCCTTTAGTGTCTAATGGATACTAGTAAATTTCACAATCCTAATCATTAGTGTATCACACTGACACCTTTAGTATCTTATAGATACTAGTCAAATCATCAATCTCGGTCATTAGTGTATCACATTGATGCCTCTAATATCTCACGGATACTAGTCAAATAATCAATTCTTTGGTTTGTTGTTATAAACCCTTAGCCAATCTAAATATAAAATAATCACACCACCAAGGATATTCAACAACAACATATTAAAACTACAATGATAACAATAAACACTTGAAAAATATGCAAAATATAATGCATCATAAATCACCAATAAATGTGTTAAATACTTAATGTCAATTTTATTACACATTGATGTCTCACATCTCCATCAATTGAATATTTTTTTAATTAGAATCCTCATCCTCTTCATTTTAATCATTGGCATGTCCATCATCTTCTTTGTTGAATTGAAGCTAGTTGATCTCATCATCTTTATCTACTTTAGTATGTTCACTAGTACTCAATATATCATTTAACTCGTCAACATCAATATAAGTATTCTCAATGGCATGGAAATTTTTATTTTCTAACTCAGTTGATAGATGAACTAACTCATCCATTTGAAATACGTCATCTCACCTAGTTACTTCGTTGTTATCATCTTTAGCAACTTGGACACAACTTCTAGGTTAGATGAATCTTGATACATTCAAGAATGGATGATCATCCATTACTTACAAAACCTATATATAGAATATTGATGATAATATTTATTAATAATGTGACCATCAACTCAAAATTCTACATTTTTTTTATTGAAAATGAATTCATAATCCTATAATCCATTATCATTTCTACATAAATTCAATGTTATGTCAAAATATGAACTAAAAAATCATATTAACAACAATTTGTTGGTGTCCTACTACATATCTCTCATTTGTTAAATTCAAACTTATTTAATCTAAATGAATACCTTTTAATTATTATTAATTAAAAAAATTTATTTTTCTCCAAATTTACCTAAATTTTTAACTTGAAATAAAATTGATAAAATATGATTAATACCCATTAAATAGCCCACAATTTCTTCCATTATAATACACCTAAGTTACAAAATCAAACTCAATTTCATCAATTTGTATACAAATGTAATTTCCTTAAAATCCCAAACAAACCCTAATGTACATACAAATCATATATTTATACAACAAGATTTATAGGGAAAAGCTGTAAAACACATAAATATACAAGAAAACTAAAAATACTACAAAACAATTCAATAAATTAACCTAAAACATAAATGGATTCAATAAAAAAATGGGTAGGTTTGCTTATTTGGCATAGTGAATCTTCAGAAAAAATTAAACCAAGATAGGGATGCTAACACTATTGAGTGTTGAGGTGACTCGATTTGTGAGTATAGGGTCTAGATTTGTGACAAAAGAGAGGGAAGGGTGTTGTTTTTGTTGTGAAATAGAGGAAGAAGAAAGGGGGGAGGGCTTGTTGTCGGTTATTATACATTTAAAGTTGCCAATAGAATTTTCGATGGAAAATATATAGTGACGGGATATTTCTATAGGAATATAATAATGTATCATATTGCCAACATTGTTGTCAACATAATATTTATTTATTTTTATTTTATTTTATTCTGTCATCAATTCTTTCGATAATTACCGACAATATAAACTTCATTGTTAACTTCATCAATATTATAGAAATTACCCATCACTATTTTCATTGGACATTACCAACACAATTTTTTTTATTGGTAATTTCATTGTTATTTACCAATTTTTTAGTAGTGACATAGAAGTAATAAGTTCATGGATCCAAGAAGACAATTCAATAGATCAAATGCATATTACTGTTTTAACGAGTTACAACTTTTGATTAAGGTGTTTGAATAGCGCAAATCTTATCAATTTAAAAGCATATTAAAAGGCCCACAAACTAGCTCGTGGTGGAAAAGTTATCAAGACAAATTTTATTTCAAAGATCTATTTTCAAGATTTTGTTTTGTCATTTGACTGACAAATATTTCCAAGATTATTCTTGTTTTTGAATTATATCTCTTTTATTTATCTATTTTCTTAATATTTTGCATTTCTATTTTATGATTTCATTTTTAGCTATTGATCAAATAGGACAAACTATTCTATTATGTAGGCTTTCAGCCATCTCTTATTAATCTTTAAAAAATTAAGACTTTAGTTTTTCACAATTTTAATATACTCCTTTTTAGGAGTTTTTATTGCAAAAAATATGACGCATCAGTACATATAGCATTACCAAAGTATGTATAATATTTATCACAGCCAAAATAGATTGGGTCATAATCTTTAGATGACGGGGTATATAGAATATATTAAGTTAATTTGAGTCCAATGTGCCCTTCTCTACTTTTCTCTACTTGAACTCGTTTGCACTCGTTAATGGCTATGGTGGCGCATAATATTAAAAAGATGTTAATTATAACTAAATCCTATTGTTAAACATTATGCCCTAACATAATTCATTTGTTTTTGTTTTGAAAATTATTATTTCATCTCAATGGTTTTAAATCCACACGTAAATTTACCCTTTTTGTTAATTTTATGTTCATTTTTAAATTGATTTTTTTAAATATATAAAAAATAAATAAAGATAAAACTATAATAGGCAAAGATGTAAACTTTTGTTTAGAAAATATGGTACTTATGAAAACTTATAATTGTTAAATTATACAAGGATAGTCAACTTTGGTTAGAGAATTACTTAGTTTTTGTTTCCAACTTAGTAAGAAAGTTCAAATTTGTAGTAACTAATGTCTTGACATGCATGATGTCAAAATGATAGAGCTGTCTTATGCAATTAAAGGGGTTTTGAGTTTAATTATAAAATTAGATTTGAGGGAGTTGCCACCTAGTATCATGGTCACTAGAAAACCTATGGTCTACAAAAGTTTGGGTATGGAGACTAATTCTGTAAGGAGAAGATACATTACTCCTAGTGCACCCTACTTAAGATAAGTTGTATTGTTAATAGATTGTTAATCTAAGTCATTTTTCTATTTGTTACTTTCATCTAAGGTTCAGGGTAGATAACTTTTCTTGAGGAAGTCTTTAATTCTAACCGTTTTAAAGTCTCTAATTTTAACATCACATTTATTTTTTTTATTTTTGTATCTTTAATATATGAGGGTATACTTTATACTTAAATTTTATACTCTAAAATATTAAAGTCTACAACTAAATCCTAAACTTTGAATATTAACTAAACATATTAATTATTACAGGAATTTTGAAATTTTAGCTAAATCCTAATGGATAATCATAAATTGGTTATGATATTTACTATCTGATTGTGTTTTTAAGTATGAAAATACAATTTTATTTTTCATAAAAATATGCATGAAGTTTTCTAGAATTTGGTTGTATGCATGGAAAAAAAAGAACATACTTTTTTTGTGTTTTTAAAGTGAAGAATTTTTTATTTTTTTTAAATTTTAAAGAAAAATCAGGTATTTTTAATTTTGGGTCTGTATTTTACAATGTATGTCTATAGCCCAATATTAAATGAAATTTTAAAGTTAAAACAAATGAATTGTTTTTTAATTTTTGATTATTTTTTAAAATTTTAGTAGAAAAATCAGGTATTTTTAATACCAGGTCCATATCGTACAGTGTAAGTCTACAACTTGATATTATGCAAATTCATTGGGAATATATGCAAGAGACTAACAAATAATTCCAAAATGATCCCTGAATTTTCTTATAATTTTCAAAATTTTCTTTAGGTCTATATGTCTATACACACAAATAATTAAAGACAAATTAAAACTAAAGGGAAATGTCTTAGGGCATGTTTGTCAAACATGCCCTTAGCCTAAAATTAGAGGCATTAAAATGCCTTAAGGACGTGTTTGACAAACACGTCTTAAAGACCTAAACAAGGCCTTAGATTTTAAGAAAAAAAATAGGTGAGCCAAACATGTCCTTAAATCTAGGTTGAGCTTAGCCCAACCACATGGGCTAAACCTATTAGGCCCGAGGTTCAAGCCCACATATACAAGCTAGGCTCAAGCTCAGCCTAACCTGATTTGTTGGGTTGAGAAATAGCCCAACAAACTTCTTTTTTTTTGCTTCTTAAATGGGCTAGACCAAGCCTAACCATGCGGGTTGGGCTTAGTCCAGGCCATACAACTTGGTCACTAACCCAACCTAGTGATCTTGTTTTATGTATTTACATTCACGTTCTGTATATTATCATAAAATATGAAATACATAAAAGGAAGGGAGAAGAAAGGGTACCTGTCGTAGGGGTGTTGGTCCTTAGTTGGTGGTTAAGTTGTTAGTGATAGTAGTCGAAGGTGGAGCTGCTGATGGTCTACAGTGGAGATGTTCTGGCTGAGAAGTTGCACAAGAAAAGGAGAAATAAAGTCATGGTCATTGCATTGGGGGAGCTATGTTGTGGGTTAGTTGCTTTATTGTGAGTGACAATGTTTGATGGTGAAACTACTGTAGTCCATGATGATGTTGCCTAAGTTGGTCCAAACATTGAGGAGCTTATGGTTTCTCACGGTGGTGTTGGCTGGGTTGATGGTTTTAGTTTGCATTTTGGGTGAAGGATGGTGAAAAAGGCAATGAAAGAGGCTAGAAAATGTGGTGTTGAGGTTGGATCAGACTTGATTTTGGTTAATGTTTTTAGATAGTGGAGTTGGAGCAAAGAGAAGGGCTGTGTTGATTATTTTTTTCTTTACAAGCTAGTGTGGGGGCTTACTTTGGCTCCCTCCTCCATCTCCCCTTCCACATGAAATTCATCCATATTTATAGGAGATGGAAGAAGGACACGAGGTGTTTCTTAGGCATTGTTTATGGCTATAGATTTTCTTGATAATCATTTTAACTGTTGGCCACAAACGAACAACCTGGTACTACAAAACCAGATTGCAAAGCCGGTCAGGTCAGAGATTTTGGTTGTTTATTGCAGCAACTACAGAGTTGCAAATCAGCAAAGAAAGGAACGAGGGTGGAATATAATGTCAGTGGGTAAAAATGATGTGTTTTTTTTTAATCCTTTTTAGAGGAAAAATGGAGCATTAAATGGACTCCAAAAATGGTTTCATAGGCAACTTTTATGACATAAAGGTAGGGGACGAAATAGTGCCCTACATATTTTTACTTTTGTTGACCAAAACATTGTAGTTTTGATCCAAAACATGCCGTTTTGGTCAAAACAACATTAAAACGCACCAAGTGTTTTTTTTTTTTTTTGGTTTTTTGATCTAAATTAGGTCATTAACTTTTTTTTTATAATTTAATCAATTAAATCTTCAATTGAATTTTGATTCTAAGAATCAATTCAATTCCACCTCTACCAATTTTTTAAATGATTCTAAGTTTAGTGCCTTTTTCATCTTGGTCCCCGGTCTTGGATATTTTCAATCTCATCTTTAATTGACCTAAAACTTCTAATTCCTTCAATTTTCACCCCTATTTTTAGTTCAATTGGGTCCTCGAATTCACACGCCTTCTGCAAACAAAATTCTTGGTTCTAAATTTCTTTAATTTGGCCTTTAATTGACCTCCAATTTGATTTTCTTGTAATTTTGTCCTTGTTTTCTTTCAATTGAGTTTTGAAAAAATTAAATCTGGTCCTTTAAAATTTTAATCTTCTCAATTAATCCCAAATTAAGCTTTCAAACTAAATTTTTCATCAATTAAGTCCTTAATTATTGCACTTAATTAATTATTTTAATTTGACCCTAAATAATTTTTAAATTTAATTAAATCAATTTGGCTTATTAAAATTTTAATTAAGTTCTTAGACTTAATTTTTATGCAAATTCATCCAATAATCATTTCATTTGGCTTTGTTGGGTTTCTAATTTTTGTTCAAAATCTCAATTTGGTTTCTCCATTCATTTGAAAACCTTCTCAGTCTACTTTTTCCAAGTTGTCAGTCTTTTTTTATTTTTTGTTTTAAATTTTAAAAGAAAAAAGTAATTTTGGTAGAAACCTAAAGTTAGGTTATGACAACTAAGAAAAAGGAGAATTGGTTTTGTTGTTTAATTGTTGTGATAATTGGAATACATTATGTTAAGTAAAGTGTAAAATGAGTGAGTACTATGAAATTAACACAAAAAATTAAAGAGAGTTTGGATTGCTTAATTCAAATTGATGTGAATATTGTGTTTGATTGTGTTATAATATAACATGTTTAAGATTATGTATTAAGAAAATTGTATGAAATTTTAAAAGGGATCCTTTGGTTTTTAAAATGATGATTTCAACCAAAGTAAGGGTAGGAGGGAAATGAGTTGTTTCAAACTTCCATGATGATTGTGTTGAATTGTGAATATATGATGTGTTTAAGTGATTGGAATAAGAAACAAAGATAAGAAATTAGAATAGAAATTCAAGGAATTAACCTTTGAAGTTTCAGCCAACCTAAAGAGAAAAGGGGTGGACTTTTGTTCTAAGTGTTTAAATATGTGATAAGATATGTGCCAGTTATAATGAAATGGGTTCCATAAAGGGAAACCCTAGGGCAACCTATGGTTGCCAAGGAGAGCCATTCAACCAAAAACTCCTTGTAGAGGGGGGAAGGACCTAAAGTTATTGTATGTGCTCTTTTAATGCTATTGAAATAAGGGTTTTAATAATTGAACTTATGAGAACGAATATGAACCTAGGAAGTGTGCATGTGCATTGAATTTTAAGGGTTTTCCTTGTTAAATGTTTGAGAATATTGGTTGACTAAGAATTTGGAAAGAAATTCTTATGATGGATTGAATTGTTTATGATAAATGTATCCCTAATGGTATATGGGAAGTTGTCGGGACATGACAACAGCAGGGAGCAACAACTTGTGCACAAGCTTTAAGTAGGTGTCCAACACCTTTTTCTGCTTTGAAGTTTTATATATTTTAATTAACACTGTAAATTCTTGAAATGCTTATTTATCTGTTGAAATGTTCCTATCAATAAAGTATTGATTTAACTAGTTGCCTGAAGTGAACCTAGTGGTGTCAGTGTAATTGACTGTCGGGATAAATGATTTGACTAGTTGCTCTAAATGGAGCTAGTTGCATCAGTGCAACTGACTTGCTAGGTTATTAATGGATCATTTAGGTGAAATCAAATAATTGATATATGGAAAGAGACTATACATTTGTGTTTAAAATGTTGATTTTGGAATGATGAAATAAAAAAAATAATGTGTATATGTTCTATTATGTTATTTGTTGAATTGTATACTTATGTTGCATAAACATTGACTATAGGTTCATCAAAGACTCGAATAAAGCAATATGTTATAGGTTTTCTTTTTGTTTATACAATGATGATGTAAATATGGATTTGCTAAATTCCTTTTGTAAGATAATTTTATGGCTATGCTTGATATGTAAATTGAACTAATATTAAATATGTATGTAACTTAGCTATTGATCTTCTTTTGTTAGGTTTGTAATTTTACATTAAACCTATCATTCTTCATTAATTAATAATGCATGTAATTAATTTAAAATATTTTATATATTCTTGTTTATGTTATTTCTTGAAAAAAATGCATTTGTTAGATATAATTGCTATCTATTTCAGTCTATTTTAGATGAAGGCTATTTCAGTCTTGTATTATATATTGAAGAAGTTCAGAATAATTAGACAAATTATAATTATGATTGCGTTTGTAAAATACATGACATAATCTAGACCATACCAAAGAATCTATTAGTAGTTCTAGTGGGCCCAATTACAATACATTTGTAAAATACATAAGACTAATTTGAGAATTTTTTATAGTTAGAGTCTCCTAGAGACTAATTGGATAAGATTTGAAAATAAAAATAAAAATTGAGGCTTGGTGATACCAAATGTTAGGCAACACAATTCGGAAGTGTGAAATGTAGCAAATGTTTAATTATGGTATATTTCTGTATTTTCTTTTTGAAATTTTATTGACTCATTTTAGGGTTCCTATCCTTCATATAAAGGCGTTCACACATCGATCACAGCACATCAACCACGACAACACCCCGTGATGAGTTTGTCCTTCTAATTCTTGGAGCGAAGCAAAACCAAACAATCCATGTAGAGGAAACCATTTAAACAACGATCAACCCAATCAAGACTCTTTCTTTCGTGATCGATCAATCAATCAATCAATCAATCAACCAATCAATATTTGTTCAATACATAATTTATTTTTAATAATGTACTGAGACATCCTCTGTGGATCGAAATTTATTGCTTGCGTCAAGTCCATAGCGATGTCACATCACGTACGGTAGGGTTCTTTTTTTCCTTTCCTTTTCTATCACGCATAGCACAACTAGCACAGGAAGAGAAGTTCTGCTTGGATTTCTATACATTTTTGAAGATGATCTCTTGACAGAATTTGATGTTGTCGAATCCCAAATTGTTTGTTAAATCACGTTAAAATATTTTTATCAATTATTAACTAATTTTTTATTATTTAATTGTGTTTTTAATATTGTGATACATGAGTATTAGCATATTATAATAAAAAAAATATTAATTTAATATTTTTTTAAAATAAAAACGCTTTTAAAAACAATAAATGCTTAAGTTGTCATACTCGGAAAACAACTTCAATAGCTTTGTACCATTTACCCGTCGATTCAAAAGTAAGATAGGTTAACGTTTGTCACATTTTTGATGTGATGCTTGATAGTTGAAGACCGATCCGGATTTCATATTCGAAACTTAAATTCGTTTTTTTTTTTCCCCTTAAATATTCCACATCAACACCTCCTAAATCCTGTATATTTTATCTACACCTTGTCCTCATACGGTTATGGTTTCAATTCATCTTTTTAGTGCTTGTAACAATGAATATATACTAGATGAATCAATACTTTGGGAACTTTTCAATCAATATTTTTGGAACTTTGTGAAAAATTTTAATTTTTTTTAGAAGGTATAAAGGTTTAGCCATGACCCAGTAGGTGGAGTTTATATTTATACTACATAATTTTAAGTTTAATAAAATATCTAGGATAATATAGGTCTAACTCGCTTTAAAAACTAACATCCCTAAACATGGTTAAGAGCTTCAATCATGCTTATAATACTCTGTATGTTTATTTTTATGATTTTAATATAAAATATTAATATCAAAAATATTTATTTCCGTACATCCTATGTGTATAAAATTTTTCTAAGAGATTACTATATATATTTTCATTGTCATTAATATTTTATAAGGGATATTTATTTCTCTTTTAATATTATATAAGAGATATTTATCTGTTATTAATATTATTAAGAGGAAATAACTCTCTAACCTCTTCACTCTATTAAAACGGCAAGGTTCAAGGACTATAAATATCACATGAATTATTCAGTTATAGAATTTATAATTTTTATTATTTAAGTATTCATACTTTTAAATCTCAGAGCATTTAGCATACCAAAACAAAAATAAATATTTTTGTTCTTAGAATTTAAAGTATATATATTTTTTATTTATTGCAATCTCTTAAAAAATAACTAATTTTATGATCCCAGTATTCCCAAACTCCATCAAAAAAATTCTTTTACAGGTGTTATTACATCTTTTACCATTAATTATCTATTTTTTAAGCACATGAACATATGATTATTCACACTAAAAAAAAAAAAAACCTTAATTCATGAGGATTGTGAAACATCGTAGTACAAGAGACCGAGCTTGTTGGTAATATAATCACTGTTAGCTTTAGTTGGCTAATCTTGGACCTCACCTAGTCTAGAAGCTTGGTGATTATATTATTGACCAGTCAGCCACACACACCATGCTGAACAATTGCCTAAATTCTGGTAAGGTACTAAGTCAGCTACTTGGAAATTATCTAAACACCTTAAATTCAAGGCAATGGTTATGTCACTGGTGGACGGTACGTGATTCATAACCTTCGGAAGAAAGAGTATTCGACGGTGGATGATGCATAAATTGTACTCCATTTATCAATGAATATTCCATTTCATGAATTTTTTTTTTTGTTGAAAAAAAAGGGTATAAAGATGGGCTGAACCCATTACTTCCATTACCACCACATACATTTAGAGGGATCCCCACCTCCCCTATAGCAGGCCGAAGCTAAGGATATATTTACCTGTTACATTCCGACAACTTGAGGAAGGGATTTAAGACCACCCAAATTTAATGCTATTAGAAGTATGGTCCCCTCTCATCTCTATGGAGATGAAGTGATATAGTTTCTGATTATGTTTTAATATAAAAAACTATTTTAAAAAGTAAACTAGAATTCCAAACACCCCGTGGCCGTGGGTACGGGGAAAACATTTGCACATGAAATCAATGAATGCTCATTAATCTGCTAAGAGAGTATAGACTGTATAGTCCTATATTTTAATTATTATCTTTCAGAAAACATGACTTTCTAATCATGGGTTTATGAGTAGGTGTTAGTCTAGTAACAACAAACTACTGTTGACAGGACTTTTGCGTACGAAAATATGTGAAAATTTATCTGGTTTACGTTTCTGCTTTGTTTGCAAAGTTTCAGCTTGATTTTTCAGTATGGTGTGTTTGCTTGACATTAACATTAGATAATTATTCTAATCCGAGATGAAAAATCACGCCGAAAGTGGGGAGCTAGCAGTAAAATCCACTATGAAGAAATTTCTGTCAGAAAGTCTTATTCAGAGCACACCGACAGGAAAGGTCACACTGAATCTCCACAGGCTGCAGTTCTTCGATCGGGACTATACAGGGGACGTGTTTCATGTGTTTGAAGGATTTCATTTCATTATAGACACATTTAAAATACTTTTGAATTACCGTTAGGAATTGACACTATAAAATGCGTGTATATATATATATGTAATAGCGGCCTTGTAAGTTAGAAGCCATTGAGATTTGCAAAGAGAGAATATTTATTTCTTGGGAGGTATAACTTTACATTGAGTAACACCTGCTGTTAGCTGAACTTTTCTAAAAGAAAGGAAAAGAAAAAATTCTTTCAAGTTGCAGATTCTAACCTTCAGCTGATTTTGCTTTCTCTCTCTTTCAGCTGTCTGCAATATCATGGACACCATGCCTCATGATGAATTATCGTTGGCTGTGCCTCTCCTTGTTGACAAGGAGCAACACATGCTAGGATGCAAACTGAGAGATGTGGAATCAAATTACAGTTTTACAAGTTCAGGCTCCACATCTACCTTCAAGACTGTTTTCCACGGACTCAATGCTTTGTCAGGTTCTGCTCTTCAACATACACGCTGCATCTGTTGTAGTCTTCAAACTCTAACCAATTTTGTTCTCGGTTTGATTTTTCAGGAGTTGGAATCCTTTCAATTCCCTATGCACTATCATCAGGAGGATGGTTGAGCTTGATCCTTCTGTGTGTCATCTCCACTGCAGCCTTTTACACCGGCTTGTTGATCCAAAGATGTATGGATTTGGATTCAAATATCAGAACTTATCCTGATATAGGCGAGCGTGCTTTTGGTAAGAAGGGAAGAATTTTGGTTTCAGTTCTCATGTACACAGAACTGTATTTAGTTTCAACAGGATTCCTGATTCTTGAAGGGGATAATTTACAAAATTTATTTCCTAACATGGGGATTGAAGTCGCAGGGTTTGAAATAGGTGGCAGACAAAGTTCTGTTATAATTGTGGCCCTTATCATTTTGCCTACGGTTTGGTTGGATGACATGAGCATTCTATCTTATATCTCTGCCAGTGGGGTTATAGCTTCAGCTATCGTTCTCATCTCAATTTTTTGGACTGGTGCATTTGATGGGGTTGGATTTAAGGAAAAGGGAACGTTGGTGAATTGGCATGGAATCCCTACTGCAGTAAGCTTGTATGCCTTCTGTTACTGTGCACATCCAGTCTTCCCCACCCTTTACACTTCTATGAAAAACAAGCATCAGTTCTCTAACGTAAGCAACCATCATGACTGATTTCTGTAATATTCTACTTCCTCATAAAACTGGCTTCTATGTTTACGATTTTACATGATTGAGGTTCATTGAAGTTAACGTCTAGTGCTGCTTTAATTGCAGGTCATGATTCTGTGCTTTATTTTATGCTCCTTTAGCTACGCATCAATGGCAGTTATGGGTTACCTAATGTTTGGACCAAGCGTTCAGTCGCAGATAACCTTAAACCTTCCAACCGAAAAGCTAAGCTCAAGACTGACAATATACACCACACTGGTCAGTCCCATAACAAAGTACGCCCTGATGATCATTCCCATTGTAAATGCTACCAAAAGTTGGCTTCCAATGAACGGCAAGAAAAGGCCATTTAGCCTCTTCATCGGTACGGCTTTGGTGATCAGCAATGTCATTGTAGCCCTCTCTCTCCCTTTCTTTGGTGATCTCATGTCGCTGGTCGGAGCATTTTTAAGTATGACAGCTTCTATTATACTTCCATCCTTATGTTACATGAAGATTTCTGGAACTTATCAGCGATTTGGATTTGAGATGGTGGTCTTATGGACCATAGTGCTACTTGGTGTTGCTGTCGTGATATTGGGTACTTACACCTCTCTCTTGGAGATAATAAGGCACTTCTAACAAGTAGAAATACCCGATTATGTTTCATGCTCTCCTTTTTTTTTTTAATTAATATGAATGTTTGGATTAATTTGCATGGAATATGACTAATTTTATATATTTTAAATTTAATAAACATATAAATTTTTATTGGTTCTGCAAAAACTCAAATATATTATCAATAAATAAAAAATAAATTCAAGATATAAGCTCTCCTCAAGTTTCCATAAATATTTTCCTCAGTGAAAGCAAATTTTGTTTTGGAATTATATGCAATTCACAAATAATCTAGTTTATTGTAACGGGTGAGTGTGCTATGCTTTCGCGATATAAAAGCCTGGTGACTCGAAGCTTAATTCGAGAATTAACTTAATTAATGAGTCGCTGACCTAATTAATGTGCACAAAGCTTGGGTGACTAATCAAATAAATCTTGACAAGTCAACTATTGATTTTAAAATGAATAAATTGCTTAATCTAAAAATTAAATCTTAGTGCCTTTTATTTAAAAAAAATAAATGTTTTATCAATTTGTGATACAAATATATTTTAGTATAAAGAAAGGTTTTTTTTTTCCTAAAAAAAGAAGAAGCCAATAATAGACCAAATAAAACACCGGAGGAAGTCCAGATTGGAGCATGAAGTTTGTTGAAAATTAAAGGAATCTTCTAGCTAAGACAATCAAAATCAAACAAAACGATTTCAATATTTGTTAACTTAAATGCATACATATAGACACCCGTGTTACGTATTATTCTTTTTGGCTTTATACTTCATATTATTTTAATAGTAAAATCTTGGATTTGTATTTGCCCATAGGCAATATGTCAAACCACATTCTAGAAATAAAAACAAAAAAATTATGATCAAAATTTTTCATATGTCATTCTTATTTTATTTATATATATAAAAAATTAAATTAAATTAAATTAAATGATATAAAAAATAACAAGTGTTTATAATAAAAGGTTGACACATGGATATGAATCAAGGCAAAATAAAATAACTAATTCTTACAACTAGCCTATTAGACAAAAGAAAAGAAAATAACTAGTTCCTACAACTAATGCCTAACTAGTTTTTACGGCAAAAGCAACAACCCTTGCTTTATTACTAAGTTGTAGGTTCATTTTATCTTCGACTAATCTTCAACTTTTTTTTTTAGTTTCTATATGTAATTGTAAATGTAAAAATCACATTCGGTATCCAATACCCAAGAACTACAATGCAAAGTAGTAAGATAGTTTTAAATTATAAACATACCTAATGCGGACCTCTTGATCACATGATCAAGCAACCCCCAACGAAGTAGATAACAACCTAGAAAGCTAACAATCAGGTTTGATAGAATCTTGATCTAGATGTAATATTGTATCTAAGAACTAAAGGTATTGGAAAAAGACTTAGAACCAGAGATAACTTTGTATCTAAGAACCTTAAATATACAAATGATGCCGCAAAGCCAATTAACCTTCAATAAGTTAGTGTAAGATCTTTGTCCCTGCAAAGAAAGGTTATTTTTGTCATAAATAAACAAAATGAAAACTCGCGTTTCTTCTCCAACTTGCTGCTGAAATCTCAGTTAAAGAAATATAATATAGTCTCATCTAACTAACCCTAATAGATCCATTTTGGGTTGCAAGCTAATGAGCCTAAACTAATTATCAATTAAAATGAGTCTAATAATAAAATAAACCCATAAACAATGTCTAATGGGCCAGAACAAATCCAAATTAAAAATAATTATTCAAAAATAAATAAATAAATAAAATAGGATAATAAAAACAAATTCTTCATGCCAAAATTCCTTCATATAGTCCGAATCTTTAATTTTTGCACATTCTTGGCAGATTTTCATTTATGACTTCGGTACCGTTTGGGAACGCGGCTGCGGCTGCGTTCCCAAAAAATTTGAAATTTTTTTTTTTGCTAAAATTTAATATGGTTTGTACGTTTTGGATCGTTTTGATGTGCTGATGTCAAAAATGATTTTTAAAAAATGAAAAAACATCATTAGCATGCATTTTGGCACAAAAAGTTATTTGAAAAGCACCCGCAACAACACTGCCAAACACGCTCTTCAAACACGTCATTCTCTTTCGTATGTATGAATTAATGGGCCTACTATATAGAAAATATTGAGATGTCTAGTTTCCCTACCAACTTGAATTGCAAACAAATTCAACTTATAGCTCAAGATATGTCCTAAACAATATATAAAGGTATAGTTAGTTTGACAGATTTGACAAGAGTTGTCTAGTAACTTTGATCCTTTGCAATAATATGTTCCTGAACTCCATTTTACCTAAACATTTACCAAAATATAGTTTTATATGTCTAGTATCTCCCTATAAAATGTTAGCTTGTTCTGATGTATAGTTTGAGAGACATGTTTGATCTTGCAAAACTGACTAACAGATATTTTAAGGTCAAATTCGAACCTGACTTGGTTCGTATCATCCTCCCCTTCTTCAAAAAATTTTTGACCTCGAATTTGTATAATGGAAAATATCTTCTAAGGTAAAAAATCAGTTCAAGATAAAGAATAACATCTTCATCAAAACCAAGAAGAACTTGTTAGCAAAGAAGGTCCCCTTGATATACAAGCTCTCCTTTTCAATTATTTTCTCCTTCTTTAATTTTAGTTGCTTTTCATATATTTGCTTAGGTGTTAAAGATGCAAGGGTTATAGGTCTTTCATTCATCTCAAAGGAATGTCTATTTGTCACTCTATCATATATTGGTATGGTTTATCAAACAACAAGTGACTAGTTTGTATTGACATAACATTACATAACACCTCATCACAATATTTACCAATAGAAAAAGGAACCAAAACCTGATTGTTCACTTTTACTTTACCACCATCATTCAACCACTATAACTTATAAGATATAAGATATTTGGTAGTATACATGTTTAACTTTCTCACCAATTCAGTACTAGCTACATTAGTGCAACTACCACTATCTATAATTAAGCTACATACCTTATTATGAACATGTCATCTCATGCAGAATATGTTCTCCTTCTGACCTTTCAAATTATCCATATTGACATACATATTCAATGCTCTCTGATTAATACTTAAAAGTGCATTTTTATCAAGGTTTTATATCATCATTTTGTACTTGAAGTATTAATAACTCCTTAACTAAAGCATGTTTTATAATAACATATCTAATAATATAAGATGCCTTTAATTTATGGTAAGTGTTCATCTTAAATGCAGGTCTATCACATAAATGAAAGAACTGATTGATGAGTTGAAGTACTGAAATTGAAAGGACAAAGAGATGGCCAAACTTAGAAAAGAGGCGTTGGTGCAGTCCAAACTGAAACATTGTTCGGTAATCGGGTCATATCTAGAGCTGTAGATCTCGGATTTAGGTCTACTTTATATGGATGAAAAGGTAAGACATAGGCCTACAACTTTCATGAGGAGCCCAAGATTTAACAAAGCCGTTTTCAAGTCCAAATTGTAGCAACAACGAAGAAGTCCGAATCTGTCCTGCAGCCCAGACACTGTTCAGTGTTCAGCCCATATCTCGAGTTCTAGAAGTCCAAATGATCTCAAATTTTTACCCT
>Ga0325410_1001104_pt1 | contig 29510 bp, 14 predicted proteins | sample PopdelMetagenome_16_FD_206182 | JGI IMG/M metagenome (GOLD analysis project Ga0325410, IMG submission 206182) | Populus deltoides microbial communities from Bellville, Georgia, United States - Xylem-PdIQD-R3 | ecosystem: Host-associated > Plants > Phyllosphere > Stem > Wood/Secondary xylem...
TATTAAGATAAATATTTTTTATTCCCAAATTTATTTTGAATTGATATAGTGTTTTTTAGTTTTTTAGTTTTGTGTATTGTTTGTTTTGTGTTTAGGTTGTTTTGTATAGTATTTTTTTAGTTTTTTTTCATTTGATTTATTAATTTTATGATGTTATTGTTTGTATTGCTATAATTTTTATTGTTGAATTTATGTTAAAAATGTTAATTTACATATATATATATATATATATATATATATATATAATTACATTTAATTAGTTTATCTTAATTTAGGATATTATTGTTTGTATTGCTATAATTGTTATTGTTGAATTTATGTTTTAAATGTTAATTGAAATATAGAATTAAATTTAATTAGTTTATCTTAATTTTAGGATATTATTGTTTACCTGTCATTGTTATTGCTTGTTATTACATTTTTATATTTATGTGTACATGTTAATTTCTATTTTGAGGTCCATTAAGGTCGTGTTAGGAATGATATTGATTTAGTTACCTTTTGCTTTTGACCATGTAATTATTTATAAATTAAGAGTTTTGTCTCCTAAAAATTGAAATGTAATATTAATCCGTAAATTTGAATGTATGACTTTAATCTGATATTTGTAACTCTAAGTACCAATTTAACAATGAATGTTCATAGTTGAAATTGATTCTTTTACTTGAATTTCATTATATGATGTTATTGAATAAGATGTTTTGTGTTGATGATGATGAGTTAGGTTGAGATCCAGGATGATTGGATCGGGATGTGAAATAAAATTGGAAGTGTAATATGATTTTGTCGATAACTTGGGACCCCCCAGTATAGGGGAGACTCTGTCAATTTTTTTTAAATAATCGAAGTTAATTATGTAATTATTTGTATAAATTTGTGTAGATGCGTAGAATGAAATCTACAGCACGTCGTCAAAAGACAATTGCAGCTAGTTCTTCTAGCAGCGAGGAGTACGTATCCTTAGGTGCTGATCACGACGAGGAATCTACGCCACCTTGTGATGCTGCCTCTTCTAGCGCAGTTTCATAGTGCAGAAGCAGTGTACCTTCACAGCGGGGTCAATTTATCCGCAAGTACCAGGCACAATGGAAGGATGACATCTCAATGTAAGTTTGTTTAGGTTTTAGTTTTTTTTTATATATATATACTTATAACATAATTTATGAACAACTAATTAATATTTCTACTTTTATTTAATTTCAGGTTCGCAAACATTGAGGTTGCAAGGACTATAACATTGGCGTTTAAATCATCGATGAAGATTCCGTTGTTTCAATGGAGTCAAGTTTCCAGACATCCTGAGTGAAAACCTAATATCGATGCATGGTTTAAGCGATTTCAAGTCGGTGTTAATTTTTAATTTTCAGTTTATTTTTAATAAATGATTTTTGTAATTTTATATCTTGTACTATTTTTGTTTTATATGAATTATTTATATACACAGAACAAATTTGAGTGGGATAGAGCGAACAACATTGTTGTGAGGAGGGTATGGGAGAATCACCCGGCAACTAGGTAACATCAAAAATAATATTTATTTTTCTTTTATAATTTTATGTTTTAAATTCTAATTTGTTATTATGGAAGTAGGTTGCGTGATTTTTGATATGACACCCAAAAAAAATCAAAAAGACATGCGAGGGATAACGGTCTTGAAGGATGGAATGAGGTGGCGGTTTGACAGGAATTCAAACTGCCATTCATCTCGGGGGAAATATGGACGGCATATATTGAGCACGTGACCTCAGAGCGGTTCTCACGGCGCTCACAGTCCAGCGCCGACAACCGGAACTGGCAAATTCATGGTTCGGTGACCACGCACACTGGCGGATCCGTCCCATTCAGCGCACATGCAAAGCGGATGGTAAGATTAATTTTAATGAAATATATCGTTAATTAATTTGTCGTTCCTTATTATATATTTAACTTTCAACCTATTTTTTCCTTACAGGTTGCGTCTCTTGGACGTGAGCCGAGTCCAATGGAGCTGTTTGTAGAGACGCATGTGCGGAGTCAAGACCGCCAAAAAGGGGTGCAGCAGTTCGTGGACAACCATGCTCAGCACTTTGTGGTATGTTCGTTCATTCATTTTATTTTGTAAGTTATTATTTTCTTGAATTGCATCTTGAATTGCATTTGATGATTTTTTAAAAAATTTTCAAGAGACCTATAATAGCCGGTTGAGGGAGAGATATGGGGACAATCCTTCGACCCATCCAAATTTCGATCCAGATTTGTGGATGGAGTAGGATCGTCTGGTGGACCCGATAAAAATCGGGTCTACGGGCTCTCCAACACTACGGCTGAAAACTTGCATTCGGCTCGTAGTGTCTCAACTGTTGGGAGCTCTCCATCAGTATCGAGCACCCAGTCTGAGGAGTTCATTGCCTTGAAACAACAATATCAACAACTCTCGACAAATTATGATGAGCTCCGTCAAATAGTCATGGAGATGAGATCAAAGATGGGTGATGATACTTGTGCAGCTCCTTTTTGGCCGTACGGTCCCGGGAACAACCAGCCTCCTCCTCCTCCTCCTCCAGCTCCGCCGCTATTCTAGTTTAATTTTGTTTTTTAAACACATTAAATTTGTAATGAATATTTGGATGAATATTATTTAACATTATTTTTATATTTTTAATGTTTAATCCAATTTTATTTGTTTATTAGAGTTTTACTATTAATAAATTATTTTTTTATATATTTTTTAAATATATGCCGACGGCTTTACCGACGGATATTATCTGTCGGTGATTCACAAAGAGTTGCCAAACAATTACCAGCCATGCCATAATTACCGACGGACATATTCCGTCGGTGATTACATACAGACGGCTTTACTGATGGAAAATATCCGTCGGTATTTTACATAGAGTTGCCACACAATTACTACCGATGCCATAATTACCGACGGATACGCCGTCGGTAATTACCGTTGAAATTTCAGACGGGTTTATTATGTCAGTAATGTTCCCGCTGGAAACTTTTTTTTTTTTGCGCGCGCGTATCTATTTGTAAGACCGTTGGTGTTCCATCGGTGGGTGGTTTTTTTTTATTTGCGACAGAATTGGCGACGGAAAAGGGAGTTACTGACGACTATTATACCGACGGACGTGTTCCGTTGGTGATGTCGTCGGTGAAATAATTACCGACGGCCTTCATTCCTGACACCAACGGAATCAGTCCGTCGGTAAAACTGTTTAATGGTGTAGTGCATACATATGAAGCTAATATATGCATTTCATGAATTTATTCTTTCTGTGATCATGAATCATTTTTGCCTTCTTTCATAGAAATTGACCAAATGACCCCTGATCAATGAGATTTATTTTGGATGTAAACAATCTGCGATTAATAGAATCAAAGGTGTGGACAATTAATGAATTACCATTCTTTACTCTTTCACAAAGATCATAATTACTTATTTCTAAAATCAATAATGTTCTGGTAATTCTTTTGAGAGAACAGAATCCATTAAAAATTGGTAATTAATTCGGCTGAGACAGCAGAAACTATTCAAAATTCAAATACCACTTCACAAGATTTGTTTGTTAGAGAGTGGATAAGGATGTGTGTGTGTGTGTGTGTTTGGACTCCATGGATAGCTCTATCCACGTAAACCATCAAACGAAGACGAAGTTGCATTCTTCTCTTAGAATTTTCTTGGTCTAAACTTGACAAAAAGTTTAATTAGGCCGCATACCACACATGCAATTTGAAAGTATTTAGTGATTGATCAGTTGCTATCACTGATTAGGTTTAGAACATTTACATAGTAAAGGATAGGCTGAAACACTTCCGCCATAGAAAAAGCTCGCTTCCAATTGGGGAAAAAACGGTCTGTTTTTAACAGAGAACTTTATATGTGCATGTCATTTGAACTTTATAAGTGAAGAGTATTATATTTCCGTTTATATGTCTTCAAACTGAGTTGGGTCATTTATATAATGGCATTATAGTTTTTATATTCACTAGGGAACCACAAATTGGTTCATTATCGATCCAGTCTGTACTCTGATGTAGGTATAATGTATGCAACTTCAGCGGCTTTTTGTGAAAGTTCTCCACCACAAATGGCGTCTCTCTCCCCATCATAACAACACTAATTAATAAGAAAATTTATCTTCAAGCACTGCATGTAAGACTTTATCATAGACTATAGAGATGTGGCTGAGCAGCAATGGTTGTCATTTGCCAAGTTCTTTTGCCACTTCTACAATCTTTAATTAGGCTTATTAGGTAGTTACTTCTTTCCCCATCATGACTTGAACCACAAATGTTAGTATAATTACCCACCATGCCATATATAACACCGCAAGTTGCATATCAAATAATGTTCTCAATATAATCTTTGTTTAATTTTGTCTCATTGAATTCCAAGCTAACTATTCTAACAAGAATGCTTCGTTTTGTATTTTTCACTACCATGTTTTGGACAATTAATTATACTGATCGATTAGAACTATACTTCCAAGTTCCAAGTATGTCTAATGTGCTAGAAAAAAATTCAAATTCAAAATAATTATTCAAAATTAAATAAATAAATAAATAATATAATAATAATAAAAAAGTCTTCATGTTAAAATTCCTCCATGTAGCCCGAATCTCTAATTTCTCATATTCTTGGCAGATTTGAGTCTTGATTTCAAATATATCGTTTTCTCTCGTCTGGATGAATTACTGAGCCTATGATATATGGTTAAAAAGCTTTTGATGTCTAGTTTTCAGCCCAACTTTAATTGCAGTAAAATTCCACCGGTAGTTCCAGATATATCTCAAACAGTACATGAAAGTTTAGTTTGATATATTTGACAAGATTCGTCTACTAACTTTGACCATTTGAAATATTATGTTCTTGAACTCCATTTGACCTGAAAATTTACCACAATATATATTTTCATGTGTCTAATATTTTCCTGTAAAATTTTAACTCTATCCAATGTACGGTTTGAAAGATATGCTCAATCTCTCAAAACTGATCAGCAGATATTTTATGGACAAATTTGGACCTGACTTGGTTCATATCATAAATTTAGTAAACTCATAAAATCATACCGAGTTTATCAATTTTTCACAAATTAAGTCAGATTTTACTGATTTTCAAGTTTTTAGTCCGATTTTGCATGTTAGATACATGTTGACTTGTAAAATCATACGATTTTACGAGTCAACTTGTTATTTTAACAACAATGTTGCAAACATTTTTCTAGTAAAAAAAATAAACCGTATGCAGGTTGACCCGATGTGATTCGATTGAATTGGCGGATCCAAAAACAACCGGGATGACCGATAAAAATATAGTTTGACTTTAAAAATTCAGGACGATATTCTTTTTTTTCAAATATCAAGACAACAATATATTAGATTGACTCGGGTCAACCCATATAAATCAGCCAAATTCATGTCTCGGGTCATGAGACCATGATAACTCATAAAAAAATAGAAACAAATTATGAAACACAATTCTTAAATATCAATTCAATGTTGAAGAATTAAATTGAAAAAAAAAACATGAGTCAACCCGAGTTAACCTGTCAAATCCACACTCTGAGTCATGAGACTAGGATAACCCTATAGAAAGTAAATCAATATTAATTATGAAGGCTAACTCAATGTTGAAGGATGAAATTGAAAAAAAATAAAAAAGAACATAAAAAATGATCCGAGTCAACCTCGGTTAACCTACTAAACATATGACCTAGGTCATAAGATCAGGATAACCTCATTGATAATAAACAAAAAAAAAATGACTGAGTTGACTCGGGTTAAACTGTTAAACCCGTGATCCGAGTCATGAGACTAGGATAACCCTATATAAAATAAATCAAAACAGATTATGAATCATAATTTCTAATAAACTCATTGTTGAATGATCAAATTGAATATAAAAAATCAATTTAAAAAAATACAATAAAATAATCCGAGTTTACCCGGGTTAAACCCAATAAAATTATATAAAAAAAATAGATCTATAAAACTGAGAAAAAAACTACTGATTTCGTGGGGATGCACAATCACCGCCTTAATAATTTAGTGGAACCATTTTCTATATGACCTTGACAGATAAGCTAGCCACTTGGCCATATAATTAATTAATTTATTAAAGGATCAATTAAATTCGTGGCTGCCAAGTAAATTTGACCCCATTGACGTCCAACTACGCACCCACCATTCCTCTCCATAGCTATGACGTGGTGCCTTTGTGGTACTAAAATGGCATGCCACAAGTAAACCACTGTTAAAAGAAGAGCCACTATTTTAAAATGTAACATCGATCCACTGCTTCTCTTAAAAAGAATTTCGTGCATGCAGCACCATTATTTCCTTCTATCTGTATGCTCTAAAACCGCCTTCTAACGTTATGATAATGCAAGATTAGTCAGCTTTGAAACACATACTATAGTGTTGGCTAGCTCACTAAGGCCTCGTGAAACGCCTATAAATACCCTAGCTAGCCAACATCTCCATCCCAGAACCAAACACATCTAGCTCTTAGCTAGTTTCTTGTCTTAGCTAGCTCTTCACTTTTCAAAGCCAATATGTCTTCAATTGGAGTTGCTTGTGCTGAAGTCTACGTGAAGCAGAAACGCCAGATGGAGAAAATAAAGAGAATGGAGGAGGAAAGAGTGAGAAGAGGAGACAGTGTCGTTGAAGAGGAGAAAGTTGGTGGTTCTGCTTCAACCAGTGGAAAGAAGAAGGTCCATCCAGGTAATTTTCCTGCCTCGGAGTCTGAAGGGAAGCAAGGAGAAGCGAGAGATAATGTGGCTTAATGTGGCATAATTACTAGGGAGATGTTTGTGTGTGCTTCTTGTGTGAATCTGTGTATATTTTTGGGTTTTTTCTTTTTTGCTTCTTTTTAACTCTTCAACTCAGTTTCTCTTTGTATTTCCTAGTTTCTTGTTAGATAAGTACTTGGGCATCGTTTTTTATCCAAAACTCAACTTTTTCATGATCTATATGGTAGTTTTGTCCTTGCTAAAACTGCTATTTAGCACGCAGCAAGTAGGTAGCATATATTACTACTACTCCTCTCCTTCTTGTGATGAGCTTTGCTACGTGGTACTGTTAACCCTTTCCCATGCCATGACTTCCCTTTCCACTGCCGATGATATGGGCATTGTAGCACAGATAATGGTGCAAATGGGTTAAATTTACTAATTCTGTCAACAGAAAAAAGGAAAGTATATTTCCACGCTTAGTTAAAATGCCCACCTCCGTTTGTCAGGACGCAAATATTGTTCCCGTTTTCGTCGTTTTGGCTCTCATGAAAGTTCCATGCACTCAAATTACTCTCTAATCTGACAAAGCACTGGTTATCCAATAAAAACGTAAATAATTTGTGAAGATTTTACACTACAATTCTGCTAGTCACATTTATAAAGATATCCTGAATTTTAGTATCAATATAAATGTCTCAGGATGGTTTATGGGTGTGTTGGCAGTACATTACAGGACTTCAGCTACATATTCAATTTAAGTTCAAATTATTGGCTAAGTATTAGGAGATTAGCAAGCTCTTTCAAAAACTATCTCTTGTTTTACAAGTTCAAACTTGCCCCTCTTCCTTTTATACTATATATTTAATGATTTCTTTTTTGGAATGATTCTATGTGAACCTATGATTTCTTCGTAATTTCTCAATTCAGTTTTTTGTTCGAATAATTTATTTAAATAATATATTGTTTATCAAAAATAGTACAATTTAAATTTGTATATGAATACCTAACAAAATATAATTTTCAATTTGCAATCGTAGTTTGTCCTTGCCAATATATTTTTATTAAATACTAAAAAAATATTAAAAGCTTGAAATTTTATTCATTCTACATATCTATATGATTGGTGATGACAGCTCTTACTACTGGCTATCTAAAAATAAACCTCAAAGGATTGGCGCCGTGGTAGATAAAAAGGTTTTTTTTTTTTCTTGACATCCTATCTTTCTAGGTCCAAATATTGAGATCATCATGTAATAGTATTTATTATTTAAAAAAAAATACATCAAACTAATATAAAGAATGAGTCCTTAATTAAGATTGTGGGATATTCCATACCCTCAATAAAAAGTATTTGTCTAAATAACTAAAAAGAATTGCATATTGTGCAAACGTTTTGATTCCATTATTACCTCTTAAAAATTTAAAAATCTTCTATTCTGTAAGCTTTCTTGGGTAAAAAAGCTAATATTTTTCATTTTCTATCGGTTGATTATATTTAATATGTATGTGTATTGTCATAACCCAATTTTTAAACAAATAATAAAAATTGAATATAGTTGACAATGGGGTTCAGACAACACAAAATTTGAAGTTTGATGATGGAATTATTAAATTTGAGAGTCAATTGATCAATAATTGAAGAATTAATAAGTTGAAGACTTTAATTAAAAATTTAGATTAGTTTAATTAATGAAATCAGGAGAATTAATAAGTTTGCGAACTTAATTAAATTTTGATTTAATTAATTAAATAAATTCAGGGATTTAATTGAAATTAATCCAAGGGGCAAAATTAAATTTATTGATTAAGGGACCCAATTGATACATTTCAAAACATCAGAGACCAAACTACAATTTGTCATTTTCCATGCCAAATGACGTCGTTTTGGATCCTACTGTTCATCATCTGTTTGCCAAAAACCAGTTCAACAGGGGAAAATCCAGTAGATCATGGCCACTATACCCACGATGCGGTCATGATCTCTCGCCTCCACGATGCCCACCATTTGTGGAGGCAGGGACACCAGACCTTCTCTGGCTTTATAAAAGCCAGAGAAAGGCCTGGAAAAGAGGGGGGGATTTTGGAGGAGAAACGCAGAAAAACAGAGCACACAAAACACAACCCAAAAAAATATAGAGTCGAGAACGGAAAACTGGAGCCAAAACAAAAGCAAAAACCCCGGAGCAAAGAAATAATACACAGAGAGAAGGAGAGGAAAGGAATCCAGTATACACAAAGAATTGTTCCCGCTATTACCTTCATCTCTGCAGACGTCCCTACATAAAAAAAAAAACCCAACACAAAACCCAAATCCCGAATTGGAAGGAGAAGCCAGCACCGTCCTCAGTTCATCATCATAAGGACTGAGAAAGCAAGGAAAAACAAAGAAAAAAGAGAGGACAGTGAAAGCAAAGCAGATGAGGGCCACCGCGCTGCCACCATCCACACCGTCTCCAGAGAACAGGTAAGTCATTTTTCTTTTATTTTTTTGTACATTCAATTTGATTGTATCGTTGCACTGTGCGAAGGTAAATTAATTACCTTCGCACTGTGCATGAAGCACGCGGGGAGCCACTCCACGCGTGCTTCATCTGTCTTTGCCCAGCCAGTCACTGGCTTGGGCCAGTGACCTGGCCGGGCTGGCTGGGCCTAGCCTAGCCCATGTGGGTTGAGCTGGGCCCAGCCCCAAAAAATTATGTCGGGCCGGGCGCAGCCCAGTTCAAAAAAAATAAAAAGTAGAAAAATAAAAAATAAAAAATATGTATGTATGGATAAAAATAATGTAATTTTATTGGTTTATTCACTGACGCCAGAGTCAGGAATAAAATATCGGTTTAAATTTATATTATTTTTATTCGTTGTATTTTATTTTATTTAGATGAATAAAAATAATGTAAATTTATTGGTTTATTCACTGATGCCAGAGTCAGGAATAAAAATACCGGTTTAAATTTATATTATTTTTATTCGTTATATTTTATTTTATTTAGCTAGAAAAAATAAAAAAATATATGTGCATGCGTAAAAAATAAATTTATTTTTGTTTATTTATTCACTGGCACTAGAGTCAGGAATAAAAAAATATTAATCTAATTTATTTTATAGCTACGTGATATTTACCAACGCCAGAGTTGGAAGTATCCGTAGTTTAATATTCACTGGCGCCAGAGTCAAGAATATTATAAGCAAATTATCATATCGTAAACTAATAAACATTTAGCAATTTAAGACGAAACTAGCAATGCAGCCTGCCTCAGGCAGGACGTTTAAGAGGTGATCATGTCTTCCCTTTTATGTAACCAGTCCCGAACCATAGAATCTCTGTTGACCAGTTAGGGTTCCTAGTTACCATAATACTAGGTGGCGACTTCTTAAACAAGATCATTCCCCATCAAAGAATAGGATGCCAGAAATCCATTCTTTTCAATGATTTTAAAGATTTTTAATTGGTCGCCGCGATGTCCGAGTGTGATATGTATAATTTTTTAATTTCATACCATATTAATTATACATTTTAATCCTAAAAAAATGATTTCTAGAAATGTTTTTTTTTCTATTTGACTGTTATATTTTATAATTTTTAGTATTAACTCATCAATTGAAAAATTGTTAAAAACTGAAAATTATTTCGTTACTATCAAATATTTAGACATGCAAATTTTAAACATAGATATTTTATAAATACACAAAATTATATAGTAAGATATAAATACATTTTTCAGTAAATTTTTTAGAAGCAACATAAGTAATTTTGTGTGGTTTATAACTAATAGATTTGAACGTTCATAACACATAGTAAAACCATAGCACTTTAGCATATGCATGGTAGATAGCTTCACTGTTAATGTGCAATAGTGAAACCACATTTTCACGAAGGTCTGTTAATTCTTTCTTTTATTAATAAATTTAGATAATTTTTTGTTGGCCAAACCACCTAGGAGACCAAACAATACACCTAGGCCTAAAAAGGCACTAGCCTAAGCATCGTGTTTGGGCCCAAGAGGGGATTGAGCCCATAGCCTTACACTTTGGCCCAAACGCCTGTGGACTGGGTGTGCTCCAGATGGGCTTAGGTGTCAAACCCAACCCCAAGCATTGGTCGCACGCCTAATATCTCAATGCTTCATGGGCGTAGACCTTGTACTTGAACCTAAGCATGTTGTCTTCAATTCTTAGGCTCGATGCACATCCTAACTCCTTTTAGGTCATGCTTTATGGCTTGAACCCAACACCTAGCCGTTGATATTTTTTTACTTGATTTAATGCATATAAGACACAAGACTTACTAACCTAAGTCTATACTTCATCTCATTAACACACAAGGGATATTTGCTCCATGTTAATGATTATGTTAAGGGTATTTGTCTATCATTAATGTTTATGTAAGATATATTTATCATTCATTGATGCTATAAGGGTGGAATGAGTCACCACCCCTCTAGGTAAGAGGTTCTCAATTTCCATTCTCAACACACACATACCATTCCTTTACAAAGTGTTTATTTCATACCAAAACAAGAATAAACAGTCTTGTTCTTAGAATTTAATACTCCTTTGCATATTTATTACATCTTCTCTCTATAAAGATTCTAACATAAGCATTTAAGGATCCTCAAATATATAAAAGAGATTTTTTTTATAGGTATCAAGATTTTTTCATCAAGAGATCAACTTTCTTTACTATAGAGAGTAGATTTAATTGAATGAACGCTATATTAAACCATAATCCAACCACCAAAAAAGCCTTATTTCTAAGGATTTGGATTTTGAAACTTCACATGGTGAAGCACATGATTTGGCATGTTGTAAAAAGATGTTCATTTATTTCTCTAAAATCATGGAGTCTAATGCATCGAAACAGAATTAACACAATCAGAATTGATTTATTAACCAAAATAACAAGTTGAATTCCTCTTGCTATGCATGCATTCAAGTGAGATCTGATGTTCTATTTCCATTGAATAAGGTAGTATTAGCTTTGGGATTATTAACGTTCAAGTTTACAAGGGCCCTAAACATGTCAGGTCTCATAACCTGAATTTTGCATAATACTGATAGAATAATTCGTTGATATTTAACATTGATTCTGTTAGAGAAACATTTACCGGTAGAATCACGGATGATAACTGGCTATCAAGAAACTTATCTTCGATTATTTCTATTTTGTCGATCATGTTGTCAGTAGTATAATCACATATGGATTTACAAACAAAAAAGCATGCCAAACAAACAATTTTATCGGAATCATTTCATCATTAATTCTATTAGTGTATATGAAACATCACCAATAGAAAATATCGTTTGTAATTCCATCTATGATTGAATTCATCGCACCCATGTAATTAACTCGTCAATGATTTACATATCATTAGTGGCAATTCCTGTATTTTTTTCCAACTCTCTATAACTTTCTGAGGGACTTAGTTCGTTGGTAATTATATTGGTATTTTATATTCCGTTAGTAATTTCATCAGTATTGTATTTAATACTTTTATAAAAGAATAAATTAAAACAAATAAAACTAAATATTTATTAAAAAATTAAAAAATATATATATTAGTTTGATAATAATTTATCTAGAAGACAGAAATTGAAGGAGGAGGAGGAGGAGGAAGAGGAGGTAGATCTTCATCGAGACCAGGTGGGCAACGAGGTAAACTACATGTATCATTGAGGTTTGACAACAACTCATACAATCACCCATGTTTAGTCATCTTGAACCTAATTTGGGTTGTCTTGGCACTAAGTTAGGTTGTCTAAGCTTCAACTTGTTCAAGTACAATTATTGGATAGCCGGAGATTAGGAACTCAAACCTGATTGCAAAGAACCAAAGGTCGATACACTATGGCTTGTCAACATATTCCCAACTGTTGTGTTTGAGATATCAAAAACCTGATTTTTATCGGATCCACTAGATGATCCAGCTTCTAACCATAAATCCAGATCGAGTTTTGAATGGGTTAAAGGATCGTTCTATTATCTCTCTTGCAATTGGATGTTATATGTGTCATGAAAAAATAAAAATAAAAACAATCAACAAATTTTTTTAAAAAAAATAATAACATTAGAAAAAAATTGTTAAAATCCAACTTACCACAAACTTCTAAACTCGGTTATCCACGAGTTGTTGTACCCCTTTAAGAGAATCCTCATTTCACATGTGAGTTTGTATAATAAACTTCATTGGTCTTGGTTCACATCCAAGAATTGTAGTATGCAAAAGGAAGCTACTATTAATTAAATATTTTTCATATAAAATATCAATTTAAAAAGAATATGCGTGTAATAAAATATAATCTTACCATGCGTTTCACATGCAAAACAAATTAAATGGATTTGTCGATATGCACAATGAATCTTCATGTTCTAGTTCTTCGTACTGGATTGTAATCGCCGCACGAAACACTTAGAAGTCATGGGCTGGATATAAGCTTTTCAAATTGCCCTCGAGACGTGTGGAGGACTGAAATCCCTCCACATGATCATGTCTTCCCAGCCTAGAAGACCTTTTTTTATATTTCTTTGATTTTTTTTGCGAATCATACTAGAAGTCACGCAACCTGTATGCTAGAAATAAATTATCGATTAAGATAACAAAAAATAAAATTTGAACATTGAAAAAAAAATAGAACATTTTGAATTCAATCATACCTAATGACATTGTGATTCTCTCACTCCCTCCTCGCAACAGTATTGTCAACCTGCTCCCAGTAAAAATCTTCCTTGCACGTCAATTTTAAAAAAATAATTAGTTAATTAAAATTGAAAAAAAAAACTAACCGAATTAAAATAATATTTAAAAAATTATTTATGTATATACTAACCTTGAACTTTTCGAACCATACATCAATTATAGGGTCCCATTCAGGATTTTTAGAAACATAACTCCACTGAAACAATGGCACTTCCATTGACAATTTCATCATCATTGTTATCGTGCAAGCAGCCCTAACATTTGTAAACCTGATATCTCATTCATTCATTGAAATTAATTATTCAAAAATTATTCATTGTTGTTTATTTTTTAATCATTAAGGAAAGTAAAACAAACTTATATTTTGTGATCGGGTTTTCATTGAGCAATGTACTTTCTAGTATATACATCCTACTTAGAATGAACACCTTCTCTGTTGGCCGGCATCGCACTCGACGAGCTTGCATTAAGAGAAGATGCATGTGCCTCAAGTGCCTGTCTGTGGTCAGCACCTAGCGACTCATGGTTCTCAGAATCACTTCCAAAAAAAACCAGCAACGCTCCTGTCCGTTTTATTCACTAATGACCTTTTCTTCATCATCTAAAAAAGTTAAGCATAAAAAAACATGCTCATTATATATGATTTAAAAAAAAATAAAAAGTGACAACAACTCCTCTATATGGAGATTACCTAAAATTTTATTATCTATAAATATACATCAACAAATAAAGCCACAAACTAGTTGATTTTATTCATGACTAATATTCATCCATTTAAAATTTTTCAAATGCATTCATACACAAACCCTACACAAACCCTGATTGCCTAAATTTGAAGTTACTCAACTATTGAAAGAAAAAAATAATAAACAATAAATTGAAAAATATTAGTTCCCAATAAATGCAGTATTCAACTTGGACGAAAAACTTCAAATTATTTTGGCATTTCTTATCATATGAATCTTACATGCTACATGGAACCAAAAATTCTAATATCTAACTTATCAAACTCACCATTCCCTTTAGTTTATAAGTAAAATATAGTATATTTTTTATAAAAAAAATAATATTAAAAATTACTATTTTTAATAACAATGATATTAATAATAATATTGAAAATTATTATTACTATTTTCATTAACAATGATATTAATTTTTTAAAATTAGATTTATCATTAATATATATGGTTTATATTCATTTTTTTTTTGTGTTTATACTTTGTAGGAATTTGAGCAAAACAAAGGATGATTTAGATTTTATTAGCCTTGATAACATTGACCTAACTTTATATTTAAAATATTTGTGTTAAAACATTTTACTTTCATAATATTTTGATATTTTGTTTAAGTTAAATTACTTTAAGTTCAAGATCTATTTAATATTGACTATTTAAAAATATTTTAAATTTTGAAATTATATTTGTTTGGCATTGTGTTTGTATTGAATAATTTATAATTAATTTATCTTGAATTTGAATTATGTTTGTTAAATCTATATATATATATATATATATATGAATAATACAATCCCGAAATGGCACGCCGAAACACTTTAAAACTGAAACATTCCATTTTAATTAAAAAACAAAACACCTACTGAAATGAAATTGACAACCTTCAGTTTATATGCCATTTATTTTTTAATTCATGCTTTTTAAAGCAGTGAACAAAGCGAAACAAAAAATTAAATAAAGCTAACGATACCTGATGAGTCGACAACCATATTACTAAAACAGTGACCTGCTTGTGATCTTTATCTTGTTTTCACGGGAGAGGGAGAGTACTTTTATTAAAGAACTAGATAGATCAGTCTAATTTTTTTTAACTTAATATACTAAGGTGGTGTTAGTATTTTTTTTTTAAAAAAAAAACTAGATTATTAACTTGACTGAATTTAATAAAAACTTGACTAATTTAAATAATATTAAAACAAATACAACGACAATATATAAACTGACAAAAAATATTGACAACGAAAAAAGATTAAAAAAAACTTGATCCAAACCCATTCGAGTTAGCATACTAAATTTGCGACCATATCATGATACCAAAGTAACATCATTGAAAACAAATTGAATATAACTATAAAGCTCAATTATGAAATAATACTATGTTGAAGGGTAAAACTAAAAAAAAGTTAATTTAAAAAAAAAGCAATGAAAAGAACTAAATTAAGATCTGAGTAAACTCGTCAACCCTGGACCGTGAGTATAGGATTGGGATAACCCCACAGAAAGAAAAGTGGAAAAAAAAGCACAAAAAATAATTTCTAATAAATCAAAGAATAAAGGATTAGATTAAAAAAAATCAATTTTAAAAACGAACCTAAAAAATACCAAAGTCAACTCGTACTAACCTTTGAAACCTTTGACTTTGATCATGAACCCAAGACTAACCCCATAGAAGAAAACTCCTAAAATACAAGGAAGCAAAATTCCCAATCAACAAAATAGTAAGGGATGAAATTGAAAAAAAAAATACAATAAAAAAGGATCCCAAACAAAATAAATAGTAATAAAAAGAATAGGAACCAGATTTGACATAAAAAAATGAAAAAAAAATGATGAGGGATGAAATAGGAAACAAAACTCGATTAGAAAATTTTTTAAAAAAATAGGAATCAAAAGAATGAAAACCAAATTTGATTTAGAGATTAAATGAAACCAACTAATGTAGGACGAATGAAAGAATCAACAAAAAAAACAAATAGCAATCAGAAGAATAAGGACCAAATTGGGTACAAAAAAATCACGTGATACCTTTGTATTTTGTCAAGGAAAAGAGAGAGAGAAAAGAGTGGATAGAAAAAAAAAAGTTCATCACAGCCTAATCGTTGCACCATTATGCACATGTATCGTGTTAGTGTATATGCCTTGTAACTAATCAATTGGTTATATGTAGTATTGATTTTATTCATATAAAATATATTTATTATTAATAAATGATTTCTTTATCTTTAATATTCATTTATATTTGATTAATGAATCTAGATTAAAGATAAAGTTCATAGGACAAAATATTTTGCAAAGGAAATTATAAAGTTTTTGTAATTATGAAATTCTTATTGAATCAAAGCATTATTCCTAAATGTTTCTGATCTTAAGACTAGATATTAATTAGAGTTGTTGAGACTGGTACATATTATGTCTTTTTCTGTATGAAATAAAATAGTTGCTCTCATAAGTTAAGATATGAAGGATATGTAGAACTAATATATATGTACTTGTCAGATGAAATATATACTGAACTGACACACATGAGAATTTCATATGCAAAGATCACCTATGTTTATGGAAAGGCTCACGTGACAGTTGTGTGAGTGATTCTTAGACTTGAGATCACTAAATTATCTTATATATGAAATGTTATACTTTGATCCTGATTACACATTATCCTAATCAAGGGTAGCAAATGAGCAAATATATGAACTAATTATATGAATGTATTTGAGTAATCAAGAAATGATTCATCATCCTACGTGAATTAGATAAAGTGTTTCATCTGTTCTCAAATAGTATTGATTGTGAAATCATTAGCCAAGATGAAATGAGAATTGAAAGGAGTTTTAAATCTTATTCAAAAAATCAATTACTATAATGTTAATAGCAAAAATAATTTAACAAAGCAGACATACTACATGTTATAATATCTAAATTAGAACCCTCTTGATGAAGACATAATAATTACACTATGAAATTGGTTATTGAAAAATTAAGTCAAACCACTTATGACTTTCATAATATTTGAGGGATCATGACGAGTTGCTAGACATTGTACTTGATTTTTAAATATAAATTAGTCAATTATTGAATTGATAATAAATTAAATTATTTAATTTATTTAATCTTATTTTGTTTAGAATTATGATTTATATTTGAGCCAACTTATTAGGGAACTCAATGAGTCACAAAGAACCATTGGTCATAAATTAAAATGGAATGATTCATCAAGTGTGACTTGATTGTAAATAAATTTTAGAAATTAAGGACTAGAATGTAATTAATATAGGATATTACAATTCTAGATCAAAAAAAATCAAGTAGGGAATTGATTATATATATATATATATATATATATATATATATATATATATATATACACCCTAAAATAATATATGTGATATTATTTAAGGGACAAATTGATATTTTATTATTTATAGAGTTTTTAGGTTTTCTTAATAAAATGTTATGACTTTTATTTACTGTTCAACACAATACAGTACAGAAAAGAAATAATACTAGATCTGTCTAACGAGATTATTAGAACTTATAAAAAATTTTAAATTTATCATTTTCGTTATATGTATGCATTTTAAGAAACTCAATAGTGATATCAAAGCCATCATTAGATAATTAGGGATATTATTTATATATTTTAATTGTTATTGATATTAATTATGAATTAATTTTATATGTAAAATTATTATTTTTTTCAAAAGTAATTTCTCTCACTATTTAAAAAAAATCTATTACTATTGCTATCAGATCTAGCTATATTTTTTTAGATCTAACTGGACTCGTGGCTAAGTAAACAACCATTGCCGGCGCCAGCACTACTGGTACTACTAGTTGTGTTGTGAACACAGCCAACTCACTACTAGCTGGCGAGGTAGCCGCCAAGGGTTATTGTCACGCCATGCACATCCCTTAAAGCAAGGGACGGCGCTGCGCCAAGCAGCAGCCTCGCACTTGAGGAGGTGTGGTGCAAGGGTTGCTACCCCTCTGTCACTAGGAGCAGCGACTAAAGGCTATCGTTGGAGGGGGTGCCCCACTCCAGCAGTAGCAGTTGTAAGTTGTAACAGCTGCCAGCAATGGGCTGACAACATTGAGAAGAAGATGACGAGAGCACAATTACAATTCTGCCCCTATAACTTGTTTCCATTTTACAATTATGTTTTGAGGCAAATTTATGATTATGCCCTTATCACTTATACACAATTACAATTTGGTGTTTGGGGTGAAATTACAATTTTACCCCTACATATATAAAATATTAATTTTATATTTAAAAAATTAAAATCATAAATTAAATTAATTATAATATTAACTTTTCTAATTAGATTAGGATCGAATTAATTTTTTTAATTAAAGTTGATAATGACGAGTTATTATACTTGATAAGTCTACCAACTACATGGAAGTAATATCTAATATTGTTTCTGAGAAATGGCTTAAGGCTATAAAATCTAAAATGAATTTCATGTACACCAACCAAGTATAGATTGTGGTTGATCCATCTATAAGGATAAAACTCATTGATGTAAGTGGGTCTTTAAAAGAAAAACTGGCATGAAAGGATAAAACTCATTAATGTAAGTGGGTCTTTAAAAGAAAAACTGGCATGAAAACCAATATAAAAACATACAAAGTTAAACTAATTACTGAAAGTTACAAACAAAGATAAATGTTGACTTTGATAAAACCTTCTCGCCAATAGCTATGTTAAAACCTATAAGGATTTTGCTTGTTATACATGCATACCATGATTATGATATTTAGAAAATTAATGTCAAAACTGCATTTCTAAATCTTCACGGAGATGTGTATATGACACAACCTAAAGGTTTTGAATTTAAAATATTTACCAAAAAAAATATGCAAGCTACACAAACCTATTTATGGACTTAAGTAAGCTTCAAGGAGTTGGAATATTCATTTCGGTAAGATAATCAAATAGTTTAATTTCATTAAAAATATGAATGAACCTTGTGTTTATAAAAAGATTAGTGGGAGTAAAGTTATTTTCTTAATATTATATGTAGACAAAGTATGAAGGTGTCTTGTAGAATGTTATGCCTCTTATAAATTTTAAGAAAATAGAAGAACTTCTAAAAAATACATCGAAGTATGAAGGTGTCCTATAAAGATAGTGGTATTTAATCCCAAAAAAAATCAAGATAAAACCTAAAACTATGAGTAATATTTTTATCAGATATGCCTACAGTAGTAATGCATATCAATTTCTTGTATACAAATCAAGTATTGAATACATCCATACTAAAACTATTACAATCAAGGAATGCTATATTCTTTGAAGATATGTTTTTGTTTAAGAAAACACATGAAAATCATTTACTTAAAAGAATGATTGAGTTAGCTTTAGTCATTGTCATCAATCAAAAGTGTACATCTATCTAAATATTTTTAAATAATTAAAAGATTGATATTTATGAATTGTAAGAGACTAAATATCACATACTCAATTAGCAAAGTGAGTAGATTTACTAGTAATTCAAGTTTAGATACTTGAAAAGCAATAAAAAGAATATTCAAATATTTACATTTGACTATAGGTTATACTATATTGGTTATCTAGAAATAGTAAAAGGATATAATAATGCTAACTAGGCATCCAACATTAAGGATTCAAAATCCACTATTGGATGTATCTTTATATTTAGTGAAGCAACTGTATCATAAAAATTCTTTAAACAAATATGTATTTTAATATCCATTATGAAATTCAAGTTTATTTCTCTTGATAAAGTTAAAGAGAAAAGCCAATGGATTTGAAATTATTTGAAGGATATTTTATGTTGGTTGAAAGTAGTGCTAGAAATTTATGTCTTATACGATAGTTATTCTGCAATTAAAAAGGCACAAACTAGAATGTATAACAGTAAGTCCAGGCATATATAGATATAATACCATTAAAAACTTACTCTCAAATAAAATTATTTCTATCTACTAATATTTTGGTTAAATCTCTTTTACAAGTTTAGATATATACTTTTGGTATACATGTTAATATATTTTATTAATTTTGATTCCAAGTTTACTTTCAATAATATAAATGGCATGCTTATAAATTAAACATTTTGATCACAAGTCTAAAATGTTTGGACAACAGTTTTCATGTTGACATAAACTTAGAGAGAGATTGAATATAAGCTTTGATTTTGGTGATGTTAAGATTGGTCAGAGCGGATTTTTTTTCCTCTAAAAAAGGGACGTCACAGTGGTGAGCGTTGGTTGGTTGATCGGAGATGATGCGAGCTGCAACTAAATTTTTTTTTGTCTAGGAAAGGGCTTTTGGGTTAGTGCTATGCAGTGGAGATGGAGGAAATGGCCGGTGGGAGGAGCAAGAGAGGTGGTTGTTGATGAGTGTTGGCCACGCGTCATATATTCATTGGTTGCTTATAGTTATAGGGATGGAGATGTATTTTTCATATTCAAGGACAAAAAAAAAGGAGCACTATGTATTCAACAGTGCAATCTATGGTGAATAAGAGAGAATTAAAATATATTTTTATATATTTATAAAAATGCCAAATCTCTTATAACGTGTGAGACATTTTGCTCGTAATTATAGGACTGAAATATATTTTTATACACAAGGACAAAAAAAAAAGAAAAAAAAAAAGAGGAACATTGTGGATTGAATATTTCAATCGACAGTGAAATGAGAAAGGAGCTGTAGTTTTAGAGAAATAACAATATCAAATCTCTAAGTTTTGTTTGTAAGTGTAATTGCACTTGTAATAACTTACAACGCTTTAAATTTGCTATGGTGAGTCGGAATTTCATGAATTTTTAATTTTTAATATTTTAAATTGTTTTGATATATTGATTTTAAAAATAAATTTTAAAAAATAAAAAATATATATTATTTAATATATTTTAAAACAAGAAATATTTGTAAAAGTGGAATCGATTTTCTTCTTCACATGGTACTCTCCTACCATAATTCTTCGTTTTTTGCATTAAATATATCTTTAATAATCACAGGCATAAATGCACAGGTCAGCTGTTAAATCAAAGTTGTTACCCTATAATAACGTTTATATCCCAGAGTTAGGTATATTTGTTTTTGTATTTTAAAAATATTTTAAAAAAATTATTTTTTTATTTTAAATTAATATTTTTTAGTATTTTTAGATTATTTTGATGCGATGATATCAAAAATAATTTTTAAAAAAATAAAAAAAACATCATTTTAATACATTTTTAAATAAAAAATACTTTAAAAAACAACCACACTTTCCACTGGATATCAAGGCTATTCTCATACTCTATAGTAATTTAATCTTGTAACTTATAAGAATTTTGATCATTTAGATTTTTGACTAAAAATTATGTCTTTTACTCAATTTGTTTTTATTTATGCAATTGTTTTTCTTGAAGAAACCATGATTTGTTTTTTACTATCAATATGATTATTTGAATAAAAATCTTAATTAACTAATATCCAAAATATATTCCTAATTAATTTAAAAATTTAATAAATTTATATATTTATAATATTTTAAATTAGTTTATTTTTAAAAAAATTAAATTAAAAACAAAATCACGCCAACCATATAGGCCCTTAAAAAAGGACTTAGGTGTGTGGCTTACCTGTTATGCCTATATGTCTGGCTTTTATTAAAAAGCCTAGGTCTGCGCCTATTTTTTTTTTTTTTTATGGGCAACAAGACACCTGCAACAACACAGGTGACATTTTGTCTATTGTTATGTTTTTTTATGAATAAAAAAAAATCAAAATCCAAGTTTTTAGACTCTAAGAAGTCAATTTTTAAGTTGTTTTTACCCGAAAATACCTCAAAAATACCAAAAAAAATCCTCAAAAACAACTTACTAACCCCAAAACACTTCAAAATCACTTAAAAAATCAAAAATCAACTTAATCAAAAAAATTTAAATGAACACCAATCTATTTTTTCAAACATATTTATAGGAAGAGAAAATTACACAAAACATCATGTACTTTGGTTTAAATTACGATTACCCGTTATAGTTTGAAAAATTATAATTTATATCTTAAACTTTAATATTACAACTTTACTATCAAACTTTAATTATTTTTCATTTGTTGACTAGAAAGCCCTTGTAAATGGTAATTTGTATCAAAGAACATGATGTTTTATGTAACTTTCCGTTATAGGAAAAAAAATTCATTATTATCAAACTCTTTTTATTAAATAAAACTCGTTAACACCAAAATATGTTATTTTAGTTGATGAAATACGGTCAACCAAATATTTTCTTTCTCATCCACTATTTTTTGATGTTTTTCTCTATTTTCTCTCAAGCTTAGAAACTAATATGTAAAATGAATGAAGTTTTGGACCAAAACGAATAATTTTTAAACAAAAAGGATAAAAAAAAGTTTGACAAAATTTTAAGATAAAAAAAATTATTCATGGAGATTCTCACCTAAGTATATTTTTATCAATTTGAACAAGAATTATTAATAAAAGGATAGATAAAAAATAATATCATGTTCATAGATAAATTGGAACATTTAATTATTTAAAGATAAATTGGATTCCATGGCTAAAATATAAATAATTTTAGGGTGTGTTTGAAAATAAGAATTTTGATTTTTTTAGAGGTACAATTTATTTAAACACAACTCACACCTTACTAAAGCTATAAATACATGTTTTTGGGTGTGTTTTTTTTGTGGATCTTATTAAAAAACAAATCAAACTCACCTCACCACAATTTCAAACACACACTTAGTTAATTATCTTTTGTACCCCTGATATTAATTTTTTATATAATATTAATCATATACATATTATATAATTAAATGTTTTTTAAAAAATTTAAAATGAATTGAAAAATCATTTATTTTATAATAATGCAATTAACTCAATTAAAAATATAAAAGATAAATGAGGCATCGAACTCCATTATAAAAGATATGAGAGGAGGGGGAGTTTAAACAGTGTTTTTATTGTAGCAGAAGACTAATTTTACTGTGGATTCTAACAATAAAATAATTATTTTGTCCCTGAATCAAATAATATTTGTGCTGGTTGATGGGGGTAACGGGGTCTTTTTTGTTTTTTACGAACAGTAAAAATCTATGTCAGGTGTTTAGGGATAGTTTTTGTTTTTCAATTTTATATGCACAATTAAATTACTTAAATGCCCTTAAAGTAAAAAAAAAAAAAGCCTTCGATTGAGGGTTATTTTTGCCTTTTCAAGTTGTTTTCTTTTTGTTATTTACTGATTTATTAAGTGTATTATGGTCTTTTAATGCAAATGAAATAATATTTAATTTAAAAAAGCTAATGGCACGTGCATTGTAAGTGTCAACACATGGAAGGTGTCCATGCACTTCAATCAATGCATGTGATGCTTTATTATGGTGAAACCTGCCCTTTCGTCGTGTCGTTGGATGCGTCATTATGTCTTTTTTCTTCTGGTGCGACATATGTCAATGGCAGGTGGACGGTTTGTTATTAGTAGGGCTTTTTTCTTCTTCTTCTCTCTCCCTTCTCATAAATTGCATATTGGTCTTCTCTGTTCTTGACATTTCTACTTCTACCCTTTTTCTTTTAGTTTTTAACTTTTTTTGCTTGAGTCTTTTGTGAAAGTTTTATCTCTTTTCAAATTAGTCCTTCAATTCCAACACATATACATATATATTGAAAACAATAAATATATTATTTTTAAATTTGATTCTCATTCTTTTAATTTCTTATTTTTTTTATAAAAGTTTTATTGGTCTTCAAATTTGCCCTTCAATCTAAGTTTTTGGTGTCTTATTGTTTCCAATTTAGTCCTCATTCTTTTAATTTTTTTATGGAGTTATTTTTCTTGTCAATTTAACCTTTTCATTAAAATTTTATATCCATTTTCTTTTATTTTTTTAATTTTATTCTTGGTCCTTTTGTAAAAGTTTTATTTCTTTTAAATTTAGTCCTTTAATTCCAATTTGTCATATATATTTTTTTTTCCAGTTTGATCCTTATTCTTTTGATTTCTAATTTTTTTCTTGATATTTTTATAAAAGTTTTATTGGTTTTCAATATATTTTTCAATCCAAGTTTATGGTATGTGTTGTAACCCAATTTTGGCCCATTAGCTTTTAATTTAATTTTTACAGGGTTTAAAATGTAAAATTAAAAGATCAGAGATTTATTTCGATTAAAAGGGTGATTTGTGAACTTGAGTGAAAATTAAGGACTACAATGTGGTTTTGTCATTCTATCTTTATCTTCAAGATAATCCCTATCTTCAAGATAATCTTTGTCTTCAAGATAATGATAGTTATCTGCTTTCAAATTTGATTCTTAATCAAATTCAAGCTTTAAAGAAGAGAATAAGTTTGATTGAAACTTAATTTCTCACACGTGAAGGAACTCTTGCACTATAAATACAGATCTTAATGTATGCAAAAGGAGACGAAAGAAACTCCAGAGGAGGGCCATTACCAAAAATCCTAAAAAAAAAACATAAAAAAAAGTGGTCGGCAAACCTAGCCGCCACCATACGTCTCCTCCCTTGCAACCCGTTGCCGCAGCACTGTGTATTTCCTACAACTCCAGCAGCAACGCAGCGGCAACCATACGTCTCCTCCCTTGCATCAGTTGTCCATCCTGCACCAGCCGTATCTCTAGCAAACCATCCTCTCTGCATAGCACCATCCCTGCCCCTCATGGCTGGCTTCCTATTCATGAGAAATACAGCAGCAAAGTTGCTTCACGTTGACAACAGCAGGACTCTATCCTCAACCATTAAACAGTGTTGCCTCCAATTGAAAATTCCATCCTCAACATTGTTTGCAGTCAAGATTAGTAACAGCAATAGCAGCAGAGGGAACCCATCTTTTCTTTCCTCCTCGCCTAAAGCAACAATCACCGGCGTCAGCTACACCCCTGCACTTCCAGCAGCAGCCTTCTCTTTTCAGTAGTGGTAACACGAATTTCAGTGATTTAAGCAGCAGCCACCGTGAGCAACAGCAGCTGTTTCTCCTCAGCCACGGTTGCAAACCTCCCTCCTTAACACTAGCATGAAAAGAAAGCCAGAAGAGTGAGAAGGAAAATGGATGAGCGCAGTAGAGACAAGGAGAACACGGGAAGAAGACCAGGGGAAGAACGAAAAGAAAACAGAGGAGAAGAAAACATTTCAGCTGGCCAGCCCTCCATCACCGTCATCTTCGTCTTCAAGTGCAACAACAGGTAAGCTTCGGTTTGCATTTTAATTACCATGTTTCTGTAGCAGGCGTGCGTGAGCAGTTCACGCACGCCTGCGGGTAAAAAAAAATGAAAGCAAAAGGGAAAACGGGTTACCAGCTTATGCTAGTAACCGGGTTTGGGCTGGTTGGTTCCAGCCCAGCCCATATGCGATAAGGCTAGATCCGGCCCCAAAAAAGAAAACAAAAATATATAAAAACAAAAAAATATTTTTTTTCTTATAAATATAAAATTTTGCGGATTTATTCACTAGCACCAGAGTCAGGAATATCATATTTTGTGGGTTGTGCAATATTTACCAACGTCAGAGTTGGAAATATTCATAGGTGAATATTCTATGACGCCAAAGTCAGGAATATTATAGGATGACCCTAAGAACAAAACACAAACAAACCTTTAGCAATTTAAGGCAAAACCAGCAATGCAGTTTACCTCAGGTAGGACGCTTAAGGGGTGATAGTATCTTCCCTTTCGCGTAACCAGTCCCGTAGCATAGAATCTTTGTTGACCAGTTAGGGTTCCTAGTAACCATAATACTAGGTGGTGACTCCTTGAACAAGATATTTTTTCCTAAAAGAACAAGATGTCAGATATCTGTTCTTTTTCCATATAGAGATGGAATTTTTTTTTATCGGTCGCCGCGATGTTCGGGTGTGACAGAATGGCGATTCCACTGGGGACTTGAGGACTAAGCTTTGCTATTTGTCTTTTTATTGCTAAACAGTATTGTCGTACCGTTTTTTTTCCTTGTTGTGGTTATGTTGAGTTTATCATGTTTTATTTGTTTTTGCTCTTTTTATTGTTTTAACATGCATAGTTATTCATGTTTATCATGCATATATATTGGATATGGATCTAAGGCCTTCACACATCATTCATCTTATTTTTAAAATACACATGATATCAACTTTAAGATAAGTGGAGGAGTAACGGCACCCCAATGGCTTTAGCTTGGGTAAGGCTTACGAAACTATCCAACTCTCGCATGATTGTTTGCTCAATAGTGGTTGATATGCCGAACTAATATTACTCAGGGCCTCTATCTTCACGCTACTTGAAAACCTCATATCAACCTTTCGAGGACGATCACTGAGCATGCGAAAGACCTTTGAGACTAGATAGCAAAATTACCCTAATGCATTTAATGACCAGAACCTACCTTTTAGGTTGATCCCTGTGTAATTTCACTGAGATAAGCTTAAATGTGTAGGCATCCTTATTACAAGGCTTTCGGGTGACATAATGACCGCTATTCCTAGGATAACAACTGTTAAGTATGGACTCGAGTCTAAATCACTGCAAATGACCGAGGGAGACTGCCCTAGACTGGATGTCGGTGAGATACCGCTACTCAGAGACATTAGATGCATAATAAAAGACACCAAGAATGTGGTTGAAAGCTCAAATGACAAAACGCTAAACAGATCTCTTCTCGGCATTGCAATGAATATCGGATTCGGATCTGACCACACATTTAAAGAATAGTGATCGTTATGTCACAAAAAAAAAAAACGAATTCATATCCAATATGTCGTGTTCATCTTCATGCATATTTGAACATACACTTATGAACTGTCATAATCAAGGTTGTTAAAATCATGATTTTAACACGGCACGGAAAATGCAAAACAAACTCAGATCGTAAAATCGGATCGTAAAATCGTAAGGAATTTTAAAATACATTAAAAAAAATTCATGCTTCAAATAAAAATTCATACATAGTTCAAGCATCTTAAAATACATAGTTCAAGCCTTCAAATAAAAATTCATACATAGTTCAAGCATCTTAAAATACATGGTTCAAATAAAAATTCATACATAATTTAAGTAACTTTTCATTAGCTAATAATTAACAAACTTAAAACAAACAATCTGCTGATGTGTCATGTAAACTAAAACCAGCTTCATTACCTTCATCTTCCTCATTATTCATCAGGCATTCATCAATATCATTAGCATCAAGAAGATTATTAGTGTCACTACTAGTACCAACACCAATATTATGAACATTAGTGCTACTACTAGTACCAACACCAATATCATCAATTTGAATCTCCAAATCATCTTCAGTACCATGACTCTCCATTTCAGCATTATTAGGAATTTCTTCTTCATCACTTTCATCTTCATTACCATTTTGTCTTCGTGTTGCATTGTCAATAGCACCAAGCAAATCAAAGTTTGAATGTTTTTCTCCTTCGGTTATCCAATCATCATCATATGAAAGATCATCTTCTACACCAAAATCATCAGCTTGCTTTTTGACTTGGTTATCATTTAATTTCAGATTGCACATTACAAATACTAAGTCATTCATTTTTATTTTTTTTTTGTGCAAACGATTTCTTCATTTTGTATGAACCTAAATAAATAATTCAAATTTATAAGATTTTTATCAAATATTTCAAAATTTAAAATAAAAAAATAAAAAAACTCACCATTTCAAATGCACTCCAATTAAGGTCACATCCAGATGAAGTACAAGTCAAACTTAGAACTCGGATTGCAAACCTTTGTAATTCTAGACATTCATCCCCATAAGAATCCCACCATTAAGCTGGAGTTTTTTTTATCTCTCGCTGTCGTGGCAGCATCAATGCCAAACAACCCTTTATATCATTGAATGATTCAAGTTGTAAATCAATTTTGCACCTTTCACTTGCATTAGACACCATCCTTTCTAAGCATTGATATAATCCAATTTTAATGTTGGCATTAACCTTAAAATTGGGATTATAATGATAATGAGGATTCAAATAATAAGCTGCTACATGTAAGGGTCTATGGAGTTGAAGTTCCCATCTTGCATCAACAATATTCCATATAGGTATATAACTATATAAAAAAAAATATCATTAAAATCTAGGAATATCACAATTGGAAAACATTCATATTAATAGATGACAACATTTGAAATAAAAATTAGCAAGATATATACATTTTTTTCACAGAACCAAAATTCATTTGTATCTTCTCTTTTGCTTCGTCCATTGCTTTATATATAAAACTCATAGCTGGTTTCTCATCTGAATCAACTAATCGAAGAACTTTAATTAGAGGATACGCTGTCTTAATACATATAATGATATCATGCCAAAACCTGTTGTCCAAAACACAATTTTGAATTCGTTTCCCTTCTTCTATTTTTGCAAACCTACATGAACTCCACTGTTTGGAAGTAAACATAGTCATCAACTGCATTTTATGATCATTCAAACATCCTAGAGTCAAATATGCAGTAACAAACCGAGTGGCAGCGGGCCTAATCAAATCCCTTCCTTTCATAAAGTGCCTTAGCATGGAAATAATAATGGTTTTTGAATAAATATATGAGGTGATTCTCCTCCCCTTAGCAATAGTTACTTGATGAACCTCTAACTTCTTCTCAAAATCTTCTAATATCAAGTCAATGCAATAGGCAGCACATGGTGTCCAAAACAAACTCTTTCTTTTTTCTATCAATAATTGTCTCGCTGCCTTATAATTTGCAGCATTATCGGTGACTACTTGAACAACATTTTCCTCCTCAATCCTCTCCACAATGGCATCTAACATCTCAAATACCTTATCAACAGTCTTGGACATATTAGAAGTATCCACCGATGACAAAAAAAAATTGTCCCTTTAGGACTATTAACCAGAAAGTTACAAATACAACGTCTTTTTTTTATCTGTCCATCCATCAAACATTATTGAACAACTTGTTTTTTTTTCATTCTAGCTTGTACTCCTCGAGCAATTTCATTGTTTGATCCACTTCTTGCTTCAAATACTTCTCTCTAATATCATGGTAAGATGGAGGCTTGAAACCTGGCCCATGCTTTGCAACCATTTCAAGTGCCTTAATAAACTCAGGGTTTTTTACACAATTAAATGGAATTGCACTATTGTAGAAAAACCTAATAATTTTTCGACATGCTTCTTCTCTAATATGTTTTTTTAGCAATTGATTTAGAATTGTTTGTGCACTTCCACTCCCACTAGCTACTCTCTTTCCTTTGTCCTTGGAGCTAATTTCTTTTATTTCATCATCATCACCGTCATTTCCACTTTATTGATGGGCCTTTCTTTTCTTTCAGTTGCTTCTAGATTTTTCACTAAAACACCCAAAATTATCTGTTTAACATTTTTTGGTACTTGCTGATAGGGGTGATCATTTTCGGTTCG
>Ga0325410_1001105_pt1 | contig 29458 bp, 9 predicted proteins | sample PopdelMetagenome_16_FD_206182 | JGI IMG/M metagenome (GOLD analysis project Ga0325410, IMG submission 206182) | Populus deltoides microbial communities from Bellville, Georgia, United States - Xylem-PdIQD-R3 | ecosystem: Host-associated > Plants > Phyllosphere > Stem > Wood/Secondary xylem...
TATAAACCAATAAATTAATTAAGTGATATGAATGAATGAATGAATTCATGAATGATTATTCATGAACTATGAACATTCATGAATTTTGATAAATACTTATGAATATGTTTCATAAATTATGAACATTTAAGAATTATAAAGAATTCACGAACTACAAGTATTCATCATAAATAATAAACATTCATGGATTATGAGTATGAATATTTTGGTTTCCAAGTCCTGTAAATAGGAGCCTTGGATGGGTGGAAAGGGATGGAATAAGTTCTTGAGTTCTTTTCTCTTATTGTTGTTGTTTTTCCTAAGTCTTGTTTTCTATTCATTTGCTCTACTCTAGAGCTAAAGTTCCGTCTTTTTAGAGAGATATTAAGTATTATTTCTTTGAGGTTGTTGGACCTTGTTTAAGAATGCACCTAAACAAGGAAGAGTTGTTGTAATCCTAGGAGGCTTATTGAAAAAAAGTCATTTTTGTACCAGCTGAGGAGTAATAAAATCTTAAGGACAAATGATTAATCCTTGATAACAAGAAAATTTCAGAGTAGATATCTTCTAAGGATTTTAACAAGTAAGTACTCTAAACTAATTTAGTTTAAGTTTAATTTAATACTTGTTTAGTTTGCATGCTAGGATTGTCTTTCCTATATTTTTTTACAAGTTTATATATTTGTCTAGTATACATGCTTGCTTTTATAATGTTTGCATGATTATAAACTAAACAAATAGGCTTATTTTTCTAATCTTCTTTTTACATATGAAGTTTTAGACAACAATATTAAGGTTTTATGCTTGCATGTTGTTTGTTTAGTTATACATATATTTTTTACTTTTATTCATGGTTTTTTCATGCTTGTTATTTGTTTTAGCTAGTCTTGAAAAACTTTATGTTTGCTTTGATGCATTTCCAATATCTTTTAGAACTTATCTTTTAAAAAGACTATTTTAAGTTTATACATGTTCTGCAAACCTGTTGATATGATCATGCTATCTTGTTAAACATATTATTTTGATATAATGCATGTTTAAATTGATACCTTTATGAATTAAAATAAACAGAAGCGTTTGATTTTATCTAGCATAGTTTCATACTTTTGTTGTTTTATCACAAGTTTTATTATTAGCTTGTTGTCGAGCTAAAATATTTATTTATAAATATCATTGGCTATTGTTTTACAAAATTTATATTTATTGTGATGTTATCTCAAGTATTGATAGTTCTAATCAACGTTACTTCAGCAATTACTACTTTCGTAGTTAGAATTCCCCCATCACCTTTTTATGATATATGGTGAGAACCTACAAATATTGCTTTGGCAACTACTATTTTGGTAGTGAGGATTTCACCATCATCTTCTATGGTACATGGTGAGAGATTTGAAAATTTCAATATGTTGAACTTTAAAAAGTGTCAATATAAAAATTTATTTTAAGTGACCACCTTGAACTTTACCAAATTCTTATATAATAATGTGCCAAAATGATTAGATGATGAATATGATTTCAATTTTAGGAAAGATATTAAAGCTTAGAATCATAATGATTTCATGTACAAGAACTATATCTTGAATGGATTGCATTATATGATGTTTATAGTTCAATCAAAAGTGCAAAAGCACTTTAGAAAGCTTTGGGAAAAGGGTTAAGAATGAAGTTGTTGGTATGAAAATGTTTATAGTTAGTTTTTTTTTTTTTAGAGAAATAAATGTATACTCTCTAACAATGACATCAAAGTTATATGATTGATTTCGTTAATATATATTACTATTTACATGTATAGACAATTAGTGCAGTAAATTAATACAGTTTAGGAAGTTTTGTTTAAGAAGATTGAATTTTAAATGAGATAATTTGTAACCCCTCCACTCTTTCCTGAAAACTTACTTAATTAAAGTATTATTCACAAGATAATATATTTGTATACGGTACAGTTCATAAGTAAAATGGTGATAGTTGAACAAATCATAGTAAACAAAATAAAGCTAAAAAAAGTAACCCAATAAAAGGAATGATTGTTGAAGTAAATATCAATGAGGTTGATCACTCACTAATAAAGTTTTGAAAATGAACAAGTTTGTTATTTTTAAGTCAAACTTATTTAATTTAAAAAAAAAAACAATCTTGAGTAATGGTTGGTTGACACTAGTACAATAAAAACTATATGTGCCAAGAAAAGGAAGTTCTCTACTTATAAAGAGATGAATGGTGAACACTTGTATATGGAGAATTCATCAATCTTCAAGGTATTAGGTGTTAGGAAGGGCATTATTAAAATGACTTCCAAAAAACTTATAACCCTCAATAATGTACTTCATGTGGCTGACATTAGGATGAACTTAATTGTGGTGGATATCAATTTCTTGAATACAAATCAAGTATTCAGGATATTCATCCTAATACTATCATGGAATCAAAAAGTGCTATATTTTTTGAAAATATGTTTCCATTTAAAAAAGTACATGAAAATCATTCATTTCAAAGAACGATTGAGACTAGTTCAAGTAGTCATCATCAATTGGAAGTTGATGAAATTGATATGGGAAGGAGTACAAGGGTAAAAAAGATCAATACATGTGATCTTGATTTTCTAATATACTTGTTATAAAATAAACCATAGACATATTATGAGGCAATGTCATGTCCTGAAGTTTTCTATTGAAAAGAAGTAGTCGATAGTGAAATAAATTCTATTATGAATAGTCATATATGGGAGCTACTAAATCTTCCTCCCATAAGTAAATCAAACACAAATAAAGGTTATATCATTATATGTTGATGATATGCTAATTTTGGATAACAACGATCACATGATCAAGTTCATGAAGAAAATGTTAAATAAAAAGTTTGACATGAAAGATTTGGGTGTTGTAGATGTCATACTAGAAATACAAATTTCTAGGACATCTAATGGATTGATATTGTCTCAATCTCATTATATTAAGAAACTCTTCTACAAATTTTTAAAAGTGATAACCATTTAACAAGCAAAGTATTAAAAGTGAACAAGATAACAAATATAAAATATGTTAGTATTAAACATTAAAGTCCATGTTGAGTTTATACTATACTTATTCTTACACCATTAGCGTAACCTTTTCACCTTGACATAATAAACTTAGCTAAACATAATGAAGAAGAGAAATATAAATAAACAAGATAAGAACATAAATAAGATATAAGTTAACTAAGCATGATCTTGATCTTTGGCCCTCTCTTTGTCCTTTAAATTTCAGTATTTAAACTCATCAATCAATCATTTTATTTATGTGATAGACCTGCATTTACCATAAATTAAATGTATCTTATGGTATCAGACTTGTTATAATAAAATATACTTTAGTTAAGGAGTTATTGATACTTCAAGTGCAAAATGAAGATATAAAGCATTGATAAAAATACACTTTTAAGTACTAATCCAGTGACAATAGCATTGTCAGAACACCAATTGACATAAGTGTACATCTATCTAAGAATAGAGGTAAATGAATAAACTAATTAAAATGTTCTTGAGTTATTAGAAGTTTAATGTATGTTATGAACTGAACAAGGCCTCATATTGCTTACTCAATTAAAAAACTAAGTAAATTTACCAATAATCCAATATAGATCATTAGAGAGCAATAAAAAGGGTACTTCAATATTTGAAGTACAACTTGGACTACGGGTTATACTATATTGGTTACCCGGTAACACTAGAAAGGTATAGTGATGTCAATTGGATATTCAATGCTAATGATTTTAAATCCACTAGTGGGTATATCTTCATACTTTGTGGAGCAGCTGTGTCATGAAAATCCTTTAAATAAACGTGTATCACAAGATCCATGATAAAATTAGAGTTTATTGCTCATGATAAAGCTAGGGAGGAAGCTAGAGGACTCTAGAATTTCTTTAATGATATTCTATATTGGCCTAAACCAGTGCTAGCAATGTGAGAAGAATGTACTTTCGTATGGAGCTGCTAAGGTACTCCCCCTCATCTAGAAAGGTGACTCAAAGGCCTATCAACGCTCCAAATTTCATCCAAAAAAGATGTCATATGAGGGAGATATGATTTTTCACAGATGACAACTGAATTCTACCAGTAAACATAACGTCCCAAACCCCCCTAAGTTGCATATCATCTAGCATAAAAATCTGACTTGAACCTTCCTCGTAGGATCGATCCCTTGCTTGCTCTATATTATCTTATGTATTGTGTTTTAAACTAGGGTAATTAATTTGTGCGACCACGACATCGCAACAAGAACTAAAGGAAACTTTGAGTGGAGAGTTATATAAGTACTATTGTCTTGGTTTACACAAAAAGCTAAATAGTTTAAGACATCACATTCACTGTTTAGAGAGTAAATCCGATAGTATTTCATTAAGAAAGATTCAAAGCTAAAAGTTATCTTTTTTATGTAGTGATCTACCAAATCAATATCTCTTTACGAATTATTGGAGTCTTCATATTGGTTCCATTCATATAGGGGATTGTTGGAATTTATTTATAAAATATGTAATGAGGCCAAATTATATGTGAGGTCCACTCACATTTGAAGTTAAAACCATATTTCATTTTGTGATCCAACATGAGTACTTTAACATCAAATATTAACATGTTTTAAAAAAATAAAGGTGAATAAGAAAGTGTTCTTAATGAACCTTTGGATAACAAAAACTTCAAACCCAAATAGTTTGTATTGTTCCATGAGCTTGGGCTTGAGTTTGGTTAATGAAAAAAATATTTTACTATCAAGTCCTTGTTTTATCAATAATTTCTTTCAAGTCCCTAAAATATCTTGTACATAAACCAATACATTAATTAAATGAAATGAATGAATGAGTTCATGAATAATTTTATTCATGAACTATAACTATGAACATTCATCATAATTAATAAACATCCATGAATTATAAAGATTCATGAATTACGAGTATTAATGTTTTGGTTTTTATAAATAGGAGTCTTGTTGGGTGGAAAGGGATGGAAGAAATTCTTAAGTTCTTTTCTCTCTTTGTTGTTGTTTTTCCTAAGGTTTGTTCTTTTATTCCTTTGTTTTACTCTAAAGCTTATGTTCGGTCTTTATAGAGAGATATTAAGTATTATTTATTTGAGTTCATTCAACCTTATTTAAGAGTACACTCAAACAAGGAGTTGTTAGAATCTTGGGAGGCTTACTGAAGAAAGTCTTTTATACCAGGTGAGTAGTAATAAAGCCTTAAGGATAAACATTAATCCTTAAAAACAATAAAATTTCATATTGGATATCTTCTAAGGAATTCAACAAGTAAGTACTCTAAAGTAGTTTTGTTTAAGTTTAATTTCAATACTTGTTTAGTTTGCATGTTATAGTTGTTTTTCTTATATTTTTTTGCAACTTTATATATTTATTTAGTCAGCATACTAGCTTTTGTAATGTTTGCATGTTTATAAACTAAACAAATAGGCCCACTTGTCTAATCTTCTTCTTATATACAAAGTTTTGGAAAACAACTTTAACTATTTTACTTCAAAAATAAATCAACATCAAATAGAAACTATGTCTATCAATACTTTTATCATCTTTGTTTGTTAATGAACTAACAAATATATCATTGTGTTGTTGTAGAGTCGTTTGTATAATTTGTTTTATATTTAAATTGAACAAAATTTGTTTTTGAAAAATAGAATTGAAACATATTATATTTATAAGAATTAAATTTTAAATGATGGTTTCATAGAAGTAAAGACATTTGTACCCAATAAATCATCCAAATATTATTTTTGAGTTTGCATCCTTTATTTATTTATCCGTTTTCAATTCGAGTATTATATAAGATTTAATTTATTATAGATTTAATTAAAATTATTTTTAATCGATAGCATTGTTGAATGCATTAAATATCTTACTTTTTAATCAAATTGCAAATTTGAAATGATGTCTTGATATTATTTAAGGGATGTTTTTGTAATTTATTGAAAAAATTTTAATTAGACAAAAAAACAAGGTTGTATCATAATTTGAATTAAGGGATTAAACTAAACAAAATTCACATAGGATCAATTATTTTTTATATACTATAATAAATCTGGAACATTTTATATAATTATTTATATAACAATGAGATAAGATTTAATTGCATATTTGATAATTAATTATATAAAAAAAATAAAAACTTAATCTATAAGGTAAAATCTGGTATACAATTTTAAGTCTAATACTTTATTTTTTTTGTTATAAAATGAATTTTATTTATTTATAAGTGTGCTTAAACGTAAATTTAAAGAAAGCATAAAGAATAAAGATAATTAATCTAATCATTTCATTAAATTATGGAGTGAGAATAATAATAATAGTAGTAAGAATAGTGCCATCTAAAAATTTCGACATGAATTGTCAACATAGCAAGCTACCAAGAACTGGACGGCACCTTCAAGTTTTCAAATTTTGGAGCTAAACAATTTCGTAATTTATCACCTGCGCCAGAACATACCCACATAACTCCAAAATAATTAATTTTGATTAGTAGCAAACTACAAGGAATCTTCAGGGAAACCAGGCTAGTAAATTATTTATTGTCATTGTATTCAGAAGATGGAGCAGAGAAATTGCAAGATAAAAATCAAACACTATCTCTGTAAAACAAGACTAAAGTTAAGCTATTGACAACCTAACTTTCATTGCTTAAGCTAAAAGAAAAGGAAAAAACTTTCTCATTTCATTGATTAGGCAACATGATCACCCATAACTGTTGTAAAGAATTTACACAAAGCATTCTTTGTTCTATGCTCGCTATTGCTTGTCAGCATTTAGCTGAAGCGAAAAGCTTCGAGAAGAAAGAAGTGTTGGTACTACAACCTCCACATTCTTCTCACAGTCAAGCCTTTTTAAATATCACTTCGGATAAGAACGCCCCTCTTCACTAACCAATTCCTCGATGACCAAATCTTCATCAACTTTGGTGCATGACCGCTGCATTCTGACGCCGCTTATGCTATTTCTGGAAGCCATTATTTCATTGAGTGAAAGCCTCTTCTTTGATCCTGGATCCGGCCTTTGTTTTGGCGCACTATGAGACCTCAATTTGGCCTTAAAGGATTGCGTGTTTGCCATGTAATTATGGAAGTTCGAATAAGGCTTAAAGTAGGCATCTCCGCAAATGCTCCTTGCTGGTGTGGCAGGGGCATTGCACCGGGCAGAGTTTGCAAATCTTGGAGTACTGTGTGCAGTGGAGAACCTACATTCCTCGCCAGTGAAGTACCACTCAAGATCTTGATAATGTTTGCACTCAGGGATGGAGATTCTAGCTGGTGTAGGACAAGGAAGAGGTGACGAGATAGCCTGGTAGGGAAGTTCTTCACCACATTCTGATAGTGCAATATTAATCCTACGAGATCTTGATCTTGGCTTGCAGGTGTCAATTTCAACTATCTTAGGGCTTTCATCAAATACAGTCGTGTCATAAGATGTGGATAGCCTCTTGCTGTGAAATTCACTTCTCATATCATCAAACCTCTCCTGGAACCCACAAAGAAATTGTCAAAAAAAAATTCACCACAATAAGAAACGGGACAGCCTATACAAGAATGAAAATATGGTTCTTACCAAGGATTTTCGTGGCCTGTGTTCAGAAAATCTATTCTCTTTGTTCAACCAACGACGAGCATGTTGAGATAGAACAGAATTTTGAGCTCTTATGAGAGCTTGCATACTATGAAGAGTTGCAGCAGCCCGTTTTCGGACTAAATAGCCCCTCACAACAGCTTGTAGCTTAACCAGCCCTTTCAATGCGCGAAGAGCTTTTCGGGCCTGAGAAATTAAATAAAAAATAAACTCATTAGAAGCAATTAATCCATAAAAACACATTGCGATGAATTTCCAAAACAATTACTCTCACATCAATTAGAAAAGGTAAAAGAATTTGCAATCAACAGTTCAACCATAAAGGCATAGTTTATAATTCAAATTTCAGATTCTGGAGAGTGGACCATTTCAAATAGGTCAAACAGAAAGAATGAAAGGAACAAAAGCAAAATCAATGGCCATGTCAAAAGAAAACTTGGAAAACATACGAATATTGATTTACCCCAGAAAACATATGCACTGTTCCATTAGCTATTGTATCTACCTGTCTTAACATATGATGGTAGGACAAATGTACAATTTAAGGAAAGTATAGTTTAGCACCACCGTTGATTAAATCTAAAGCTATCTTCATTGCTATGTTAACATGAATTTTATTTTATTTTTAACAAAAGAAATTGATAGTGTCATTTTGCGTAGCATTTGAATTGGAGCTTCTAGGTTATGACAGCATCGAGAAAAGCAAGATTCAGTCAAAGCAACTTATCTTAACCATGTCAAAGAGCACATATACTGTTTCATTACCCTCATGTTTCACAGCTTTGAAGCAAAGAGTAGAGATAAAAGCATCAACCAAGAAAAAAAATTGTACCATTGACATAATAATGTAAGAAACTGAAAAAGTCTAGAAACATCTCTCTCATTACCGTGAAAAAAATTCTGCAGCAACTGCAAAAACCAGATATAGCCAGATCGGATAACCAATTTTTAAACTCGAATTTTTGAGCCCCTGAAATGCAACAAATCAAAATTCAAGAATTCACTTACCAAGTAGCCTCTAAAGACAGTTTGAATTTTTACTGCAGCCCATTTCTCCTTCCCTCCACCCAACATTGTGCCTCTGCCATGGCTGGTGAGCCTCACGACGGCAACCGCTGCCTGAGCTGCAGCCACTGCAGCATCAGCTGCTGCAGCTGTGGCTGCTGCCACTGCAATTGCATGCTTGTTCTGCTCTCTTTCCGTCTCAGAAAGGTAGGAACTGGGCCAGGCAGCATCTTTCATGTTCCCTGAAAGAGTCGCTGGAGCGTCGTCCTTCCCTGATTTGGAAAAGCTCCACCTTTTCTTCTCTTTCTTGTCACTTGAAATTGGTGTGGCAACATCGTCTCTTTCTTTATCTCTGTCTTTCTTCATGCCCAATAAGCCCTTTAGCCACCTTGTAGCTCTGCCCATGGTCAACTCTTATCTATTTCTTTCACAGACCAACTTGAAGTGACAAAACAGATGGAGAAATGATACAAGTAGCCAAGAATCCTGTGTATTAAAGCTCTGATATAACAGCACCGCTTTGGAGTAAGAGTGTGTTTACGCTTTTTTTAACAGTTTAAAGTGGAAAAGACTAGGACTAAGAAACCTGTGTCAAAGAACTTTAGGGGCCTGTGGCTATTTTGAAGTGTGAGAAATGGACAGGAAAAAAAGAGGTATGACAGGAATATTTGTATAAGAGGGGTCCTGAAGAACAAAATGTGTGTTTCAAAAACTGAAAACAAGAGCCCATGAGGGGTGTTTATAGAGTATAGAATATCAAGAACTGCAAGATCTTTAGAATCTTTACAGGTTGCAAGCAGAGAAGTGAAGAGAACAGTGTGGGAGCAGTATAAGAAAAAACATAAAATAAATAGATAAAGATTAGGTTTTTTGAAAAGAAAATCTGACACAACCTCGTGAAAAACTGTATTACAAGACAAAAGGAGGTCACAGAAAGAAACAGAGATGCAGATTCAAACAAACGTTAAAAAAATGTTCAAATACTCATTAGGAATACACAAACAAGGATTAGAAGACAGAAAAGCATAACAAGTGAAAACTTCAACAATAATAATTTTTGTTACAAAGGCAGGAGTATATTATAAATAAACATCAAAGATTGGAGACATGAGGTAAAATCTACTTACCTTCTCAAATTCAAAAAAAAAAGAAAAAAACTATAAAATAATTTTTTTAAGGAAAAAAACAAGCCTATCTCTTTAAAAAAAATTTCTCTTCTCATTTTCTTTCAGTAGAAAGTATACATCTCTCTATGAATTTCTGGAGCAACGTGAAGTAAGTATGCCCACTGACCATCCCGTGAATCAATTCACCTTAAAGCATTTCTTTTTCAAAATCCGTTTTGAGTATATTTTGCCTCCCTCTCTCACTCCCCACCTAAACCAAAAATGCAAGATACCCTCTTTCTCTCACTCTCTCCTCTCTACAGAAAGAAAGTTCATCGAAGACGCACAAAAGGTAGAAAGCCCATTAAAGGGATGCTTTTAATAGGTTCTCTCAATTCCAAAAGAATGAGGAAAAAAGAAAAGCTGATACCTTCTCTTTCTCTGCAGGGTTAGGAGAAGATGTTTCTTCTATGATTTGTGGCTCAGTATCTCTGCAATTGATTCTCGAAAGTAGTATGGTAGGAGTTTTTTTTTAAGATTATTTTTGTTGAAAAATATTTTTAAATAATATTTTTTTATTTTTTAAAATTTATTTTTAATATACATCAAAACTTTAAAAACCTTAAAAAAGTTAATTTAAAATTAAAAACAATCAAAAATTTTAAAAAATATGATCCAACTACAAAACCAGAAACGGCACAAGTCTTTCAGTTTGATTACTCAAAATCAAAAGGGAGTTCCGTTCTGCAAATGGGGTTTTGACTATTGTAGATTTGGAATCCTTTTTTAAATAAGGACACTGATGGCCTTAAGAAGAGAGAGAATAAGAGGGTAGGAGAAAGGTTTAATGCCTCCATTAAATAATTTCCTGATTCTTGGGATATTAAAATTATTTTCCATAAATTAGCAGTTACCGGGGTGTTGAAAGTTGACAGTTTGTGGTAGAAAGTTTGAGAGTGAGGAGTGAGGAGTGAGGAGTGAGGATAGCGTGTTTGGCAGTGCAGTATGGTTGGGGTGTTTTTTAAATAATTTTTTATATTAAAATATATGTTAATAATATTTTTTTTATTTTTTAAAAATTATTTTTAATATTAGTACATCAAAACGATCCAAAACGTACAAATTATATTAAATTTTAATAAAAAAAAAATTTTAATTTTTTAAAAACACAACCGCAGCCGCGTTCCCAAACATTACCTCAATAATACCTAAATCATCATTAAGTGAATTAAAAATTTTGATTTTTAAATTTGAATGAAGATCTTGATTTTTGATCCCTTGACTGTGAAACCTTCAACCGAAAGAGATCATCATCATGCACAATTATTATCAGTAGCAGGTGATGTTGATGGAGTGAACCAACTTGTCTATCCTAACATTGGGAGGGAAATTCAAAAGTAATGATAGAACAGTCTGGAGTAGCTAGCTATGTTCTGCCGTATGGAGTATCATGACTAAAACTATTCTAATGTTATTACAGCATCTCCAGTAGAAAATATTATTTAAAGGAGTTAAATTTATAATATGGTTTTTTAAATAGTATAAATATAGTTTTTTTTGTTTATATAATGGTAAAAAATCATTTAAGAGAGTCGTATTTTAATATATTTGATACACAACTATTTTAACAACCCGATATAACTTGGTCGACTTAGAGAGTTTAAAAACAACTTATCAATCAATTCAATATTAAAGGATGAAATTAAAAATAATTCAATTAAAAAAAACAAAAACAAACAATGTGAGTCAACCTAAATGAACTCGTCAAACCCATGACATGGATCATGAGACTAAAATAATTTCATTAAAAACAATCTGAAAAAACATAAATTTAAAAAAATAAAAGGAGAAAAAAAACTACTAAAAAAGAAAACACTACTGCAATGAATGTGTTTTAGCATTTTTGCAAGAGAAATGCTAAAATATCATTTTGTTTAGTTTTTTTTCTTGGAGCATAAAAAACAAATAAAGAAAAGTTAAAATATTATTTTTTTTTTTTTTTTACTCTCCATTTAGCACTTGGGTTAAAGCTGCTCTTAGTACTTATAAAAAAAAAATTGTTATTATTTGTCATTTGTCATGAATTGAAAAAATTTTTATTGTTGTACCATTATAAAATGTAAGAAAATTATTTATTAACAAGATATCATGTTAAACACCAAATTCAACACTATATAATTTGATTTATATGACATGCTTGTATTTTTGTGCCTGAAGTAGTGTGTATTTGCTATTGCATTAAAAATTGTATTTGGGAAGTGTATTTAACTTAAAAAATATTAAATTATTTTTTTTTAGTATTTCCTAATAGTTTTAATGTGTTGATGTCTAAAATAAAAATTGTCTAAAATAAAAATAAAATAAAAAACAATTATTTTAATACATTTCAAACAAAAAGCACTTGTAAAAAGTATTTTGCACTACAATATCAAATACCGACTTGGTGGTGCAATTGAGGAGTGATCCAATTTGAATTATATCAATTTTGTGTTATCATAATCATTCTAATTATATTAATTTGTATCGCTTTTAGGTTGAAAAAAAATCTTTGTGTATGTATTTATTTTTAATAGATGATAAAGTATTTTTAGTTAATATTTAAATTTAGTAACACATAAATAATACATGTATCTTTATCATAGAATATATGAGAAGTGCTTGCATTTAATTACTGTATATTGATTAGTTGATGAAGATTTATTTACTCTTATTTTACATATTGTTATAATAGATAGGCATTGTCAGATTTGGATTTTAACGAAAACTTTTGTATTATCTAGTTTTATATTATTAGGCATAACTTTTAATTTGATCATCAGATTGGGATATAAAATTTTTACAGCCATTTCTGAACATGTTTTTTATTTGGGTTAAAATTTCAATTCAATTGGAATGTGGTGAGAGATTATTTTATAAGATCAAAGTTACTGGATAGATACTATCAAATCTATCTATCTAGACCTTTGTCTACTGTTTGAACTATATTTAGTGTTAAAAAAAGAATTTTGTTAATATATCAATTGGATTGGGAAGTATACATCCATACTATTTAGGCGATATGTGATAGACCTGTTAATTCATTTGGACTAAAAAGAACGATGCATTTGAAGTCAGAACTAAAGTTTATTGAGAATATACGAAAATTGAAGAAATATTGTTTCCTTGTATACTATAGATTCTAGTCAATACAAGAATTCCTTAATGCTCTTGGAAACTTGTGTGACAACTATTGGATTAACTATTCTATAAGGACTCCTTGTCAAACAAGTAGATATTTATGGCAACAAATATTATGCAAGGTTTCCAAGAATTCCATATCTATTATGAAATGTATATGGTGACAAAGAGGCTTGAGATTCTTTTGTTTTTTTTTTTTTTTTACAGGATTTTCTAACACACTAAGGAGACTAGGAGGAGGTAATTTAAAGAGAAAATTTTGGCAATTAAAACAAAGTTTCATACCTAATTTGAAGCATAAAGTTTTGGCAAAGCCTTCAAGAAAAGCAAGGGGGTTTTTGTCATGCATGGGGATTTCAAGCAAGAAAAATTTATTTTATGATGGTTTTATTTATTTATTCTAGTGTTGTGTATTATTACCTTGGATTTTATTTTAAATTGAGTTTGTTTTAGCTCATGAGATATTATAATTGAAAAGGCTAACCACAAATGAAATATACTTCCATTTGCTACAGAGAAGCAACTTATAAAAGTAGTGGAATGAATTTAGAGGCTGGTAAATAAAATTTGAAAAAAAATAGAAAAATCCCCCTTAACATATGAAACTTTGTAGGGTATTTTTACAAAATAGTCTCCCCAAAATCAAAGTTACAGATGTTGCTCCCCCTATTATATATAATTGTTGGGGATTAATGATATGCATATTCTTAAATATTCTTCTAAAATATATATAAATGTTGGGAATAAGATATTTGTATGTAGTTAAAAATAAAATTTTCTGATAATGTGTTTTTATTATGTTTGATTTATACATGCTACTTCATGAGGAATTTAATCAAACTATTATTTTACTCCTAGAACTTAAAATATTTAATTTAACAATATGATGTTTTTTTTTCAAGTAATTATGCCCATAAGAAGATGCATATTACATTAATATTTTTTTTATTAAGTCTACAACACTTTTTTTATTATTAGAAAAAAGTAAGGATATGTTAATTCATTTAATATGAAAAATGAAGATATTTTAATCATTTTATTCTTATTTTTCTCATTTTATAAGGAAATTACATTTATTGGTTTGTGGGATGTCTCAAAGAATATTAAATTTATGAAAAATCTATAATTTTTAGCAAACCAAACATACTATATAGGAAATGTTTAATATGCAGATTCTTAAATATCTGTTTAGACTGTGATTGTCAAGAATATAACTGTTAGTAATGTAATAGCTGAAAAGGTCATATTTGTGTTTAGTTGAAAACAAAAGGTCTTAGTAAATGTCTTTATTTTTTTTATTTATTCTTGAGAATTTCATGAGAAATGCAAACATTTTTAAAAAAAAATTAAAATATTTAATTTGAAAATAAGATGTTTATTTTTTAATATAAATACTTATATTACTTGATTTTTAAAACTAATATATTGAAATAAATCCCACAATGAGTTTAATTTTATAAAATCATAATTATTGAATAAAATAATATATCTATAAAAAAATTACATAACGTACATAATATATTAATTATTTTGGTATTGAATTAAATTCTTCAATGTCACATCGTGATGAATACAAAATTTTCTAAAATTAAATAAAAACTAAAAATAATAGACTTGTCACCTAGAAATTAAAGAAAACTAGAAATTCTAAAATAGATACTTGTTTTAGAGAATCAAATATTGGGTTTGTTATGTTTAAGAAAAATCAATGTCACTCTTATTGTATAATTTCAAATAAAAGATTACCTTCGATATATGTTTTCTTCAAAATTTACTTTGAAAGCTATTAATTGTATAAATCTATTTTTGAGCCTATTTATTTTTTATTTTATGATATATATTTTTAAAAGAAATGTTGAAAGATTGTCGAGAAATTTGGTGTTAGTCCCTAAAAATAGAAGAATTAATCTATTTTTTTCTTTTAATGAAAACTTTGACATTGATCCTTAAAATAGGAGATTTCATCAATTTTTTTTGAATTTCAATGAAAATCTTTAAGTTAATCTCTAAAAGTAGGAGATTTCATCAATTTTGAAATTTTAACAAAAACTTTTGAGGTTAATCTACAAAATAGAAGATTTCATTGATTTTTTTTTAATTTTAAAAAATATCTTAATGTTAATCTCTAACAATATGAGATTTCATCAATTTTAGAATTTTTTTTAAATGATATTATTCCCTAAAAATAGAAGATTTCATCAATTTAGAAAATTTAATGAAAATATTGACATTAATCCATAAAAATAGGAGATTTTATAGATTTTTGGACTTAGACAAAAAATTGCGATATCAATCCCTAAACATAGAAGATTTCATCGATTTTTTGACTTGGACAAAAGTTTTTCACATTAATCACTAAAAATAATAGAAATTTTTTTTTCTATTTGGACTTGGATGAAATTTTTTTGATGTTAATCTCTAAAAATACAAGATTTCATAGATTTGAAGAAAAAATTTTGATTTGTTTCTTTTAAACAAAATATTTAATTTCAATTTCGATTAAGATTAACCTAAAAACACAAATAACCTAAAAACACAAATATTTAAATAAGCTAATTTTTTAATCAACAAATTCTCAATAAACAAATTTAAACTCTAAAATAAAAGGTTTCAAGCCTCTTGTTATTTATTCATGTATTTAAGAAAAAAAAACATGCATTTAGCTCATGATTTTCACATTTACTATACTAAAGGATACTTAGCCTAAACTCTAACAAACTAAGCAAAGAAAACAACATTAAAATTAAAGCACAAAGAAACTTTAAAGAATTAAACTTTAAGTTGCTAAAACATTATTTTCAAGTTAAGTAACTTAAATTAGATTATAAAAACCCTAGATTGGAAGAACCCTAAATTGTCATGTTCTCCAAATCGAAGGACACACATGCCTTCTAACCACAAAATAGATGAGAACCTAGGAAATCAACATCTTTATGATTCAAGTAACATCCCCACACCTAACATTTCATGTCCAAACCAATTAAAAAAAAAAGAAGAAACTTTCCATGCCATGTAACAACATTTCATGCTTGAATGGGATCAATTTTCACCATTTAAAAACCATACATTGCTTCCAAAAGAGTTCTTTGGTTTAGTATGAACCTTAATACACCTTGTTTCTTAATTTTTATAGCAATAAAAAGTATGGAGAGGTCGTCATTGCTAACCCTAATGACAAAACCTAGTTCAAACCACGTAACAAAACCTAAAACACATCTTTTGAATGGTTTTCATAAAAAAAAAAAATCAAAATGTAAGGATCTTTTATTTTTATGATTGTTTGTTCCTAACTAGATTTCTTTTGCCTATATTAATATAAAACATGAACTAAGAATAATAAAAACACAACCATGGAACAATCTTCCAACAAATGTTCATTTTGGTTGATTTTTTTACCATAGATAACTAATTTTTTTGTATTTCATATCTTCAAAATTTATTAAATCGAATTACACTAACACATAACAACCATGAAATGACCAAATGATAGACATTTAGCACAAAGAAAAAGCTAAAAAACTCACCTGATGTTATTATGGTTGTTGCTGCTAGTGTTCCTCGGGTATGCTTAGAAAACCAAATGTTGCAACTATTTTTTAATGTTATTAATGCCTTCTAGAGTCTCTACTATTTCCTAGGATTCTCTCTCTCTCTTTCTCTTTCTTTTTTTTTCTCTCTTTCTTTTTCTTTCTTCCTATTTTTTCCACTCTTTTGCCTTTTTGTTACTAGTCTAGTAGGAGTTCTGAGAAGCCTTTTTATAAATGAAAATAGGAGCCCCTGGGTCTTTGTGATGATAAGATCAACACTCTTGATTTTGATGAAGTCATCACAATTGTTCCTTTAAATTTTTGTTTCTTCTCAGTCGTGTTGCAAGCTGACCAAGTAGAGTACCTAAATATCCTTATGCTTTGCATATTTTGGAATGGTTTAGGCAATGGTTATGGTGTGTATTATTAGCAGTTTAAGGGCTAAAAACATATTGGTTTTGGCTCGAAATTGTAGGTAACAAGTCATGGGTGAGAATATGTGTGTTCTTTGTCTTCTATAGGTAAGAAATCAATGCGAATAAAGGCTTTAAAGTTGGTTCCCCACCCACACTTTTGTACTTTTTGGTTTGAAGAAGAAAAGGAAGGCATTGTTGTTGTCTCCAAAACAACGTCGTTTCTATTTCATTTAAAGAAGATGATGTCATTTATGTCTTGGGGTAATTTTAGGGTTTTGGATTAGGAACAAAACAATGTCATTTTAGATAATTTGATTTGGTCTTGGATTTTTAGTGATTTTTTGTTTTAGTCCTTGGTTTATGTAAATTTTCAATTCATCCCACAATTGAACCTTTTCCTTTAAATCTTTTCAATTTCGCCCTTCAATCCCACTTGATTTGATCCTGACATTTTACGCTTTTTACAATGTACTCTTGGTTTTGTAATTCATGCAATTTTGGCCAAATTGACCCTTAATCATAAATTTCCTTTTAATTATATCCTTGATAGAAATAATATGACCCTTTTAATTTCAGCGCCCTTTCGTTTTAGTCCTTGGTCCTTTAATTCTTTTATTCTTGGTCAAATTAACTCTAAATCTTATTCTTTTTCTTTAATTAAGCCTTTAATTGAATTGACAAGACCTCTAATTTTTTCACTTATTTTATTTTGGTCCTCGGTCTTTTAATTCATGCAAATTGGCCCAATTTCAACCCTGTTCTTTATTGTTTTTCAACCAAACCTCTAATCGTTCCTTAAAATTATTCTGGAACCTTTCCTAATTGTTCTAGCCCAATCCTAGATTTTTTTTTAAAATTCATTATTTGACTTATTTTATCCCTAATTGTGTTTTTCATCTTTTTTTTATTTTAATTATTTTATAAAAACTTTTGATGCAATTTTTTTCTTCTAAAAAAAGTAAAAATTAGGTTATGACAATCAAAAAACATATATTGATGATTCAAGTTCAAAAACATGTACTGTTCCACTTAAAATATGTGTAATTATTTGGTAAAAATAAGGGTATATTAGACAACCTAAAAGATAAGGGTATACATCTAATTAAAAATAATCACAATGCCAAAGACCCTTGTCATCTAAATTCTCCTTATTTTAGTGGAAAATTGAGTTTGTAGACAATCTAGTGTTCTATGATATGTGAAATTTTCTAGAATTTGAGATATCTTAACTTACCAAACATAAAAGTGTTTGGTATCTTAAATGAACTTTTTAAAGAATCTCAAATATTTTTATATGAAGTATTTAGTTATAAATATTTTAGATGTCTTAGGGATATTCTTGTCACAAATATTTTCTTAATGAAAAATATTAGATAATCAAACTATTTAATAGATATGGAACTTTATATGTGGTAAAAATTTAAGGTAAGTTGATATTCTATAGACTATAAGATCATACAAAATATAAATTGCTTGCCATGATCAACAAATTACATCTTTGATGCCTCATTAATGGCATGATTTCGTTCGTAATATGATTTTTGAACATACTCCTTTCATTCAAACTTCAAATATGTCTTTTTACCATAAAACGCTATTTAAATTAATAAATTAGGCATATTAAGTGTACTTTAAGTTTATTTATTTTTAAAAAAATCTCCTCTTAATAACCCAAAATGAGAATCAATTACATAATTTATTTTTTCTTACATATGGCAAATATATTTAAAGTAAATCTTAAATCCTAATAATACATGTTTGTCTCATATTTTCAAGATATTATAATATTTTTTTATATAAAAAAACTAACTAAAATTGTGATAAATCATTTACTAATACTGAATTTCTTGAAGTGAATTTCACATGATTTCTGAATTTTTATTTAAATTGTCATATTTCGGATATCTTAACTAAAATTAAGAGCATAATTGATACAATTACACAAATACGAATTTACTAAACTCCACCTTTAAGATACGAGGACATACAAGTTATTTACCCTATTCAAAATAAGAGTCAGTTTTACATCAAAATAAATCATGTGCAAGGTATGTGGTTTTTTTTTTTTGGTTAATTTGAGTAAATGAGATGGGAGGATATATAAAAGATGATCTTTTATTTTGAGATTTAATTGACACAATTAGATATATAGATATAGAGACATATTAGAAACTCACCTTATTATATATAATAGAAACAGACTGGGCCATTTTCTAAAGCCAAAAAGATGTTTTCTATTTTTGTAGAAAATGCCTGCTTATGTTGCCTTTTTCTTTAAAATACCATAAAAAATGTTTAAAATATACAAATATGTTGTTTCTGTTTAAAAAACTAGATATATATAGGCCACGAGAAATTATTTGGTATTATTATTAATTTTTTTTTCAGCAAGTCAATTTTAAAACCTTCCTAACTTAATTTTTTTATATAGTTCGAGTTTCAAATTAAATCATATAAGAGTTGTCTTAAAGTGACCTAGATGACTTGGCAGGTTCATAACCAACCTGAATAACTGATAAAAGAAAAATTTAAGATGATATTTTTTTATATATATTAAGATGGTGACATATTGGATTGACCCAGGTTTCGCGGCTTAACTCTTCAAACCCGCGACCTAACTCATAGAATCCTCTAAGTTTAATAATTCCATTTAAAAAAAAAACTATGTTTTACCTTGTTGGGTTGGGTTTGAAAACTACATGATAGATAACTTTTAAAACATGTGATACAGATCATTAGACCAGAAGCACCATATATGAAAAATAAAAATAAAAAAATAATATATGATAAAAGAAGTGAAAGAAAAAGGATGCCATCCCCGAATTAGCTTTCTGAACCTATGGCCAAAATAATGAGATTGGGATAACCCAATAGATCACTGCTCTAAAACCCGACCTGACCCAATGGTTTGACTAATGACCTAGGTGATTTATGGTTTAGGTTGGGTCAGGTTTCAATATAAATATGGGGATAATTGACCCGATATGACATGGGTAAAAAACCAGGATGACACGCAACCCAATTAGCTATAAAAAAAAACCTAGTCAAAACCTGTTGATATTTTTTTATAACTTTTTTTTTTCAAAATGATGTCTTTCTACATGTTTATATATATTAAAAAAGAGATTAGGGTGATTAGGTCAACACACCTGATTTGTGACCTAGAACTTGCCACAGGTCAACCTCTAAGTCGGATTTGAAAACTACACGATAGATAACTTTTAAAACTTGTGATACAAATAATTAGATCAGAAGCACCATACATAAAAAAAAATAAAAAAATCCAATTCCCAACAAATCAAATGTCAAAAGATAAAATCGAGGAAAAAAATCAATTACACCATTATCTAAAATAAAAAACAAATAGCATTTAAAAAAATGAAGGTGAAGATCAAGATAAAAAATCAATTAGAGAGCAAGAATAATCCTTTCATTGGAGGGTTTAACTGGAAAAAAAAAGATAAAGGACAAATAAATCAAAAGTATAATGTGTAAATTAGAAAACAAATTACAAAAAACAACAAACTTGGATTAAAGGGTGAAATTAAAAACAACCAAAACCTTAATAAAAGGGCCAAAGAAAAAAAAATAGAAATTAAAAGAAGAAGGACCAAATTAAAAAATATTAATATGACAAATTAGAATTGAAGAATAAATTGAAAATAAATAAAACTTTTATAAAAAAGACAAAGAAAAAATTTCAGAAATTAAAGCAATAAGAACCAAACTAGAAATAATGAAATATGACTAATTGGAATTGAAAGACTAAATAAAAAAAACAAAACAAAACTTTTACAAAGGGGCCAAAAAGAAAAATTAAAAATTTAAAATTAAAAGAATAAGGACTAAAATTGAAATATATATAAAAAAGAACAAACCTGCATTTTCAGGGGATGAGAGAGAAAAGAAGGAAAAAAAAGTCCACCGATAACAAACTATCTCACCGCTATTGTAGTGTTATAAAACCCGGACCGGCCCGGCGGGTCGACCCGGGACCCGGTCGACCCAGGGCCTGTCCGGGTTTTATAACACTGCAATAGTGGTGAGATAGTTTGTTGTTGGTGGACTTTTTTTTTCCTTCTTTTCTCTCTCACCCCCTGAAAATGCAGGTTTGTTCTTTTTTATATATATTTCAATTTCAGTCCTTATTCTTTTAATTTTTTTCGGTGAACCGGTCCGGGCAGCATAAAAGACCGGTGCAAGGAAAAAACTGGCCAAACCCGGTCTGACCCGGGTGACCTGGCCTGACCAGGGTGACCTGGCTGGACCCGGACTATATATACTAACTCACCTCGGGAAAATTGGGAAAGCAAAAGGAAAGCTAAATTTTTACCCTAATTTCTTTCTTTGCAATTCAAAGTTCGAACAATCAAATTATATTCTTCTGCTAGTATCTTCTATTGGTTGCTCTGTTGGATTCTCTTTTTTTTTTCTTTGAATATTCTAGCCCATCCCTTTACTGGATCTTGTCATCATCTTGTAGAAAGTTGCAGTCTGCACCAGTGGTCCGAAACGAAAGAGAAGCTAGATTCCACTGCCAGGTACTTCATCTTTTTGCAATATTACAGCTGCTAAATTAAGTTAACTATTGTTCCTTTCAAGTTTGAGTGGACAAGGTTCAATTTTTAAGAGCTATTTCAAATTTGTTAATGGTATTCTTTTTTTTTTTTTTTTTTTCTGTTAATGATTTCCATTTCTATTCCCAGAAACTAACTAAATAATTGTAAAGAAAGATAATTAAACTAATATTATTACTGCCTGAAATCATTAACATCAATTTGTTGAGAGAGTTAGAGACAGAGAGAAGGAGAACCAGTGGTAAGCTGTAATAAAAGATAACTAGAAAGGAAAAAAAATAATTAGAAGTACTTAGAATATATTATACTTGTATGTACACAGAATGACATTAAGATGGGCATCAATGCCTCACACTAATATGGTGCCTGGAAGGCATGCAGAACCACATCCCTGTCTTTGATTTACGGAAAAATAAGGGAAAGGACTAAAAACAAACTTAAAAAGAACTTGGATCATGAAGTAAGCTTCCAATTTAAACTCTTTATGCATGAACTTGAAAAATTATTTATTTTCCTCAATATCCATAGAAGGAAAGGGAAGGAACTTTATTTTCCATTCTCAAACATTTCTTTCCTTCATTTTATTTCTTAGGCTGTGTACTATTTTATGTTGTTATTTATTGTTTAGCATCTTCATCTAATTTTGATTTTTAGCAGCTGATTAATGGCGTAAATCCAACAAACAATTAGGTATAAATTAATATTTATCATTTAATTTCATAAATTAATTATTCTAAGTATGTCCTGTGGCTGAAAGCATATGCTAATTATTTGTAGAGAAATAGTTGAGACTTGAGAGAGTAAGCCAGAGCCAGCACAGTAAGCTCTTGTTTCTTTGCAAAACAGTTGTGCTCACTATTTCTCATTCATGTTGATTTGGTTTTTGTCTTTTATGATATGATTATTGATTAGCCAATTAATCACAATAATATGGTCCGAATGTAACACTTCCTGATCTAACACCATGTTAAATAATTGCTTCTAGTTCCTGTTCTAAATTATTGTTCATCAATAATGTTTGGTGTGTCTAGTTATTCATCATGTGATAGATTAATTGTTCTGGAACTATTATCCTTAAATCCGAATTATTAGTTGAACATGATCAATGCATCCTTTCTTCTGAAATATGCTGTCACATTACTAATTCAAGTTTTTTCATATGCATTGCATATTGCAAGTACCACTTCCAATATATGCAACCTTTTATTCATCATGTTAGTTTGATTTGATTTACTATAGGTTTGTAAAATGGCTTCTCAACATGGTAGCACTTCAAATAGCACTCCTTCAACTACTCAATCATCTGAACCTTCAATTTCCATATCAACATCATGTGGTATAAGAGGAAAAATAGATTTGGCATGGGGTCATTGCAGAGAAGCTCCTGAACTTAGTGTGGGATGTAAGAAAACCAAGTTAGTGTGCTTATATTGTGCCAAAGTTTTTGCGGGTGGAGGCATTAATCGATTCAAGCAACATTTAGCTGGAACTAAAGGAGAAGTGGAACAATGCCGCAAATGTCCTCCGGATGTTCATCATCAAATGCTTCAGAATCTTCAGAGGAATGTTGAAAAGAAAAGGAGAGTTAGAGAAATGGAAGCAGATTTCAATCCATATAGTACTAAAGAAAAAGAGCATGAAGAGAGGATGATTAGACAATTAGAAGATGATTGTAAAGGCAATGATGATGATAATGACGATGATGTTGTTGAAGCTGATGGTAAGAAGCTAATGTTACCACCGAAGGTTGCCAATAAAGGAAAGAGTAAAATCACTAGTGTTGTTAAACAATCGTCTACAAGTTATGGAAAACAAAAAGAAAATAGAACATTAGGGGCATATTTTATTCCAAGAACAACTCATGGTGCTCAAAAGTCTCTCCAAAGTTGTTGGAAAAACAAAGAAGCTATCGAACGATGTGATCTTGCTATAGCAAAATGAATGATTGATGCATGTGTGTCATTCAATGCTGCAAACTCTATTTACTATCAGCATGCTATAGATGGTATAACAGCCATGGGTCCTGGTTATAAAGGACCAAATTTCCATGCTCTTCGTGGTTATTACCTAGCAAAGGCGGTTGATGAAGTGAAGATTTTTATTGAGAGTTATCGAGAAACTTGGAAGAAAACTGGTTGCACATTAATGGATGATGGATGGACAGATCAAAAGAGAAGAACTTTAATTAATTTCTTAGTATATTGCCCTTAAGGAACTATTTTTTTTTAAAACAGTAGATGCATCAGAGGCCTCAAAGACTGCTGTATTGTTGTATAAATTGTTTAGAGAAGTTGTTTTATTTGTTGGGCCTGAAAATATTGTGCATATGGTGACTGATAATGCTTCTAATTATGTTGCTGCTTGCAAGTTGTTGGTGGAAGAATTTCCTTCAATATTTTGGTCTCCATGTGCTGCTCATTGCATCAACCTCATACTCCAAGATGTTGGTAAGCTACAGTCAGTTTGTTCTGTTGTTAATCATGCTTCTAGTATTACAAAGTATATTTATAATCATTGTTATCCACTATATTTGATGAGGAAGTTCACTGGAGGGAAAGAAATACTTCGACCTGCTCCTACTCGCTTTGCTACTAATTTCATAACTTTGCAAAGCATTTTAGTACACAAAGATAATTTGAGAGCTATGGTGACATCTAGAGAATGGGTCTCCTCTACATATGCTAAAGATAATAAAAGGAAAAAGGTTTGTTGATAGTGTATTGAACTCTACATTTTAGGAAGAATGTGCATCAATTGCACGAATGACCGAACCATTGGTTCGAGTTCTACGAATTGTTGATAGTGATGATAGACCTGCTATGGGATATTTATATGAGGCTATCCATTCTGCAAGGGAAGAAATGTTGAGGAGATTTCAAAAGAAAAGAACTAAGGTGCAGCCTTTCATAGATATCATTAATAATAGATGGGATGGACAATTGTGTAGGAAGCTTTATGCAGCGGGATTTTGGTTGAATCCTCGATTTCAATATGATGTCAATCTAATGGATAGATATATAAACACCATTTCTGGACTTCTAGATGTTGTTGAGAAGTATGCAAATGGAAATGCAATTCTGCTAAGCAAGCTTACAAGTGAAATGAAGTTGTTTAGGAATGCAGAACATGACTTTGGTAGAGTGTCTGCGAAAAATGATTGCACCCTTTTACCTCCAGGTATATTATTATTTCATATTCAAAGTAATTTAAAAATATTATCTTGATATAATCTAACTTATTAATTTTGTATATAGATGAATGGTGGGTGTTGTATGGAACTTGTGTTCCAAATCTCCAAAAGCTAGCTATACGAGTTTTAAGTCAAATTTGTAGTTCTTCAGGATGCGAGAGGAATTGGAGTATTTTTGAGCACATCCACTCTAAGAAAAGAAATCGATTGGAGCATCACAGACTTAATGACCTAGTTTTTGTCCACTATAATCTGAGATTAAAACAAAAGTATTTTCTTTTCTCTAATTCTTCAACAATTATTTATATTATTACATAGCATCATTGATACTTATATTGTGTACCTTAACTTTGATTTTGTAGAAATTATTGGAAAGGACAAAATTATGATCCAATTAATTTTGAGGCATTTTCTGATACTAAAAATTGGATAGTAGAAGATGATCCATCATCTTTAACAACTGAAGAAGTGGAGATCTTTCGTCATGATTTATCAACCATGACTATTCAAGATACTTTAAATGAAGGTAATGGAAGATTTGATCTTTCACTTTATGTCATGACTATAATGTTTATTGATTAAGTATGTTTCAATTGTAGATTTGATAAATATAAATGAGATTGAAGATGACTATGATGATGAAGATACACAAGAGCATGATGATGTTTCAATAGGTATTAATGAGGTTGGCTCAATTCCATTGGTATTTGATTCAAATTTTGCTCCTATGGACACTGAAGAACTCAATGCCTATATTCAACCAAAGTAAAGATGTTGTGTAGAAAAAGTGTGGTTATTCCAATAAGGTCTTGTACTTTATCATTCTTTTTTTCTTTAATTATATTAGTGTTAAGTGTTCAACATATTCTAAAATCTTTTGTTTTCTTTATGCAGCTGAAGATGTTGATTTATGGATTCTAATGCAAAATGAAGTTAAAATGTTGATTTATGGATTCTAATACAAACTAGAGTTTGAATGTTGTCACCTTATATCTATTATGTTAAATTATATATCTCTAGAACAACTTGTTATTTTATTATCCTTATCTTTAAATTATATTAAATGTTTGTTTATTTGAAGATAAATGCACCTTCTAATCTATTGATGCTAATTAATTATGCTAGCATATATATTAATGTGATATTTTCTTGTTAATTATGCTAGCATATATATATTAATGTGATATTTTATGTCAAAAGAACCATATTAATGTGTATTTTTGTTCTTGACCCGGGTTGACCGGGTCAACCCATAAGACCCGTGACCCAGTTATTTTACCGGGTCAACTACCGGGTCGGGTTTGATAAATATGGTTTTATCTTTGGATTTGTGTAATAAATTTGGAATAGTGTCCTAACATTTGAACAGGAGAAAAGGACGTTATTAAGGAATAAAAAGAAAGATTAAACATAAATGGACTTCTAATTAACAATTATGCCTCTTCTGATTCAAGCATTGAAAGATTTAAGTTTTTATGCTGTTAGTTGTCTTTACATGAGTCTCTTCCTAGGAGGCCATGGAGCTGCCATGTGTTTCTCTTCCTACGAGACCATGGAGCGGCATTGTGTTCCGTTGAGCAGCTCTGCCTTCATCATCCTGGAAATGTATTTTTTATATAAAAAAAACCATGTTATTTTATGATATGATATAATCAAATAAAATTAGTAAGGTTATTACATTACCTTCTTTGATTGCAAACTTTTAATAATATATTTCAACGAGTTTTATTTTAGTCCTTGTAATTCTTAGAAATTTATTTTAGTCTATATTTTATTTATAAATTAGCCCTTAATTGGAATTTTTTAGTCTCTGTTCTTGGTAAAAAAAAAACATTTTACAATTTTAAATAATTTTCTTTTATATTATAATTTTAAAAATTACACAACCACATATAGAAATGTAATATTTTAATTATTTTTTATTATGATTGTAATTATTATATGATCCATAGCATCCAACCAAACATGTTGTACCATACTTAACTTTCTTTTTCTGGGATAATCATTATCCCTCTTTTAATCATGCAGGGTTTATTATTATTATTATTATTATTATTATTATTATCTAACACTTGCAATATAGTGAGTTATTGCTATTGCAATTCTCTTTTATATTATAATTTTAAAAATTACACAAGCAAATATAGAAATGTAATAATTTACTTTTTTTATATTATGATTGTAATTATTATATGATCCATTACATCCAACCAAACATGTTGCTAATACTTCACTTTTTTTCTGAGATAATCATTATCCCTCTGTTAAAATTGTAGGGTAACGTATGAATTAACACTTTAATGTACTAAATATTCCTAAATTAATTGACATAAATCAAACAATATTTTATTTTATAATATGATGGTAAGGGATAAAAGAGAAACAAAAGGATTTCTTAATTTTCTTAGAGCAAGTAACCTTTCAGGAAATGGCATCTTCATAAACTAAGTATTAATCCAGGATGATGTCCGTCTGCAGTTCAATTTTTTATAATCTAGTTCTTGCTGCTGGGTCTTTTTTAATTGGATATTGAAAAAAGTGCACGTGGATTTGGTCACAGTAGAATTTGAAAGTGTTGTTTAAGCAGTCAAATTTAGAACATTAATCCGAGTTTCCATTCTTTTGGCATCGTTCCAATGGCATTATCGTTGTTTTGGATGGACAAAATTTCGAACAACACTAATAGGAAAGTCCCATTTTGACCTTCTCGGAATGTGGCTTTGGGCATTTTGAGGATGGCCTTTATTGGACTATTCTTTGATCACAATATTGGACTTGCGGGGCACCTTCCTCACGTGTTGAGCACTAAACAAGACTTAGAATTAATATAATCACTCTCCCCGTCACAGGGTTTTCTTTTCTTTTCTTTTCTTTTATTTTATCATAAACACCCTTTTGTTTTGTCAAAGGTTTGGTTCTTTTAAAAGTCGCGAGAATAACAATATTTTAAAGAAATTATAAACCAAGAGGGCATGTTGTCGCATATGAAAATATCGATATTTTAAAGTCCATGCAAATCCCACATAGTGCAAATCCCACATAGTGATCTTACTATCAATGCAACAAATCTGGAAATTAAAGCATGAAATCAGAAAATTTTATTGAATGAAAAAAAGATTGAATTACAAAAAAATTGGATCTAAGTAAAATAAAAATTTCTAAACATAGTAACTGAGGGATTAGAATTTTAAATAGATTTAAATTGAAATTTGAAAAGATATTAGCTATATATTTTGACTGAAGACTTGATAATGGCTTTAACCTTTAAATGTTGCTATGCTACATGTTGAAGTCTCATGGATCAGTGACCATCCTAAACATCATCCTTACCATTAAGAACTCACTTGGTTTGTTTTAGTCATTCTTTCATCCATGGTCAAAACCAAACCCCGGATCCATTACACTTTCTAGGGGTGTGCAAAAAAACCGGAAAACCGAATAAACCGAGAAAACTGAGAAAAAACAGAACCGAAAAAAACCGATTAAACCGATTAGAAAATCACAAAATAATCCCGGTTCGGTTCGGTTTTTGGTTTTGTAATGCAGGAACCGGTTAACCCGGACCGGACCGAACCGGTTCAACTAAGTTATCTCTTGAAAAAAAAAGGAGTATAAATAACATATTTTCTAACCCTAAACTTATCTCATCTTCACACTTTCTCAGCCGCCACCTCTCCCTGCCTCTCATCTCTCAAATCTGCATATTTTCTAACCCTAAACTTATCTCATCTTCTCACTTTCTCAGTCGCCACCTCTCCCTGCCTCTCATCTCTCAAATCTGCCTCTCATCTCTGTCTCTCAAATCTGCTTTTTATCTCTCAAATCTGCCTTCTTCTCCATGCTCTCTGCCTCTCATCTCTCATCTCTCAAATCTGCCATCTCATCTCTCAAATCTGTCTTAGGGTATCACAGATCCAACCAAAGGAATATGATATTCGAGCTCTGTCTGGGCTGAGTTGTGTTCTTGATAAAGAGGTACAAGATGCAGTTACATGCAACCTGTTACATTTAGTTGAACAACCTGCAATACTTGTGATGCTCAGTTATGGCACAAATGTTTGTCATTGTTTGCCATTTTACAGAAAGGATTTGCTTTTCTTTGGTCTATGATTTACTTCTGCAACACTTCTAGTTCTGGCTCAATGTTCCTTCCATTTTCAGATTGTCCGCATTATTGTCTTTTGGGATTTGGATTGTAAATTTCATGCTATCGATTTGGAAGCAAGTACAGAAATAAAAGTGCTGAAAAATGTGGTCAATAAAAAGCCCAGAAAAAACTCAACCGGAATAATTTCAGTTTGAACCGGTTTGGAAGGAAAAAAAACCGAACCGAACCGAAATTAATCGGTTTGAACCGGTTTTTGGTTCGGTTCGGTTCCAAAACTAAAAAAAAAATAAAATCGGTTTGGTTGTTTATTTTCGTCCAAAACCGGACTGGACCGAAAATGCTCAGCCTTAACACTCCCTTCTCATTTTAAAAAACCTTGTCTTTAAGGTGAGGGTAGCAGGATATCATCCTTCATCTTCCTCACCAACTTCTTCAATCACGAACAATTTTGGACCTCACATTTTTATGGCTTAGGTTCCACTTTTTGTTGCATTTAAAAAACAAACCCTTCTCCCTCTTTTCCTTCAACTGGATCGACGATAATTTCTGAAGTGATAAGTTGGATTTGAAATCAGTTCTAGGCAGGCTTTCAACTTCTTCTTACAACCAAAATGTTCTCCTTTTGCATCCAGGAAAGCCCATGAACTGTTGGAAATTATATTAATAGTGTTTTGATGTAAATAGGAAAGTTATATCTTGAGATAAGTAGGAAAGATACGTAAGAATATTTTGTATCAATCTGCATTTAATTAGTTGTCATTCCTTATCAGTC
>Ga0325410_1001106_pt1 | contig 29456 bp, 12 predicted proteins | sample PopdelMetagenome_16_FD_206182 | JGI IMG/M metagenome (GOLD analysis project Ga0325410, IMG submission 206182) | Populus deltoides microbial communities from Bellville, Georgia, United States - Xylem-PdIQD-R3 | ecosystem: Host-associated > Plants > Phyllosphere > Stem > Wood/Secondary xylem...
GAACAAATATCAAAGAGGGTTTTCATTTGAATCTTTACAAAGAACACTCTTATGAACCCGAAAACCAAATTGAAATTTCAAACCAAATTGCATCAAGTTGAAGGTAGAAAAAGATAGATAAAACATAAAAAAAATCAAAGTATAATGAGGTATAAAATAAAAAAATAAGATATAAAATGCACGAATTGATCTCAACAATGTTTAACCTAAACCTAGATATTCAAAACTAATTTGGATCAATTGATCCAACCCAATCGCTTTACAGACTAATATGTAAGGTAAAAAGACAATATATAGGTTCATACTTTTTGATTGGAGCTCACAAGAAAGGTTTGGAAACCAAATTATATGAAATAAAAAAAACTTAAAACATATAAAGGAAAAAAAAAACCTAGAAATTCAACAAAATCCCATAAAACTAACTAAACCTAGAAATGACTAAAGATCTAGAATGATAACCTAAACCTTGCAACCTACAAATATGCCTATTACAACTTGCTCGAGACACCAAAAACTCAAGGAAAGAAATAATGCAACCAATTAAATCAACTATAACACATAACTTCAAATGGATATTCTCCAACTTAACACTGTTACATTGAACTATTTCCAATTAAACCAAACATGAACATTACTTGCTACAGACAAATAATATACCTAGAAAATCAGTAGATAATCACAATTTTTACAACCCTAATAGAATCAAAATCAAATTCAAATGATTAGATTACACTTCCAAACATCATTGTTGATTTTATAACAATCAACTAACTAATAAAGTAACAATTATAACAACATCAAACATGCATTTAAAACACCTTGAACTTACTTTTTCAAAATCATATATATTGTCATAACCTAATTTTTGACCCTTTTATTTTAAAAATTATTATTATTTTATTTACGGAAAATGATAAAAAAAATGATGAAAAATGATGATGAAAAACAAGTAAAAATAAAATAAATGAAGAATGAATTAAAATTTGGGTTAAGGGCAACATCATTGGAAGTTTAAAGATTTAATTAAACTTTTGACTAGTTTAATTAATCAAATCAAGGGTTTAATTGGAGAATTGATAAGTTTTGAAACTTAATTAAGCTTGGAATTAATTTAATTAATCAAATCAAGGGTTTAATTGGAGAGTTGACAAGTTTTAGACTTAATTGAGCTTGGAATTAACTTATTCAGGGACTTAATTGAAGAAATATTAAAGTTTGGGGTCAAAATTGCAAAATTAAAATCCAAGGACTAGCTTGAAAATGGTGCGGAAATGCAGGGAGCGAATTACAGTTTAAACCAGGTGCTTAATTACAAGACTTTCAAAACTGCAGGAGTCAAAACGCAAAATGGCCACCTCTTATCTCCAAATGGCGTCGTTTGAAAGGGCGTTGTTCATCTTCTTCTTCTTTAAACCAGAGACCAGAGACTGTTTTCAGTAGTAAAAGCTGAGAAACATTGTAGCAGTGATTGTCCATTGGCTTCAGTTATGGGTGCCTTAATGGTTGTTGACCCTCAGCATACCTTCAGTTATGGGCTCTATATAAATAGAGGAACATTGAAAAAAAAAAAAACAGAGGTTGGTTAGAGGGAGAGACGAAAAAACCATAAAGAAAAGAAACACAAAGAAACCACAGGACTCTCAGGTTTATCTCGAGAACTCCCATACGAGAAATAGGCTTTCCTTCACCAATACTGACCTAAGAAAAACGAGAGAGGAAACAGGCCGAGAGAGAGTATAAAGGTTTTTTTTTTTGAAAACAAAGCAAAGAAACAAACAAAAAAAGTAGAAATAGAGAAACAGGAAGGAAATAGAACGTGAAAGACAAGTAGAAGGAGCAAGAGGAAATTTGAAGCATGAGCGTCGCCCTCAGCAATCTCAGGAAAATTTTCTGCAAAAAAACCAAGAAAGTCTTTTGCTTTGTTTCCCCGCTTTTCGTTTTAATTCATTGTCGCCGTTTGCTTTGAATTTATCTGCTCATGCACGCGTGATTTGGTTCACGCATGCTTCATGTGGCCCAGCCGGGTCACTGGCTTGGGCTAGTGACCTGGCCGGGCTGGTTGGGTCCAGCCCAGCCAAAAAAAAATTATAAAAAAAATAAAAATATGCATGCATATATCTAAATTTATTTTTATTTTGTTTATTTAAAGAGCTAGAGTCAGCAACACCATTCATTTTTGTTTTGGGTTACGTAATACTTACCAACGCCAGAGTTGGAAGTATCTGTAGTGGAATATTCACTAACACTAGAGTCATGAATATCATAGCATAAAACTAATAAACGTTTAACAATTTATGACAAAACCAGCAATGCAGTTTGCCTTAGGCAGAACATTTAAGGGGTGATAATATCTTTTCATTTACGTAACTAGTTCCGTACCACAGAATCTCTGTTGACAAGTTAGGGTTCCTAGTGACCATAATACTAGGTGACGACTCTTTGAACAACACCTTTTCCCCTAAAAGAACAAGATGCCAGATATCTGTTCTTTTTCTATAATCGAGAAAATTTTAAGGCCGCCGCGATGTCGGGTGCGACACATATCATTTTCTTTAACAACTAAATTCAACTTATAAAAAACAAACAAAATATACATTGTATTTGAAAATCATAAATAATCATCACAAATAAACACTAAACAATCATAACGCAACAAAAATTGAAGGAGAGGTGTTCTTATTGAGTTATACCTTCTCATAAAATTTCGAGGTATACCTTCTTCAATTAATAATGCCTTTTGGTTTGGGATTTATTACTCTTTCTTCAAGCTTCAGATCCTTGATGTTTTCATCTTCTAATCCTTTATTCACAACTTCTTCTTCTTTTTTATTTCTTTCCACCTTTGAACACTATTGTTTTGGTATTTTTAGTATGAAAACCTCTTGTATTTCTCTTAATTCTTTCTATATTTTTCTCTCTCCCGGAACAATATTAATTTATAAGATAAGCTAAACAAGAAGGTTAAAAAACCAAGATGATTATGAGCTCTCTCTTTTATAATATATTCTTGGGGTTATGGTGTTTTATTCCCCTTTGAATTGAACTCTCATTATAGAAAACAACTTCTAAGGTAATTCTTTTATGGGTATTTTCTTTTTCAGTCATGACTGACTAGGTGGGGTACTTTGAAGAAACCATTGTGAAGCTTTCGATATCAATACACCATTCATAGACCTGAATCACATAGAGGGGGAAGGGGTGTTAATCTACCATTAGAAGCATACCATACTTGATTTGGAGCATTGTAACTCCACGTTCATTGATTGTAAGATTGGTCCCCAATCAACTTGGACCTATCAACACAGAGGAGGCTGACTAGGAATAAGATGTCAATTTTATCGAGCTAAATAGGGTTTACATGTTTAATATGAATGGTTGAAATTTGTAGGTGAAGTGTTTCTCAATTGTTTGGTGCCAATTATATCACTTGAAGTGGTCGACGGCGATGCATTCATTCATATGAAAATAACTTTTCAATCAGCCTAGTTTCTTCATTTAAGCTCGCATGACACGTCACCCGTTACTAAACCATAAAAATTAGGGTTTTTGAATTTTTATTTTGCCCATATTCTTGTAATTTTAGCGTTTATATCCCTAATTGAACAAAAAAAAATTCAATTTTTGCAATTGTATCCTTGTGAACATTAGTTAAAGTACTTTTACTCGCGTGTCCTTTTCAAATTAGCCCTTCGTTTCTTGAATATGCAACTTGATCCTTATTAATAATCAAACTTTTAATTTGTCTAAAAGTGACCGCTAATTTGATCAATTTTAGTCCTTGAATGCACACACCTATTGCACTTTGATTCTTGGTTTTGAAATTCTTCTATTTAGTCCTTAATCAATCTTCAAACTTCAAAGTTCTTCCAATTAAGCCTCTAATTGCACCAATTTAGGCTTCTCAAAGTTTAAATGTCTCTAATCTTCTAATTATTGTAAATTGATCTGAATTATATCTCTAAACTTAATTTTTCTTCAATTAAGTCCTTGATTGAGTCATTAAAACCCATTAGAAGTTTAATCAAGCCTTGAACTTAATTAATTCTTCCTATTTTGGCCAAGTTGTATTTCAACCGTAAACTTTCCTTCAAATAAGTCCTTAATTAAGTTAATTAAACCTATTAGAACTTTAATTATGCCATTGAACTTAATTAATTCTTTCAATTTTGGTCAAATTGGTTTTCAAAGTTAATTTTGCTTCAATTAAGTCTTTCTTCAGCCTATCTTATTAATAATATTCCAATTAGACTATCCTTCTGTCTTTTTTAACTTGTTGTAGCTCAAAAGGTAATCTATTTGTTTCCTATAAATTGTTTGTTGAATTTATGATCATTTTGCTTTTTTAATATTTCATAAATATGTTATATAAAAAAAAAATTTTAGGAGGCCCAAAATTGGGTTATGATAATTGCATCTCTTTAGAATACTTACAATATAAAGTTTTGTAAGAGACTTTAGAAATTAATTTTATAAAGAAAAAAAAAGATAAGAAAATGTTATCCGTTTGGGAAAAAAAATCTACTAGGGAGTTTTGATATTAGTAAATCAAAAGGTCTACCTTTGTAAATGTCTCAAAACTCTATTATGATGGAAATCATTAGTTTTCTCTTTGTTTTCAAAGATGATGTTGTTATTTAGACAAAATGACTATTGTGTGAAAAATATCTAGGATTTTTCATGAATGGTTTGCGTTCGGGTTACCTGCCTTTGATCTATGATCAAGTGACCTGTTTGTAGTCCATGATCGGGTGACATGCCTATGGTTTGTGATTGAATAACCTATTTGTGGTCCATGATCAAGTGACCTTTCCCGTGGTGTGAAAAATATACTTTGTGAATTAATTGCTAAAAATAAGAAATTCTGCATTTTATGTTTTGGACCTAGATTCTTGTGACAAGTGTTTTGCCAAGTTAGAGTTCCCTAATGACAACATGGGCTTAATCTAAGTCAAAGTACACATGTCAAGCTTTTCAGGAAGGTATTATAGAAAAAAAATTGATTTTTTTTTGGATCTCTAATCAGACTTGCAAACTCGGGCCAAAATCCTACTCTCAGTAGCCTTATCCTCTTTCATACTAGATATTCAAACGCGAATATCTTAAGCTTCATATATCAAAATCAGACGATTCAAAATTCCAAATTCATCTACACATACAAGACTACAACTTTCATGTAGGACTCCAAGTTAAATAATTTTTTTTTGAAGGCCAAATGTAGGATGCAGTCTAAAGAACGAGATGAGTTTTCTGATCGAATCAGGAAACTAACGATGTTAAGCATCCTACTATGGTTGAAAGTCTAACATAAAAACGGTGGGCCTTAGGACTGAAAAAAGATGCAGATCGAGTCTCTAACATGCCATGAATGAATGAATATAGCCGGGATGGTCGGATATTGCAAGAAACCAAGTTAGAAATAATGTCAAAGTTGCAGCAGAGTTGGAATTACAGTAGAGTTGTGACAACAATAGAGTCAGTTTTCAACACAAAATTTGAGAGATTTATCCAACCTTAAAGACTAGATAAAAAAGGAATGAATTCAGTATCATGAAGACTTCTAATTAGCCTAATAATTCTGAAGAAATTCAGCAGCCAAAGGAGAGGAGAAATAAAGCAGAACACAGTTGAAACAGGGTTAAAAAAAACCTTCCTTTCTTCTCTGGTTTTGTCAATTTTCAAGCAACTATGAGCTAAACTCCTGAATTCGATTCAAGAGGGACGCACACCATCTCCATTAGAAAGTTGTGAGAAGTAATGTTATAATTGTAATTCTTTCAGATTTAAGTATTTATTTTTCATTGTTTAGAATTATGCTACTGATTGTTGTTCAAGCTTATTGAATCGTTTTGAGATGACATGTATGCTTTCTAATTTCTTTCAGTCCGTAATTGTTGTTTGGGACTAGAGTAAAAAGCAAAAGAATTAATTTGATTGTTGTAACTCTCATCTTGATTTATTAATGAAGAATAAACTAAGTTAAATTGTCAAGCTTTTGAATGTTTGTTTAGAATAAATGCACATATTTTATTCCTAGACTACTGTTACGTGAATGAAAATTGCTTTCAATATTACATTCGTTTGATGGTAAGAAATTGATTAGAGAGCTCTTTCCAATTAATGTACTCGTAATCTCATCGATTTCCCTCAGCTTTAAGGGATTTCAGGTTTATATACTTGACGTGAAAGAAATTTATTTTACTTCAATGATCAACAAAATTATAGGAATGGATGTGTGGACCATTGAACTGATTTAATGACATATCAATTTATTATTTTTGGAATTATTGTTTCTTGAATTTTTCATTCAAATCGCCCATTCTTTCTCATTTCAGTATATTATAGGAAGATTAAATAAAATTTCTACTGGGTTCGATCTTGTTTTTACGATCATACTACAAATTTAAATTGTTTGTGATAGTTTAAGTCAGAATTATATTTTGGTAGTTTCGATGACCGACTGGCGACCAACTAAATTTTACATAATTAGTCCTTGCCAAAATGACCAACCTTAATTATTCAAACTAATCTTCACTCTTGCAACTGGTTTAACTTCTTTTGAAATAGCCCTTGCTCATACGGCCAGCTTAATTTTTTAAAAAATAAACCCCGCTCATGCGACTGGTTTAACTCTTTTAAAAATAACCTTTGCTCATACAGCTAATTTAATTCCTTTTAAAATTAAATAGCCACCGCTCATGTGGTCGAGTTAATTCTTTCAAAGGTAAATAACCCTTGCTCATATGGCCAACTTAGTTCATTTCAAACACAATTCTATGTAATCCATTTCAAAACTCATTTCACATGTATACAAAAATTTTAACCTTGACATTTCTATAAATAAAAAGGTGAGGTGATAGGCACCTACTTAGCACTCTAGTAGTATATGCACCCTCTACTACCAATCCAACTTAGGATGTCGCTCCTGATTTTCAAGGAAAGATCCCTAATGAGTACTCCAAATTATTTCAACCGTTGTTCATACTTATTCAAACAAATCATTAATCTTTTCAACTGCTAATTTGTATCTGAAATAAAATCTCACATTTTCCATATTTCCAATTTACATTTAGCAAAACAATTTAACTTTCTTTACTATCATTATGCATCAAACATATATATATATATAGCCTTCAATCAATTTCTAAGCATAAAACATCATTTAAATACCTATAACTTTAACAAGCCTTCAAATTTCATATTTTCATTTTCCCACACGTAACAACCATAACCCATATCAACCAATTTATTCCATATGAATTGCCATAAAAACTTAAAACACATTATCATCCTCATATCAATCAAATTTACACATAACATCATCTAAAACACCAAAACTTACATAATTCTACCATTTTCTATAATTCCTTCCTTTTTCCACATTAAACCAACATCAACCCATTTTATTCCACATTATCATATTCCAAACCAATCTTAAACATTTTCCATTTAGTCCTTAATCATGTCATATACATCATGATTAACATAAATTTGCATTTCACTTTAAAATTAATATAAAGCCTAACAATCCAAAATTGGGGATCTTCAACCCCATCTAAAATCAAGAAAACAAATGCACTTAATTGAAAAAGAACCTCTTACCACAACTAATCTACCTAATTTTATAAGTCTTTTTCAACAAATTCCTAGAATATCCTCTTTCTCTTCCAATTTGCACACTTTTTCTCTAAAATTCCCAAACTTCAAACCTTTCTTCCTCTAAGATTTGCTAACTTAGTTTGGTTTTTTTTATTTATAGGAATTGGCTAGGACATACTCTCCAATCAATCGCATTTAAGAGAATTTAAAATGATGAAGGAAACAAGAACAAAAGAAATCAACCTCTTTCTCTCTCCTAAAGTCTTTGGCTGTTTTAAAGGAAGTGGGAGGAAATTTTTATTTTTATTTACAAAAAATCCACTCTTTAAAGTCCCATATATTATTTTTGTCAAATCTCTGATTGTTGATATTTTTTGCGTACCAATTCATTTTTATTTCATTTGAGTTTTTACACAATTTAAATTTGAATTTTTTTTACCTCTAGTCATAAAAAATTATCTTTTAATTTATTATTTTCAGCTAGGAATAACATTATTTAATATGAGGTTTACATATATTGTCATAAATGGTGCCTTAATATGATATTTACATCAAGCCTATTATAGTTTTATTGTTTTTTTTATTTGTATTTGTATTTTAGAAAATTACAGTTTACATCATCAATTTTAATAACTTTATAACACTTTACATCCTTCAGCTTTGGCATAAAAAAAAGTCAACAACAAATGCCATAATATTTATAGGTTTGCCATTGTTTTCAATGTAATGGCTAAAAAGCCTCTATTGTAAATATCAAAATTGCCACTTCATGATTGTTGTATAAGTTGCATGACCGTTACCAATTGTTTGAAAAAAAGTCATTAGACATGGCTTTGATTTACAAAAATGCCATTGACTTCATATTTATAATAGATTAATTCTACTTCCCTTAGCATTTTTAGCAAACATAACCATTCACAAATGATCTTAGTCATCCCTTGAAATTACCACTAAACATAAACATCAAATTGAAAAACACATTGACATAATTTTTCTCAACAAATCTTCACCTTTTCAAGCAAGTCACCCTACATCATTATTGCACAAAACTCTTTCACAATCAACAATAACCCATAATTTGTAGCACACAAAGTTGAACATGTCTTCATATTCATTAAATGCTAATAATAGCCTACAAACTTGCAATGGATTAGATGGACTAAATTCCGAGAATAGAAAGTGCACGAAATATGTAAAAAAGGTAGTTGCTGGGAATTTAGAGTCTGATGCAAGTAAGAACAAGCTATTCAATAGATGTGATGACAAGTCATGTAATAATACATTCATTGATTAATGCAAATCTATTAATGATATTGAATTAACCACTAGAGTTAGAGAACGTGTTAATGATATTGAACAAATACTAAATGAAGTAAATAAAATTAAAGATGCACTAAATAGAGTTTGGATCAAGAATCATAATATAGAGGCTAATTTTACAAATGTAAAGTTGTTATTGGTAGCTAATTTAGTGTGAGTAATGTCAATGTTTAGGATAAAAAGTTGATTTGCCGTGGACATAGGGCTGAAAAGGCTACTGGTTTGGGTGGTCTTTTCACCCGGGATTGTACTGATTAGAAAATGAGTCACATCTCCTTTGTTGGCTGTTAAATCCACCCATAACATTAACTTGAGGATGTCATCATCTTGTAATTAGGGGCATCTATTAGCAGGATGGTCTGGGAAAGAGCAGATATTGTAGACTTTGACTTGTCTAACCTGTCCCAGAGCAACTTGTCTAACAAGAGATGCTAGTTCCAAAAGTTTTTTTTCTCAATATTATAATGTATTACCTCATTAAATCTTTTAGATGAATCAACACGGACTCCAAATTATTGTGAATTTGCTGCCATTTTCGAGATTAATTCTTGTGCTTCTTCTAGAGTCTTTTCTACGAGTGCTCATCCGTTTGCCGCGTCAATCGTGCTATGGTCCATTGGTAACAATCCTTCATAAAAATATTGCAGCAATAATTGATCAGAAATTTGATGATGAGGGAAACTCATGTATAATTGATTGAAACACTCCCAATATTCGCACAACGTCTCGCCGTTATTCTTGTGAATTCCACTAATTTCTTTTTCTGATAGTACCTTCCCTTAAAGCTGAAAAAATCTTTTCCAAAACTTTCCTTTTAGATCATTCCATGTGGTAATAAATCCAGATAAAAGGTAATAAAGCCAATCCTTTGCCTTGTTTGCAAAAAAATGGGAAAGCCCTTATTTCAATTTATTCCTCTGTTACTCCTTGCGACTTCATGGTTGAGCAAACCACATGAAATTCGTTCAAGTGTTTGTGGGGGTCTTCATCTGCAAAGCCTTAGAAAGTAGGTAGTAAATGAATCAAACCAGATTTTAACTCAAAGGCTGCATAAATATTTGGAAATTCAATGCATAATGGCTGCTGGTTCACGCTGGGAGTTGTTAACTCCTTTAATGTTATATGTTTTGCCATGTTTTTAGAAACTTCTACTTCTCTTCACTTTTAGAATTGCTGGTTGAAAGTGTTAAGGTTGGCAGATTCTCCTCTCATCTTTTTACCTTGCTATATGCTCTTTCGGTTCTTTCAACTTCAGGATAAAAAACTAGTTCACTTGTACGAGAAGATCTTGGCATAAATCAGTTTCTTTATTAAAAGAAAATTAGATAAAACTTCCCCAGCAATGGCGTCAAAATTTGGTTGGTTGTTAGAACCACCAAAATATAATTTTGACTTAACTATCACAAATAAACTAATTTGTAGTATGATCGTGAAAACCAGGTCGAACTCAAGAGAAATTTCATTTAATGTTCATACAATATACTGAAATGAGAAAGAACAGGCGATTTGAATGAAAAATTCAAGAAACAATAATTATGAAAATAATAAATTGATGTTGTTAAATCTGTTCAATGGTCCACATATCCATTCCTATAATTCTATTGATCATTAAAGTAAAATAAATATTCCTTCACATCAAGTAAATAAATTTGATATCCTTTAAAGTTGAGGAAAATCGATGAGATTACGAGTACATTAATTAGAAAAAGTTCTCTAATCAATTTCATACCATCAAGGGAATGTAATATTGAAAGCAATTTTCATACACGCGACACAAAACCCGACGAGCGAACCACGGCCACGAGAGCAAGTGGAAACACCCGAGCGAGATCGTGCCCGCACCGCTGGACGCGAAGGATCTCGAGGGACAAGCAACAAGCCGGACGCGAAGGATTTTGAAGGGACAAGCAACAGGTAGGACGCAAAGGATCTCGAAGGGATAAGCAACAGGCCACGGGGGGGACACGACAGTAGTCTAGGAATAAAGTCTATGTATTTGTTCTAAGAAAATGTTCAAAAGCTTGACAATTTAACTTAGTTGCAGCAATCAAATTAATTCTTTTTCTTCTTACTCTACTCCTTAACAATAATTATGGATTGAAATAAACTAGAAAGCATACATGCCATCTCAAAACAATTCAATAAGCTTGAATAACAATTAATAACATAATTCTGAATAAGGAAAAACAAATACTTGAATATGAAAGAATTACAATGATAATGTTACTTCTCACAACTTGGTAATGAAGATGGTGTGTGTTCCTCTTGAATTGAATTTAGGAGTTTAGTTCATAGTTGTTGGAAAATTAACAAAAACAGAGAAAAAAAGAAGGTTTTTCAAACCCTGTTTCAGCTACGATCTGCTCTATTTATCCTCTCCCTTGGTTGCTAAATTTATTTAGGATTATTAAGTTAATTAGAAGTCTTCATGATACGTAATCCATTCCTTCTTTATCTGGTCCTTAAGGTTGAATAAATCTCTCAGAATTTATGTTGAAAATTGATTTTGCTGCTGTCATAACTTTACTGTAATTCCAACTCTGCTGCAATTTAGACTTTGTTTTTGACTTGTTTTTTTTGTAATATGCGACCATCCCAGCTATATTCATTCATTCATGGCATTTTAGAGGCTCCATATGCATCTTTCTTGGGTTTTAAAGCCCACTGTTTTTATGTTAGACTCTCAGCCGTAGTGGGATACGCGGCGCCGTTAGTTTCCTGATTAGATTAGGAGACCCATCTCGTCCTTCATATTGCGTCCGATGTTTGGCCTTCAAAACAATTTTATATGACTTGGAGTCACTAATGAAAGTTGTAGTCCTGGATGTGGAGATGAATTTAGGATTTTGAATCGCCTGATTTTGATATATGAAGCTCATAATATTCCCATTTGAATATCTAGCATGAAAGTAGTTAATCCTATTAGGAGTAAGATTTAGGCTCGAATTTGCAGGTCTGATTAGAAATCCAAATAAGATCAGATTGTTTCCCATAATACCTTTCTGGAAAGCTTGACATGTGTACTTCGACTTAGATTTAGCCCACGTTCTTATTAGAAACCTCTAACTTGGCGAAAAACCTATCACAAGAAGCTAGGTTCGAAACATAAAATGCATAATTTCTTATCTTTAGCAATTAATTCACAAAGTCTCTTAGGCATGCCAAACTCTTAAAAATAACTTCCAATAAACTCAAATAAGCTCACAATATATTAAAAAGTATAGTGTAAAAGGAGTTAAAATAAATGTATATTTTGCACTTATCAGTCGCCCTAAGATGAACTATTTATGTTATAATGGCAGAAACTATGTTCAAAAGTTTTATTAACTATATTGACAATGTTTTAGTTGAAAATGATTCATTCAAATGAAATTGAACTATTGTAGTAGTGTGCACATCTATATTATAGTATAATAGGTAAGTGTAAGGTATACTTACACGTGTTTATCATTGTCTACCCTATTATATATATTTGGTCAATCTTATCCACCATTTATTTTATTAGAGTTTGGGCATCATAATTTTTTATGGTTTGTTTTATACATGGTTAGCTCAGTCTCATAACCTGTGTCATGAGTTTAACGGGTTACCTTTGATGACTCAAGTTTTTTTTTTTATCTATATATATATATATATATATATATATATATATATATATATATATATATATATTAGTTTTGTCCTTCAATATTTGGTTGATTGAGAATTACACTTCATGATTTATTTTGGTTTGCTTTCCATAAGGTTATTTCAATTTAATGAATTGAGTCACGGGTTTGACGGTTAAATCTAGTTGCCTTGAGTTTTTTTTTGTCTTTTTTTAATTGGTGGTTTTTTAATTTCATTCTTCAACATTTAATTAATTATGGATTATTTTGGTTTGCTTTCTATGAGATTATCTTGGTCTTATAATTCCAATAACGTGTTTTACGGGTTATCTCGAGTAGACTTAGATCATTTTATGTGACCTGTTTTTAGATTGAATTTTTTCAATTTCAACCTTAACAAATGAGTTAATTAAAAATTAGACTTCATAATTTGTTTTTATCACAAACTCAAGACCTTGGTCGCAGGTTTGATAGGTTAATCCGGGTTGACTTAAGTTGTTTTTTTGTTTACTTTCTATAAGGCTATCCTGATATCATGATCCTAGTCATGGGTTTGGCTGATTAACTCAGGTCAAATTCTTTTGTTATTTTTCAATTTATTTTTTCCAATTTAATCCTTCAATATTTGGTTGATATGGAATTAGGCTTCGTGTTTTTTTTTGTTTTGCATTCTATAAAGTTATCTCAGTCTCATTACCCGAGTCAAGGGTTTGATGAGTTAACTTGTGTTGATTTGGTCTATTGTTTTTCATCTATTTCAATTTTATCCTTCAGCATTGAGATTTCTTATCCAAAGTCGCAAGTTAACTCATGTTTTTTTTATCCTTTATTTCATTTATTTGTTTCTCAATTTTATCATTCAACATTTGGTTGATTTGGAATTAGGCTTTATACCTTTTTTTTTTGTTTTCTATAAGGTCATCCTAGTCTCTTACTTGAGTCACGAGTTTGGATGGTTAACTCTAGATGATTTTTTTTTAATTGATATGTTTTTCAATTCATCATTTAACATTGGATTGATTGAGAATTGAGCTTTATTATTTAGATTTGCTTTCTATAGATTTATCATAATGACATGATCTAGATTGCAACTTTGATAGGTTAACCCGAGTTAACTTGAGTTGTTTGTTTTTCACTTTTTTTTAATTGTGGTTTTTTTCTTTTCAATCTCATCTTTTGATATTGGTTTAATTAGGAATTAAGTTTTATATTTGGTTTTGATTTGCTTTCAATAGGATTGTTCCGGTCTCATGATCAGGGTTGCGGATTTGACAGGTTAACATGAGTTGATGTAAATCGATCCAATATGTTTTAATCTTAATAATTTTTTTAAAAAAACATGTGATCTTGAATTTTTGTTAGTCAAACTATGTATTTAATGGTTTTCTGGGTTGTTTTTGGACTAATCAAATTGATCGGGTCACATTAGATAAACCTCCACATAGTTTAATTTTTTTATACTAGAAAACACTTTGGTAACATCTAGATAACTTTTAAAAAATAAAAGTCTAATTGATTTATAATTTTTGTAAACTAATATATCATATTTCGTGTATAATCAATCTTGTCTAATGCGTTCTTTTTAGCTTATGAAAACAGTAGAAGAGTTTCAAAGTTTTTCAGCTTTCTAAGTTTTTGAATATTTTATAAAACTAGGGTACACTCTCTATTTCTATGCTTTTCATTTTATAAAAAGTTTATACAAACTCTGGGTTAAGCAATCCAAAATTAAACAAAGAAAAAATACGAATATAAGAAAGTAGGTGGCTAGGGTTTCATAAATGACTTTATTATGAAGTTCTTTATGTAACCTAAATACAAAGAGACATATATAGGCTAAATTAAAAATATCATTCTACCCTTAATGAATAAAACATGATAAATATATTTCTTAACATCTCCCACCAAACTTACGATGCGACAGCTACAAACATTGAGAGTTTGCCAACCAGAAAACAAAAATGGGAAATGGAATACGACTTGGGAAAGAAATTTGCAATCTGCAAGGAAGAAGAAACAAAAGGGAAAGTAATGGTGTCATGCTTGAGATGATGATGAGTAAGATGACAATAGATCTCAATGTGCTTAGTTCATTCATGAAAACTGAGTTATGAGCAATCTGAATAAAACTCTGGTTGTCATAATACATAGGAGTAGGATAAGAAAGGGAGACTCTCATATCTACAAGTAACCAAACAATCTCTTTGGTAGTAGATGTCATAGCATGATATTCTGCTTCGGCTGAAGATTGAGAAATAATAGATTGTTTCTTACTCTTCCAAGAAATAAGAGAATCACCGAAAAAGATACAAAAACCAGTAATAGACTTGCGATCTATAGGATCACTGTCATGATCAGCATCAGAGTATGCACACAGTTCTAAGAAAGAGGTGGATGAAAGTAAAAAACTCTGAAAGACTGTACCCTAAAGATATTGTAAAATATGAAGAACAAGTGTCCAATGAATGGTAGTAGGAGAAACAAAAAACTGATTAACAATATGAACAACATATGCAATATCTGGATGAGTAATAGTGAGATATACCAAGTTCCCAACAACAATACAGTATAAAGTAGGATTTAACAAAGGTAAACCATCAGAAGAAGAATATCTTGTGTTAATTTCAATAAGAGTATCTACAGTCTTATTATCAGTAAACCTAGCCCGCTCAAGAATATCTGCAACATATTTCAACTGAGAAAGAAGGTAACATTTGGATGAGTAAGCTACCTTAATGCCTAGAAAATATCATAGATAACCCAAATCCTTCATTTCAAATTATCTAGTCAACTTTGTCTTTAAAATTGAAATACCATCACTGTCATCACTAGTAATAATCATGTCATCAACATATAAAGACAAAATGATATGATTTGCATCAGTCATGTAATAAAAAGAGCAGAATCATGACTACTATAAACAAATCCAAGAGAAGAGAACACATCAGAAGATTTTTCAAACCAAGCACGAGGTGCTTGTTTGAGCCATATAACGTTTTCTTGAGCTTACAAACATACTCAGAGTCATGTGAAACACTAGAAAGGGGCGTCATATAAACATTTTCTTGAAGATCTCCATTCTAGAATGCATTTTTAACATCAAGTTGAGAGATATGTCATTGACGAACTAAAGCTACGAGAATAAGAGTATGAATAGTAGTCATTTTCATAACAAGAGCAAATATCTCCTTATAATCTATACCATATTGCTGAGAGTATCCTTTCGTAACCAACCTAGCTTTGTATCGCTCGATATACCCATCAAAATTAGTCTTGATCTTATACACCCAACGATAACCAACAACATTCTTACCAGGAGGTAAATGAACGAAATCTCAAGTATTCTTACCAGTAGAAAGTTCCTCATCCATAGCTTGCTACAAAAAAGGATCAAGAATTGCTTCCTTGTAGGAAGAGAGCTTAGAAAGACAATGAATAGAAGCTAAAAAGGAAGTAAATAATGAAAAATAACAATAATAAGCAAAATCTGGTAACTTTGTGGACTTACAAATACGTATGAATTGACATAGAGGTGGATCTATAATATTAGATAGAGCTTCAGGTGTGCTGGAGAGCAGAATGATCGATATGAATTGGTTGAACATGAGGAGGAGTCTTTGAGGTACTAAGAACTAGAGATGATAAACTATTAGAATCCTCAGAAAAAAGATCTATACGAATAAGATTAGGTCTAGTCAAGCTATGAGAAGTGGATGGAATAGAAAAAAAAAGGTATATGCTTAAGAAAGACAACATGACAAGACACATAAAGTTTCTGAGTTATTGGATCAAAATAACGATACCTCTTTTTACTTTCACCATAATCCAAAAAGACACAAATAACAAATCGTGAGGACAACTTAATGTATTTTACATGAGGATGTAGAACGAAACAAGTACAACAAAAAACTCTAAAGGAGGAATAATTAGGGGCATACCTACACAACTTTTTAAAAAGTGAAACATAAAATATGAAAAGATAGAATTGTATTAATCAAACTTATAGTAGTAAGAACAATTTCTCCCTAAAACTCATTAGGAATAGAAACAGACAATAAAATAGAACAAACAGTTTTGATAAGGTGCCTATATTGACCATAGAGAGCAATAATAATTAGTATATTTTTTTGACAGCACTTCGTAGTGATTTTGAAGAACTTAGAGGTTCAATTTTGCATCGTTCTCTACTGCCTTCTGTTGACTCTTTTATTAGTGAGCTATTAACTAAAGAAACACTTCATCAGTTTTTTTTTTCTGAAAAGAGAATTCTTTCTTCTTTGAATCCTTCTGTACTAGCAGTACCCTCTAAACCATTCTCTAATAAGCAAAATAAGCGTTAAACAAGGGTTGCCTTTGACAAGTGCAGTTTCTATAAGTAGAAAGGTTATTGAAAGGCTTAGTGTCCCAAGTTGAGATAGTAGAATCAAGCTTGGAAGTCTGATAGCCAGTCACAATCTAATGCTTATAGACCATCTCAGTGTTATAAACCACCACACCATAATATTACAATAGTAATTTCATCAGGCTCTATCACCGATAGCTTAGCAATTTCAGAAGTTTCTCTCTTTACAACCACAAACATTGTTCACTTCTTCTTTCATAGGTTATTTGCCTCATAGTTCTTCAGGTATGTTACATTCTAAATAAATCTTAGATGCTAGTGTTTCACATTATATGTCTTTAGATTCTTTATCTTTTACTTTTGTGTCCCCTTCGTCCTCTATTCGTATTATGACTATTGATTTTGTCAATTCTGTAAGAGCCAATTGATCTCAAAGATCTGTCATAGCAAAATAAAACTCCTGAATACTTATATTTTTCTGGTGAAGAGCTCATAAGTCATTCTTTAATTGATATTGCTTTGCAAAATTTGATTGCGTGAATAATCTTTACAAATGATCCTAAACCTCCTTTGTTGTCTTATACTTTGCCAACTATGTACCTATGGAATGCTCAATAGAATTGTTAATCCAAGTAATAATCTTTGCATTGTTTGCTTCTCATGCATCTATAAAAGCAGCATACCCTTTATTAATATTCCTAGGTATCACATAAGTTCTACTAACATATCTTCACATTCTTTTACCCTTAAGAAAATTTCTCATTACACAAATCCAATACAAAAAGTTCTTTTTATCCAGCCTCACACTCATAAATTAAAGAGAATCATCTCTTTCAGTAGCTATAATCAATAAATAAAGGAAAACCATAATGCAAAAGAAGCAAAGAAAAAAATTCCAGATTGCAGAAACTGAACAAATATCACAGAAACTGAAAAAATATCTTTTTGAAGTTATGCAATCACTCCAAAGAAAATTACAGAAATAGAACGCAAATACCAAATTTATAGAAACAAAACACAAATACTATATTACAAAAAATGAAGGGAAGATGAAATACCATATTATAGAAACTGAACAAATATCACTCCAAAAAAAGTTAAACAAAGAGAAAATACGATAAGAGAGGATCCATGAAAGTTGTGTTTGAGATAAAACAAAATAAATATATTTCTTAACACTCTGCAACAAAACTCTACCTCATAACGTTATAAAAGGCTTATTATTATTATAAAAAAATTTTAAAAGACGTGGTGAGAGCATAGTTCACCACACAACTATTTACATAAACACAAGACACTGTAATTGCTACAATATTCTTTTAATTTGTTCCTAATTTTTGTCTTGTGATTTTGCCCTTATAGGACCAAGTTGATAGCCAATTTAAGTTAGTTAAGAGAGGGCAAACATAAATCGATTTCAAACTTTTACTAAGTGAAAAAGGCGACCAAAATATATAGTAGTTTTAAAACCAAAGCAAAATATTCATTTTGAACCTCTTACCTTTTCAGTTCCTAATATGAAAGAGAAAAAAGAGTGGTTAGATTGTAGTTGTAGAGAGAGAAAATCTTGGTTGATACTGATTCTAGTCATAAAAAGATGATTTTAATGTTAACGAGTTCCATTCGATAATGAGAATTTTATCTAGGTGTTCTTTTCCTTCTCATTGTGTGAAAAGGTAAATCTAAACTCGAAAAGTTTTTTTATTTTGGATTTTTGGATGGTTTTTTGGGTTATTTGAGGTCATGGATAGGTTTGTCAAAGGGTGTAGGGTGTATACTCGGTATTTTTGGGTGTTTATTGAGTTTTTTTGGTAAAAATTATCCACGGTTTGAATTTTGAGTGACCTTTTGGTCACTTAAGACTAGGCTAATAGTCACCAGTTTATTTTTTTTTTGTTTAAAAAATTAAGGGTAGATGACAGGTCGTTTGCTTATTGAAAAAGAAAAATAAAAATAAAACTTAGACTAGGTGAGCAAAATTTTTTGTCCATTGCTTTTTTTTAGTTTGTTTATTTTTTTCTTCCAATTTCATCTTTGAATATTGACTTTTAATTGATTTTTTTAATTCGCTATTTTTTTCTTTTAATTTTAATATTTTTTAACAAATTTTTATGATTTTATAATAGAATATGATTTCATTTTTACATAGTTTAATAAGATCTCGATATTTTCCCCTTATATTAGAAGGCATTACTTTTTCTAATTTTTTATTATTGTTTTAAAATATTGGTTCAAAAAAAAAAATTATTAAATATAATTGAGCATATGACCCGTTTTTGAGATATGATATTTACACTCATATCTATTTCTCAACTTTTCAATTTAGTTCTTAGTTAAATATCATGTGGTTTTTACTTTGTTTGTACATAAAAAGCTAACCTCTTTTGTCCTGATATGTGCAACCTTGTATAATAATATATTTTTTTTAATTTTATTCAATCGCTTCCATGTGTGTATTTATTTCTATTATCATTTGATTAAATAAAAATCTAATTCTAATAAACAAAGTCATTAAACACAACTGGATACATGATTTATGTTACAATATCAAATATCTTAATTTATATTCATCTTTCGATTTTCCATTTTAGTCTTAAGCTATTATTAACAATTTTTTTTAAATATAATCAAATATAATTCTTGATTTATTTAATTAAATACATGTATAAATTTTCTGATTTATGATTAAGATTTTTTTTAATATAAAAACACATTATTTAAAAAGCCTACATATATATTTTTTAAAATAAATATATGACCTGCAACAAAAACATAAGTTAAATAGCTAATTCCGACCTAATGCCAGTCCAATTTCTCACGTCTTGTTTACGTGTATGTAAGCTTTCATGTTTGTAAACAAGTAGCTGGGTGGTTTCAAAGGTTTATATAGTTTTGAAGGACTGTTCGAGTTCGATATATATATATATACATACCATTTCAAATCTTTTTCCATAAAAAAATAAATAAAAAATCATAGATTCGACTCGCAATTAATGACACAATGCCTGCATATATAAAACTCACATATTAAAATATATTAAATTCAATGCCTAAGCTAAATCATTGACCTGTTTGAAATAGACTATTCACAACTTGGCCAAAAAGTCTTCTAATAGCAACTTGGAAGACTAAAAAAATACTGGGTGTCTTCACAGCCCACTGAACCGGTACAACCACACCCTTCTTACATTTTTTATTGCCATAAGAAATATTGTTTAAGGTTGTCTTTAGAAGAAAGTCTTCGAAAATGGGATTATGAATTATTATTGGGATATTATTAATTTTACATTCAAATTATTTTTATATCAATTTTATTTTTAAAAAATGGTTAAATTTTTAACATGTATTTCTTACAAAATAAAAAAATTATATTTATACCCTTAAAAGCAAAAAAAATTATTAAACTTTTGCGAGGGACTTTCTAATATTTTTTTTAGAAATATGAAGTTACAATTGCCTTTAAAAAAAATATGCATTGTTTCAAGGGTATTTGAGTTTTTTTTTTGTTTTGTTTTTGTAGGGTGATCTAGTCATGTTTATAGTTTTAAAAAGTCAAATATTATTAAAAAAGTTGTTTAGCACATGATGGTATTTATGCCTTTTATGTGGCGTGTACGAGATCATCTGGTTATCAAATTAGTGATTCATGACAGTTTTTAAAGTGGTGTGTCATTTTTTTTGTTTTTATGCGGCATGTGATAATGAAGATATTATTGAGCTCTACTAATTTTTTTTCTCTATCTTTCTCTACCGTAGCCAAGAGATTCACACATTCACTTTCAAATGAGTTTCTATTTCTATTAATTTTGTTTATTTAACTTAAGTTTTTTTTCAACATTTTTGTTTATTTAACTTAGCTCTTTTTGCAAGGTTTTTTTTAAATTTTTTTTTTAATATCAATCTTATATTAAGAGCTACAAGTTAGTCAAGTTAATCCATGTTTACTCATGTTTTTTCTTCGACATTCCTTTTAAAAAAAAAATTGATTTTTTTTCCTGTTTCATCTATTGACATTAGGTTTTTGGACCTTGAGTTTTGTGATTTTTTTTTGCTTTCTTTTCTACGGAGTTTTTTTAATCTCATATCTCGAGTCACGTATTAATCAAGTTAACTCGAGTTGATTTTGGTTATCATAACTTGAATATCCTGTTTTACATCAGGAAAAATTTAACTCGGTTCAAGATATAGTGTAAGCCAACTATCTAATTTGATGCTAAATTTTATTTGACGAGAGGATTGAAAATGTCTATATAACTGGAGGGTATTGTTTAAGTCTTTTCCTAAAAAACAACTCTCAGGTCAATAGCTTAATTGGATTTTAATGATAGAAGTGCAATGACACGTCGAACCTATCATCCCGTTATTGTTTCCAAGTTAAGGGCTGCTATTCTATGTATTGGCATTGACCATCATGATCTAAGACTTACCTAATACCTTTTGCAGGACCTAAGTCTTGATCATGAAACCTAATGCTATATTTTTATTTCTCAAGAAAATTCTTTTTTTTTTAAGAAAAATAAAAAAGAATTTCAACGAGGCTTTTAGAAGTATGCAAATGAAAAAAAAAAAGGTATATATTCTTAATTTGGACTTCAAAACCCCATGCCACTTCCACATTCTGATTTAAACATGAGATTTAATAATAAAAAAAGACTTAATAGAGTATATGAAATTTTTAAACACAAGTTGCAGTTGCTTATAATGGTTCCTTTGTTCATTTTTTAAATGGCAATTTTTTTTTCGCGGCGTGTTGGCAAATTATATTCTTTTTATCGATGAAATCTTTGCATATTTGATAGTATGGTAGTAGTTACTTTTCAAAGTGTGTTTCATTTCAAAATATATTAAAATAATATTTTTTTATTTTTAAAAAATTATTTTTTATATTAGTCTAAAAATACTAAAAATATATTAATTTAAAATAAAAAATTTAATTTTTTTAAAATATAAAAATAAACAGAGCTTAAGTGAATGCAATGAAACAAACATAGTTCTCAATATTGTTTACGTGTATGGGAGTTGAAAAACATTATTGTAAGATATTTTTACCTTAAAAGTGTGGAAATTCTCGAGCAATGGAGATAACCACTGTTTATTACAAGCCCTTCGTCATCATGACAATCGATCTGACCATAAAACTTAATTTCAAATCAGATAATAATTTAAATGCTCCAGATATTTTAAGAATTAAATCAGACAACATGCATGGAGATAATAATTAATTAAACCAACAGTCATCTCATAGCTCTAACTGGTCGTTTTAAATTAATTTAACTAAATATCAAATTCAATGATGTAAGTTGAACATGTTCAGGCCAATTATTAAAAGTCGTGGAACTATGTACGCAAGATACAGGACTGAAAGAGTTGAAACTTGTAAAAAATCATCAGCAACTAATCAATTCATGGGGTGTGCATTAAGGCAATGGAATAAGAAATGAATTGCTCCTTCTTGGTCGGTCCATGGCTGAAGGTTTTGTAAATAGTAAACTGTTCTATCTCAATTTTGTTAGCAACAAGAGTTGTTCAAACTTTTGAAAAAGTTGGCTACCGAGAGATACAACCTTGTGAAGAGCTGCTCATGGCTGAATTAAAAATCACAAGAATAGTTTTGAATATTAGGAAATTTGCCCTATTCTGGTCTATAGTAATTTTATTAATAAAAATAGCAACACAAAGTATTTCAACCTCCCTCCTCTTTTTTATTCAAAACACATGCATAATTTTGCAAACATGTCAAGCTATCTTATTTCAACAACGATTATATATACCAGTTCAACAAGAATTCTAAACACAAATTATTTTTATATGAAAAACCTATTGTAGTTTCAACAATCCTTTCCTTAAACTGATGTTTTTAAACACTTATTCTAGCAATGAAAGACTCTATTGTTTTTTTTTTCTATATTTGTTTTGCAAATGATACATAGGTTTTCAATATCAATTGTATATAACTTGAGAATGTACTTCTAAATTAATCTTATAAAGTACGTTTTACTCTGCTGAATATATCTTAATAAATCTTTGTAGTGTTTAGTAAGCGACCAGAGCATTATCAAACACTTTTCTTAACCTTCATTTGTGCGCAAAATAAAGGTTATAAAGGATAATTTCTTATTTTTCTAACAATACATCTTCTTATTGGCTCACTACACTGAGCTTTATTCCTTTAAATAAGGTTTCTTTAGGTAGATCAAAGTGTATTTTTCATGAGAACAAATAATGAACTAATTTTGGCATTCATTCTACCTTGTCGATCTTGAGTTGGTTAACCTTTATTTTCCCCGAAAACAACTTACACAATGCCTCATCTAAGATATGTGATGTCCATTTGCTAAGGTCAGCTCCAGGAGAAAAAACTGCTTAAGTTGTATGTACATAGAATGGAAACTTGGTATTTACAAAGTCTTATTCTTTAATATTGATCCCAAACCAATCATCCAATATATATATATATATATATAAAGGTTTTATTCCCAAACCAATTCTTTATATTACTGTTATTAATTGGGTTAAATCAGGTTATGAGTGATGGAGATCATTGATTGTTTTCCTTGAAAATTTAAATGTGTGTACAAGGAATTTAATGGCAAGAAATAACATAATGCAATAAGAAGTAATAAATTGTCCTTTATTTATTACGATCTAAATTGATAAGTTTATATGTGCATTATGAAAAAAAGAGAGAAGGAAACCAACTCTATGATGCTTGATAAATTATTAATTGTGTCATGGATGTGGTAAGATGATGCAGGATGATTGGATCAAGTATGAAAAGCATTTTTTGTCAGTGTACATGTTTAGTCAATAACTTGAAATGTTATAAATACAGAAGAAACTTTGCCAAAATTTTGGTAGAAAAATAGAAATGTTTTTTTATATATATATAATTTACTATAAATGTTTGTTGGAATAAATTTTCTAAATTTGAGGTTGTTATAGTTTGTGTTAGAGCAATGATCATTATTCAGGGAATTAAAGCATTAATATAAGCTTAATTTGTGTTGTAAGATGTTTCGCACCACACAAGAGGCTAATGTTGATCCATCCCCAATTTAGAAAAGAGATTGGGATTTTTAGTATGAGGAGGATCAAGAGGATGATCTATTAGCAGATATCACTTCACAGATACCTTCTGCGTCCCCTCCAAATAGGGTGAGTCAACTAGACAATGAGATGATATTGCATCATTAAGAGTAGAGATGTTATAGCTTGAGGAATCAATTAGGTAGGGGCCAACAAATAGACCCCCTACCACCAACACCAGTTGCTACTCCTACGTCATACTCTAAACTAGCTTTTATAGAACAATCAATTAGATTAGTGGTAGTGGGGATGACTGGAGCTTCTAGTGTAGCACCAAGGGCTGAAAAAGCTATCACTTTGGTTTAATGGATGAAAGGTGTGAAGAAGTTTATATGTGTATCGTATTTGGGTGAGGAATATGTTGAAGTTGCTGGGCATTGGTTGAGGAAGGAAAAAAAGGTGATCTTTCAGATATCAATTCCAAGGGAGTTATATGTTAATTGCGTGACTCATCTGCTAATAGAGAGTGTCCATTCTTAGTAGGAAACAGTTTAGGAAAAGAGGTCCAGAGAGGTTCTCACCTAGAAGGATTTGAATGAGGAGTATAAGGAGAGACATTACTCCTAGCACTATAAGAGGGACAAAGAACATGATTTTTTTGCTCTGAAACATAGAGACATGGTAGTATTGGAATATGAAAGGAGATTTTAAGATTTATCTACTTTTGCCTCTACATACCTCTTTATAGAACGTCATTGCATATAGAGATTACAAGATAGGCTCCGACAGGATTTGAAAAGAGTTGGTACAAGTTGCACTGACTATGGAGAGGGTGATCAAAGATGATAAAAAAGAAAAAGGCAAATAAAGATTGTTTGTAGTAGTAAAGAGAAAGGATTTTGTATTTTTCACGAGTAGACCTCCCCTTTTAAAGAAGGGAAAAAATAGTCAGATAGCCAGTTGATTTTTGAAGAGGGGAAATAACTTTACCCTAGGTAGGAGCTTAGGGAATTTAGATCCTTTGGAGGTCATGGTTGGCAAGAGGTTGCTAATTCTGTTGGGTCTATAACGTAATGACAGCCTAAATACCAATTGTATTCCAGGTGCAATCTAAGACAACCTATGGATTGTTCAGCTACCCCAATAAGGTGTTATATTTGCAAAAGTAAGGGACATAGATGGAGAGATTTTGTTTATCTTGCGATAGGATGTTAATAATATGGGGAAACCACCCATATAAATAAGGAATGTCCGCATAGGGCGATAAAGCGTGCTTAGGGATAAAAAGCTTCTACTTAAAATCGATAGTAGTCAGTTATAATGGATAGACCTGTGAAACTTGAAACTAGTGCCAATAGAGGATAACCCGGTTCCAAGATGAGAGGACCTAGGGGAGGGTGTATCATATGACTCAGGAGAATGTGAGAGAAACACCATATTTTATAGAAGGTACTTTATTGTTAAATATTATGTTGGTGTATGTCATATTTGATCATGGAGCAAGCCATTCCTTTATATCATATCGGATTGTGAATGACTTACATATGTTACCTAGTAAATTAGATGTGGGAGTAACAATTATTACACCTCTAGGTGAAAATATAGATACCGATAACGTTAGACTTTTTATTAAGGGTTATGAGATAAGAATAAATATGATGCCTCTGAATTGAGATGATTTGTAGTGTATAATGACACCTTTAGAAAGGGTTTCAGGTGTGTTGATGTAGAATGAAAGGGTAATTGCTTATTTGTCAAGACAATTGAAATCATGTAAGGTAAATTACACAGTACAAGATCTAGAATTAGTAGTGGTGGTGTTTGCTCTCCGGGTGTGAAGATAATATTTATTTGGGTCTTAAGCTCAAATTTTTACAGATAATAAGAGTTCAAAATATCTAATGTTGTAAAAGGAATTGAATATTCGTCAAAGGTGTTAGGTGGAATTAATCAAGGATTATGATTATGTGATCGACTATCATCTAGGAAAAACTAATGTGGTCTTTAAGTCGGAAAGGAAAAGTCGTGGTATGTCATGTAGGAGTTCAACATATAAAGGAAGTGACAAAGTTATAAAGAGTGAATTTGCAATTAAGTTTCAAGCCCAACTGATCTTTATTAACTCACATTAAAGTATGTTTTGTGATTTGAGATAAGATATTTGAAGATATTTGAGGCACAATGGTTACATCGAGAAGTGTAGAAAATTAGGAGGAAGGTGAATCAATGGGTTGCAACCCTATTCCAAGTTCTAAATGATGGACTAGTAGCCAGGGGTAAATGAATTTTTATGCTGGAGAATAAAGCCCTCAAGGAGAAGATATTTAGGGAGGCTTATGAATCTAGGTTTATAGTGCATCTTAGAAGCACTAAAATATATCAAGATCTGAAGCAATGCTACCGGTAGCCTACTATGAAAAGGGAAATAACAAAATATATAGTAAAATATAGAGTTTGTCAACAAGTGAAGGTGGAACATCAGATACCTGCTATAAAATTATAGTCGTCGATGATTCCAAATGGAAATGGGAGAACATAACCATTTATGGTTATGGAGGCTAATGATGTCATTAGAATTTTATTAACATTGGCATTTAATTGTAAGGAAGGAAAGGAATATGTTGAATGGACTTGATTGGTCTACCAAATCATAAAAGCTAATGATATCTACAAGATTAGCCTACGTTGGTATCAGTATTAACAAGGACTTAATTGGCCTACCAAACCATGAAGGTTAATAATGATATCAATAAGATCATGTTGATATCAACATTAACATGGTGTTGAATTATCTTCCAGATCATATAAACTAAAGATATCAATAGGGATATGTTGATATCAGTATTTACAACTTGATTAGCCATTTCAGGGTATGGAGGCTAATAATGCCAATGGAGTTACACTTGTTTTGGCACTACATGAAATATTAAAAGTTAGTGATACCAGGATAAATGATATTAGCATATCTTGATTTAAATGGGTCTTGGATATCAATTAGAATCGTTATCGATATTAATCAGGTTAAATTAGATTGTGAGTGATTGAGATCAGTGATTGTTATTCTAAACAATATAAATGTGTGTGCAATGAATTTAATGGAAGGAAATAACATAGTGAAATGAGATGTAATAAATTATTAAATTAATAAGTTGATATATGGATTGTGAAAGGACAAAAAAAAAGAAGGAAATGAGATTAATGATGCTTGAGAAATTATAAATTATGTTATGGATGTGGTAAGGTGATCTATGATAATTGAATCAAGTATGAAAAGCTTTTTATTTTAAGACTATAGATTTAGTCAATAACTTGGAACGTTATAAATGCAGAGAAAATTCTACTAAAATTTAGAAAAAGAAATTCAAAACTTATCATAATTTACTATAAATAGTTTGAATAAAGTTTTTAAATTTGGCACTGTTACAATTTGTACCTCCATTGATATTCAAAATACATACATAATTTTGAATACATGACTCTTATATTTATAGGAATATTATAATCTCAAATTGTTATATTTCACCAAGAATTCTAAATACTAGTTTAATAATAATTTTAATTAACCGATTAAATAAGAATTTTAAACCCAAATAACTTTTTTATTTGAAAACCTTTTTTCTATCTCAACAATAACAGTACGATAAAGTGAGTTTTGAATTAAGATTTTCAGCTAGATGTGCTTGATTTATTATAGAGTTAATATAGAAGCATTCTTATTATAACCTCATTTTTATAGAGTAGGTTTTTAGATGGAAATAATTTTTTTAATAAAAATTAAAGTCTTAATGGTGAAATAATCTTATCTTAACACCTCATTTTTCCAATTAAAAAACAATTCAGCAAAACCTATACAAATATTAATTTCAAATATATATTTTACATAAAAAGTTAATATGAAACCATCATCAAAATCTTATTCCAAAGTTTAAAGATAATATTAGCTCAGCTAATAAATAAATTTACCTTTCCATATGATTCATTTCTGTTTGAAACCAAAATCATAAGCGCTGCAAGAAAAAAGTCTCCTCCAAGCACATCAATTTAGATGTGAATTAATTATCTATTAATTGATTAGTTCCACCATGGAACAAGATACTTATATTTATATATACTTAAATAAAATAAAATTGAGGACTCTGACTGTTAAATAAATAAATCGTATTAAGAGTTGAAAAGTTGAATTTTTTACTCTTTTTTTTTGGGTTAAGAGAACATATTACGTCTTAATTTTAGCTCCCTATACAATCTTACATTTGTAGCACACTTTCTGATCAATTAATCGACGTATACAAGTAACATTTAAAATAAAATACCTTAATCTATACGATACCTTGTGGTTTTGAACTGCATGATGCAATATATTGCAAGTTGCTTGTGTGTGTGTATATAATGAATAATACGAATAAACACCATCAAGGTCAATGGCAATGGCAAGAGCAGCAATATGTCTCAGAGACACCGCGTTAAACAAGCGCATTGACCAGGAACTTGACAACGATAATATACGACAGGCAGCTGCATCATTAGAGGCTGACCCGCCACCGGCCACCGGATCTAAGACGTCAGTAGTAGCATAGACATTGACCGTTAGCAATGTGAAAGTCTTCTCTTTGTACGAAGCTTCAAAGATAGTACTGGCAGCTGCCGATAATTTAGCTCTCTCTCTCGTAAAAAATCTATTGTCTTCTCAGCTAGGTCTTAACTGTGAAAACGTTGAAGTTGAATTCTGCCTTTATTTGTTTACTCTTATGCCATTATAATAATCAAAGAAATTAGTGAGTTTGGGATGTTGACCTTTTTTTGTGTAACTACGCAATAACCGGATAAAATTATAGACATATACTACGAATATGTATACATTAAAGTCAGCAAACGCAGGGATATTCATATTTATATTTAAGGAGAGGCTCTTAAAGAAGAAACGATCTGCAAAAACACATAGTTAGAAAATCAAAGGCAAGAGAGGCTTGCTGAAAAGGGTGTTTTCGAAATGTCAAGTTCCGGTGGTGCAGCTATAGAAGAAAGGGCGGTGCAATTTGGATTGACTAGCCGTGAAGATTCAGGCAGCAGTCAAGAGGCTAAGAAGGTACTTAATTTACAAAGTTTCTATGATCACTTTTTGCGAATATTAATGAACGATCATATGCTTACCAAATCAACTGAACTTGATGCTTTCATGTTATCTATATTGACATGTATTATGCATGTGATCAATCTCCAGAATAATTTTCCATGTTTAGAATTTTCGTGTTTCTGATGATTTTAAAAGTCAACGGCCTAGGATAATACATTCATACATGTTAATGACTGTCATATGGTTAGGTTAAAATTAGAGGAGAATTGCAAGATCTACAAAATGAAGCCATCTTCATCCAACAATGAGGAGTCAAGCTAGCATTAGCAAAGTGGTCAATTACAGACAGAGAGAGAGAGAGAGAGAGAGAGAGAGAGAGAGAGAGAGAGAGAGAGAGGCTTTAGATTGACAAACGACCCTGTTAATGACGTCTTTTACTTATTAGCAGATCATAAGAAAGTGTGGTTTATGTTTTCTTTTACTTATTATC
>Ga0325410_1001107_pt1 | contig 29444 bp, 15 predicted proteins | sample PopdelMetagenome_16_FD_206182 | JGI IMG/M metagenome (GOLD analysis project Ga0325410, IMG submission 206182) | Populus deltoides microbial communities from Bellville, Georgia, United States - Xylem-PdIQD-R3 | ecosystem: Host-associated > Plants > Phyllosphere > Stem > Wood/Secondary xylem...
TCCAATTTGACTCGTCAAGGCCCTTTGTAGTTGTTTCGCTCTCGCTCTTGTCATTGGACCATCTGAATCCTCTTGCATATTAGTTTTAGCTTTACAAGATGGATTATAATTCCCATGATGCACATCAACAGTTTAGGGTTTTGGGTCAATTTTGAGTGCACCTCATTTAAGTCCACATAAGGGGTCCATTAGAGTTAACTTTCTAAAAACTATTTAAACTCATGTAAGCGAAAATTTTGGCAGCTTTGATGATAATTACTTCTGATTTTTTTAGTTTTAACGTGTGAGAGTGATTCTTGCATTCTTCGGTTCTTGAACGAACTAAATCATTCTACTCAATCAAATAGCAGGTTTCCATTGTGTCACACTCCTATCAGACCTATTTCGGCTTTCTGGGATTAGATCTCAATCTTGATTGTGGGTTGCGTGACCACGTGATAACGAGGTTCGCATCAGTTGGTATCAGAGCTAGGCTCTGAAACAAGGTCATATCCTTCTGTTATTTTTGTTTTTTTAGTGTTCCTTTGAGTTTTTTAGTGTTTACGTCCATCTTCTTGTTCTTCCTATCTGCGTCACCTAAGCAAAAAACAAAAAGGTTATATTTCATCTTGTTACTATCTCTAATCATATCAGTATATTAAAAAGAAAAGAGAGATAGGGATTAGTTGAAATTTGAAGGATCATTCAATTTTTGCCGCAGAAATACATCTCTTGGTGAACCATAAGCAAATCACCTCGGAATCAATTGAAACTTCATATTCAATCTATTGGGGGTGATATTGCATCATATGTCAAATTTGGGCTTATTCTGATATTGTTTGTTTGAGGTTTTAATTCAAGGCTCAATTCTGCCGCAGAAACACTACTCTTTATGAACCATAAGCAAACCACCTCATAATCAATTGAAACTTCATATTTAGTCTATTGGGGGTGCGATCACATCATATGTCATATTTGGGCTTATTTTAATATTGTTTGTTTGAGATTTTAATTTAAGGCTCAATTCTGCCGTAGAAACACTACTCTTTGTGAACCATAAGCAAAACACCTTAGAATAAATTGAAACTTCATATTCTGAGTATTGGGGATGAGATCGCACCATATATTAAATTTGGGCTTATTTTGATATCGGCTTCTAGAGGGTTTTAATTGTGGGTTCAATTCTGCCGCAAACTGATTTTTGTTGTTTTTTTTGGTAAGTTGACAGATATATTAAAAGAAGAATATACAAAGAATATAAAGGGCATACCCCATATTTACAATGTGCACGAAAACATAAAACAGCAAATGGCTATAGAAGCCACAAAGCAGAACACCTCGACTTAACTAGACTTGTTAGGGATACCAATACAACCAGCTAAATATCAAATTAAGAGTCTATGTTATTGACCCACCAAGCGCTTTGGATCCTTTTGTTTTCATCTGTTGGGAGACCGTTCCTAATCAAATCAAGCTTTTCATGAATGATACATTCTATTTGATCAAAGACCAAATTTGGAGTTCTAGGCATTCCTGCAAATATCCTTGCATTCCGTTCTTGCCATATATAATACACTGTAGCAAAGAAACCCAATTTACGAGAAAAATTGATGAAACTTTTACCATGCCACGTAACAGTTGCCCATCGAATCCATTCCTCCCACCCTTTTGTCATTCTTGGAATGTCGCATCTGTCACAAACATGCCACCATATCGCTTTAGTATAGGAGCATTCAAAGAACAGGTGGTTATGATCTTCATTGTTGTGGTAAGAGAGTGAGCTTTGATTGGGACCATGTATACCAAACCGATGAAGTCTATCCTGATTTGTGAGCTTGTTTTGGACAGCCACCCATATAAGAAAGTTTTTTGTTGTTTTTTTAGTATTATAATACTAAATATTGAATTTGAGGTAATTTCAAGATCGTTTGGTCTGGGTTTCAATTCTATTACGTAAAAATTATGAAACATGTTAGATTTGCGTCAAGTTTCAAAACATGATCCTTACTGTTTATTTTTGTCCAAATCTTTTGGTTTCTATTATATTTGGGTTATCTAGGAGTCAAGAAACTATTTTCGCTAATATTCGCTTTTGTTTTATTTTGTATCTTTGTTTCGTCCACAATTCGTATGAATTTGCATTGCTAGTCGCAAAATCGTAATCTTAGTTTTGTTTTGCTTTGTTTTCAGTATATTTATTGATTCTTGAGTCTGAAAATTATAATTTGAGTGCGCTGCGAAGGCTACTGACTTTGATTTGTTGATTTCAGTTCCTAAGAACCAAAAGAAAGCAAGTTGTGAGGTAAAAGGCGTAGTGAGCATATATTAGAGTGAAAAACCTTGATTCTTTTTTTTTGTGATACACGAGAGGTGTGAGGATATATTTTGTGCTTCTAACCAAATTTTGCAGATTCAAAGAAAGTCTGAAACAACGAATCAGCTACAGAAAACGCTGACGTAGCTTTCCATTTGCGAGCCATAGGCCAGCAACTTGAGCTGTTATTTAGAACGTACAAGGATTTGAAAGATTAGGTGAATTTAATAAAGCAACAAAATAGTTGGGTTGATCGCCGAGGAAATACGGTTCGTATGGCCGTACAGAATGTCAAATCTGATTTTGAAAAGTTTGTTGACTAAAACGCTGATGCGGGTGAAGATGACTATGATTTTACATCTACTGGCCAAGAAATCATGTCTGGACCGAACAGGGCTAGGAGGAATGTGAATTTTAGTGGCATGGGCACTTATGAAGATATGGACGGGGACTTGGACACCGTTAAACTGAAAATTCCTAACTTTCAAGGTAAAAACGATCCTGAGGCTTATTTGGAGTGGGAGAAAAAGGTAGATTGGATTTTTGATTTCCATAGCTATTCTGAACAAAAGAAGGTGAAATTGGTGATAATTGAGTTTACGGAGTGATGTGCATCATGGGAATTATAATCCATCTTGTAAAGCTAAAACTAATATGCAAGAGGATTCAGATGGTCCAATGACAAGAGCGAGAGCGAAACAACTACAAAGGGCCTTGACGAGTCAAATTGGAATGATTGAAGCTGCATCAGAGTTAAAAATTAGCAATCAATTTGAAATTGGTTCAAGGATGTTTATTTGCCTACAATTGGAACTTGGAGATGGGAAAAGCCCTTAATGGTTCTTTTGATGCTGGGCTACTTGAATTTGGGTTGATATGCAAATAAGTGAAGGAATTGATGCTGTTTATGGTCAGAACAGCAAATGAATTTGAACCTGAATTTGAAGTCATCCATTGCATGTGAAAACAAGACTAATCTAGGTGGATTTCAAGTTCAGAACATGTTCTTTCTAGATTGTCCAACCATGATTGCATTGGACTTTTGTGTAAGAAGATATGGTTGTTTTAAATTTGGTCTGTTTATGCTAGAAAGGTCAAAAAACGTGTGCTAGTTAATTTATCTAGGTTAGTTTGTCATAGTCTATTTTTTGGGCTTGACTTCTGCCATGTTGAATTTTTCCTAACTTTGGAGGGATGTTCCAGTTATAAATATAGTATCAGAATATGTAATAAAGCACTTTTGGCCAATATTTGAAACTTAATTCACAGAATTACGAGTTGTTCTTCCAAATTGATTTTGTGAAGAACCGTACCTGACTTATCACTCTTCAATCACAAAGAGTGTGGCGTCGAAATCCTAGATTGATCTTTGTGGCGTCTAGATCGACTTATCAAAGTATCATTCTCGTCTATCACCCATCTTATTTACCTCAAAATCACTATAATCCAGCCTAAACGCCAAAAGAAAGACAACACAACCAGACCCATCCTTCATCCATTTTTGTCAGATTCATTGTTACCGATTTTTTGAATCATTCACGGCACATCATGGAGTATACATTTATTTGGTGGGATCAAATTGTAATCAGTAGGAGGAATGGGGAGCGACTCGTTCAGACTTGTAGGGAGATGAAAGTCTTAATGAGGAGACGATTTGTGCCAAACCACTATTACAGAGACTTATATCTGAAGCTCCAAGGTCTGAATCAAGGTTATAAGACAGTAGATGAATATCATAAAAAGATAGAGATAGCAATGATTCGGGCCAATGTTGTTGAGGATAGAGAAGCCACTATGGCTAGATTTCTTAATGGGTTGAATCTGGACATTGCCAATGTGGTTGAGCTACAACACTATGTGGAGCTAGAGGACATGGTTCACATGGCTATGAAGGCGGAGAGACAACTTCGGAAGGGACATGCTCGGCCAGCGTTTGACTCGGGCTCTTCATCATCTTGGAAGCCAAATCTAAAGAGAGAGGGTACTGTCCATCCAAGATCCTTTGTTCCTTCTAAAACTAAACCACCAAAGGCTAATTAATACTTTGGGCTTAATTAATACTTTGTTTTCAGTTAGGATCCAAGGCTTGTTTGGATTAAGTTATGGGCTTTTTAGTTTAGGATTTTGGGTCAGTTTTGAATGGACCTCATTTAAGTCCACATAGGGGGTCCATTAGGGTTAACTTTTTAAGAACTATTTAAACTCATGTAAGCCAAGATTTTGGCAGCTTTGATGATAATTACTTCTGAATTTTTCAGTTTTAACGTGTGAGAGTGATTCTTGCATTCTTCAGTTCTTCAACGAACTGAATCTGACTTATCAAAGATTAATTGGCTTTATGGCGTTATTCTACTCAATCCAATAGTGTTGGTTCCTTGGGACAGGTTTCCATTGTGTCCTATCAGACCTATTTCGGCTTTTTAAGATCAGATCTCAATCTTGATTGCGGGTTGCGTGACCACGTGATCATGAGGTTCGCATCAGTATTATTCAGAAGTTTTATTCATCAATGGCTGTCGAAATTTAGGTTACTTGTGTTTAAATAGTTTTTGAAAAAAATTAACCCTAATAGATCCCATAATATTAAATTCTTATTCTACCGTGAGAAGAAGAGAAGGAAAATAAATATTACAGAACTGATTCAAGGCTTATTTATAGCCTTCCATGCAACCAATTAATAGGATTATGATCTCAGACTTAATCCTTCCTAACTTAGAAAATCAGATCTGACTGCCCCCTCGCTACCTTTGTTGACTAGGAAACTTCCTCCTTAATTGATAAATATTCTCCTAAATAACATGGAAAATAATGAATGAAATTTCTTGAATTTTAGGGGATGATGAGGATCAGCCCACACCAATGCCAAAGACCCATTGGAGATGCTAAGTGGGCCAATTAGAAGAGCTAGGGCAAAAAAGTTTAAAGAGGCATTGCATGGGCTTGTTTAGATCATATAGAGCAAGTGGACCTAGAGGAGCTTGAGACGCCTGGGGAGCATGAAGGACAACCTCCAATTCATCTAATCCAAGTCCAAAATGAGCCAAATGAATGTAAATCAAAAGGTTGATGTCCGACCCTATAACAGCCTTGTTAGGCTTGTTTTTCCTAATGTTACAAGAATAGAATGTCAACAATTTTTTCTCCTAAACAAACAAGGAAAGTAATTAAATCAACAACAAAAGGGGAAATTAGGCTTATTATTTGTCCAAGTTATACAAGAAAATCCAAGCTAATCAAGGAACTAAAAGGGAGGCATCGAAGGAATCCAATGGTGTGTTTGTTTCCCATAAAGTGGTTTTCGGGAAACCACTTTCCAAACTTTCCTGTGTTTGTTTGCCATTAGAAAAGTTGATCAACGGAAAACACTATCCAATCAAACAAAAATTTGGCTTGGTTCACAGGACAGTGTTTTCCTTTTATTTTGGGCGGAAAACTCTTTCCGGAAGTTGTGAAAATATAGAAATGTCATATTATTTGCTAATTATATCAAATTTGATCCTCAAACTTTTGATTGCTATATATATTTTGTTTTGAATATTTGTTTTTCAATTTCATCCCTTAGAATTTAATTTTTATATTAACTTTGGTCCTCATTTTTATAATTGTTATTTGCTTTCCCTTTATCATTTTTTAATTGAAATTTTTTATCTATCAAATTTGGTCCTCATTCTTTTGATTGCTACTTATTTTATTTAAAATAATTTATAAAATATTAATTACAATTATTTTAATTTTTTCATCTTTCAATTTTTTTTATTTTTTAGATTTGATCTCTATTATTTTGATTATTATTTATTTTATTTAAGATAATTTATGAAATTAAGTTTTTTTTTTCAATTTCATTTCCATTCAACTCTTTAATTTGTAAGATTTGTTCTTTATTATTTTAATAAACTTGAAAAAAATAAAGCATTAATAATTTATTTTTCAACTCATTTTCCATGACATAACCAAACACTGGAAAGTATTTTCCAACTTATTTTCTATTATATTACCAAACATCGGAAAATAATTCACTTTCCCGGAATTCACTTTCCAAAAGAAAATTACTTTCCAGTAAACAAACGGGGCCCAAATTAAATAAGATTTTCCTAGTCTAAAAGGGACTTATAGTGGCAGCAACTAGTCCTATACAAGCAAGGATGGTTTACTCAACTATAACAACTTATAAACTAGGGGAAATCAAATTATTTAGGTTTCATTTTCTCTGTTTTATACAGCAATAATATCAGACTTTATTTCATTCTTAGTTCTTTAATTGTATGTGTGTCTCATATAGGTCCACATAAGAGGGTCATTAGGTTTCATTTTATTCTAGAGTCAATATAAATAGAGTCATAACAGACATGGAGTGACACCCAATTCAGATTAATAAAAATTTTTTTGCTACACCTTGTTGTGTGAGTTGGTGAGATATTCTCAATTCATTGGTTCTCGAAAGGATTGAAAATGACTTATCGAAGAACAATTGACTTCGTGGCATCATCCTTATACTTCTCGTTCCTGAATCAATATTTGTTGGGTGAGGGTTTTTGTTTTCAATAGTGCCGGTGCCTGGATACAAGATATCTTTGTGTCACACCCATATTAAACATAATTTACTTGGTTTTTTCGGGAATTGATGACTTTATGTGTGGGTTGCTTGACAACGTGTTCAAGATGTTCACATCATTGTTTTACTAACCATTCATACAAACCATGCTTAGTCTTAAATATTGTTTTCCATTCATCACCTTTTTTCATCTTAATTTGATGGTACCCACTTTTCAAGTCATTTTTAGAGAAAATTCAGGATCCATGTAACTCATCTAACAAGTCTTCAAGCATGGGAATGGGATGTTTATACTTCATAAATGTTGTTGATGGCTCGACAATCAACACACATTCTCCATGTTCCATTATTCTTAATGTGAACCTCGTCATCACATGGTCATGCAACCCACAATCAAGATTGAGATCTAATCCCGGAAAGCCAAAATAGGTATGATAGGAGTGTGACACAATGAAAATCTGCCTCAAGGCACCAACACTATTGGAATGAAGTAAAATGATGTCACAAAGCCAGTTAATCTTCGATAAGTCAAATTCAGTTCGTTCAAGAACTGAAGTATGCAAGAATCACTCTCACACGTTAAAACTGAAAAATTCAAAAGTACTATTTATCAATGGCTGCTTAAATTTTGGTTACATTAGTTTAAATAGTTCTTGAAAAATTAACCCTAATGGATCTACCCTTGTGGGATGAATTGACCACTATACAAAACTAACCCAAAAAGCCTAAATTGAAAAAAAGCCCATAACCTAATTCAAACAAGCCTTGGATCCCAGCTCAAAATAAAATTTTAATTAAGCCCAAACATGAAAGAAAATAATCAAAATAACTAATCTTTCATTAAAAAGCATCAACCCTTTCTTTCACTGTGTAGCTATGATGAATAAGGAATCCTTATAAAAAAAGGATTCTTGAACATTAATGAATTGTTGCCACACTTACAAATTTTAAATTATGGACTTCCTAATTTGGCAAGGATCCTTTTTCTACGAGGATGTGGAAGTTTGTTTTGGGAGTTTTCTAGTTCCACAAGGATCTTTAATAGGCTGCAACATAATTTTCAAGTGTGGCAAAGATTCATTAATATTCTAGAATCCTTTTCTTATAAGGATTCCTTATTCATCCCAGTTACAAAAGAAAATGAGGGTTGGTGGTATTTAATGACAGATTAGTTATTTTTATTATTTTCTTTCATGTTTGGGTTTAATTAAAACTTGTTTTTGACATAGTAAAGTTTTTTTTTTGTCAGTTTTGTAAGGGGTCAAATCAGTCCATTAGCGTAGATCTATTAGGGTTAATTTTTCAAGAACTATTTAAACTCATCTAACCTAAATTTCAGCATCCATTGATGAATAATACTTCTGATTTTTTTAGTTTTAACGTGTGAGAGTGATTGTTGCATTATTCAGTTCTTAAATAAACTGAATCTGATTTATTGAATATAACTGGTGTTATTCTACTTCATTCCAATAATGTTGGTGCCTTGGGGTAGGTTTCCATTGTGTCACACTCCTATCAAACTTATTTTAGTTTTTTGGAATCAAATTTCAATCTTGATTGTTGGTTGTGTAACCACGTGATTACGAGGTTTGCATTAGACATTGCAACTACTACATTTGGAAGGAAACCATTCATAATCGGTTGAAATGTTTATAAGAGTTCCATTTGGATAGTGCAAGTCATAGTCTTTAACCATCTTTGAGGCATACTCTCGCATAGTTCAACCTTTTACTTAAGCTCAACACGAAGAGGAACCCCAATAACACTAACTACAGAACTTAACATCTTAATAGTCAAATACTCTAGAGAAACATTATAAAACTTAACCCAAATCGAAACTCTAGCCAAATCATATGTAGAAAATTGCATGTTTGGTTGCCCATGTTTTAGCACCAAAATTTTGTTTGTCATATGCCATGGAGCACCCCAAAACAGCATTAACATGATCAACCAAGTCAAAATTGAAGAGGAAAAAGCTATTATTTGACAATAAACCTTATGATAACCCAAATGAGCCCCAAATTCTGTTTCTAATAGAGTTAACTACTGAAAACGGTAGTTTCTGACCCACAAAATAACCACCTAGAGTGGACTGTCAAAGTTCACAACCTTCTTCAAATAAATCCGAAGGAGGAGCTACTTTTACAAGACCAGATTCCAAAGAAGGAGGAGAAAGTGTAAGTTTCAGTTTGTATGCATCCTAATGCCATCTTTCACATAAAAAACTTTAGCATCTTTAACATCCTTCACATCAAAGTTTAGTTTGTGACTGGTATATTGTTGGGAGCTACACTAATGTCATGCTGGACATTTGTGTCTAGTGGAAGTTTAGGAGGAGTGGACTTAACTAGAGGCAACCTATTATTTATTAAAAGTTTGGACCCTAAGAGATTTATCTATTTCAAACTAGAGAAAGTTTTTTCTAATATGGATATTTGACTTTGTTGCTTTCCATTTGAGTTACTTAAAATGGTAAGAGTAGATGTGCCTAGTGTTATTGTTTCTTTGTTGCAGGAGTTTGAATATATGTTTCTTAAAGATATCCCTAGCGGATTACCACTCTTGAGGAGAATAGAACTTGATATTGATCTTGTACCTAGGGTTGTGATTCCTAATCAACTAGTCTATAAAAGTAATCTTGAGGAGAAGGAGCTCCAAAGGAAAGTTGATGAGCTAATGAATAAGGGGTACCTTCATAAGAATATGAGCTTATGTGCAATGCCAATATTACTTGTGCTTAAAAAGGATGGAACATGGAGGATGTATGTTAATTTTTGAGTTATCAATAATATCACGGTAAAGTACAAACATCTCATTCCTAAGTTTGATGACATGTTAGATGATTAACGTGTATTCTTTGGTTCTTGAACGAACTGAATCTGACTTATCAAATATTAACTAGTTTTATGGCGTCATTCGACGTCATTCCAATAGTATTGGTGCCTTGAGACAAGTTTTCATTATGTCACATTCTTATTAAAACCTCTTTTGGCTTTTCAGGATCAAATCTCAATGTCGATTATGGGTTACATGACCATGTGATCATAAGGTTTGCATGGTAAAAAAACAACAAAAAATATTACATCAATGTAAAGAAATTTTAAAGCCATTTATTGTGTTTTTTAAAACCTAACAATATCTCATCTATTTTTTTCTGTTAGTGCATTTTGCTGGTAAATTTTAGGCTCAACTTTAAATATGTCGTTCTCTCTCTTTCGGATGAATTAACAAACCTACCATATATCATTGGAAAGTTAATGTCAAGTTTCTAACCTAATTGGAAACACATCCAAAATCTTCTTGTAATATGACCAAAAAATAAACAAAGGTCCAGATTGGCAAATTTGAACCTTTTAACCCAAGTCTCTTGACTTAACCCATTAAACTCCTCTTAGATCCACTTTGATTAAGGCCTTAGAATAGACCCAATAAACACTCCTAATAGATCCTTTGATGTTGTAGCCATGATCGCATTATGCCTTCTTTCCTCAAAAGAATTCGACCTCGAATCATCACCTGCATCAAACAAAAAAAGATAAAAAAATAACTTTGAATATATCACTAACATTATACTCATCTTGTGGATCCATTTTGTAGGCATTAACTCCTTCAAGGAATCTGAGTGAACCATCTCCTCTTTGATTTTTTATGTCCAAGAAAACTCTTTTTGTTCATATGAACCCAAACCCAATCTCTTGGTTCGAAGACAACCCTTTTTCATCTTTTGTTTGCTTGGAATGCATACTTCTCATTCTCTCTCAACACAATTTGTGCCTTATTAAGAAATGCTTTCATCACTTGTTCTTTTATATTGCCATCAAGTCTAACCATACTATTAATTATTGCATCCTTTATCAATGGCAAACCACTATGGATGTCTTTACGAAATACATAGAAAAATATGGACAACAAATTCGACCATTTATCAAAAAACATTACCAAACTTCGATCATCTTGAAATTTTAATCCAAGATAGAAAAAGATCTCTGAAAACTTCTAGCAAAAACTTCAACTTGATCTAATAGTTGGATTAAAAATTATACTTGTTGGTGTAAAAGACAAATTAAGCTCAAATCTGAATTTGAAACATCACACAAGCGGGGAGAAGGAGGAGATTGTGTTGATGATTTATTTTTGAAAAAACACTAGAAAGATGCAAAGAAATGAGGGAAAGAAGATTTTGGTGTTTTGATGGAGGATATGTGGCTGTTTTCATCGATTTGGGGAGTGAGGAGCAATAAAAGGTTTTTGGTAGATGAGCAGCAACTATAGGTGGGAAAGAGAAAGCTAGATTTTTATTCTAATTGAACACGCGATTTTGAATATGAGTTTTGTTAGATAACCATGATTTAGAGTCGTGTCTTTGAATAAAGCGTGATTGGTAATCACTTTTTTTGTTTAAAATGCGTTATTTCCCAAATATTTTTTCAATCAATGTCAATTCGCTAAAATTTTATTTAAACAATGTTATTGTGAAAAAAAAACCCATTTATTGACAAGTGAATCTACATGGCATGTTTAATGGGAACAAACAACCATTTTTTTCTAGGGAAAATCTCTGTTTTATTACTTGTCTTTATTAGTTTTTGCATGTTCGTATTTTGAGTGTTTGACTAGTTAAAATAAATAATACCATATGTCACTACTAGTTTCAATTTATATTTATTATACATTTGTATTTATTAGAAATATAATTACAACAAAACACTAAAGCTTGTGGCGTTTCTCATTGTAACAAAAAAAAACACTATGGATCCTCTTAATTTCATTGTGGATTAGAGCTGTAATTTTTTTACCATTTTAGTCCTCAAACTTTTTTCTTCACAATTGAGTCCTTTTGAGACCATATTTATAACCAATTGCTTGATTTGTTAGCCAATGACTAAATTAAAAGTTAGAGAACCAAGATGAAAAAGATGTTGAAAATAGATGATGGTTTCAAAACAAGCTTGAAAAGTTCACTTTAGTCCCTATAATTCTGATAGTAAAGCTTTTCAGTACGTTAGTTTAGGAAAATTCAATTTTGGCCTATTACTTCATTTTCTTTATTTTTTTAGTCTCTAGTTTAAGATAAGAGAGAGAAAGTCACATGATTATAGTAATAGAGAAAAAAATATTAATTGATACTGATTTTGGCCACAGAAAAGACCGTTATTAGTGTCAATGGGATGCATTCGATGAAAAGAGTTTATCTAGGGTGTTCTTTTACCTTGCTATGACTTGAGATGGTGGATTTGACCTCGAAAACATTTTTTTTAATTCAGGTTGATTTTGAATTTTTGGACCATTTATTGTTTATTTGACCAAATTGTTTTTTTTATTATGTTTTTCTTAATATATTTTCAACCCTTTATAGATAAAAATAATGATAAAAAATCATTTTTTATTATTTAAAAAAATCATTTTTTTCCATAACCCTATCCTGTTTGTTTGTTTTTTTATATTTTATTTGATACAAAAAGAGTCTCATGTACTTGATTATGGTGTAACTAAATGAAAAATAATTTTAAAAATAACATATTATTAATTTAAGTGGGATGTATAACCTTAATCGCTGGTTTGACATAGGTTCACTCGGATATTTTTTAAAAATTTTCTTAATTAAATATTTTATTTTCAATTTTTTTTTATAGGCCAAATGCACAGGTGGGTCTATGCGCCAAACTTGATTGTTAATTTTTTAAAATGTTTTTTTTACTTAATGTATTTTCAGCTCATTTTTTTTTAATCATCCTATGTTATTTAAATATCTCTTTTTTATTTGATTTGATTTTTTTATTATTTAACTTTTTAAAAAATAGGTCTTTTTTTAGTACCACACATTGTCCTATTCTTTCTTTTTAATTTTTTTTTATTTTATAGAATAAATGTTTCACTCACATGCTTACTGTGTAATTAAATAAAAAACTATTTAATAAATAAAAATTATTAAATCTATTGAGATAGATGATTTAGATTTAATGTTTAATAAGTTAACTGAATTTATTTATTTATTTATTAAATATTTTTATTTTTAATCTCTAATACCTGAGAGATATCCATGTGCCTAGCACGATCAATGATAATGCGCAGCATCATCTCGACAAAAACTTTGCCAATTAAAATAGGGATTTACACTTCCTAAACTTAAGTTATAAATATCGAAGTCTATAGTTAAGTACCTAATCAATAAACCCAGGTAAGAGATCATACGCACACACCATAAAACACAAATTTCTATGGAAGACTGATAAATAACATATATACATGCTTCCAAAATGTTATCTTTCCAAAGACATATAACCCAGCGAAAAAATGTAAATTAATATTGTTGGCACTTCATATGCATACATGCCAGTCTAAGAATTGCAGAAGGTATAGAAATATTCGGGCAAGGCCCGTGCTTTGGTAATATCACTCTGAATAGGATTCCTCGCTTTACCGAGTTGATATTGCGGTAGGCTGCTGGTTGAGCTGACAGGCTGAGTGATATTAGAGACGCTTTACCGAGAGCTCCAACCAAGATTACAGACGCTAACATAACAGGGGCAGGAGATATATCTATAAGAACCAAGAATGGGATATTCGCATTAGCAGAAGGAGGAGAGCGAAGAGATGAGCACTTTTCAAGCAGCTTTCCTTAACGAAGTCATCTATGTGACCAATGCACGCTTCAAAGAAAGCAAAGAAGGATCGCTAGCAGCTCAAAGGCGACCGAAGGGCGGGCAGGGCTCTTGTTGAAAAATTGAGAAAGGTCTAAAAATTACTCAATTATTAAGAAAAAAACTGATTAAAAAACTAAATTTTACACTTAGCTTCGCATATAATTATATTTTTATTTTTATCTATTTTTTTAATTTATTTTATAAATAAAAATTCATCTCACAAATTTAGCAAATTTAATCAAGCATATTTTTTAGAACCACAACTTGACCACACACTTAGTAAAACACTGTTGTAACACCAAACCAGTTGGGATATGCCTGTACAAGTATCTGGTACCTCCCCATCTAGTTTTTCTATGGGACGTGACATGCATTCAGGCAGGTAGGGGGAAGGAAAGGATAACTTACCGGTCAAAGGAGAGAATCAAGAAACACGAATTAAAATTGCCGAAAAGAACAGTAATGGAGAGTCAAATATTCTGAAGTAATAGCTTAATCAATTGTTTTAACCTACAGGAAATTCCCTTGCATAAAATAAAAAACCAAGCACGGAACCAAATACTACGACAGACACTACAGTACTTCTGCAAACTTTACTCCGACACAAAGGAAAATGCGAAAACAAACTTGCAAAAATTTAACACAATGGATTATTCTGCACACAATGGGATTCGCCCCAATCTAAAATGCACAGAACCAAGTCTGAAGGGTAAGTCAAATCCAAGCTAAATAGAGGCCCCAAACCTACAACGAGGATAATAATTTGAACTTCCAAACTCAAGTCTTTTAACTTGGTGAACCAAAATTGCTTCAAAGAAGATCAGCAACATTTGACGGCAGCTCCTCAACTGTCACATTATAAAATCTCTGGATGTCAGAAAGCATTCTTTCATCATCCTTGGTAACAAAATTTATAGCAACACCCTTCCTTCCAAAACGTCCACTACGACCAATACGATGGAGGTAGTTCTCTGGCTGTGTTGGCAGATCATAATTGATCACAAGTGATACTTGCTGGACATCAATACCACGGGCTAACAGATCAGTAGTGATCAGCACACGAGAGGAACCAGAGCGAAATTCCCGCATAATAATGTCCCTTGTGTTTTGGTCCATATCTCCATGAGTGGCAGAGACTGTGTGATCGCGACTGCGCATCTTGTCTGTAAGCCAATCTACCTTGCGCCTAGTGTTCACAAAGATAACACTTTGGGTTATGGCCAAGGTCTCATATAGATCACAAAGCGTCTCAAGCTTCCATTCCTCCTTGTCAACATTAACATAGAATTGCTTGATACCCTCAAGCGTAAGCTCATCACGCTTCACTAGAATCCTCACAGGTTTATTCATGAACTTCCTTGTAATTTCTAGTGCCTCAGGTGGCATAGTAGCGGAGAAAACCCCAACCTGAATCTTTGGGGGCAGCAACTGGAAAATATCATATATCTGTAATTAAAAAAAAAAAAGTCCAATCATTAGAGCAAAAAAACTCCAAGAGATGCACCTGTGCATCTTCAAATGATGGCATCATGTAAACAGTAACAGAAAGTTTTAAGAAAGAATGCAGGTGCAAATTAAAGGTTGGAACCTGATCCTTGAAACCTCGTGAGAGCATTTCATCTGCTTCATCCAATACAAACATCTTGATATAGTCAGGCCGAAGTGATTGTCTCCGCAACATGTCGAACACACGACCAGGGGTACCAACTACAACATGAACCCCAGCTGAGAGAATGCGCTGGTCCTCACGAACACTAGTTCCACCAACACAAGCATGAACCTTGACACCCAGATAATCACCTAGTGCTCTCATAACCTTTTCAATCTGTTGTGCTAGTTCTCGAGTAGGTGCAAGAACCAGTGCTTGGCATTCAACTACATCATAATCAAGCTGCTGCAAAATTCCAGAGCAAAAAGTAGCTGTTTTTCCAGTTCCTGATTGTGCTTGCTGGATTACATCAAGTCCCTTGCAGAATGGGACAATCCCCCTTTGTTGAATTGCAGATGGCTTCTCAAAACCTTCAAACAAATTTGGATCACACCATGAGATTTTAAATTTGTCAAGCACAGACATGATTCCTACTATATAAAAATTATTTTTGAGGACAAGAAAGTAGCTTCAAAATAAATGTTATTCATCATATAAAATTTCAGAAAAATAACAACAAATTATAGCCAACACTTGATAGGTGGGAGTGTATGAGGAACCATAAACTCAATTAAGCCAAACATCTGGATTCTGAATATGTTCCATGAATCAATGAAAACAATTTGAATTGATCTTATCATGCACAGGATAGTTTCACTGCTTGCTTCTGATACTCAGGCAATCAGAAAATTTTCCAAAATTGTAATTTTACATGAAAGGATTGCAGTTTTAATGCAACTTACCATATGCATAAATACCCCTCAGAAGGTTCTCCTTCAAACCCATAGCATCAAAAGTGTCATACACCTCATCGTATGAAGTAAAGAAATCTTGCCCATCAGTTGTCAGCCTGCGCACATCAAGTTAAAAAAAATTCAATATCTCCGATGTTGAAAACACCAGGAGATTAAGGATAAGCAGAAGCTAATAAATCGCATACGCTATTCAGTAAGCATATCATAAATTAAAAAAAAATACAAAAACTTACAACTCATTCATCCTAGAATCAAATTGACGAGCATCGAATTGGGATCCTTCAGGTGCCAAACCAGCCATAACTGCAAACAGTAAACGACATATAACTCTCCATAACCCAATAACGTAATCATCAAAGAGACTAAAACCCCATTAATTATTCACCCAAAAAACCACATATTCCGTGCCCATCTTGCCCGTATTAAGAAAAAGAAATAACAACAAAGCAAAGGTCAATACTTTTTCGCACTAAATCCACACCCCTATCAAACCGGAAAACATACACACTAATCTAAATAAAACCATATCAAATTCTCCAATAAACCCAATAAATCCAATAAACCCAATAAAAACATCTCTATATACTTACAAAAACATAAATATAATCATCAATCCATATCCCTTAAGCCCCCACAAAATCGTAATAAAATTACGATAAACAGCAATTGTTCATTCAATCAAAAACAGATTTTGTACATTAATCCATCATTAATTATCGGATAATTCAAAAAACAAGGTATTAAAAGAAGAAAAAAGGAACAAAAACCAACGGATCTGATTACAGAAAGAAAAGAACAAGCACAAAAGGAGCACGAAACGTTACGGGGAAAAAACAAATGAGATTGTTAGCTGATAAAGAAAAAATAATGAAAAGAATGAATACCTGAAAATAACGACGTTTGATTAGAGAGAAAAGAGATAGATTGACTTAGGGTTAGGGCTTCTTATCCCTAAACTCCTCGGATCTTTTGTTGTTTGTGCTGGAGGAGTTTAAGGAACACTCTGTTTGTTTAGATAGATAGATAGAGCAGTACTGTGGGGGAGCCAGAGAGATGGACTTGCTTAAATATGTACCAATTTGAGGGTGTTTTTCTTTTGACTACTTTGCCCTTATCCGTGTCCTTTTCCTTTATTTTTTCCTCTTTTTTTAAGGCGGTGGGCGTTGATGGGCTTACTCGTGAGGGAAGGGCCAATGCAGTTCCAATTCCTAATTGCCATGGGATAATTGCACTGTTAAGACACCAATTTCACATTAGGCAAAGGGATAATTGCACTGTTAACACATCAATTTAACTTCTTTTTTCAGTAGAGTATATAAATTCTTCATCATTTAAGTACATTAATTTTTTTTTATAATTTTAATCAACTACTTCTATCCAAATTTCATTAATTGATCCATTTACTAAAGAAAATTGAAATTTCGTTAGTACTACAACTTTTAGTTTTTCTCCATTGAATACATAAACTTTAATTTTTTTTTCTCATTTTATGGTATATTAACCTTTTCAATTCTGCCAATCCAGTAATTCTATAAACAATCCATTAGTTTTTTTTATTATTATTTATATTGCAATCACATGATATTTGTTTATCTTGTTAAAATAATAAATATTTTAATTGCAGTAATAATCTATTTGCTACTCTTAATTAATCATAGAATAGTTTTTAGTTTTTTTTATGCATGACTTAGTATTAATGAAAAGAGTTTATACCATAATTTTAAAACTCGGTCCAGCCCGACAGGTCGACCGGGACCTAGCCGACTCAGAACTAGAACCGAGCCGGGTTAAAGAAAAAACAGGGGAAGGAAAAATCTGGTGTGACCCGGCTAACCCGGCAAGTTGACCCGGTCAAAAACCTAATTGCAAGTCGTTGACTTTTGTTTTGTTTTTACTAAAATGACGTCGTTTTGATTTTTTAAAAAAAAAAATTGACCCGGGCGACCCGGTGACCCCGGTTAAAACCCGGAACCCGGGCCTTAGACCGGGCCGGCTCTAAAAACTATGGTTTATACCTTAAAAAGATTTATTTTAATTTCATTTTAAAATATTTTATTTTGAATTTAATATATTTTCATTTATTAAATATACTCCTTTCTTTTCTTGAAGGGTACTTTAACTAAAAAAAACTCATTGCTTCATCGAAACAATAAAAAACATTTAGAGTGTGTTTGGTATTGCGGTAGCTATTGTGGTTGTGGTTTGAAAAAAATTGTTTTATAAAAAATACTTTTAATTGAGGTTGGTTTGAAAAAATAGGTGTTTGGTTAAACTATGGTTGAAATTGAAATTGAACAAAAAGTAGTTTAATGTATTTGGTTAAGAATGCTTTTGAAATTGAGGTTATAAAATAATTTTAAAAAATATATATTAATATTAATGATTTTTAATTTAAATATTGTGAATTGAACTATTACTATTACATCATGAAATAAATCATATTTAATATAAAATATTTTTTATTATTCCATAAAACCATCTACAATTCCATTACGTACAAAATACATCCGACAAGAACTACAGTTTTCATAATTTTTTTAGCATATAATAAAATTAGATAAAATATTATCTAGTATAAAATTCATTCTAAACTAATTTTTTAAAAAAATATTAAAAAAATTATAAAAAAAACTACAGTGCATGTGAATAATGCAAGAGAATTGCACTGTTCATTGCACAGTGTACTAATGCACACTATTCATGTTAATTGCACTGTTCAATGTTCATGTTAATTGTAGTGTTCATTAAACAGTGCAATTAACATGAACAGTGCAAGAAAAGCAGCCTTCAGCTGCTTCTTTTAATCCCGCGTCTCAAACACAAAAATTGATGGGGCCCATGAACAATAATCAATGATTTTTCCTTTACTAAACACTTAGCTCCTGCGTTTTACTTTAAACGCAACTTTTAACGCGTAAACAAACGGTCTCTTAGTATATCAAAATGAGAAGAAAAAAAGTGTACTCTATTGATTAAAATAAAAGGAGTATCAATATCTTGTAAGAAAAAATAAAATATTCATCAAATAAAAAAAAAAGTTGATGAAATGTGAATGAAGTACTTAATTGGATTTTTTTTATAAAAAGGTCAGTATTCTTAAACAAAAAAAAAGTTAAACATCACAAAAAAAATATTTTATATTGATATACTAATAATGTAATCATCCACTCTTTTCTTTTTGAAAATAGAGTTTGTCTTTAGACTTTTTTCCTAGTGTATAACTTTATATATCCATTGCCATTAAAATTAGTGAAATAGTAAATTATTATTATTATTATTATTATTATTATTATTATTATTAGTAGGAGTGTTTTATTTTTGTTAAAATATTAATATAACTTCAATTCATACAAAAACCTTGTTGATATCTTTTATTCATAATCTCTGTAATAATTATATAAGAAGTAGTCATAAATTTGTTTTTGATATTTTTTAAAAATATCTTTTAATCTATTTGTATAATTATATTATTATGACAACAAAATGTACCATACAAAGTAATACACATAATCAAACTCTTAAAACTCATTTGTCTTAATTTACTATCCAAATTTATTTGGTGAAATTAATTTGTGTTAGTGTTTAACTAAAAAGTTAAAAAAATAGTAGTAATATATTTCAAATACAAAAACTAATTTTTCTAGGTTTTTTTTTTCTTTCATTCCATTGTTACACGCACCACTTACATTTAACTATAGAATGCAATAGCAAAAAGCAAGAATTCTTTATTTTTCTCTCTTTTCTTTTAGTATATGGTTGCTTAGCCAACGCGAAATTCCTCATTTTTTTTAATTTTTGCACCAAAAGCACAATTTTCAATTCAACATCTTCTTTTCTAAAAAGATATAGACAAAAGCTTAAGCCAACATTTTTCATCTCAGTCCCTAATTATCTCTTCCCTTTCTTTTTAGTTAGCTGTTTTAGGAGGAAACCCCAATTTTTTATTAAAAAAAAGGCAAAACCCTTAATTAGCCTAGGTGGTCAAATAATCGAGAGAGGTGAAGAAGAAAAGACGTAGAGGCCTTGCTCTTGTATTAGTTTAGTAGAGGATGACGGTGCTAAAGTTGGATGTAAATTTTCCTTCTTTTGATGTCTTTTTTATTCGGCAATTGACCTTCATATTCGACATCTTGGCTTGAGAGGGTGAGTGACTTGCTAGACACCGTCAAAAACCACCTGCCATGACCACTTAACCTTTATGTTACAGCCACTTGCCATCGTCCAAGCCTTCATGTTAATAAGAAAACACTTGAAATGATCTTGCTAGCAACCCTAAAAAACTTAACTCGATAATTCTAGCACATGCCATTTCCCCATGATATGGTTCAGGTTCAACCTTGAATTTCTTATAGTGATGATTATGTGTGGCATTGATAGTTAAAAGGAAGAGCATACATATATTTCTAACCAAATCTAAGGTATATAACTAGATATTGAATATTTCCATCTATAGTTATGTTGACTTTTCATGTCTACAAGTCCTCTACAAGTACTAATGTGAATATAAAATGCTTGAGGGAGCACATCTTTGTCTTGCACAATATTTATACTAGTTTGCCTTGAGCTAATAAATGTATTACAAAGATCTAAGCTTAGTATCTATACATTTTCAATTTAGAAGAACAATAAAAAAAAAGTTGAAAGTTCTTGAATAACATGTTTTATTGACCATTATTCAGGTTTGGGTTTTGGGTTCGAATTCAGCTTATGGATTACTAGATGGATACCTAAAACCCAATTGGATCAGGTTCGAATATCAAAAATCCATACCCGATTAAGTTTGGGTTGGTTTTGGATAGTAATTTGGGTTTGAGTTTGGGTTCAGGTATAAATAGTATAAAATCATATCCATGAGTACCTATAGTCATTCCTAATTATTAGCCCCCTTTTTTTTTCAAAAGTAGGTTGAATTCTTTTTTAAAAAATAGTTAATACTAGATAATTGACCTAAGCTAGTTGCGGGTCGAACTAAAAAAACATTTATGTGAAAATATATTTTTCAGGCTAGGAGAAACTCTTTGATATTGTTATTAAACTTGACTCAAAAGGTCAAACTTTAAATCTCTTGACCATACTTCTTAAATTAAATTGTGTGGGGGTTGTCTCGACATGTTCCAGTTGACTTAACGAGTTCGAAGACAATTTGGATGACTAGAAAAAATATAGTTTGACTTTAAAAAAAACTTTAATGTGACATCTTTATTTTAAATATTGAGATTGTGACATATTAGATCGATTCAAGCTTCGTGACTTAACCCGCCAAATCCTTGACCCTGGTCAGAGACTTCACTAAGTTTAAGAACTTTATTCTTTTAAGCTATTTTTACTTAATTATATAATGATAAAAATAGACACTCATAAAATCGAGCATGGATGATGCGAACCTCGTGATCACGTGGTCACGCAACCCACACGCAAAGACACCAATTCCCGGAAAGCCAAGTAAATCAGGTTTGATAGGAGTGTGACACAAAGATAACTTGTACCTAGGCACCAGCACTATTGGAAACGGAAAACCCCCACCCAACGAATATTGATTCGCGAACGAGAAGTATAAGGATGACGCCACGAAGACAGTTGTTCTTCAATAAGTCGTTTTTCAGTTCTTTAGAGAACCATGGAAGGGAGATTAACTCACCAACACACACACAAAGTGCGGCAAACAATAAGTTTTATTAATTTGAATTGTCTAACTTACATGTCTGGTTATACCTTTATTTATACTAACTCTAAACTTAAATAAACCCTAATGAACCCCCCTTAGGTGGAATTATATTAAGCCCACTTACAATTGACCCAAATAAGTAATAATAACCCAAAGACTAAGAAGAAAATGATAAAAATAATAAAAATCCGAAATTACCATCCTAAATATGCTAGAATCAGATTTATCACCATTAAGAAGTCACTAAATAGACTAGGAAATCTGATCTGAATGTAGAATTTATTTTGAAGTCTTCTTTCCTTTTTATAGCTAGGATGAATAAGGAATTCTTGTAAGAAAAGGATTCTGAAATAATTATGAATCCTTGCCACACTTGGAAATTATGTTGCAGCCCATTAAAGATCTTTGTAGAATTAGGAGATTCCCAAAAAAAGCTGTCAAATCCTTTTAGGAAAAGAATCCTAGCCAAATAGGAAGTCCACAAGTCAAAAGGAAGTAAATAACAAAATTCGTACAGCCTATGTTGACCTGTATTTCGATGCCTTTCTGAACTCCGATTAACCTGAAATTTTAAACCAAGGTAGGAGAACATGTCAGGAGACTCCACATAAAATTTCAGCTCGATCCAATGGTCGGATTGAGAATTATGACTATTGTTGTAAAACTGGATAGGTGCACTTTCTACGTCAAAATCCGAATTTGACCTTGTCTGGATCGTATCAATGGATCAAATATATGGATGTTTGTTTAAGACCTCAATTACCCTATACATAGCAAACAGAAATAAATTATGAAGTTAAATTCTCAATCAATCCAATTTAACCTGCTAAACACGCGATCTACATAATGGATTTCAATAGGTTTAATAAGTTTTTTAACTATTTTTTTTAATTATGTGATAGGCCTGCATTTAAGATGAATATTTACCATAAATTAAAGGGGTCTTATATAATTAGACATGCTATTATAAAACATGCTCTAGTTAAGGAGTTATTGTTACTTCAAGTGCAAAATGATGATATAAAACATTGATAAAAATGCACTTTTAAGTACTAATCAGAAATTGAAAAAAAAAACCAATAAAAACTCAATGTTGAATAATAAGATTAGAAAAAAATTAAGAAAAAAATCAAATGAAAAAAAAAGCCAGGTTTGAAAGCCTAGGTGGCAATATAAATCTTGGATTTTGAATAACAGGCCTTTACATAAGATTTTTTTGTCCTCAGAAGCAGGCTACATGTGACCTAATAGTGGTGGCGACTTTTCGCAGACTAGGCCACCTACTGAATATGGGCACCACTGTAGTGGCCCAAAAATCAAGGTGGAGGTAGGGGATTTGGCTTTAAAATCCATTTTGTAACCTATTTTAACAAATAAAAACCCTAAGAAACATCCTTAAATCTCTATAAATCATTTACCAACTCAAAAACACCTTAATTTAACTAAAAAAAAAATCAACCAACTCAAAGTGAACTAAATGTACCCAAATATACTTTTTCCCTTCATGTTTAAAGGGAAAACGACTAGAAAGAAAATATTGGAATGAATAATTAGAGATAAGAAGTGTGAATCCAAATTGCATTAGGAATCTAGCTTGCACAAGGAATCCTAGTGGGATTAGAATTGGTGAAAGAACATCTATCAAACTAGATCACATGTACCCTTTGAACTGTATATGGTTGGCATAATAACCCATCTAGATGAGAGAAAACAACATGTTTGAAGTTGTTTTGAAATCTACCAGCAAACTAGCAAAAGTCCAAGTCATCTTTCCATATTGAGATAATGATATGACAGCTTATTGATGACATGAAAATGGTCCCACATGACTAGAAAACCTCTTTAGAAGGTCAAAGTCCTTGCACAAGTCATTAGAATTAGATTAGTGTTAGGAAACCTTAAAGTAATATATTTATAAATTATTTATTAACTAGAAAACTTCTCCACCTTCTCACACATATGTAACCAACCCTAGCCTTAAAAAAAAGAGGAAATCACATTCAGAATTCAGGAGAAGAGAAATAATGATTCTATTATTTTTAGAATTATCTTTTTTCTTTTCTAAATTTGTTACAAGCTTAGTTTTTAATTTTAAGAGATTAGTACTCTTGTATTTTAAATTATCATAAGAATTTGTACTTTAAATTATTCTATATCTCATTGAGATATTGGAATATCTTATATTTTTATATAATTAAACTTGATGATTGATGACTAGAATTCTATGTAATTAGCAACATATATTTTTGGTTTTAAATTTATTGCTATTGATTAGTTTATGTAGGATGCATGACTAATTAACTTAAGTAGTAGAAGTATCTAATTTTTAAATTCATGTTTAATTATTTGTTACAAGAAAAATATAAGTCTTGATTAAATTAACTCTGCATGCATTTTTAATTATAATGAATCTATTACACCTATCTTAATCTAAATGCCCATAAAATTAAATCTTGCATGCTTAATGAAAGTTATCATATGATTAAAGTTGATTGATGCACAAATGTTAGGTTAACTAGAAAGTAAGGATATTGATGCGAATCTCTTAATCACGTGGTCAAGCAACCCTCAACGAAGATGATACTTCCCAAAGAAAATCAAAAATCAAGTTTGAGAAATGTGACACAATGAAAACCTGTCCCAAGACATCAACACTATTGGAATTGAATCGAATGACGCCACAAAGTCAGATGTAATCTCTATCCCAACAAAGATTACGTATTGCATCACACAAAACATAAGTTTATTTTATAAATACATGACTCCCTGCTTTTCAACATACAAAACACTTATATAATGATTCAAATAACCCTAATGGATTCGCATATGTGGGCTGATTTTAATCCACTTAAAAAAATTGACCCAAGTAAGTAATAATAAACCAAAGATTAAGAAAAAAAATAATAAAAATCCAAAATTAATATCCTAAAAATACTAGAATCAAATTTGTCATCCCTAAGAAGTCCAACTTTGATCTGAATGTGGAATTAATTCTGAAGTCTTCTTACCTTATTGTGCTTAGTTTCCTTGATTAACATGGATAATTAATGAAGAAAATCTCCTTCTTTTATACCTGCCAATTTAGTTTTCTTCCTAAACTAGGAGAATCATTAATTAATCCTTCCTAACTTAAGAAATCAAATCTAGGAACCCTCTAGCATCCTTTGTTAACTAGAAAACTTTCTCCTTTGTTGATAAATATTCTTCTAAATAATAGAAAAAGCAATGAACAAAATTTCCTTGAATTTTAGAATAATATTTTGCTGATTTAAGTCCTTGTAGAATTAGAAAATCAACCCCAGACAAATCTGATCTAATCCCAACATCTTAATTAACCCAAGCCAACTTTGGACCTTATGGGACTCAAATCCATATTCATTAATAGAGACTAAATCAGATCCAAAATACACTTCAAAAAAACTTTCTTTACTATCCAAAAAATCTCATGCATAGCCTATCCTAATTTGACCAAAGTACCCACAAAAAAAGTGGGTCCAACCCATCATCCATAAGAACCTCAATTTGACCGCATGCATCCCTAGGTAAAGCTCCATCATGAAAAGCTCAAGGTAGAACCATATCAACAACCAATTTCAAACATTTAACTGAATGCTTATTATAAGGAATCCAAGGATGAACCTGAACCGTATCAGATATGTAAAAAAAATTGTTTTTTTCATTGTTTATTTATTTATTATCATAACTTATATTAGAAAATATATCTAAATTCAATGATTGGTATTTTATTATCTTTTTTTTTGGTAAGTTGACAGATATATTAAAAGAAGAATATACAAAGATTATAAGGGCATACCTCAGATTTACAATGTGCACGAAAACATAAAACAACAAATGGCTACAGGAAGCCACAAAGCAGACACCTCGACTTAACTAGACTTGTTAGGGATACCAATACAACCAGCTAAATATCAATTTAAGAGTCTACGTTTTTTTTTTTGGTAAGTTGACGTGTGTATTAAAATAAGAAGATATAAACATTATAAGGGGCATACCCTAGATTTACAATGATAACAGAAACATAAAACAACAGATGGCTACAGGCTAGCCACCGACCATAAAACTGAAACCTCACTAGATTCGTTAGGGAAACCAATACAACCAGCTAACTAAAAAATTAAGAATCTATGTTATTCACCCTCCAAGCTCGTTGGATCCTTTTGTTTTCATTTGTTGGGATTGATATTTTATTATCATTGAGAAATACTTCATATAATTGAAGTTAAGACATTTTTCTCTCTATTTCTTACATTCTGTCGGTTTGCCTCTTATTTTTTAGAATTGATTTCTTTAATTATTAGCTTTATAAGTTGTTTTTAGTTAGTTTAGATCATAAACAAACCCCACTTTTAATTATCATTTAAATTGTATATTAGTTAATTTTATCATATTAGTATATTTAGTGCATTAGTACTTGGTTTGCTTTTATCTAAACTTAAATATCTTATTTTGATTGAGTAATTAAGTTTTAACACATGTATCTCTAAAAGACGATACCTTTACTTTCTATACTACATATCATTAATTTCAAAGGTTTAAATTTGCATAACTTTGACTCATCAAAATTTTGGCATTATTGTCAGGGAAACTAATCATTTTTTGCTTGAATCAAGCATATGTTGTTTAGTTTAGCTTATTGTTGTGGGTTGTTTGTATAATTGTAATTTTGAAGAAGAAAGACAACCTAACAAGGAAGAGTTAGAGAGATTTTTACCAAGCATGAGTAGAGGCACTAAATAATAATATCTTTGACAATTATTCGATCAAGAAAATGATATGATAAATATTGTGAGGGATTACATCAAGTCCATTACAAGTATAGTTTTGCATCACCAAATATGCATCATTTGGCAAGTGAGCTAAAAGAGAACATAAATCAGCAAGAAGACTTCATATCACATATTTTCAAAAAAGTACCACCAACAAATTCCATCAACAAACACTCTAATATGACCATCCAACGTCCTCACACTTTTAAGGAGCTTACTGCTCCAAACTTGAACCAATAACAACCAATAACCACTTTGCATTAAATTTTCACAAATTGATGTTTTTTTAACTTAAGTCTAGTCTTATTCATTTACTTCTTCTTATGGCTTTGCAGATGATGATCCCTATAAGAATCTTAAGGGATTTCATGTTGTTTGTTCAAGTATCAAACCTGCTAGGGATCATAGAGGAACAACTAAAATTGATAGCCTTTCCTTTCTTTTAGAAGAAATTTGTAAATGATTGGTTGTATTATCTGCCACTTGGATCCATTACCTTATGGGAAGAGATGCAAAGATATTTCCTTGAAAATTACTTTCCTGCATCTAGGGTTTGGAAGTATAAGAAAAAAAATTTATGGAATAAGGCAAATGAATGGAGAATACTTGCATGAGTATTATGAAAGGTTTAATAAACTATGAGCTTAATTGCTATTAACGTTAAATTTCTGAGCAACTTATCATTCAATACTCTTATAAGAACTTAATTTCCATAATAGGAGCATGATAGATATAACTAGTAGAGGAGCTTTTGTGGAAAAAAATCCCGAAGCAACTAGAAAATTGATATCCAACATAACTGCCAATACTCAATAATCTGTTTAATAGGCCGTTAAACATATCTATTAAACATGTTAGTAAGGTAAATTCTTCTAATTTTAAGCAAAGATTCTTTATCTCTTTGGTGTGTTGTTTGGTGACATGTAACTCACAAGTTAAGACTTGTGGAATTTATAAGACATGATATTGATTCATGCCTAACATTTCAAGATGACTCTACAAATCAAGTTAACATTACGGAAATGAACCCATACTCACAATATAAGTATGATCCCTATTCTAATACTTCTGGATGGAGGGATAATCCCAACTTGAGATATAGAAATCAAGAAGGTGATTTTGCATCATAAAATCAAAGTGGTAACCAAGGACATACCCAATATCCTATTGGTGTGCTTGAGGATGTGTTAGTGCAAGTTAGAGGTCTGGTATTTCCTGTTGATTTTTACATTATTGATATGAAAGATGAAAACTTACTTAATTCATCATCCATTCTTTTAGGAAGACCATTTCTTAGAACAATCAGAACTAAAATTGATATGCATGTGGAAATATTAACTATAGAGTTTAATGGTGAAATAATTGAATTAAATATTTTCAATGCCATGTGATTTCCTAGTGATGTATATTTTGTTATGTGCTTGAATATTATAGATTCTTTTATATAACAAATATTTGATTTGAGTAATGATTATAAATTGATAGTCAATAAGCCAAAGTCTGGATTTGAAAAAAGAGAGCTAGCTATTGATAATGATTTGGTTCATTCGGTTATGATATTGCAAGCTTTTCAAGCTCTGTCACACAGGTATAATGGGGTATTTTATGATTTATACCTGTTATTTTGTAGGCACCTAGACTTGAATTGAAACCTTTACCCGATCACTTAAAATATATATTTTTAGGTAACAATTAGATGTTACTTGTGATTGTTGCAAAGAATTGAACAAATATACAAAAGAAGAGACTTGTTCATGTGCTTCATGACCATAAAACCCTAATTGGATGGACCTTGGCTGGCATTAAAGGAATTAGCTTTTTCACTTGTATGCATCATATACTTTTGGAAGAGAACTTAAAGCCAACAAAAGAGATGCAAAAGTGTTTGAATCTGCCTATGATAAAGGTAGTAAAGGTTGAAATCTGAAAGCTTTTAGATGCTGGAGTAATTTATCATATTTTAGATAACTAGTCCAATCCAAGCTAAGCTTGAACACACATAAAGATCACTTTCCTTTACCTTTCATAGATCAAATTCTTCAGAGATTTGCAGTTAAGTCTTACTATTACTTTCTTGATGAATATAATGGTTATAATCAAATTGTTATTACACTCGAAGATCAAGAAAAGACTACTTTTACTTGCCTCTTTGGTACTAATGAGGATCAGCCAAACACCAAGTGTAATCATGCCAACAACCTATTGGAGGTGCTAATTGGGCCAATTAGAAGAGCTAGGGCAAAGAAGCTTAAAGAAGCATTGAATGGACTTATACAAAACATAGAGAGCAAGATGGACCTAGAGGAGCTTGGGACATCTAAGAAGCATGAAGAACAGCCTCTAATTCAGGTCCAAGAAGAGCCCAATTCCTATGGAACAAGAGTCAGTTTGGGCCTATACCAGTCGTGTTAAGCTTGTTTTTCCTAATGATATAAGGATAGAAAGTCAGCAATTTGATTCGAGCCTAGCCTAGGAAGGAAAGTAATTAAATCAGCAACAAGGGGGGAAATTTGTTTTCTTATTTGTCCAAGTTAAACAAAGAAATCCAAGCTAATCGAGGATCTAAAGGGGGCGACATCATAAATATTCTGAATCAGATTTCTCCTAGCTTATATAGGACTTCTATAGGCATAGTTATTAAACCCGGCCCGAGGGTTGACCCAGCCAAGGGGCCGGGTCCCAGGTTTCATAGGTCAACTCGGGTCAACTCGGGCCAACTCGGATCAACCCGGAAAAATTAAAAAAAAATTAAAGTTTTAATATTTCATATGAAAAAATTCATGTAAATATAGGTTATACACTTTGTAAACAATGAAGTTTAAAAGAATATTTTAAAAAGTTTTTTATTCCACATTAAAAAAATATTATGTTAAGCTTTTAAGTTGAAGTATTTAAACCAAAAAAGTTTTTTATCCCATATTGAAAAAACATAACTTCTTTCATGGGGACATAGAGTATATATATGAAAGGGCTTCACATTGAGAAGATATTATATTATCCTTTTAAGTTGAAGTATTTAAACCAAAAGGTTTTTTATCCCACATTGAAAAAACATGATTTTTTTCTTGGGAACATAGAGTATATATATTAATGGGTTTCA
>Ga0325410_1001108_pt1 | contig 29439 bp, 27 predicted proteins | sample PopdelMetagenome_16_FD_206182 | JGI IMG/M metagenome (GOLD analysis project Ga0325410, IMG submission 206182) | Populus deltoides microbial communities from Bellville, Georgia, United States - Xylem-PdIQD-R3 | ecosystem: Host-associated > Plants > Phyllosphere > Stem > Wood/Secondary xylem...
AGTCATCTGGGTTATTTTCATATACAGGTGCATTCTCTTGAGTAAATTAGCCTAAAAACAATCTAAAACATTGAGCCTTCCATCAAGGAAAAGTGTAGCCAAAATTCTCAAAATGGGAACCGGCTGCTGCGAATGGTGGTGCATGTGAGGCAGGCAGGGGAGAGCATGTTATACTTGCAAGGATCGTGACTTGCTAAGCTGCAATGGCTAGCTAGCAGAAAAGGACTTGTCTGGAGAGTATTCTGAGGAGAAGATTTAAGAAGCAATTAATCAGAATAATGATTGTCTCCTTTGATTGCTTTCTGATTACTCCATAATCTTCTCCTCGAAATATTCTCTAAAAATACCTAATGACATGATCAGTCAAATACCAGTAGAAAAAAAGGGGGGGAGAGATGGATCTTGGCAAACGTTACACCCCCCTTCACCTCATGACAATCACACACTAAATTTAACTTCTTTCCCTCCCATTTCTGGTGGCCGCATAGAACTTTGTCAAAAACAGCAAATCTGTCAGAGTTAGTATCTAATTTTTGGATGCATCATTTGTCATTTGAGTTTAAAGGCCCTGCAAAAACCGAGCCCCTCTAAACTCTCGTTTAACCATCCCTTCTCATTTAAGTCTCTCAACTCCCATTGCTTCTAACATTACCTTGATAATATTTTCTTGCAGTTTGATCTGGCTCAGACCATGGCCAGAACCGGGCTGCTAGTGTGGTCATATTGTTTGATTCTGGCATCAGTCAATGTTGTTCACGTCCTTTCTTCAACAGTCTTACCAGGTATAGGCGTGAACTGGGGCACGATGGCGTCGAATCCATTGCCGCGTAATATAGTGGTTAACATGTTGAAAGACAATGGCATCACTAAGGTTAAGCTTTTCGATTCTGATTCTCCGACCTTAAAGGCCTTGGCTGGCACAGGCATTGAGGTTATGGTTGGCATCCCTAATAACCAGATGTCCATAGTAGCCGGTGATATAGAGGATGCCGAAGATTGGGTGAAAGAAAATATCACCGCGTATCTTCATAATGGGGGTGTTGACATCAAGTTAGTTGAAATCTTATTTTCCATCTCTGTTTGTTCATGCTTTTCACCTCTGTTCTATATGAATTCTGCTTACTATTGCATCGAATTGATCCTTGCTCAATCTGCCTTCGTAGATATGTGGCTGTTGGGAATGAGCCTTTCTTGTCGAGCTATAATAACACATATGACAATATTACATTCCCAGCATTGCAAAACATTCAAAAGGCTTTGGACAAAGCTGGAGTCGGAGACAAAATCAAAGCTACAGTTGCTCTTAATGCTGATGTTTATGACTCCCTTTCGGACAAACCGTCCGGTGGTGATTTCCGTAAGGACATAAAGGATATCATGATTCAGATTATCAAGTTTCTCCATCAAAATAATGCTCCCTTCGTTGTTAACATTTATCCATTCCTTAGTCTGTATCAAAACGCTGGCTTCCCCTTCGATTATGCCTTCTTTGATGGTGGCAAAACAATCTCGGATAAAAATGTTTCATACAGCAATGTGTTTGATGCAAATTACGATACACTAGTTTGGACGCTGAAGAAGAATGGTGTTGGTGATTTGAAGATCATAATTGGGGAAGTTGGTTGGCCTACAGATGGTAACTTTAATGCTAACAACAAACTAGCTAAAAAGTTCTATGACGGTCTCCTAAAAAAGTTGGTCGCAAAGAAGGGAACCCCTCTCCGACCAGGTCAATTGGAATTGTATCTCTTTGGCCTAATTGACGAGAATCAGAAGAGCATTGCACCAGGAGATTTTGAGAGACATTGGGGACTCTTTTACTATGATGGAAAGCCAAAGTTTCCAATAGATTTATCCGGAAAAGGCAACGACAAGATGCTAATAGCAGCAAAGGGAGTTCAGTACATGTCACCTCGATGGTGTGTGCTTAATGAGGAGAACAAGAACTTGAGCATGATAGCAGATGAAATCAGCTATGCTTGCTCTTCAGCTGATTGCACAAGCTTGGGTTATGGATCATCATGCAGCAAAATGGACATTGATGGCAATGTTTCTTATGCTTTTAATATGTACTTCCAAATGCAAGATCAAGGTGATTATGCATGCAATTTCAATGGATTAGCAATGATAGTTAAAACAAATGCCTCTCGGGGAAGCTGTCTTTTCCCATTGCAGCTTGTAGGAGCTGGAGAGAGGCTCGAATTGGCATATGGAGTAAGCATCATTGCAGGATTAATGTTGGCATTTTTCTCTCTGATGTAATAACATCAGGCTCATAATACCAATTTACAGCATTGGTATTGTAAGTTTTTATCATTTGTTTAGTATCATTTTCTTTTTCAGTCACCTGACTATTGACATAATGAGATAATTTTTCTAATCTTTTACCAGTACTCCACCTCAGAGCATGGGTGGAATTCGATCTCTAATCTCTAGCTAAAACGGCACAAAGAGGTTTCTTTAGTAAAGATCAAGTTTTACCACTACCAGGGCCAATTATTCCCATTTCTTTCAGTGATGTGCTCTTAGCTTTAGCATTTGGAACAATCAATCTACATTTTGTATATTAAATGATCACGCAAGAGTTTGGTGCTATGCCTATTAAAATCTGATTATGTGATCTTTCTATAGCAAATTACATCTTGACAACTATTCTATACTCGCCAATCTGCAAGAATTTAGAAACCAATCTCTTGCTCTCCTTTTCTGCAGGGTACGCCCCATCTGGACTAAATAGGACTGTCCTGCTTGTAATGAAACAAACCCCAACTAAAATCGTCGGATACGTTCACGATTGTCCAAAATTCATTCGAGATAACACCATTGTCCAAGACGCTAAGGTAAAATGTTCCCAGAATTTTGCTTCTTTCGATGCGATACTTTCGTCTCCTCCAAACTACCTTCCCTTCTAGAGTTTTGACCTGGAAAACTGGCTTGTACCAAAATGAACCTTTTGCCTTTCCCCTGTAGAATAACTGGTACTGGCAGGGAAATTGATCATAAGCTGGGTTCTGTCCTGAAATCACTCGTCAACTCCAATCCAGACTCCCCAACCAACCCACAAAAAGAACCTCTGCAGTTTTAGCCATGGGAGACACATAAGGTTTTTCAGGTACCTTAGCAGCCAGTTCAAGACAATTGTTCTTCTGCAACACACGCAGAGAAAATGCTTCCAGGTTTGGACTTTCGTAAGAAGTAATACATCTATATTTACACACCTGATCGACTGGGCTTCATTGGTTCAAGCATTGAAGAACTTTCCAGCAGTTAGGATCCAATGGAAAAGTTTAATATCCGAGGCCCACAGTTCCTAACCATGCAGTTCAAGGTAGAAAGCCCCTTTGATCTCAGGTTCTTTAGCAATGGTACAGGTCTTATATACGCATTGATTATTACTAAAAAGTAGAACCTAATGTCATCCAAATTATGCTAGTCCCATGCTTTGGATACAGTCTGCACTGCATCCGTAGAATCACTTGTTTTCTGACTGAGAAATTCCAAATGTTTTTCCAATAAGTATCCACTGGTCTCATTCTGAACGTAAGATCCTCCTAATTTGTTCACTAGATTCGGAGACGAGGCAAAGCATACAATTTTTGGAAGACTTTTGTATTCGGTTTGGATCCACTTGACTGATTCTTGATCCGTAATGGCCACAATCAACAATATATCTGCACAGCTCAAAGCCTTTAGCAGAGTCTCGGTTTGATCCTTGGATTGATATTGGTCATCAGTAAACACCAGCATTTCATATTCCACTTCAATCTTCTTGCCTGGTAATGGAAAGATTGAATTACCAAAACAGAATACAATCTTGCAAAAATTACAAGGCGTAATGTTTTAGCTATATAACCAACAAGCATTGATGACATTTTCTTGACTGATCTTGGGAGGTGAGCTTAGTAGCAAGCGAGCTAATCCAATATAGGACTTGACCGTTAAACTAAAGCATTTGTAACCACACAATTCCAGCAATCCCCAAATCAGAGAAAGCATGATAACCCATCCAGAATAATCCTCTTGCATTATCATACAATTGATGCAGAAGGACCATTAGATTATCAGGGAAATCTTGAACAATTGATGCAAAAGGTCATGTAATTATCAGGGTACAGTTATGCTACCTAGCATTTAACTATAAGTATTCTTAGTACTATGGCCCACGACCTCATACCGGGGAGTGCATTTTACAGGACTGATGCTTCCTGAGCCAACAATGGTGACTATTCTCTCTGGCGGGTCAGATTTCTTCTCAGTCCCCGCAGTTTCAGATACCAAAACCGCGGGGATTTTAGTTGCTTTGGGCTTAATGGAATTTTTGGCGCGAAAAGACTGAGAGACCTGGAAAGGAAATAGAGCCCGATGGTGGTGAATCGAAGATAGACCAGGTATGGAGGCAGTGAATGTTGAAGAAACTGTTTATAAATGGAAACAAATAAAGAGTTGGTTTAGACACGTGAAAATACTGTTTTAAATATTTATTTATCGCGCACAAGGTAATATCTTCGAGATATAACTAAACTTTCTAAATCTCTGGAAGAACAAGAAGAGAAGACAAAGAAAAGAGAATCACGTTTTTTTTTTTGTATATTTGTTCTTAGTGTAGTTACGAGCCCAGGAAGTCTCAGGGTTCCAATCCTTTTATTGCTGACAGTGCCCATGTTTCTACTGTTGGAATTGGTCTGGGAACTACAACACAGACCATGCCAATGAAATTTAGTTCATCTGCATCAACTCCTTTTGCTTTGACTGGGAGTCCAGTTTTTTCTCCTGGCAATTCCATATTTGGTTCTTCTTCTACGTCAAACACAAGTTCTTCCTTGTTTGGCATAACTACTTCATCATCAGCATCCACTCTTTCGCCTCTGTTTGGAACAGGTAGTATGGAAGATGATGAAGCTATTGATGAGGGTTCGCAAGTGGGAAATTCTTTCATTGATATATTTGTGAAGGGGAGTGGTGATCTGGAATCTGCTTATAAGGTGCTTGATAGGACGCCAGTTCATAATGTTATCTCTTGGACTGCAATTATCACGGAGGACGTGTGATAGAAAAGCAATTGAACTCTTCTTGGAAATGGTTCAGGAACAATTTAAACCGAACCATTTCACTTTTTCTAGCGTTCTCAAGGCTTATGCAAATATCTCTGATATTTGGCTCGGTGAACAGGTTTATGCACTTGTGGTTAAAATGAGGCTTGCGTCGATTAATTGTGTTGGAAATTCTCTTAATAGCATGTATTATCGATGTGGTAACATGGAAATTGCTAGGAAAGCCTTTGATGTTCTGTTTGTGAAGAATTTGGTTTCAGGAACATGTAATGATTCATCCTTATTTGACAACTCTTTGTCTACTAGTAGTCCTGCGCCTCTACCCAGCGTCCCTGCTTCAGCTGTTCCACTCACAACAACCTCCAGTACGACTACTCAGTCTAAGCAAGATGAGTAATGATGGTGATGATGAACGTGAGGAGTATGGAGATCAAGTGGACATTGTAGATCCTGGTGGGGATGACTTTGAAGATCCAAATGAGCATGCTGAGGAAGCCACTGATATTTTTACATGCATGATGCCCTTCTATTCCTATGATATTTCTCATGCTTGTGGACCAGAGCCTGCTATTTGTTGTGAATTTGATTTTGCTCGAATGCATGGCTTTAATTATGAACTGTGTCCATGGGGCAAACATCCAGTGGAAATCAACCACGAAAATATTCAGGAGAGAGCACTAAAGCTACTGGATCAAAACATACCATTTGATGTCTCAGCGATGGTTCACTCATGCTTCTCACACCCTTTTCAAGGCTGGAACACCAAGACCCCAATTGAGCAGCTGCTTCTCGGTGTGCTTGAAAAATGATAGTATTGAAGGAATATATGATACAATGAAGGAGGATGCTGTTATCAGTAAATCAGCAGGAGGAATTGGTGTATCTGTCCACAACATCAGCGCCACTGGAAATTTAATTCGTGGGGAAAAGGGGACATCTAATGGCATTGTTCCAATGTTGATGGTGTTCAATGATACTGCCCGCTATGTTGATCAAGGAGGAGGCAAGAGGAAAGGCGCTTTTGCTGTGTATCTGGAGCCATGACATGCTGATAGGTAAGAGTAACTTGCTGCCTGGATAGCTGATAAGAAGCAAGTTAGTGCGTATGCAATGAGTCTACCACAGATTGACAATGGTGTTGTTATTCCACCATCCAGGTGGAAATGTGCCAGGTGTGACAAAAAAGATAAATTGCGGCTAAATCTTACCGATGGAATGATTCTTTGTGGGCAAAAAAATTGGGATGGAACTGGAGGCAACAACCATGCCATTGAACATTACAAGGAGACAAGCTACCCTCCAGCTGTGAAGCTTGGGACAATTACTGCTGGTCTCGAAGCAGCAGATGTTTTCTCTTACCCAGAGGATGATAGTGTTGTGGACCCACTTTTAGCACTACATCTGGCATTTTTTGGGATTGATTTTTCACCCTTACAAAAGACTGAAATGACAACTGCTGAGAGGGAACTTGACCAGAACACTAACCATGACTGGAACCCAATTCAAGTAAGTGGACAAGATGTGGAACCCATTTTTGGACCAGGTTATACAGGACTTGTGAATCTTGGAAACAACTGCTACATGGCTGCACCGATGCAAGTTGTTTTTTCAACTCGGTCCTTCAATTCACGATACTACATTAACCAAAGCTCGAAAATGGCATTTGAGATGGCTCCTGCCGATCCAACTGCAGACTTAAATACGCAGCTTACAAAGCTGCCACATGGTATGCTTCCTGGCAAGCAATCGGTTCCAGCTTTGGAGAATGATGATAAGGCTAATGCCAGAACCACCCTAGTGGCAAGAAAAGGAGTTGGGAAGGCAAATTCTGCAATAAAGCAGATTCTTCAAATGAACACTAATGGAAGTTTGGCTTCTGCAATTTTCACAGGTTGTCCTTGAGGTCAAGGACATTTTCAAGGAAGAATAATGTTGAAGAAGGAATGACATTTGAAGGCAAAAATTAATATCATGGAGATATTAAGTTTCAAGTATTAAGTATTTAAGTGCTTTATTTTGATATTATAAATATTTATATAATAACATTAAAAAGTTAAATACGAGAACTTATTCACCAACTTTCATTTAATTTATTATAAAAACTCATAATTATAAATATTTAAAAAGAAATATTTCTTTTTATAAATATCTTTTTCTTTTTTATTCATTTACAAACTAATTCAATAATAAACCGCAGCCTAATAAGAAACCAGTTTTAAGAGACAGGTTGTTTTTAGAGACACTCGTGGGGTGGAGTGTGGAGTGTGAACAAACTGTCTGAAGTCTTTATGTCCTAGAATAGGAAAAAAGTTATGTTCCTCGGACGAATTTTATCCTACAATATAAAAATGTTTTTAACTTTCAATTGGGTTGGCAAATGTTTAAAATTAAGCTGCCTTCCCTTTCTTCAAGGTAAAACGGTAACAAGAGGATTTATTCAGACATCCTTAAATTCGAGTTTTATTATTAGTTTTTTTTTTTGTTTTCCTATGATGTAATATGTATGCTTTTTTCCTTTTTCTTTTCTTTTATTTTTAATTATGATGCACGCACACGCACACGCAGCACGCAGCACGCATCCCTTGTTGCCCAGAACAGAACTTGATAGCATGTTTTGCATGAAAATATAAAAAGAAACTGAGGCATGTCCTCTCCAGCATTGATGCCTAGACTCAAATACGTGGAAGTCAAATGGCACGTAACTAGCGAAACTAAAAATGAGAACGCATGAAACAAGGGGAAATAGGAGACTCATTTTTCTCTCCACACTCTGAGAAAATTACTATGGTATCACTATGACATCCAGATAATGAAAATCATCAGCAATATAAATTGTTCGGTTCACCATGAGAGCAACAATGGGAACTAGGAAGTTTCCTTTTTGCAGTACAACTGCAACAAAACTGTAATTTGAACAACTTCAAATTGTACTGAAATATTATTTATCCAAATGATGAACTAGTTATTTGACTCTTCGACAAATGCGGTCACCGCATAATCCAATGCCATCTCAAATTGCAGCCATAGCGCATTTAAGTTCACCATCTGAGTGTAACTACTCTGTATATTGCTGTCAAAATTTACTTTCTAGCTAAAAATTTCTGAGCATCTTATCCAAGTACAATACACTCGCAAAGATAAGTTGGAGCTTTACTTCCTGTACGAGAATTCAGCTTGAAACTCCTTTTGAAACCGCTCCCTGGACTTGGTTTTTGCTTCCAATACAACATCATCAAGAAATATCCTTTGTGGAAATTCTTCAGGCACAAGACTCCGATACGTCTCAAACTGTTCTGCAGCTTCTTCTTTTCTATCCAACAGACTGTATATTATTCCCTGCCACAAATTCCCGTAATTGGTTATTGATAAAAGTAAAACTATAATATTTAATTCTTTATGCTATTCAACTCCATTCTGTTAATTGCAATCCTTAGACAATATGTCATCAATATTTGCTACAGGAGATTGAGGCTTTAGACACAGCTTGTTCTTTTCCAAATCTTGTGAACTTGTAATAACTCAATATCATATCTGCAACCCTGCGTGCTGCTACTAGTGATATCTATGGGTTGTTTCAAACTTAGAATGACACTTGCAAGAAGTAGCATTTAAGGGTATAGTTCTTCTTTCTGAACTCTCAATAGAATACAGACAACCGTACGGCCATAAGGTACATGTTATGGACACCTGCAATAATACTATATTTCATCAATATCATATCTGCAAACGTGCTTGCTGTTACTAGTTATATCTATGGGTTGTTTCAAACTTGGAATGACACTTGCAAGAAGTAGCATTTAAGGGTATAGTTTTTCTTTCGAACTCTCAACAGAATATAAATGGTGGGGACACCAAACCCATACCTTAGATTGCATGAGTATTTGAATAGAGATGACAAAGGATTACTCGGCCTCTCACTCTTTGGTTCGGAGACTATGCCTATCTAAACCTATTTAATTATTTAGTTTTATTTAGTTTTTTATTATTTGGTTTATTTATGTTAGACAATTTTAATTGATGGAGTGAGACCAATAGTTGGTTGTTTTATGGTCATGTTATTTATATGTTTTTTTTTTCATTTAGTGAGACAGTTTTTGATGATTTAGTAAAAATAACATACTATTCTCTTTTCTTCCTAGCTTTTTTTTCATTGCTTTTAATTCTTGGCTTCTTCTTTCTTTCTCTACTTTTATTCTTTTTTTAGTTTATTATCCCACATCAATGGCATACTTCATAAGTTACATGTTATAGACACCTGCAACTTGACATAAAGTGAAGGAAAATAGCTTCAAGATAAATGTATGAACGTTATGTGCATATTTGAAATCTTCAAAAAGATGGTGCAGGCACTCAAACTTTTACCTTACGAACTGAAAGAATTAATTGTTATCCATTTGCAAGCATTAACATACAATTAAAACAAGCTTACCTGGCAAAGATAAGGTCGAAAATCTCGTGGGTTGTCACTAACCAGGCCTTGAAATTTCTTCAAAGCCTCCTCAAAATCCCCCTGCAAAGTATGCAAGTTTTCACATATTAAAATTGAAAATCAATTGGCTGACTTGATCCATTATCCTAGGTCCCACCAATCAATATTTCTACTTTTTTGAGTTCTACATCATTTGTCAATGCTCTATTATTTTAAGCATGCATTTGCATGAAGTATTGGGTGGAACAATTTTTGCGAGGCCCAACACTCATCCTACTTGACCCTGGAAAGAAAGGACTAACTGGTAGGATTCACCTTGACAACATGCATTTGCGCAATTAGAATTCTAATGTTTCTCTCCTCAGTGACTCTTTTTTCACGATGGGCAACTTCTAGAGCTTTATTCAGCATCTCAAAGACAGCAGGACCTTCAAGATTTTTGTGCATAACCAGTGCTAAACCCTGCACCAAACAGAGAGTCAAATAGCATTTCTATTTTCCAGTGAAGAGAAAGAACACCAAAAAGTCACAGATGTTGGTATTAACATAGAAATGTGATGGTATATGGATGTGCTACAAAGTTATATAGACAAAGTTTCTCAAAGAAGTCCTATACCACCATGCAATTCATGATTCAATCTCCGTGGCTGGTATGGAGCTAATCGATAGGGATATTTTTAAACAACAAGGTCTTGCCAAGTTGTTCATAGCTTTCCATCAACTAGCAATCTGCACTAGCAAAATCTGATAAAGATGACACTCATAATTTATGGAAACACAAGGGACTGTGGAACCCTTTATAAAAAATGATAGAGAAGGATCATGTTATTGTTGTTTAAGGAATATTTTTTCATTCTAATTGCCAATGAGAAAGTTAATGGTTAGTTGAATACCATGATAGCAGGAGCGGTAGGAATATAATTTGATTACTTCTGGAATGACTGAAAAATCATTCCTAAGCCAAATCCTCATTATGCTTCAAATTAGTGACACACTTGAGATTTTGAAATTCTAATTAGACATTGTAGGTCCTTCGCGCTTTGCCTATTGCAGTATAACCAAATAGAAAGGAAACAGTTATAAGAATACCAACATTTAAGTAATTAATCAGGTGAGCAAGTACCAAGCATGGAATCGTTTGCCACAGAGGCAAAGTTCGTGTGTTGGTTTAACTTATATATGGGTTTCAGCAACCTATGGGACCAAATTCAAACCCAAGGGACTACAACTGCCAACAAGAAAAATGAAAATTGATCGCTTGTCATTATAATATGTTACTATAAAAATCTAATGGTCCACAAGAATCATTTCAGTGGTCTCTAAACCTCCAGCATTTTCGAATTGTTTCCGAACACATCCGTCCTCCTAAGGACTTCTCCCCTATCCACCTTTCTAGTAGTGGAAGATCTTCAAAGAAAGGAGCTAAGAAATTTGAATAACAAAATTTGGAACTCGAGAAAAAAAATATAGGTGACAGCCAATTGTATTGAGAACAAGAGTTTGCCCATTGAGGAGATGCCTTCTTAACAAATACATGAGAAGAAGCTGTGTATAAAATAATCCCATCACAGAGTACACCAATTGGAATGGCTCAATGCTTTCAAGCTCAAGCCTTCGCTTCCATCAATGCCATGGAGTCTCTGTTCCCATACTGAACAAGGAGCAGTCTTTTGGTAAAATTAAGAAAAGCTTTATGAGGTCAGTTACGGATATGGTTGTACATCTTCTTGTACCTGTTTAAACTAATTACATATCCCTCTAGGAAGCAATTATATTGACCAAATTATTTCCCTTCCCATATTCCAACTCAGTTAGCAGTCAGCCTCCAAACTTTCAAAACAGATAGCTTGCAGAAATGCTTATGTGCTACCTTGCAATCATCTCAGTATTCATAAATAGGCATGCATATTATGAGAAAACAAAAGCAAACGCACCCAAGTAATAATTATTTTTGCAGAACACGGATACAGCTACTCACTTGTAGGAAAAGAAAGATAAACGGAAAACAGGAATACCAGATCAAGAATCATACGTGCAAAGCTCTAAGCAAAAGTGGTCTCTCTTCCAAGATTTCGTTGAACAACCTTTTAGCCTTGTTCAATTGCCCCATCATCTCATAACAAAGTGCCTCCAAAAGCCTCCATTCAACTTCCTCGGGCTCGATCTCAATCAACCTCCCAACATACTTCACAGCCTCTTTAGTCTGTCCTCTCCTCATCTTCCCATGCAGAACCACCTTCAATGCCTCCACATTCCTTGGCTCCTTCTCCAAAACCTTCTCATACATCTCCTCGTCCTCACTTTTCTCCATCTGGGCATCTCTCTTTCCCTCTAAATTCACACTACCACCACTTGTTTGAGCCGGAAGTGCCAAACTTTGCCTAGTATTTAAACCAAAAGAACCAATAAAAATGAAGGCCCCAACAAGGGAAACCAGCACCTTCTCAGACAAAAAACTGGTGAATTTGTTGTTTGTTTTGGAGATACTTGAAGTGGGTATCTGAGGAAATAGTGACTTAGAGCAGATATTTGATGAGATGTGCAGTTTGTGCCTGCTGTGGATGTTGAGTGGATTCATGGAACATAGTAGTGGCTTCAGAGAAGTGGAGGAGTTACAGTTTTTTGACGATTTCAAATTCTGAAAATGTGAGGGTGGGGAGCATGGAGAGAATATTTTTATTGAACCCATTTTGGATGATGAAGCAATCAATCAATCAAGAAGATTGCCCATTCAAAACCCTGGCACTGGCTACGGCTAAAGGGGTTAAAGAATCGGTGTTTCAATCTTCATGACACAAATGATGATGCCAAGATGATAAAAGGGATGCCTATTATTTATAGATAGCTACAAATCAGCCCTCTAACTATTCATCTTACCATTCAACAACCCATGAGTTGCTAATCTCTTATTAACCTCTAATTTTTACCTTTTGAATCACTAATTTATTATTATTATTATTATTTGAGTTTCATTATTAATTCAGTTTAATGAGAGTGTAGATTTGTAATTTCATAAAATTAGTGTGATTAAATTATTATTTTTGTTTTTTTTGTTTAATAACAATCTTTTAGTTTCATGAATTTGAAGTTATTCTAACAAAAAGTGAATTAAAAGCAAATATTACCCTTGTTTAGGAGTGTAAAAATTTATGTTTTTTAGTGTTAATTAAAAGTATTTTTACTTAAAAATACATTAAAATAATTTTTTTATTTTTAACATTAAAATATAAAAATTATAAAAAAAAACATTAAAAATTAATTTAATATTTTTTTCAAACTAAATGTAATTTCACCTGCAAGTTTCAAACAGATAAAATTAAAAGTAAGGGATTCAAATAGAAAAGTAATAAGAAGTTAGAGTACCAAATAAATGTAGTTTTCTTCTCTCTAAAGATGTTTCGACTCTATTAGTCTATTTTACTTTATAGTGTTGAACCCGGTTCAATTCCATCCAGGGTTTTAAACAGCCTCCTCTTTTTGTAAAACCTGACCTAAACCCTCAAAAAACAACACTGGCACAGAGAGGCTCTAAGAATCATCACCGAGAAGCAGCAGAACCGGCGGCGGCGGAAACTGTCCGTCGAAACGCAGAAAGGAAAAAAAGCAAGCTATACACGGGCGATAAATAGGCAGAAGCTATAATAATGAGGAAGAAGGTGGACGAGAGAATCAGAACACTCATAGAAAATGGCGTCAAATTACGCCACCGTTCTCTCTTCCTTATCATCGGCGACAAGTCACGTGACCAGGTACGCTTGCACCCTTTTCTGTTCTCTTTCAGTTTTTTTTTTAATTATAACAAGCAGTAATTTTCCACTTCGATGCAGATTGTGAACCTTCATTATATGCTAAGCAAGGCAGTGGTGAAATCTAGACCGTCCGTTTTATGGTGCTACAAGGATAAACTTGAACTTAGCAGGTTCATTTTATTTTATTGAGCTGGATATTGGATATGATTTGTGAAAAATAAAACAGAAGATTGATTAGTTTTTTTTTTTTTGGTGAATTTGTGACGCAGTCACAAGAAAAAAAGAGCAAAGCAGGTGAAAAAGTTAATGCAGAGAGGACTGTTGGATCCTGAGAAAGTTGATCCTTTTTCGCTCTTTCTTGAGACCGGAGGTTTGACATACTGTTTGTATAAGGATACTGAAAGAATTCTCGGTAATACTTTTGGAATGTGCATATTACAGGTAAGAAACTTAGCTTGTGTGTTTTAATTAATTTATTTATATTTTGTCTCTCTGTTAGTTATTCTGAAGAAGAATTATTGTGTTGTATTTTAGGATTTTGAGGCTCTGACTCCAAATTTGTTGGCTAGAACGATAGAAACAGTTGAAGGTGGTGGATTGATTGTGTTGCTGCTACGCTCTTTATCTTCGTTGACCAGTTTGTACACAATGGTTATGGTATGGTTCTCATCTCGTTGGTATTTAAGCCTTTTCGGTTTCTACATTTCTTGAGTGGACTGCAGATGCAAAGGATGGGGAAGATGGCTTATGTTGTCTTTGTTTTAACTCTTATAATTTATGATGTTTCATTTTGTGTCATTCCGTGGAATTGGAATGGTAGGTGATGGTTGAAAACTGCCGTTATATTCTTCCTTTTTTTTATATATATAAGATTTATGAGGCAACAACACTCTATTCTTTGAGGTTCTCATCATGCTTAAAAGTAAATGCTTATATAAGGTTTTACTGGTTTTAGGATGTTCATGAGAGGTTTCGTACCGAGTCCCATTCTGAGGCAACTGGGCGCTTTAATGAACGTTTCTTGTTATCACTTGCTTCGTGCAAAGCATGTGTGGTTATGGATGACGAGCTTAACATTTTACCTATTTCTTCTCATATAAGGTCAATCACCCCAAATCCTGTTAAAGAGGTGTGGCTTCTTTACTGATTGCAACAATTTTTCATATTTTGTTTCTTAGAGTGCTATTATATTTTTTTCTGTGGTTGTAATATCATCATAAAAATATTATGAAATGCTAAAAGCATAACTATAAGATTTTTTTCAGTGTTTTCTTCATAGCAAGCAATTCTTTCATTTTGACATACTAACAGCATAGCTAATGCATCAAGTATTCCAGTTTTATCTAAATGTTTGAGTTATCTTATCTCCTTTTTGGCTATTAAAGGATTCTGAAGGGCTTTCAGAAGCGGAAAGAAACTTGAAGAATTTGAAAGAACAACTCCATGAGGATTTTCCTGTCGGTCCTTTGGTCAAAAAGTGCTGTACACTAGATCAGGTAGAGAACACCTAGGATTTATTTCCCTGAAAGTGGATAACTAATGTGGCCGATACTTCATGGATGTCCTATTGGTTCACATTAAAACTTTTATGTCTGTAGGGAAAAGCTGTGATCACATTTCTTGATTCAATTTTGGATAAGACACCACGCAGCACAGTTGCTTTGCTGGCTGCTCGAGGTCGTGGGAAATCTGCTGCCCTTGGTTTAGCAGTCGCTGGAGCTATTGCGGCTGGGTAATGTGGATATAAAATGCTACATGTTTCTTTGATGCCTGTGCATGTTTATCCTAACAGACCTTTTTTATTCAAATAATAATAATAATAATAAATGCTGTTGACAGGTATTCAAATATATTTATTACTGCACCCAGCCCTGAAAACTTGAAGACTTTGTTTGAATTCATCTGCAAGGGATTCGATGCACTTGAATACAAGGTACAGTTTACTTTTGTCCCTTTTCTTGGATGATAGACAGTTTACTTTTGTCCCTTTGCTTGGATGATATGCTTGATCATATCAGTATGAACCATTTATACACGCTTAGCACACTCTTGTTGTTTTTACAGTTGCACTTTTCTTTTAGCATGTGATTTTAGCAAACCAATAGTTTCTAGTTGATTAACAAAGGTTAATAAAGGAATATGGACTGTTAAAAAAAATTGGCAGTCAGCTTCTCTTTATATTCATAACAATTTGTTAAAGCATTTCAACTGGCCATGTATCCATAATTTTGTTTCCCGACAACATTTATTATGGAGGAAATGGAGTTTATTTTGCAATTTATTTTACTGCAGCTTGCTCTACCTTTAAGTTTAAAAAGGAAAAAAGAGCTGTGTCATCTACATGGATTTTCTTGTTGCATTTAGTTTTCTGCTTTTTCTCTCATGCCATGAATATCTGGACATTGTTCAGGTCTGAAGCAATTGGGTGTGATCTCTTAAGTCCAGTTTTAAAACATATATTCCATAGTATATGTCATGCACACCTCTCTTAAGACAGTTTTTCCTGTTTGCTCTATAGGTTCACTTGGGTTTCTGTGCAAGTATTGGCTGTCATTCACCCTTTATCTTAAGCTTGTGACCTGGCTTTTTTATTTGCAGGAACATATTGATTATGATGTGGTGAAAAGTGCAAATCCTGAGTTCAAAAAAGCTACTGTGCGCATTAATATCTTCAAGCAGCACAGACAAACAATTCAGGTTAGAAGATAAAGGATCTTAAATGTAAAATGTTGCTCTTAGTTAATTCGTTCGGTTCTATTGTTGATTTGTGAGGATCTTCTACATCATGTAATTAATTGCCTAATGTATGTGGTTTCTTGCATTTCCTTGCAGTATTTACAGCCACATGAACATGAAAAGCTCTCCCAAGTTGAACTGCTTGTTATTGATGAAGCTGCTGCAATTCCATTGCCTGTTGTGAGGTCCCTACTGGGTCCATATCTGGTTTTCCTTTCATCAACTGTGAATGGGTATGATACTTTTATTGTAACTTAAATTGGAAGTTATCATTTTCTTCAAGAGACCTTTGATTTCCAAAGAAGCTGCCATTTCCTTACTCAACAATAGTGATTTTTTTCCATTTTTCTCTTTTTAACCATGCTAAATTAACTCTAATAAAGCTATGAAGGCATGCTTACATAAATGTATATTTGTCTTTCTACTTAAAGCTATGAAGGTACTGGCCGATCCTTGTCACTAAAACTTCTGCAGCAATTGGAAGAACAAAGCCAGATATCTTCTAAGAATGTGGAGGGCTCTCTTTCTGGTATACATTTGCACTTGGTTCTGATAGTTTTATGATGAGTCTGCTAAGAATGAATCTAGTGCTGCTAGGAATGTATGTGTTGATTATTATAGTATTAGGCTTAATGTTTCTCATGGCATATCTGTGTTGATGTGGGGAATTTCAAAATATAATGCTGAACTCAGCATGATCATATTTCCAAATCATTTCCTGAATATTATGGATATTCTTTTTGGGCTATATAATCCTGTTGCTATCTCGTTATATGTTAACTGAAATTGATGAAAATAGTGCAATATTTTAGAATGAATGTGGTGACCGCCGTGTCCTATCAGGCAGCTATATGTTTTGGGCCACAATCTCTTGAATGGTTTCTGCTTCAACTCATATGGTTCCAAGGACAGTACACTCTTGGTGTTGTCTTGGTTTGCAGTTTTTGAAACTTTTAAATTTTGTAAATGTAGGCTATTTATTTGGAAAATTTGCTGTTTTCATTATTTCTTTGTATATAGGTCGTCTTTTCAGAAAGATAGAATTAAGCGAGTCTATCAGATATGCTTCTCGTGATCCCATAGAATCCTGGCTCAATGCCTTACTCTGTCTCGATGTTGCGAATTCAATACCTAGTATCAGCAGGTCAGAATTAAGTCATCATCTTAATTGAGATCTCTGTTATGAAACCATCTCCATTAACTTTATTGATGTACTCTTTTTGTTTGCCCAACTAGATTACCCCTACCCAGTGAATGCGATCTCTATTATGTCAATCGGGACACTCTTTTTTCCTATCACAAAGACAGCGAGTTATTTCTGCAGGTAAAATACTCTGTGATTTGATGTTTTTGTATTTAATTATTGGTATTCAAGGTATGGTGCTTATGTATCTTAATTTATGTAGCGAATGATGGCATTATATGTTGCGTCTCACTACAAAAACTCTCCTAATGACTTACAACTAATGGCTGATGCTCCAGCACATCATTTGTTCGTGTTGCTTGGTAAAACTTTTTTCTTTGAACTGATGTTATTATTACTATTATTATTATTATTATTATTATTATTATTATTTTGCATGAGATTAGGTTTGTACTAATATTACATGTACAGGCCCTGTTGATGAGTCAAAAAATCAACTTCCTGATATCTTATGCGTCATCCAGGTAAACTACCTAAGAGAGACACCAGCACTTATTTTCTGCGCACTTTGTCATTTATTTTCTTCGATTAATTTGATTGACCGATTCTTTATCTCTTTTGGTGTCTTCTGTTCTATTTTGGCCAATTAACAGTCCACAAATATTTTACCTTTTGGATTTGTGAGGATTGAGAATGCTGTTTGGGCATCCAATGTTAATTGCCTACAGTGGCCATCTGAGTGGAGAGAAGAGCAATATTTAACTTCAGACAAGCCAAAAGTTTTTAGATTCTTTGTTCATAGCTAATGTTACAAATTACCAAGGTCCCCCTCTCCCTAAATACCTGTATTTCCACATCATACATCACATTTATTTTCATCCAAACCCTACCTTTCACTGTATGCATCAGTCTTAGTTTCTGGTTTGGTCCCTATCTGAGCTGTATGTTGCTCCTCCAACTAACTGTTGTTCCACTCAAAAATTTTCTCACTTTTAGCAGTTGTTTGTAATCAGCTTTTGTCCATGTATTCTAGATGTAATCCCAGGCTATATCTCATTTTGCTTAACTTGACAGGGATTTTTGTTCTGTGCCAAGTATTGTTCTTAATATTATTGTTGGGTTATATGCAAATGTTCTTCCTAATTTTTGTAGTCATTGGAAATTTGCATAAACATTTTTTATCATTCTCATTGCTATTGGTTGTCTTTATTTACAGGTCTGTCTTGAAGGCCAGATTTCTCGTAAATCTGCAATCCAAAGCTTAAGTGAAGGTCATCAACCCTCTGGGGACCAAATACCATGGAAATTCTGTGAGCAGTTCCGTGATACAGTTTTCCCTAGCTTTTCAGGTGCTCGTATTGTACGCATTGCCACCCATCCAAGTGCAATGAGGGTAAGTCTCTATCTTAATGATGCCAGATTGAGTCGCTTCAGATTCTTGTAATGCATTGTGATATACCATTTTTTATGTGGTTTTCAACACAGCTTGGATACGGTTCTGCTGCAGTAGAACTCATAACCAGGTTTGTCTTTCTCTAGCTTCTGACATTATCATTTAACTAGATATTGCACTTGATCTTGCTCACAACTGGTAAGGTTGACCAACAAAAAATTGCAATAAGAATGGCATCTGCCCTTTTTCCCTTTGTTGTGTTTAGGTGATTTTTAGATATTTGTTGTATAATCGGTGGTTAAAAAAGATGGCCTGACTTACAAATTGTGACCTAGGTTGTGATCTTAGATCGAGTATCCTTTTTCTGCAAGAATTAGTTGAACTGTTACAGAATTAGACTTCTAGCTGATGTATTTTCTATCAAACATTACGTTCTTATACATGAATTATCATACTTCCAAGCAGTAGTTCCCTACACGGTAGTGTGGAACCCGGAATTATTGAACTAATTTTTCACTTGAAGAAGAGTTCAGACTTGATGAGACCAGTGATATAGTTTCATGGTTTATGAGCTAGCATATGAGCAGGCTTGATAGTTTTAGCTTTTACTCCACATACAGTTTACAGGAAAAGTTTGGAGGTCTCCTCTTTTGAATTGCTGACTACTGTATCTTTTGTTTTATAGATAAGGAAAATTTAGTTTTGCGGACAAATATCCACATAGGTTTTGTCTATGACATTGCATCAATATTTCCGTTGAGCTTTTTAAATATTCTGTTTATTTTGTTGAACCACAGTGTTGCATGACTGTTGATTCAAGCGTTAGAATTAGTGCTACAATCTCCTTCATGAGATTGTTAATGTATAATAATGGAGCTGGAATAATGATGATACGAAGTAATGGCAAAAGGAGTGGCAAATTTTGTTGAAAAGTGGTATAAAGAAATTCTTTTTTTAATTGCTTAAAAGACTCTGGGAAACAATTGTCTATAAGATTGAGAGTCTTGTATTATTGCTGACTGTGTTTCATAGTGAAACCTAGAAAATATGGATACATCATCATCATGGAATAAAAGATTTTGCCAATATGAGAATGTAATCCACATTCATATGTTTTGTGATTTCATATCCCAAGTTTGTGCTGTGTACACAACAGTGTAATATATCGAGCACTCTAATATATAAGAGAAAGTTACTTGATGAGCATACTCTTTGCTTAATCATGTCATGATGCATTTACAAGTTAAATTTCTTTAAAAGTGGAGGCATTTACAATATTACTCACTGTAGGTACTTTGAAGGAAAAATAACTCCCATTTCTGAAGTAGATGATGAAAATGATGTGGAGATTCCTCGAGTTAGAGTTACTGAAGCTGCAGAGAAGGTCCATCCAGTGAACAAATTTTGATTTTATATTATGTTCCAATAGTTATGTTTCTTTAAATTCATTTCATGTTTGGTTCATATTCTAGGATACAGAGTTTTTTACTATCTTGTTATAATATAGATTCTAAATCTAAGCAATGTGATAAAAACTTATAACTTCTATCAAGAATTCGTGCAGTTTCGCTTGGCTAATAGTTTCTTCTCCCTGAATATTCAATGTAGAATGATAACTATGAATCCATGAATATGAATAGTATCTTGCTGCATTAGTTTGAACATGAAAATTTATTTTGGCAAAGGAAAGTACTTCTATGAATGGAGTCATATTATTTTGTACCGTATTGTGCTTGTAGGTTTCTTTGCTAGAAGAAAATATAAAACCTAGGACAGATCTTCCACATTTGCTAGTACATCTTCATGAACGGAAACCAGAAAAACTCCATTACCTCGGTGTTTCCTTTGGGTTAACTTTGGACCTTCTTCGCTTTTGGAAGAGACGTAAATTTGCCCCCTTCTACATCGGCCAAATTCCAGTTAAGATGCCATTTCAATTTTGTTATATTTGTTCTTTTCTCCCCAATATGTGCTTGTATAGACACAGCTTTCTATTTAGATACTTTATTTGTTTATTGTTATCTTTTGAATTAGAATACTGTAACTGGTGAGCATTCATGTATGGTCCTCAAACCATTAAACAGCGATGATAGTGAAGTTAGTGGGTCAGATGAATGGGGCTTTTTTGGTCCATTTTACCAAGGTTGGTCCTATTTTCAGATCAATGTGTACCTTTTTATTTTTATTTTTTTAGTTCTGCACATTTAAAGCTGATTTCTCAACTATCTTCAGATTTCAAGCGAAGGTTTGCTAGGCTACTAGAAGGTGACGGTTTCCGTTCAATGGAATATAAGCTTGCTATGAGGTTAGATTCAAAACTTCAACTTCAAATGAGTTTCTGTTTAATATGCTCATGCTACTCTTGATATTTCAGTGTCTTGGATCCTAAGATTAATTACGCTGACATGGAGCAAGAACCCATGCCATCTGCCCCTGATGGATTTTGGAGGTCGCTTACTGATGATCTATCACTATATGATTTGGAAAGGTTGAAAGTTTATACTGAAAACCTAGCTGATTTTCATTTGGTAAGATCTAAATGGCAAATGTCATATATTCTCTGCAAATTGCTCTTACATCAAATGTTTACTGCATTATAAATAATCTGATATGTGTAACATGCATATAATTTGAGGTCCATCTCTGCTTGGAAAATACCTTGGCTCTTAAGGCCCTGAACCCTTTCCACTTTGCTGAATGACTTTTAGCACTTGGACACCTGGCATCATTATAATTGGGTAAAAGCGTTGTTTACATGTAAATGATTTATATTTCCCTCCATGCAATAACGTAGTTTTAGTTCTTTCCTGACCAATAATAGTAAATCTGCAAGTTAAAGTTAATGCAAAAAAATGTAGTTTGTGTATCATGGATCAATAAGTAACCCCCTCCCCATGTATCGCTCAGCAACTGCAACCCATTGCTGAACTGCTTTTAAATTCAATGAAAACTGGAGTATGGACAGGAGTCTTTCGATCAATAGAAGACTTTGGCTTTTAATTGTTCTTGTGCAAGCTCAAGATCTGGGCATGCCAGCTTACAATGTATTAGAGACTAGTATTTGCCGATTTATTAGGTTCTGTAGGAAGACATGTATTTGAGAGGAAAGATAACTTCACTCATTTTCCTTTGTTGATAAAAGAAGAAAAATGCATAGTAGATGGTATCCCATTCTCGGCACCATTAGAAGAATATTAGACCTACTCTAACCAGAACCCATTTGTTTACCATCTAAGCTGAAGCCCAGGATGAAGTGAGATTTAATTGATTTCAAGAGAGCAGAAATGCTTTAGACCAGTACATTATTTGTGCCTCATGGAAATAACTAAAATTGGCACCATTAGCAATTTAAAAATATGCAAAGATTTGTTAGGTGCTCTATTGTCTCTGTGTGTAATTCTAAATTGTTGTGTTTTTGTTTCCAGATTTTAGACATTGTTCCGATCCTGGCTCGTCTATATTTTCGAGGAAAGCTTCCCATATCATTGTCATATGTTCAGGCTTCTGTTTTACTCTGTGTTGGTTTGCAGCAACGAAATATTACCTTTATTGAGGTTTGATTACCAACTTGTCAGTTAGATAATTTCACATGTGCACTCATGCATGCACTTGTGCACATATCTGTATGTGTGCAAGAAAGTGGACAGTTTTCTGAAAAGTGGTAGAAATTTAGAAAAGTGCTTGTCACATTTGATGTAAAGGTTAGATCCACTCAATTTTTAATGCATACTTATATCATTTCTATCAATGTTCATATTACTTTTTATGCTTGTCTACCATGTCAAAACTGAGGGTGCTGCTGATTTTTTATTACAGGAACAAATGAAGTTGGAAAGAACACAAATTTTGTCACTTTTTATGAAGGTTATGAAGAAGCTCTACAAATATCTTCATGGTATTGCATCAAAAGATGTAGAATCAACCCTGCCCAGGTTGAAAGAGGTAAGATAGGGAGCCTGAACTTTGTATACACCACAATGAAAAACATTGCCCGTATATAGATGTCTATTACATAGTTGCAACGTGAGGTCTGTTCAATCCAAGTATATAAATCCAATAAATATTCCATAATTCCTAGCCTAGGAAAATTATCCCTTTTCTCCATCATTTACTCAACTAAGCCAAGTGTTGAGGCTAGCAATGCTTGGCCTCATGAATCCTTTTTCTCCATTCAGTTTCATCATCAAGAGGCCAGACAGATTTTTACATTGCAGTTTTCAACCTTTTCTAGCACAAGATTTACGCAATTCTTTCTATCGCTGCTAGCAAAATAACATGTTAATTCAGAACAATCTAAAGCCCTGATGTGAACAAAATTTTCAGAGGGAGCTGAGACCTCACAGCATATCGGTGGATGATGATCTAAAGGAAGCAGCAAAGCAAGTTGAGGTGTGTGTTCTTTTTCTTTCCTCTCTTTAAAGTTTAATCTTTGAATCTGTTATTAGTTTTTTTTTTTTTTTTTTCCTCAAAGTGCATAACTGACTGTAGGATGGGATGAAATCCAAGATGGAGGGTATGCTGAATCCTGAATTCCTTCAACAGTATGCAATTGACGGGGAAAAAGAAGAGTTCGACGACGCCTTGCAAAAACATGGTGGAAAGATAAACCCAGGTAGTGTTATTAGTGTAAAATCCAATAGAGTTAAACCAGAGAAACATGGAAAGCAAGAGAGTAGTAGGAGTGGGAAAAAGCGAGGTAAGGAAGACCGCGGCTCTAAATCAAATAAAAAGAGTAAATCTTAATCTTAAGAGCACGAGAATACTTCCTAACTTAAGCCCTGTGAAGGTGGCAAAGGATGAATGCCTTGAGCTGGAGCAGAATTTTATGGTTATGATTATTTCAGAATGTTGTTCTGCAACTCTCTTGGTCAGACCTAGACAAGATCTACTACATAATGGATAGTAAGCCGCAATTTTGATTGAGAAAGCTATTAGCCCTTGATTCTAAAGGATCTTTCAGTGTCATTTTTAGCCGCAATTTTGATTGAGAAAGCTAATGCCCATGATTTTAAAGGATCTTTCGGTGTCATTTTTATCTATGTAAATGTCATTCACATACGCTTTGTGAGTGAAATTTTGCTACTTTCTCTTGCATGAAAAGTTATGATTTCCGTGGTGGGTTTTCTTTCAAGCTTATCTGCCATGACTAAGGAGCGTGGGTGGGCGGCGCCACCACCTTATCTCAGTTGAGAGATGTTAAAAGTGATCGATTAGTGGACTTGACAAAACCATATGGGCTTGGAAGAAAGAACGCTAAGTTTCTGTATGTCTTGAAAACATCAAATTACACGATGGAGTGTGATGGATTAGATCTTACCCAATAACCAGTTGATATAAAATGGAAATAGCCAGTTTGGCTGGTGGACGCAGAAGTTTATGCGGTGGCTGTTCATAAAATACCAACTGACATTGCAAGTTGATCGATTCTAACTTGCTCTTTACACGATGGTGTTAATGTTCCACGCATAAAAATGTAAGCAATTCGTTTCCAGCGTGCATATGACTCTCCACTTAGGTGAGAAAGTTTGCGAAGATGGGAACTTCCTGAATGTCATTTCATAGCAGTAGGGCTATCATCATAGACTTAGAGAGCTATCCCCTGGCAATCAAGCTGCATTAACGCATAAAATTGCTATATCCAATCAGTTGATTAGAGCTGTGATCCAAAACATAAGGGTCATTCTCTTGGTTTCGACGACTGCTTCAAGTAAAATATCAAATCAAACCTATCGATGAACCAGTTTCAAGAGTTTCTGAATCCGTAAGGACTTCATATCACCAATTTTCTCATCCTTGGTTTCTGCCCTGAAAAAGGAATCCAATATCAACACCAACAAAGAAGCAGTAAAGAAGCTAGTTGCAGGTGTATGCCAAGTGTTGTAAACGCTAATTCCTCTCTCATTCACTCGGGATCTGCTTGGGTTTCTATGCTGATGCCTTGTCTCAGTTGAAGCTCACGACCCACCCAGTCCTGAAGATAGATTTGATGAGCGGGATTGTTTCTGGGCATAAGAAACTACTAACTAAGAATTGGCAGATACAAGATGGAAACTTTCTGATTCGAGTTCTGCCAGGTAAGACACATCTGACTTTTCACATGCATTAAACAGAACAAATTTCAAGGATGGCTGGCAGAAGATCCGTTCTGTCCATTGTTTCCTTGGAATGGTTCGAGGAAGAATTGTTCACCGTTTACCAACAGAAGAAAACTGAACCAACCGAAAAAAATATTATCCCCTTCCTCTGTAGGGCATTAGCTTGGTAGCACAGTCATTTAGATGCTCAAGGTCACAATTTGGAACTTCCAAGTCACAAACACGTTATAAACTAGGAACTGGGTCTGAACATTCTTTCTCATCCATGCTTTCAGGAGCTCGAATTGATGACCCAAAAATAGCCATCTTCTCTGACAAATTCCGAATGGCATCGTGCTTGTTTGCCAATTCCATGAGCACCTTAATCCTTCTGAAAGAAACATTGCTTGGCTTATGCCCTTTCTCCACCATTTGCAAAAAACACTTCTCTGCTTCCACCAACTTGCCCATATCACAAAGCAAGTCAAGCAACACATCAGATACCAAAATATATGACCCAAAACCTTTCTCTACCATATCATTCCAAAGTTGAAGTGCCATCTCCACCTTTTCATGCCTCTTAAACAACTTGATGAGAAACATACAAGACTGGGTATTCGGCAGGCACCCAGCATCCATCATCCTCCAGTAGAAATCCCATGCGTTGCGCAAGTCATTTGACCAAGAAAAAACTCGAAAGAACAAATTGTAACTAGTTGCATTTGGAATCATGCCCTTACTCTCCATCTCAGCCATCAAACTGTAAGCAGCATCTAGCCTCTTTGCAATACAATAATTCCTAATCACAGCATTGTATGCTGCAACATCTGGGTAACATCCATGCTCCTTCATCTCCTTCAGCATATCCCTTGCTTTATCAGGCTGGCCAACCAAACCCAACCCACCAATAATACTAGTATATGTTATCACATCCGGCAATATATCCTCCTCCCTCATCCTCGCAACCACCCCATATGCCTTCTCCAGTTCTCTACCCTTACAAAACACATCAATTAACGAGTTGTACGTTACAATATCAGGCTTGACACCCAATTCCTTCATCTCCTCATAAAACAACTCCGCTTCCTCTGACGACTTCCACCCCGACAAAAGTATGTTAAAAGTTTGCAAATTGGGCCTAAAACCCTTCTTCAAATGATGATAAACATTTCTCGCATCGCTCATACTCTTCTCTTGACGCAAAGTCCTCAACAGAGCATTAAAACAACTAGTATCAAACACCGGAACCAATCTCTTGAACTTCCAAAAAGACTCCACGGTCATTCTGACAGAACAAACCTTAGCAACTCTACCTAAAACAACTTGTAAGGTCCTCGGAGTTATCAAGTTCCGGTCTTTCCTCTTGATATCAATCAAAACATCCCAAATATGATCAAATTTGCGACTCCTACCCAAGATGTAAAGCATGGTATCTAAAGAATAAGAAGAGTGATAAAACCCTCTTCTATCAGCAGTGAAATTAAAGAAGTCAAGTGCTTGTAAAGGGTTTCCATGGCTAAACCTGACCCTTTTGAGCACTTTATCTATCAAATCATTCGAGAGAAAAACCCCAGTTGATTTTAAGGATTGTTTGAGGTTTTGAGAGGAAGTTGAGTTACTTATGATGTTATAAATGGCATCTACTTGTATGTCTTTGTTGTTGTGGTTTTGAGGCTTGGTGTGGAGAGAAAGGAATGGGATTTTAGAAGAAGAAACATACCTTGATTTTTGTAGTTCAAAAGATAGAGACTTTAGATTCTTCTTAATCATCATCATCATCATCCCCGATGTCTTCTTTTCTGATTTTACCAAAGCGAAAACAGAAGCTTTGGCGGCAGAGGCTGAGGCTGAGGCTGATGACGGTGGTGAAAAAATAGAACTTGACTGATGGGAAGTTTTTATTAAACGACAGCATTTTCAGATTCATTGTTGAGCATTAATTTAATATTAATTTTTTTTTTTAACACGAGAATAATAAGCTAATTAAAATAAATTATCAGATATAAATTCAGTCAATGCAATATATAAGGTCAAAATTAAAAAAAAAAATTGTGACTAGAGTAAAAAATACTCCAAGGAGAAAAAACGATGTGCAAATTGATAGTGTAACTACTCTATGACTATAATGTTTTTCTCATATTATTATATTTTATTATTGTAATGTGTTTAAGCCATATATTCTTTAATTTGTTTATAAATTATTATTTTTGTCAAATTCAAGTGCCTTTTCTTTTCTATAAATATAAAATGAAAAAAAAAGTAGATAAAATGTGAAAATTTAATAGGGAAAGATGATATTTTTTGTAAAGAAAAATACAAATTAGTAACTGATTCTCATTTCAAAAAAAATTCTCGATGATCAACAATAATTAAAGGAATGTTTAATTTTTTTTATACTGTTCAATGATTAGTTATAACAACTTATAATTAAGTCAAATTTTAAACTAGATATCCCTTTTGCAAGAGAAATTTTATAGCTAGCGATTGGTTATTATCATGAAACAAAAAGGATGTTGAGAATGAAAATAAAAATGTATTTGATTGAAAAGATAAAGATATAAAAATAAATGTATTTCTGAAATAATTTTAAAGTGAATTTCTGTACTTTTAAAATAAAAAGTATAGAGAGGATATGTTTTCAAAAACAATATTTTTTTATTTTTTATTCCTAAAATATCCTTATAAAAAACTCTCAACTCCAAAATTGTCCAACTAAAATATGCGATGATTAAAATAGTTATTATCGTAGTTTTAAAACCCAACTCGAGAGTCGAAGATCATGGGTCAGGTTGACTTGAGTTGACCTGAGTCAACGTAAAAATAAAAATGGTTATTATTATAGTTTTAAAACTCAATTCAGGAGTCTATCCGAGACAAGACTCAAGTCAACATAAGAAAAAAAATGATTATTATTATAATTTTAAAACCTGACTCGGGGATCGACCTGGTGTAAGGCTCGAGTCACATGGCAGAAGAGTCAACATGAATTGACTCGGGTCAACATAAGATAAAAATGATTATTATTATAATTTTAAAATTTAATTTGAAGGTTAATCTGGGGAAAGACATGAGTCACATATCAAGAGGGTCAACCTGGGTTTAGTCGAATCAATATAAGGATAAAAATTATTATTATCATAGTTTTAAAACTTGACTCGGGAGTTGACCCGAGACAAGATTCAGGTCATGGATTGAGAGGGTCAACCCAACTGATCCATTTTAAAAAAATAATAATCAAAGCAATCTTGTTTTGACTAGATTTTTTTTTCCTTCAAAAAAGTCAATGTGTATTTGACCCTGTTTTATTTCGGGCTGACTTGGATTTTTCACTAGATTAGATCAAGTCAATCATTCTTTTATTCTTCTTAAACTCAAAACAATTCAAGTCTCGGATCAACATATCAAGTCAATTTTGATTTTATAAGAAAGTTTATTATAATACTATTAATTTCAACATTCAATATAAACTAAAGTAAATATATATATATATATATAATTATTTTTTAAAATATATAAGTTTGATAACAATTTATATTAAGAGTAAAATAGACTTTTTTATATTTTATTTTATCTTGTCCATTGTAACCAAACAGGATACAGAGATAGTCACTTTGTTTTGTATATCATTATCAAATAAAATTATATTTCTATTTTTTTATCTTATTTTTTTTTCTTTACTGTCTTCGTCTTTTCTGTCTCGTAACAGTAACCAAACGCTTTCTATAAGTCCTTTAAAGCTAATGCCATCTTTTTATTTTTTTGTAACGTGTCAAACATATAGAATTATTTTTGTTGTTGAGGATATTTGACTGCAAATTTAATAAAAAAAAATTTAAGAAGAATAAAAATTAAATTTGAGAAGGGAAGAATAAGAGAAGAAGAAGAAGAAGAAGTTGGATCTCTAAGTCATTGGGGTCATGCTAAGAGAGATTTCATTCAGTCCTTCATTGTTCTTGTGATAAATTAGCCTTCATAAAATTAGCTTTTCCGCACGATCTAGCACGCGGAGATGGCAAAAAAAAAAAAACTTTCCCATTGCTAGCAAGCATAGAAGAGAGAAAAGCAGCAGCTGATGCTTTAGTTCCTTGTCAAAATGCATGATTCGAAAAGATCAACAGGACTGTACTCGTTAGCTTGATTGCTCATTTTTACGGTGCATATTTTTGTAAGATTCCGTTTCATTTTGTTTTTTAAAGCTCAAAATAAACCCTGAATTTTACTCTCAAACCTTTACTGGTTTAAGTTTGATTTTACGACATCCACGGCCACTTGTTCACCACATATTGATTTACCCCCTCCCAATTTCCATCCATTATTATTTGAATGATTTACACCCTCTGATTGGACTTCCATCTCTTGTAGCTTTGGGAATAAACACAAGCACAGCCTAACTTGCTTCATGGCCAGAGCGAGTGGTCATGTTGTACTGGACTCGTTTGAGGAATACCTCTAAGACCCTAAAAGCACATGGAATATCACCAAAACAATCTACGGACATAATTCTGTCTTGAACCAAAATAATCTCACTTCCATGCACTGAACATTGGATACTTTAATGGAGGTGTTGATGAACTTTCAAAATAGCACATAACCCCATTCCAAATGTCATGACATTTTTGCAAAGCAAGTTGTTGTTTATACAGCCATTTAATCCGGCGCAAACCATTTCTTTTCCAGACTAAACACTGCCATATGTGACCATGAATGTTTAGATACAGTTGGGAAAAGGAAGAAAATTAGTCTGCAAAGACAAGCGACTTTCTAAAACAAATAATTCATTGCAAGACAAGTGACAACATAATACCAGTTACCCCTCCTGGCTATCAACTTGAATTAACACGAAAAGGCACTGCTGTGATGCAA
>Ga0325410_1001109_pt1 | contig 29438 bp, 16 predicted proteins | sample PopdelMetagenome_16_FD_206182 | JGI IMG/M metagenome (GOLD analysis project Ga0325410, IMG submission 206182) | Populus deltoides microbial communities from Bellville, Georgia, United States - Xylem-PdIQD-R3 | ecosystem: Host-associated > Plants > Phyllosphere > Stem > Wood/Secondary xylem...
AACTGAGTGAAATTTGAAATAACCTGGATAAAATTTGGTATAAAAAGGCGTCAGGATTCATGAAATTTTACCAAAAAATCATAAAATTTACTATTGAAGAATATAGAAAGTATTTTTAAAAAGTTAAATAATTATATGTGTGTATGGGGAAGAAAAAACTGAGGGACGTGGAAGGTATTTAAAAAAAAAGAGTTCATTATATATATATATATATGAGTGCAAGTGAGTGTGTAGGAAACAAAAAAAAAAAAACTTGCTTTTTCAAAGAGAAGGAAGCATTCGGTCAGGAGAGGAAAAACAAATTCAAACAAGGAAAATTTCTCAATTTAAAAGTGTTAAAGCTTTGATTATTACTTGGTAAGATGTCCTCACACTTTTAAATAACATTCTTGAAGAATTTATGTTTTAAATTGATTGAACTTTATGAAATGAGGAATTAGGGTTCATGATAAATTTTAGAGAAAATTACCATTGATTGTGAAATTGTGTTAAGAGTATTGAAGTGAGTAGAGAAAGTAAGAAATTATGGTAATTAAAGCAAAATTTTAGGTGTTCTTGAAGAAGGGATTTTTGGAAAAATAATAATAAGAAAAATAAAAATTTAAGAGTTTTGATAAGATGATGAGATTGTGTAAGAAAGAGATGATATTAATGTTAAAAAGTGAATAGATCATGAAATTTTTTTATGTTTTTCTTTTATTTAAATTACGGTAAAAATTAAATAAATAAATTTAAAGCATATATATATTGATTTGAATGATGAAATGAATTGTGTTACAATGTGAAAATTGAAAGAATAGGAAGGAAATTTACAAAATGATTTTATTTTGGCAAATAAAAGGATAATTGGAATGATTTTATTTATTGAGATTTTCAATATGGAAAGTAGAATAATGATGTGATATACTTGTCAATTCAAGAGAGGCTACTAGGCCGACACCACAATAGGAAATTTCAACTCGAGCTTAGTCATCAGGTAATTACACGGTACCCGAATTTATTATTGGTCAATATGTATTTTTATTTGATTAATTGTGGTTGATAAATATGAAATTACTATATTGTTTACTTTAGAAAATAAGATATGCGATGTGATGAATTAATTCTTGAACTAATGGGATTAATGCTCTGGTGAATGGGCGTGATAAAGAATTAATTCCCTAGTTAATGAGATTAGAACCCTGGTGAATGGGCAAATCGTTGAACTAATTCATGAATTAATGGGATTAATGTCCTGGTGAATGGGCATGATGAGGAATTAAGTCTCTGGTTAATGGGATTAGTACCCTGGTGAATGGGTAAATCGTTGAACTAATTCCTGATTTAATGGAATTAGTGCCCTGGCAAATGGGCGAGATGAAGAATTAATTTCCCTGGTTAATGGGATTTGTACCTGATGAATGGATGAAACGTTATTGGATTGATGACAATAGTGCTTGTTGAATGGACTGGTGGAAAATTAATCATCTATTAGTGAAAGTAATGCCGGGTTAATTGAGCGATAAGAATAAAAATAATATTTTTTTTTGATATAAAAAAAAAAAAAAAACAAACATATATTTTTATAAAATTTAATTTATATATATATATATATATATATATATATATATATATATATATATATATATATATAATACTAGATGAGCAAGTTAATTTAATGATCTTTTGACTAAATTTTCAAAAGAAAAAAGGAAGAAAGAAAGAAAGTAGAAAGAATTTTATGGATATCTTTTTTTCATCTGTCTAATTGAATTATTATATTAAATCAATTTTCAGATACATCCCCCTATCGGGCTGAACAGTAGATTAGTTTTCTTATATTTTGTTGGGTATCTTTTTGTAATGAATGAATTTATCATTTTGTTATGTAATATAATACGTCAACAGTTTATCGAAAGCTCTTTTGTGTAGTATAATCTTAATTATGAATTTCTTCTTTAATTATATAGTTATTTCGATTATAATTTCGTTAGTGGTCCTTATTTGTAAATCTTTGAATTGTGTAATGTACTTCAATTATAATTTGTAGAATAATTCTTTGGATTGCATCCATGTAAATGTGGGATATTGAATTGTTTAGACATGTGTGAATTTGATTATTGAGAAGTTGTAATGTAATGAGAGGAGAAAGTTCTGGATAATAGGATGAGTAAGAAATTTGATAATTGAGGATTGTGGATGAAAAGTCGATAACTTGGTATCTAAATATATAAAAAAAACTCTGCTAAATTTTTATTAATTATAAAAAAAATTTCTTTAATCTTATTTGAATCATCATGCCCTTACTCTTTGTTTTGAATATAAATGTTGAGGCTGTTACAAAGATTCTCTCTAACATTGTAATCCAATGAATTTTTGTCTCCTTTATCAAATTAAGGAATGAGAAAATAGAAAAATGAAGTTGTGGATAAAAAATAAAATGTAGGAAAACTTAAGGGATCAAAAAGTCATTATTTGAAAAGTATGAGAATCAAAATGAATTTTTGACTTCAATCTTGAGATTACCACCTTTTTTTACGCTTTTTTTTTCACTTTGGTTATTTATATTTAAATTTTGCTTTTCCTCAACAAATTTACTTAATTATCTATCAATTTAAGCTTATAACACCAGTGAATAGTAATTTGAGAATAATATTTTACCCATGTGTCTTTTTTAAAGATTCTTACAATTATAAATATAATAAGAATATCTTCAAAAATAGAATCACTGGAGAAACATATGGCAGCCTCACACACACAGAATTTGATAACTTTTTGATAGAATTACAAAACATTTCCAAATCTAAGCTCAAATCTCACTGGCTTGCCCTAGATTTCTCCTTAGATTATGTTCCAAATCTGATATTATTTTCTTTCTTTCTTCAGAGAACATTTCCAAAAATCTAGAGAGGCCACTTTTTCCATCTTATTTCCCTCATGTAACTTCTCTCCATAGCCGTCAAACCATTAAGCAACACGTGTACCACCAAAAGTTTGTCCACCCAGACTCACTCTATCATTGCGCACTGTAATATGCGTTACTTCACGTGCTTGCCACTGTATCACTGCTGACCAATGGTGGCCCCACAACTGTTCCTCGGTATCTGCGCCTCTCCAAGACAACAACATAAAATATTTCTGACTAGATTTTCTGGGTGCTCTTTGTTTTTTTGTTTTTTTGTTTTTTTGTTTTTTCTTTTCACTTCAAAGGAGAAAAAACAATTAACAAACAGAGTTCGTGAGGGTAGGCTGGCTTGCTTCCCTGCTTCCTAGCTTCTTTCTTGCTTTGTAAAAACGCCCTTCTAAAAGTTTTTATTTTCCTGGTTTCTTAGCACCCCTTTCATGGCATTTTCACAGAGGGTTCAGTGCTTTTTCTCAAGTCCAAATAACTAAAATTTGAGTCTTTTTGCTGCTGCTGCTGCTGTTTTAACTTATTAACTAATGGGGTTTCTTCTTCTAATTCTTTTTGTGTTTGTTTTTGCAGGTTGATTATGTTACATTTGGTTGCCATTCTTGGAATGTTTTTAAAGGATTAGATACTCACTGGTTTGATTCTTTCTCAGTTTTAGTTGTTGGGTTTTAATTACTTTTCTCTATTGGAACAATGTCTCTCTGTCTCTTGTTTATGGACTGCTTACTTTATTCTCTCTTGGCCTCTTGCAATTTTTTTTCTTGAGCTATTATTTGTTTTGAGTGAAATGCATTTTTAATGTGATGATATTGTCACTCTTTGTTTACCAATCTTACAATTCAGAATTTCTTTAGGAAATTTATGATCAAGTGTGTGTGTGTTTACCTGAATTTCCTGTCTATGCATTCAAATAACTCGTTTCATTGTAGGAGATTTTGACCAAATTTTCCTGAATTAGATTAGGTAGGTGATTAATTTTTTAGGTGCTTTGTTCATATAGCGGCTAGGGCTTTTGATGATGCACATGATCTCTTATATTTTTGGCAGATTGGATGATGAGATAGAAACTCTGTACAGCATAACAATAGATGCGACAACTTTGCAGCTCTTCCTACCTCCCCTACATGTACAAGCCTTTTGCAGTTGTAGTTTGCATAAGAATGCTAAATTGGGAGTTTGATGTGTTGAATGCCAGCTCATGAAATTTAGGAAAAACATTCAGAACCTTTATAGTGAACAGGGTTTTTCTGTGCTAACTTTGGGGCAAGGAAGATAATTTATGTTATGGATGTCCTCAGTTTATCTTTAATGAGGTCAAGCATCCTATATAGAAATCCTGAAGTTCCTTTAAAACAAAATTATATGTCAGGAATTTTAGGCCTTGTCAGTTCTAGGTAATGCAAAATTGTGTTTAAATGAGTATATGTATTTGAGCAACAAGGAGTTGGTGTTTGTTCATCATTAAAATCCCCTTTAAGTGAGACAAGCTGTTTGTGCAACAAGGAGTTGATGAGATTAGGTGGATGATTAGTTCTAGGATGACTTGGTTCCTTAGAGCACCATTTGCAAGGTCAACTTTTCCTTTGAACATGATGAAAAACCGTGAGATTTTATTAGGAAATAAAAAGTTAGGATAAGGGATGACTACTTAGAGGTTGGTTATTAGGAAGTGTTCATTGAAGTAATTGCTTCGATGAAATTGACCTCCAATAGAGAATATTTACTCAAATGAATCTTATGGAAAATAACCACACGATTACTTTTTCCCATTGTCAACCAAGAAATCTCTACCTTTAAAAGAAATATGAGGTAAACAATCAATTTCAGCACATGATGGACACTTGCATTAAGTAGGAGATAAAAGAATCAACATTATTATTATTATTATAAACTGAATTGTTAGGGATTGCTTGTATGCAATTTAGCTCAATCCTTGTATAAATTAAGAGGTTATAATATTTGTTGATAGCATTTGGAAACTTACTATTGTAGCATCTTTAATAATGCTTGTTACTATGTAAATATTGTTATATGTGATACAAGCACGATTCCCTTATCATAGCTCCATAAATCAAATATGAGCCATTAGTATTGAAATAACAACTGCTCATTAATTCATCATCCCACTTGAACCTAGATTGGGTAGCACTATTTCAACTTAAGAAAATACACTCATTAGTATTGAAATCCTAACATGCAAAAGAAATGTTAACTATGGAAATGTTAAATCATGTTTCCATGGGTTTTATTTCATGTATGTGAATGGTTAAAAATATCAAATGTTGTGCGCAGACACTGATCTAATAATTTGGCCATGACAATTATATGCAGACAACATTATAATAATAACAATCCCCTTTTTAAAATGAGTTGTTTATAAATGGTTCGTTAAAAATATGAGGCATTATGGCTATGTATCAAAAATCACAATTGCAGCATTGATTCATCTTGTTGAACCATCCATATAATTTCAGGGGATTGCTTGTACATATGGAAACTTTGTAATAGAAACATGTATGCTAGTGACATAGAGGTTGCCCTAGTTGGAGTGTGTATTGTTTTGGATTAGGGTGTGATTCTATTTTAAGGTTAGGCTATGATGATTTATTTCTCCTTGATACCTCTAGTCCTAGCATAGATTGTATGCTTTTGACCAAACTAGGGAGGGGGACATTGTCTTGATTTGCGCAAGCTTAGCCAAGGATACCACTAATTGCTAAATTACAAATTAAGAAAATAGAAATGTGTATGGTTTTGTTGTATTGCTTTGGAGTATCTTGGTATTCAAGCTTGTCGTAAATAGTTTTGGATAAGTTAGGCAATTTCATTCTTAACTGTCTATGAAAATTTTTGCTCATGTTCTTTGACTTGAGCACCCTAATTCGCAGAATTTAGTATTTATTTCTCCCTCTATCCCATAATAATTGGCCCTTGTCAACTTTTCATAGTCAATATAACATGATTTTGAATAATTTTTTCTTTAGTTTTATTTTGATCAAAAATTTAACAAAAAAAATGTCATAAAAAATATGAATTGAAACTTTCTAAATTTTAATTTTTTAGATTTGAAACCGATAAAAAAATTCAAAAATAATTGGTCAAAGTCAAATTCAGTTGGCTTTTTGAAACTGTTGATGGCCAATTATTATGAGAGAGTATGAAATTAAACCTTGTGGTATTCAACTCAAGATATATCCTATGTACTGTATAGTAGTGATCATTCCCGTATCAGGTGTGTTAATTCTGCTTGTTAAGGTATTAACTTGTTTCAATTTTTTTCTAGCATGATTCTTTGAGCTAAAGCGATAAGTTTATCAACATTTTTTATTCTAGACATGATCCACATGTAGTATATAAGCATTGAGCATTCTAAACATGGTTTCAGAAGACTCATATTCTCCCACTTTATTGCCTATCCTTTTAAGGCCTGAGGATCTCAGTTGTGGAAAATATACCAAATTTGGGATTATCGCACTACATACATTAGTGGTTCTCTAGAATTCCATAATGGATATCATACACTTTTTTGTAGAACTTAAATGCTTTTTTTTTTAAGGCACGTGTTTCATCTCTTTACTGCCTTCATTCCATCATGGTTGGCATAATTTGCTTCACAAACTAAATACTTGTCCTTTTGCTGCAGGGAGGGAAACAAATATAAGATCATTTGGGTAAGGCAGGAAATTATACTGAACATGAGTGAAGCAAACCAAGGGAATAATCCTGATGCTTCAGCAATTGTCCCTCTGAAACGCAGGCGTGGTCGTCCACGCAAGTACCCTAAAATGGAGGTTGATCATGAGGCGAATGCACATGTTCCAGGGATTCAAAATCTAAACCATGGAGAGAATGCTCATGCTCCTCCTGGATTTGGAGTGATCAATAGTAATCAGCCACATCAAGTAGGTCCAGTTAACAATGCAATTGATGCCATGATAGGCCAGTCAGTGTATGGTGTCATAGAAGCAACATTTGATGCTGGATATTTGCTGAATGTCAGGGTTGGTGATACAGAAACCACTTTGAGGGGTGTTGTTTTTAAGCCTGGACATTACATCCCTGTTAATCCAGAAAATGATATTGCCCCAGATGTTCCAATGATCAGAAGGAATGAGATTCCCCTTACGAGAGAAAGCAATAATCAGGTACACACCTGTAAGCCTGGGCCTAGAGGTAGAAATGGAACTGCTCATGCTGACCGTGCTGCTAATCCAGTTGGCTCAAAAGGTAAGCAGGTGCTTTCAGTGGTACCCCAAACTCCTACAATATCAAGAGGCAATGTAGTTCCTGTTGTACTTCAGCCAGTCAATCTATCAAATGGTGCACTGAGTGCCAGTGCCACAAACCAAACTGCCCATCTGGTGCCTTCAAAAGGCAAGCAGGTTCTAGATGCTGCTCATTCATCAAATGGATTAACACCAACAAATGAGGTTATACAATTTCAATCTCAAAATAACCACCAGGTGATAACAAGTCCCTTTAATCAAAATCCAGCAGGGAGACTACATGAATCAGAAGCCAGCCCGATGAAAACAACTCATATGCCTTTTAAGAAACTGTTAACTGAAGTCATCAGGAGGGTTCATGCTCCATCACAATCAACAGAGACTAATAGCAGCTTAGCTGTTAACTTGCCTGTGGAAGATTCTGGTATTGTGGAAAAAAAGGATGGCAGTGACACAGAACAGGCCCTGTCTGTTAAACCGCTGCAAGTTTTACAGCCTATTGTTGACAGCCATCCTGCAGTTGCATCTATACCTTCTGAGGACTACAAGACTGGCAAAATGACTCAGCTCTTGCAGGTAAAATAATTGTTCAATTATCTGTCATGTACCAAGATCAATGACTTGTTATTGACATTGAACCTTAAGAAGGTTTTGCAGGAAAACATGACATTCTGATGGCTCAGACTGAGGAGCCAGCTGCAGGTTCCAGATTGAACTAGATAATTTGAAAAGCCCGGAAACCGAGGTTGTAAGTGAATGGAGTAGAATTTCTAAGATCAGGGCACGGGCAGATGGTGTACCTGCTGCTTCTGGACTATCTGACATGTTTCCGGAGAATAAATTGCTAGGCTTGTACAAGTCTATAGATAATTAGCGTCATAAACTAGGTATAGAGGCCACAGAAGATCCATCTTTGCTTGAAAGTGGGAGGCTAAGTGTCTCCTCAGAGACTTTAATCTTATTTTTTCTTTACGGTTATAAAGGAAACCTAGGTGCTTGTTAGCATTTGGAACTGTAATTTATTCACAGTTTGAATTGAAGGATAGCTTCTTATACATTTATACAGCCTCAGCTTTTATCATTATATCATCCATGCCTGCTTTTAGCTGTGCTAGTGCCAGGTAGACTTTGCTAAAAGCGATCTTGCAGGGTAAAAGGGAAGATACGGGTGAGCAAAGATTTAGCAAGGAGAATTTTAAATAGACGAGGAAAATCAAGGTCTGTCCCTGTGGTGTCTTAATTCACTAGTTTTAGTGAGGTGGCGAAGTGTTGGTATTTCAGGAACTGCATGATCTGTAAGTATTCATCTGGAGTAAAATGCATTGTAAGCTGTTCACATTAGGTAATTTGGGTAACAAGAGTAATATTCCAGGTTGAGGTTCTCACTGGATAGAAATTTTATGTTATTCAAAAGAGCTACTAATAATATTTATTCCATGACAAGAGGAGAGAGGAACAAAAGGGAAGATATGACATTGTAATTTCCATGAAAATAAATCTCCAGTGATATAAAATCTCTCACTTCTCACTCAAATGATGGTAAACTCTGCTTCTACGGATTGTAAACAAGGATGCCTACACCTTAGGACCGATGGAAAAGGTGACGCTCAACATTTTCCAGCAACAAAAACAAATCAGCAATAATCTCCACTGCATGAACCCTAAAACTGTTGCTAAATTGAGCCAAAAATGAAATGAATTATCCTGCAGACTTTTTGTATCAAAACCTTGTAGCTGTTGCCTCTGTCTCAATATTGTACACTTTACACCTTTGGGCCTGTATTATCACCTTTCAAGATGCAATTCTTCCTTCTACCGGGGGGGAAACTTCTCATAATTCTTCGCCAAGACAGAAAACCACCCCTACATCATGTCTTTCAGCATGGATCATCAAATAAAAAATCACTCTCAAATCAGGTTTCACAAGAAATCATTGAAATGAGTTAAACCCTGAAAATGAGGGATGAAACTAATTGCCTATTGCTCGATGTTTTTCAGTAGAACTATGGATCAAAATTTTGTTGTTTACGAAAACGAATCTTGATTTCACTATGGAATATACTCATGGAAACTTGGTGTTGAAAAGAGTATTGGATCCTGGGACTGGAATGGGGCGAATTGCAGGGATAGGTGGCTGAAGAAAAGGAATATGGCTTGGCATTACAAATGGTTGTTGTCCACCAGCTACAAAAGGTGGAGCCACACAGAGCTGCAAGGTTTGGCCAGCTGCACTTCCTGCAATATCCACAAAAAAATATTCGAAGACTCGATAAACAGGCACAGAAAAACATAGAGATGCTGAGACTGAGCACTACCACTATAATTACATTATGCTCAAGAAATATTTTTCTTCATTTTCTTTTCTGTGTGTTTTGCAAGTGGGTGGGGTGTGCGAATATGTTGGAGCTCTAAAACAAGCACCAGCAAGAACATAATCACCTTCCCTATATTTGATTTGTAGTGTTAAATTTAAGTTTTCTCATTAAATCGAAAAAAGTAATCAGTTTCTCAAATGGTTGTGCACATATTGATTATCATTGCATATAATGATTATCAACCCCTTGCGGACATTGACAGAGGTTGGAATTTTCAACATTTATTTTAGAAACAGTTATCCTGACTTGCTAGCCTAGCAGTTAGGTTGTCCCTTCATGTAGTCAGTAACATAAAAAATCTAAGCTTGCTTGGAATGTGCAGCCTCATTGATGGCAGCATGTGCAATGGCAAACCTTTGAAACCAGAATCTCTTGCAATATAGCACATGAAAAATTCCAACCAATAAAAGGAATACCTTTCTCATACCTTGGTGTTTAGGATATTGGACTAGGTGAGGAGTTGACATAGGACGTGCAGACACAGATGATATGGCTGCTGCGCTTGGAACCAAATCCTTTCATGGTACAAATGCAATGAAACAATCAGAGAAATATAACATGCATTTAATCTACTTGGATAAGAACTCCAGGGAAGTGAAGAAATTAAAAGCTTGAGATGACTTGAAATGCAAGAGGATCAGCACCAACAACAAAAAAATGACAGAAGTGTTGAAAAAGAGAAAGAAGTTATGCACGAAAAACAAGAAAATAAGCCCGCCACTAGACCTTCATGATATACATGCAAGATTCCATAGCTGCAGGCTTTGGTCAGTAAGATACAAATAATTGCAATTTCCTTCACATAATATAGCATATTTATAATCTTAGCTAATTAGCTATCTAGCTTCAGATCAGTGACACACACAACAAGCATTCTTCTATTATAACTTGGCTAATGTAAAAGCATCCATGTTAAGAGTAGCATGGTGTAACACTGGTTGAGGAAGCCAACTATATAGATAATTAGAAAAGTAAATCACAGTAGGATGTTAAGAATTAGTATGAAGCTTAGAATTACTGCTCAAGGCTGATTCTAGAAACTATCTCGAGATCAGATAATGACTTAAAACCATCCTCCCCATAATGTAGATTAAATTGCTTCCTAGCACGGTAATAAAACAGTTAAATACAAGCTACAACACCCAGAAACCTAGGTGCTTGTTGTATCTGTAACTATCAAACATCAGAGTGCTTTAATTATTTCATGTTGCAGATCCGGTGTCTTACATGAGAAACTGGCTGAATATACATGAGCTGCCCCAGTTGTCCAACCATAACCTTGAGAAACAGAGAGCCAGATTAGCGACCAGATTAGAAATAAAGTTACAAATCTCCAAATCCAACAATAAAACAACAGAGCACCAGAAATAAACACCCAAAGGATATCACGTGAATGTTCCTTCTACTTACAGATTGAGAATTTGGAGGCACAAATGCTGGTGCTGCCTGAACAGCATGATACTGACCAGAATATCTAAGTGGCTGTGGCTGTGCTCTGCTTCCCATGTGTCCAACAACCTATAGCCAAAATGAAACCCTTTGAGAACTAATAGAGGGTTCCTCTCTTGACAATTAGTCATTTAGTTTAGCTTGGGCTAGTTCAACCAAAAATATATTCCAAGAGCTGACCATAAAGTTCCTGATTTTTTCTAGTGACTTGAATAGATATGAGTTACTAAATAAGCAAGAAACTAGAAGTTAGCTAACACATACAGGTTGCAAAAATTGAGAACCACTGCCACCATTTACAGCTGTCAAGTTGCTATAAGGGGGGTACTTAGCAGGGACAGATGAACGAGGTGCAAAAGGGATCCCGACTTCTGGCTGGACAGCAGCAACAGGTACCGCTGGAGAGTTGCTTGGTATGTAAGCCATGCTTGCAGCTGTTGGCACTGCTGGAGCAGTAGCTGATATAGGATTGGAAAAAGATGGAGAAAAAATTTTTGCTCCTGGATTGAGCTTGAATGCCTGAAAGAAAATTAATGTCAAAAACATCACCATGATTATAAAACTGAACTTGCAAATATTCCAAAATTCCTAGGAAACTACAATGTAATCTAAACCCAATGATTTCTACCAATGCTTGTGGTATAGATTATAAACTATACCCAATATGAATTGCAGTAACTATTCAACAAAATATTTCAGTTACTCATAAAAATTGCTGGTTCAATAAATTATATGATTTACTGACGAGACAGCCAGTGACCTGATGACTGCCATATAAATTTGACAGTCAAAGGAGGTGAGATGACACAGAGGTAGGTACCAAAAGGTAAAAACATGGTTCTTGCCTTAAAGCTTCTATTAGATTCTGAGATTCGTGGAGAGACTGCATCAGTAGAATTTGCTAATGAACTACAGAGTGATTCTGAAGGAACATCAACCGTTGGATTGGAAGAAGTTGAAACACTTGCACAAACAGCAATAGGAGAAGTGGTTCCCACAGAAGCAGGCCTTCCACAGTATTGATTGTCTGGCTTCATAAGCTCGCCAGCAGAATTACAAGATACACCGTTAGGCAACAGCTTCACTGTTACTCGCCCTTCTGCAACGGGTTTTGCTTCACTGAGGTGAGGCCCTGCTGCATGTTAGCAAAATAAGCAATTAAAACAAGAATCAAAACCAACAAAAGAATTGAAAAAAATACAAGACAAAATCAGGGATTAGTGGTAAAGCTTAGCAATTTACAGACAAACTATGGCCTAGATGCATCTCAACATAGGGCCTTGTAATAATAAAAAGCATCAGAAAATGGCATGCAACCACTAAATTCGCATGAATGTTATGTACAATATGATACAATTGATACAAAAGCCCAAAGTCTATCAATAATGATTGTTATTATGAAGCCAGGAAACGAAGTCTTATATACATAATGAGTATTTTATTACAAACATATCCACTGGTAGTATCAGAACTATTCAATACTAAAAGAATGCATGCCTCCTCTTCTACTTTCTTTTCGTGAAAGAAATTCACAATATTAAGGCAGACCTGTCCACTAAGTTCTGAACAAGTAATTAAACCCAGAGATGGAAATTGAACTTACTGATTGCATTTGGGCTATGAACTTCATCAGCCTGCACAAATCAATTGCACAAGTAAAAATTTACATCAAACACTCAATAGACAAATAGTTTCCACTTCTACAAACATAGGGCATTAAGCAAAGAAATAAACTATGCCTGTCAAGACATACACTCTTTTCCCTTTGAAACTCAAACTTATGTTTATAGAGATCCTGCTCCCCCTGTGACCAGTCTTCTCCAGTCTGCCTGTCAGAAAAAAATAATTGACAGGAATCTGAAAGTTAGAAGGAATTTCATATAAGAAAATAATTTAAACTTAGTAAATATCACTTGAAACTTGGAAAAGGCTGGTAATTTAATTTATACCTTCCATTAACTGAGTCACCAGAAGAAGCTTCTCTCTTCGTACACAAAACAGAAATTAAAAAAGTTAAAAAGAAAAGAAGTGAAAAGTGTACCTATATCTCTTTCTCACACACAAGCATCTTAAATAATGTATCCCTACTACATATATTAATTACCACTGACTCATTTATCCAGTAATTGAAAGGATTCCCTTCAAGCTTTGTGCCAATCCATCATATCATCCAAACCATCAATTAGATGCATCCTAGGTAGCATTAAAAAAAAAAGCACAGCCATCTTAAACTAAAAACCTGTTGTCAGAATTATAAACAGCCGACTATGCTGCTGCTGATACAGGTCTCTCGTGACAGAAATGCTAATAATCAAACACAAGTTAAAATCATGTACAGATATCTTTTGATGAGTATCAAGACAAGCTTACAAAACTCTTTCCCTATTAGACAAAACAAAAGAAAAAGAAAATAGAGGCCTCACCTTTGAGATATTTACACCATCTCTTTTCCCATGTTCAAATTCCATGACATTTCCTATGTCATTTGGCAGCATTTTTCTCCCTTCATGATCCTTCCCTGCTCTTGTCAGCATAAGACCTTGAGAAGAACCATTCTTGTTTTTGGCTGAACCCCTACTTCATACGTACAATTAGTGAAGAGTTTTATACATAGAACCAAAGAAAAGGAATATTGCTTGGATGATGAAATATTTCCTCGACCGATTTTCTGTACTAATACAGAAGGGAAAAAGTAGGTTGTTATCTCTTAATTACTCAGCAATAGTATATATGTTTCTGAAAACATGCAAAAGGCGCTAAAGTGGTGCTCATTAAGTACAAACCATGGAAATAAAAAAAATGTCGCCCTAGAGAAACCATCAAAATATAACTAAAAGTCAACTTGGAAATGAATGCAACATGGAAAAGAAAAGTAAACCAATAGTTATGACTTTAAATTGTTACAACTTATAATTAAATTTCAACAGTTAACACCAATCCTTCCAACCCAAATCCAAAACAAATACATACCTGTTTTGATTAGATTTCTTTCTATCCACAGTGAACATGTTAGATTTCTTTGCCTCACTCACTGCAATCTCAGAAGATGAAGCATTGGTTACAGCAGCTTCTGCATTGTCACCAGATATATTTGCAGCGACACCATCAGCTGGAAATAGAACTCCCTACATACAATGAAGCACGCATATTAGGCAGACTCTCCAATGTTGAATCCTTATAACTAACAGAGATCTAAAAAAGATAGAGTTGCATACCTTAGCAACAACTTGAACAATATCAACTGAAAGAATTACAAGTGTCTCTATCACACTCCCATTACCTACATTTGCACTGGATTTTCCCTTTTTAGTCAATCTTGCTTCCTTCAAAACAATACCTACGCAAAGTCCATAACTTGACTTCATAAATGAATTTCCAATCTTTATGGACTCGTATTGCCAAGAGTACCAAATTCAGTCTATGTTAAACAAATGAAACAGCGAAACCCTCCATTACTTAACTAAATAGATTACAAAACAGAAACAGAAACAAAATATATGCTAAGACAATAGGCAAAAACCAAGATCAGAATCCAATCTGATCCCATCCATAACAAAAGGTACCGTAACTATTTCTCAATAAAACCAAAACCCAGATAGGAATGCTTACAAAAATCAGAACCCAGATACCATTTTGAACAAAAATCATAACTTTCAAGTAATTCAAAAACCAATGCTAAATAGAAGCAATCGTTTCTTCTGAAAGAAAGAAAACACTCACCGTTTTCCTTGTCAAAAGAAGCAGTGTGAAAAGTCCCAAAGTAGACAGAACCATCTCTAATATGCACATCAACAGGGAGTCCAATTATACACATAGTAGCAAACAATAAAGCCTCGTTTAAGCATGCCTCTGTTTCAGCTTCTGCTCTGTTTTTGTAACCCATCTCTGTTTGTACCGAAAAAAAACAATGATAAAACTTTTGTGTATGTAAGTTTTTCTTACAAAGAGTTTGTGCTAGATGGAGGGAGAGATCTAAAGGAAAAAATGAAAGGAAACTGGAAAATAGAGAGATGCTTTTTTCCTTGTGTGTTCTTTGTACGTGATCGTGTCTTTGTTGTTTTGTTTGATGAGTTTTCGTTGGCTTTTTTTTTTTTAATGTCGTATACATGTATGTAATAAGTGTGTGTTTAGTATTATAATATATTTTTAAAAAATATATTTTTTAAAAAAAATATTAAAATAAATTTTTCTTATTTTTAATATTAATATATCAAAATTATCAAAAAAAAAAGATCTTATGATTCTAAAGTGTAATTATTAATACTTCTTTAAAATTTTATTTTTTAAAATTTTTTATTTATCTCTCCCTCTCATAGTTATCTCTTTTATTAAATAAATATTTATAACTACAAACTTTGAGTAGTAAAAATACTTAGAAATATATTTAATAAAAGCTAATAATTAAAATTTAAAATATAATTAAAGTTTATTAAATTATTATATTAAATTCCTGACACACACACATAACCAAAAGAATTTTATAAAGAGTAAATTGAATAATACAAGGGAGATATATTATGGGGAGAGAGAATCGTGGACACTGATTAAGAGAGAATAAAAATGAAAATATAATAAAAGAAGATAAACAATGATATATTAGGGAATGCCAGCTAATAATTCAAAAAGGACTCTTTAATTGGATTTTAGAGTAATTTATTTATTTATTTATATATATATAATTAAAAATGATTTTTTTAAAATAAAACAATTTATGAATGTTACAAAGATAATGGTAATCATGTTAGAATTTAGTAGAGACTTTAATAAAATGCTTATTCACATTTATATCTTATTTATTTAACTAGAAGTTGTTTCTTTTATGGACGAGATGGCATGCTCGTGCGTTGCTACGGACTTAAAAAATAAATGTACTTAATAGTGTTATAATTGCGAAACAGCGCTAGATAAGTAATAGAAACTAAAGATATAATGAAATTAATATTTCATGATGGAAAAAAAGTTGTGTTGGTGATCAAAAACTTAGAGACTGAATAAAATGATTTGTAGCAATCCACAATGTTTTGTGAGAAAAGATATAGTGCTTTTGCCACATGATTTAGCTTTTCTGTTAATAAAAAGCAAAAACATTATAAAGCTAAATTCTCCACCAACTTAATATTAAAAAAAAATCGACAAAGATAATTTTGGAAGGAAAAAACACCCGAGAAAAAACGTTGTAGCAATTGATAATGTTTTGTAAGGAAAACTATAGTACTTTCCCTAATAAAATCGACAAAGATAATTTTTGAAAAAAACATTAAAAAAACCATTTAAAGAAATACTGTAGCAATCCACAGTATTTTATAAGGAAAACAACAATACTTTTCCCAAATGATTTAGTTTTATTGTAATTATAATTCTTAACCAACTCAATATTAAAAAAAAATTGACAAAAATAATTTTGAAAAAAAATCATAAAAAAAATCATGTGGAAAAACACTGTAGCAATTCACAATGTTTTAAAGAAAAAAAATTACAGAGCTAAATTCTCAATCAGATTAATATTAAAAATATAAAATCGACAGAGGCAATTTTAGAAAAAAAAATATAACAAAAAAAACACAAAAATACAGGGGAAAAAAACAATGTTGGAAACACTGTAGCATAATTTTGGGACAAAAAAAACAAAAAAAGAAAAAAGAAAAAAGACAAAAAGAGAAAGTACCGTAGCAATCCACAGTAACATGTGAGGGAAGTTATAGTACTTTCCCCACATGTTTTAGCTTTTATGTATAATGGGTTTTTTTTTCTAAAATTATTGTATTTAACTATATGAGATAAACGATAACAAAGTCAAGTTCAATTAAAAAGAAAAAAATCCCCCCAAACTTGTAAACCGGAACAACTTGGGTTACCTTAACAAATAGATAAACCATTTTAACCTTGTAAAAAGGCAAAATAAAAAGAAATAAATTACAAAACTTAATTTTCAATTACATCAATATTAAAAAAAAATAATAACAAAAATTTTAAAAAAGTGAAAAAAAAAGTAATACACTGTGAGTGGAAAAAAATTACAAAGTAAAATTTTTAATCAGCTCAATATTAAAAAAATAAAATTAACAAAGATAATTTTAAGAAAAAAAAATATTGTAGAAAAAAAATAAAAGACATATACAGTGAGTGAACAAAAATGCAAAAAACAAAAGTGAAAAAAAAAGGAGAAAAAAAACTAATACACTGTGGAAAAAAAATACAAAAGAAAAAAAAAAGTACAAAAAAAAAACTTGAAAAAAAAATACACTATGGATTACTATTATAATCCACACTACATTGGACGTGGGTGAACAGTAAATTCTCCATACTCTTTAGCATATTTCTTGATATATTATGGATTATTTTATTCAAATTTTTTTTGTTTTTAATTAATTTTAAAAATTTATTGACACACATGAATGCATGTGCTAAGGATAATAATTTATTATAGGTTTGTAAATTCATTTATTGGATGAATCGTACAGTGTTTGTCAATAGTTATAAGGTTTATATTGTGTTAGTGTTCTTTGAAAAAGATTATATACGATTTTACAACTTTTTAACACTTGTATGAAATTTCCCAAAATCATAAGATATACTCAAAGGCGATTTTATTTTTTTATTTGAAGATGAAATAAGTTTCTATATTAGATTATGCATTAATCAATATTGATTTCTTAACTCAAATAATTATAAAAATACACCATTGCATCAGTATTAGATATTTCTGAATTTATAAAATAAATTAAAAATATGAAAAACAGATTTCTTTAAATTTAGTCTTTTCTCACACTTCCCAAATAATACCATACTTGTAATTTACTTATAAATAAATAAATAAATAAAAATCAATTACGATTATAGGTATATTTTTTTTCTTCTTTAAATTAGAAAAGAGCATTGTGTTTTTTTTTTAGCACACTATTTATGATATAAATGTTCTTGAAAAATTCTTCTTATTCAATATTTTTTATTTAAGAGGTAAACATAATTTTGAAACCAGGTCCGGCGAGTCGACTTAGAACCCACCAACTCGGGACTAGAACAGGCCGGGTTTAAAAAAATTAGAGAAAAGCAAAACTCAGGGTGATTTGGCTGACTCGGCAGGGTAATCCGATCAAAAACTTGATTACAACCCGTTAACTTTTGTTTTTTTACTAAAATAATGTCATTTGATTTTTTTTAAAAAAATTAACCCAGACAACCCAGTAATCCGGTTAAAATCTAGAATCGAGGCTTTGGATCAAACTGGTCATCCAACCAGGATTAAAAACTATAGATGCGAAGATGATCAAACTCACTTTAGTCTTACCAAATATGATGTATTAAACTCTTGCTTATTTTTGTTTAGAAAAATTTTTTTCCACTGAAGTAAATATGATTTCTACTTTATCATCAAAAGTTGAAAAAAAAAACAGCAAATATTTTTTTCATTCGAGATACGAATAAGGTAATTAAGAGTTGATATTTATTTGCAAAAATTGAATTTGAAATTGAAAATACCTTTTTTTTTTAAAAAAAAGCAAAAGCCTATTATTATAAATTTATAATTTATGTCTTTCAAAAGGAAAAAAAATCATAGCTACTAGTTATTAAATTTATTCGGCTCAATTTTTGGGTTAGGGTTGAATGGATTTATCTAAATTAATCTGGATTAATAAAAAATATTTTTAAGAAATAAAATGAATTACTGTCACGTGTCTCCAGGTAGATACACACGTGGTTTCGAGACCAAAAATAAAATACAAAAGAAAAGCAAAACCTTGACAAAACCCTAACCCATCGAATCTTCTCCTAGCTATTGCCTTCATCTCTCTCTGTCTCTCTAACTTCCAGAGTTAGCTTCCACGATGAGAAAATCAAAACCAAAGTCTAAACAAACAAGAAGGGATCGTCATGAAGCAGAACAGGAAGAAATCTCCAAGCTAAACCAATGGATAGACTCACAAAAACCAGACTCAGGGACCAACCCTTTATCACTCCCACCACTACCAAAAGATGCACCAATTGGGCCCCTTCAAGATGATAAATTTTCAAGATATTCAGGGGCTACAATGTTCAAGGAATTGCCTTTGTCAAAGAGAACGCAAGATGGGTTAAAGAGAGCGAATTTTTCTAAAATGACTGATATACAAAGGGCTTCTTTGCCTCATTCTCTTTGTGGAAGGGATATTCTTGGTGCTGCTAAAACTGGGTCTGGCAAAACACTCGCTTTTATTATTCCTGTGAGTTGATTTTATTTTTATTTTGAGTTTTATGGGTTTGGTTTGCTTGCTTTTGTTGCCTTTTCATGCAAAAAGTGGGGGGAAAAACCTAGTGTGGTTCTTATTTTGAGCTTGTGTGGTTCAGTGGCAGATATTTGGCGTTGCAAAATAGGAAAAAAAAAAAAAGAACTGGGAATAGAACGGATTTTTAGGGTCGACAGATGCCTTTTCTGGTGATACGGAATGGAAAAAAATTGATAATTGGGAAATGAATGGGTGTTATATCTTTCTCGGGTTTAAGTTTGACGGGTTCGGCTTGTTTTGGTTGTTTTTGTTATGATTCTCTTATTAAAGTTAGTGCAATTTAGTTTTGTGCTTGTGTACTTTGATTGACAGATTAATTATCGGGAAAAGAATGGATTTTTAGGAAGTAATTAGTGTAGTTTAGTTTTTCTTTTGTCAGTTTGAAATGAGAAGTAATTGAACAATACAGGGATGCTTAACTTGAGCACTTAAATCTGAAGGTTAGACTATTGCTTGTTTCGCAGTTCAATAGAGAATGTTTTTGGATGATTAAATGATGGAATTGATGTTTTTATGTTTCTACATATTTATTGATTTATATCTGGAATTCAGATTTTGGAAAAATTATATAAAGAAAGATGGGGTTCTGAGGATGGAGTAGGCAGCATCATCATCTCTCCCACAAGGGAATTAGCAGGGCAGCTTTTTGATGTATTGAAAACTGTTGGGAAGTTCCATAACTTTAGCGCTGGACTACTCATTGGTGGTCGAAAGGAAGTGGAAATGGAGAAAGAACATGTTAATGTTCTGAGCATATTAGTTTGCACACCTGGAAGACTTCTTCAGCATATGGACGAGACTCCAAATTTTGATTGTTCACAGCTTCAGGTCAACATGACTGTTTTTTTCTTTTTATTTTTCTTTTTCGTTTTTTTGCTGGTCATTTTTTTATATTTTCATTTTCAAAACATGGATATCACAAGAGACTGTGCTTATCCACAATGTCTTATCAAAAGACTTTTGTTTTAGAGAGAGACATGAAATTAGCTTCCAAATCTAGTTACTCTCACTTGGTATCAACTAACATTCATATGATGTTTTACTTTCATTTTCTGCTGGGAAAAATGCTCTTTAACTTTTTCTCCACTCCGAACCATTCCAACTACTTAATCTTGCTCCAATGAACTCTATACTGATCTTTCTTTCCTGTTCCTATGCACCTACTGTCTGGGAATTAGATTTAGATCCTGTTGTCTTAGCTGATTTGAGTGCATTGCTGGGCATAGAACAGGTTTTGGTCCTTGATGAGGCAGATCGTATTCTTGATGTTGGATTTAAAAAGACTCTGAATGCAATTGTCGCACAGCTACCTAAGCATAGACAAACATTGCTTTTCTCTGCAACTCAAACAAAGTCCATTCAGGATCTTGCAAGACTGAGTTTGAAGGACCCAGAGTATATCAGTGTGCACGAAGATGCTGAGACAGCAACTCCCAGTCGCCTGCAGCAAACTGCAATGATTGTTCCTCTTGAGCAGAAGCTAGATATGCTATGGAGTTTTGTAAAAGCTCATCTTAACTCAAAGATTCTTGTGTTTCTTTCTAGCTGCAAACAGGTAACTTGTCAGTGTTCCTTTGAGAAGCTAGTGATTTTTTTGTGGATAAGGGTGTTTGATGTTGATTTAATACCGCCATTGTATTTGTTTGTGAAACTAAGCCACTTCTTCAATTACTAGTTGGACATGTTGTAGCCAATGCCTGATTAAGACAGTAGGAACTCGTAGTAGACATGTTTGTGATTGGGTTTGGAGCCTGAATGGTTCCTTCCATTGACTTGAGTTAATTTGTTTACAGCACGCCATAGTTAACTGAGCATTAGTGGATCACTCAAATTTTATATTATATTGATGAGTGCATTGGTATGGGCATATGCATTTCGAGCTTGAGATGATTTCATCTTGTTCTACCTGGCAATTTCTAGATTTGGTGTTGTAGACAGGGAAATATAATTGAATGGTTTGGCCGGCATAGGTAGTTGAGGAAGTATTACTTGTCCATTCTTCAAGGTGCCAGATGTAACACTTTTGTTCTGTTTTTTTTTCTACAATTCCTAGTTTCATAATCAACCCAGTTACAACTGTTCTTGACAACTCTGAATTGCGCCATTTGATAGGTGAAATTTGTCTTTGAAGCATTTAAGAAACTACGGCCTGGAATCCCATTGAAGTGTCTCCATGGAAGGATGAAGCAGGAGAAAAGGATGGGAATTTATTCTCAGTTCTGCGAAAGTCATTCAGTTCTCTTCTCAACTGATGTAGCCTCAAGAGGCCTTGATTTTAATAAGGCAGTTGACTGGGTTGTCCAGGTGAGATATTTGTTTTTGAGACAAAGCCCTGGGACATCTTTCCCAATGATGAGGTTCTTAGAACTTGTTTCTTCTATAGGTAGATTGTCCAGATGATGTTGCATCCTACATACACAGGGTTGGTCGCACAGCACGCTATCTGGCTGGAGGAAGGTCAGTTTTGTTTCTGATGCCTTCAGAAATGAAAATGCTTGAAAAATTGCAAACAGCAAAAATTCCCGTACAGTTTATTAAGGTGGGTGCCTTAATCGAAAAATGTATTATCTTAACCTGGTTTATTTCAATTTGGAGGGGTAGATCTGCTGATTGGTTTACTACCTGAAATAATCAGTCACGGTGGTTGACTTTAATTTGTGTTTACAGCATTGAGTCCCTTATATGCATGGGTTCATGATGCTAAACATGCTTTTATGCTGATTCTCAGGCAAATACAAAAAGACTGCAACCAGTTTCTGGATTGTTGTCAGCTTTACTAGTCAAGTATCCTGATATGCAGCAGCTAGCTCAGAGGGCCTTCATAACATATTTGCGATCTATACATATACAGAAGGACAAAGAAGTGTTTGATGTTTTGAAGCTATCTATTGAAGAATTTTCAGCTTCATTGGGTCTACCTATGACCCCAAAAGTCCGTTTTCTGAACCAGAAAATAAAAGGGAAAAAGGCATTTGGAAAATCTGCTCTTCTCGAATCAGAAGATTCTGAAAAGGAGGATGCTGCAGAGATACCAGGTGAGAAGCTTGATATCGGTAACTTCAGGGAAGAAAGTGTGGGCAGACTAAAAGAGAATCTAGAGATTGGTGATTCAGAGGAAGAGAACGTGGAAAAAGGTTTTCTTCAAACGAAGAATGCTCTAAATGGGAGTGAAGCAAAAACGGGCGAAATTGAAGATCTTGTGTAAGTAACTTCTTAAAAAATATGGAAATATGTTCATGCCACATTGCTTCTAGATATAAGAATTAACTACAGGCAGCTTTTGAAGATTTTCAAATGAAGTGCGGTGGCTTCCGCTTTTAAGTGCTTTTTCCTTGAAAAAACATCAAATCAATGCTTTTTTTAGTGTTTTTTTTATAATTTTGATGTGCTGGTGTTAAAAATAAAAAAAAAATCATTTTGATGCTTTTTTAAGCAAAAAACACTTTTAAAAAGCACTCTACACCACAATACTAAACACGCACTTAATTGATGCAATAATGTGGCATCTTATTGGAATTATTCCTCTTTTGTGAAATGTTATGGAATAAGACATTGGAATTATTTGTGAATGAATCATCTGACTCGGCTAAATCTTATTGGATTAAACCTTTGTTTTCTTATCCTCAATAATGGGATCTGGTTTTGTTTTTGCAGGCCAGCAACACGAGTTTTGAAGAAAAAGAAGTTGAAGATCAATGTCCATAGACCGGTAGGGACAAGGGTTGTCTTTGATGAAGAAGGCAATACACTTCCTCCACTTGCAAGAGTGGCTGATAGAAAGAATGTTGATAATTCATCTCTGCTTGACCAAGGTAACTTCTCCTGAATTTCCAGGCATGAATTATCTTGACTGATATTCCCGGACAGAACTAGCTTGTTTTGCACTGAAACAAAGTAATGCTTTACTTTTCTGTGGCCTTCACCGTGATTATTGCTAGCTCCGAAAACATTGCTACGGTTTTTTGACAATTTAAAAACACGTATAAGCTATGGAGTATTGATCATAGTTGTTTTGATTGGCTGTCTGCCAAAGATAAAATGTCTAGCTGAAACAAATTGTCTTTTGCATTGGTCAGCCTTTGTTTTCTCATTAAGCTGTTGTTCATTTGCAGACAAAAGAGAGGAATACTATAAAAACATGAGGGAACAAATGAAGCATGTGGACAAGGAAGATAAAGTTTTAGATCGCCAGCGCCGCCGAGAGAAACGGATAAAGGAAAAGATGAAGAGGAAAATAGGATCTATGGGTTTAGAGGAGGATGGAGAAGGCGAGGATGATCTCTCTGGTTCAGAAGGAGAGGGCAGAAAGCATAAAAGATCAAAGCTATATTTTGATAGTGATAGTGATTATGCCGAGATGACAGAAAGTAAAGATAATGCAGGCATAAGTACCGATTCCATTTCACTTGCAGACCAAGAAGCTCTTGCCCTGAAGTTGTTGAGTTCTATGCACTCATAGATCCTGTTTACTACAGTGCGAACCTTCACCTCAACCTACAATTTTGCCTAGATGAGCAATTTCTTTTTCTCTGCCCCTTTCCCAATTCCCGTACTTTTTTTGTATGTTTCCTTTTTTGTTTTTAAGAATAGTTTGCTGAGTTGCTTGTTTCTGAAGAAAAACAGCACTATACAGATTACTTGTGATACGCACTGATCACATGATTTCTAGTTGTACCCCCTGGAATCTATGTTTTGATGGCTCTGAGAATTGTGTGCATGCTGCTACCAGCTTTTTTATTCTCCTTGCTGAGAGAGAGTTTAAATGATCGATAACGTCAGTGCTTTTATGTCAAGTCATAAAGCCCTTGGTAGAAAATAAAATTTTGAATTTGGCTCTTGTGTTACATTAGTGATGCAGATTCTCTCTTTTTTATTTAATAATTATGCATGCTGATAACGCATCTAGTTATATAAAAGCTAGGAGTTGGTACATGTTAAGTATGGTAATATTCGTTGAACTTGATCTTGAAGGATATCAGTAGCATTCACTTTCAAAGCCTCGCATCACGTTCATGTAAGGTGACAGTTTTTGCAGACAATCATCAATGCCTTTTAGCTAGGTTAAGTAAAATATTTGTTTGGGGAGAGATCTTGCGTCCGAGACCAAATCGTTTTGCAACCTCCTTCCTAACAATGAAGAACATTCATGTGCTCTAGCTTGACTTTCAAGCTTTGGCATCTAACAAGCTTTTCACAGATCATAAGGTATCCAGATCTATACCTGGAAAAAAAGGTTAGCAAAATATCATCTTGGATAGCAAATTTTGGGATTAGTGTTTGATTATGGTGAAAATTGCTGGTCCTCATATAAGGTTGTTACGTATAGTAGATGTATATGAAAAAACTTCATAAAATTTTGATTATACAACAATTATTAAGGAGCAATGGGATAGGCATCTTCATTGTAACCTTCATGTTACGGGTTATTTTTTTAACCTTGCTTTCTTGCATGGAGAGGATTTTTGTGAAAAGCTTGAGGTTACAAAAAAAAAGTAATGAAAGAGAGAATTTTATCGAGACTCTTGGAAAGTTTTGCTCGGCCAACAACTCTTACTTGAGCTAAGTCCTAAGATAATGTGACATTCGACAGAGGAAGTGAAAGAAAGAACTAAGTACTGAAAGAAGACAGAGGAAGAACCATTCTTCCCGTTTCCCCAAGACCCATGCCTGCAATTCCTTCACATAATCCTGCGTAAGTTCCATGTTCTTAGCCACTTTATCCCAAATCATATGAAGACAAGACTTTAACAATCTAAAAGAGCCAAATAAATATTAATGGTCAATTCTTATAAACAAGCCGGCAGAATTTTATGCACTACAGCAACCTGTTCGATTAAAAAAAACAAGAAGAAAACATGGAAAAAGAATGGAAAACTTGAAGAATTAAGAAAAGGGAGCTTGTTGGTGGGCATTTGGGCACCAAAAGTGAGAGCAACACTCATCTGAAGCAAAACGCAAAAGCTACCTCTGATAGTATTGATATTGAATTCTTAAAGACTCTCATCACAATCCCTACCCAGTAATGAAAAAGCTCCTCCTACAGCAGCACTCGCAATTCTCTCCTCAAGCTTTCTGGCCTCCTCGACGAGCACGATTAGTGAGAAACTAGTTTCGTGGCCCGCACGAGAAAAAGGTCTTATCATTAAAAAAAAATATGAAAAGGGTGTAAGTGTATTTTAAAAAAGTAAGAAAAATTCTGATTCAAGTAATACATCTAGCTTAGTCAAATAAAGCTTAACTTAATAAGGTAACAAAAAAAAATAATAACATTATATGCATCGTTTATTAAAAGGAAAAAAAAAAGGGAACTAAGATAAAGAAGTGATCATGAAAAAATAAAAACCACTTATTAAAAAGAAAAAATCAATCAAGTACAGTAAGATGAAAATTTAAAAAATAAAAAGAAAAAAATAACCCAAATTAACCCGAATACACCTGTCAAATCCACAACATGTTTAGGAAGCCATAATAAATTTTTTAGAAAATAAAAAAAAAAAACAATGTAAAGTATTAAAAGATAAAATTAAAAAATAAAATCAATATAAAAAAAGAAAGAAAAAAGGTTGTTGTCAATCAAGTTAGCCTTTCAAACTTGTGATCTCAATCATAAGATCGATGTAACCCAACAGGAAAAAATCACGACGCTCAATTTCCAATCAACTTAAGATTAAAGGATAAAATTGAAAACAAATTTAAATTGACAAAAGACCCCATAACAAACAACAAAAATGGCATCCTAAAAAATTGAGGATCAAATGCTAAACGAAAACAAAATAGGAGGAAAAATAACATTGTTTGATTTAAGGATGCAATTGAAGAAATCATAAATTTTATAAAAAAAATCAAAATAAAAATTAGAAATCACAAGAAAATAATAAAATCAAAAACAAAAACAAAATAAAAGGAAAAATAGCATTCCAATGAAGAGCATGAAAATCAAATAATTAAAGAAAAGAGGACTAAATCAGAAACCTAAACAAAATAGAAGGACAACATTGATTTTTTGATTGAACAGCTCGTTTTTCAAGAAAAATAAAGAAAGAATAAAAAAAAGTGATGAAGGTTGAACCACCATACAAAACATTACACGCACCACCTCATAAAAAAGAAACATCATGAGGAATCTAAGAACCTGTTTGTTTACATGGTAGTGTCCACGTTTCGTGCGTTTCTAATTTGTAAGCTGTTTGGTTAAAAGCTGATCACAGTTTTAATCTCCTGGGTTCCACACAAATATGTGTTCCAAACGCAGGAGTAGCAAAAGCAACTTTGCCTTGCTTTTGTCGTGGCTGCAAACAATAATGTTCATTACCAAGAAAATTAATTAGCCCAATCTGTCCTCCTCCACTAATGTCTCCTCATCCACTGTGGCTTCCATCGTCTCTTCTCCTCCACTGATTCGCCTCCCAAACAAAGCTGCCATCGTCTCTCCTCCTTCACAGCTTCCCTCGTCTCATAGTGTTGTCCTCCTCCCCGCAGCTTCCCTGTCTCAACCTCGCACAGACCTCAAACCGTTTCCTTCCTGCTGCTTTTCCTCTCTGCAATCTTCTTGTGCTCTCTCTACTTTGCTTCCCTTTGTCATGCCAAGCTCACACTAACCTCACACACTCACCTTGACTGGCCGATTCCCTGCTCGCGGATGTTTGGGGGAAAAAAAGAAGAGAAAATGATGATATTCAGTATTTAAATCCAACAGCAAAATCGTACTTGTTTGCCATTGATAATAAGAGTATCCTGAATGACTTGATCAATAGCAGATGGATCTGAATAGGTCACAAAGCCAAATCCACGAGGCTGTCCTGTTTTCCAGTCCTTCATTATCACAGAATCTGTAATTTCACCATATTCTTTTTTTTTGCCGGTTTTAATTTGGACTACATGTTTTGTTTCCTCTTAACACAAATAATTATTTCATTTGTCCTTTTTAGTAATTTTATATAGAATATCAACCGCAATTACAGTTTTAACCAAACATGTTTTTACAGCAATAAAATCAAATCACTTTTAACCAAACACATAAAATATATGTACAAACCACAGAAAAAATGTTTTTATTAAAATCATTTTTTTCCAACTATAACCACAACAGCTATTACAATACCAAACACACTCTAAATCGCCGCACACACCTTTAGAAGCATGCGAAGCTACTTGACATGCTCGCAAATACAACACATATACCTACCACTTTTTTAATATCTTTAATCTTATTTAAATACTAAAGTGCCCCTAAGTTATCATTTTATTACCAAAAATACCATAATAAAAAGACAAAGCAACCCTTGGTTCCAAGTTAAAAACTTACGAGTCCAATGGAAATTAAATTAATTCACTGTGCATTCAAAAACAAATGGACGAATTAACCGCTTAAAATCAATTAGATTTATTTTGATTTGTAGTACATTCCAGTCATTAAATTGTACTAAAACTATAAAAAAATCACATTCATCTCGATCAATATAATAACCAATCAATCCTTGTGAAATTACAGCATTACCACTCTAATATGTAGTCCAGCACAGCGAGGTGCGAGGGTCGTTTATATTTATTTTTTTAATTTTATAACGGCGATTTTTTACATCTGCAAGAGACGAAAAGATAGAAATTTGAAAAGAATTGTTATGATTTTATGAGCTGCCGGTGTGGAATAAGCTGATGAGGAAACATATTAGGTAATGAGACAAAGCTACAACCTGTTAAAATATAGCAAAGTTAGCGTTTGAGCACCACATCATCGAATAACACGACACTAACCTCAAAGAGCATGGAAAACAACACAACATCCCGTAAATAAATAAAAAAAAGTAAACCATAATTTAAGTAATTAAAGAGCCACGAGTGCGAAAAATCCATTAGGCAAATAGTGCAAACTTTGAGGCACCATTACATTACAAAACCACGATCATATCAGAATGCAGTGATGCCCCCTCCCCATATGGTTCCCACAACACTGCTAACACTAGAACAAATGTCAAAATACCAAACTCCAAACACCAAGCACATCCCTGCAACTAGTGAACTGCAACCTAGGATTGCTCTGCTACCGATTAACATCAGTCCTCTCACATCGATACCGCAGTGCAAGCAGATCACTGCACATACCAGAACGTAAAGACATTATTACTAATAAAACAAAAGGATCAAATGACACCACTACTGAATAAAGATCAAAATCATTCAAGTCACCAGAATTAATACACCCAGCAATAGAAAATGCACTGAAGCATCTCTTGCATCGGATTATATTACCAACAATCAGGAACTAAAATGAAAACAGGATGAGATTTGAGCATTGTTATTCTATAAGTTCAGTTGCTTACTCTCTGCTAGACAAGCCTTGGTTGAATAGAGCTCTTATTTATTCAGTGAACTAAAAATTTCTAAACTACGGTTACTCTACCTGCTGTTGCTGTTGGTAAGCTCCGGGTTGCTGTTGGTATGCTCCGGGTTGCTGTTGGTAAGCTCCCGGTTGCTGTTGGTAAGCTCCCGGTTGCTGGTAGTTTCCATATCCAGGATATCCTCCATAATACATGCTAGGGTCTTGGGGAGCGGCGGCGGCGGCGGCGGCAGCGGCATATCCATATGCATCATATCCTTGTGGATATCCATAATATCCACCACCGTTCCACTGGCTTTGGTCTGGCTGAGCCTGGTTGAAACCAATAGATGCACCTTTTAAATAAACACTGGTACAATCGCAAGTGTGAAAATAGGGAAGATTTAAGGGGCATCAGCCAAACCTGTTTGTTAGAAGGACTACGGCCCCATGAGAGTCGAATATTTTGACCAGCTATCTGAGTTCCATTCAGCATCGATAGTGCTTGCTCCGCACAAGTGCTAAATGCAACAAAACACAGACAACCAAATCAGGACAAGGCAAACATTACAATCCAAAATAACAGAAATCAGGGTATTCATATACCGATTAGCAAACTGAACGAATCCACAACGCTTGCCTGCAGGTATTTTCACATGCACTAGCTCACCATATTTACTAAACACTGCTCTCAAAGTGTCATCAGTCACACTTGGATCCAAGGCACCAACAAATATCTGCAGACAAGAGAAACAAGTCAAATCACTTCAGCAAGTAATAATCCATATCAACAATAAAGCAAACTACGCACTGTTGTGTTATTTGGATCACTCTCCCCCTGATTTCCTTGAGGACTCTGGTAAGCAGCTGCAAATGACAAATGCTTGTGAAATAACATATGAATAAACACAAACAAAA
>Ga0325410_1001111_pt1 | contig 29423 bp, 7 predicted proteins | sample PopdelMetagenome_16_FD_206182 | JGI IMG/M metagenome (GOLD analysis project Ga0325410, IMG submission 206182) | Populus deltoides microbial communities from Bellville, Georgia, United States - Xylem-PdIQD-R3 | ecosystem: Host-associated > Plants > Phyllosphere > Stem > Wood/Secondary xylem...
ATATATACCTTAAATAAGATAATTATAACCATAATTCTAAAATATGTTTGTCAAATGTTTGGTATATTGGTTTTTAAGCAATAGATTCATCATATTATTATAAAATTGAATGATGGTACATGCAGAGTGGTACTATTATTTTGTTTTTCATTTAAAGAAAATAGTGTCATTCTTGATACATTTTGATAATAAAATGACATATTACAAATAACTCTAGGATATTGATGAAAGAAGTATTTAAGGAAAATTATTTTTTTAATTACTTTTATTTTTTTCTTGTTTAAGTTAGAAAATTAAATACTTAATAATTTTATTTTTCCTAGTTCATTTAAAATTTTTATTACTTTTCCTTCATTTTCAAGTTTTGTAGTTCATTTAGGTTGGATTTTAGATTTATTTAAAAATTTATAAACCTCATAGAGAGATAAACTATTTGAAAAAAAAAAATATTCCTTAATAAAATTGCAAATTAGATTTTTATGTGATTTTTTTTGAATATTTTATATTTTGTACTTGATGTTTTTTTTTTCCATGTTGCTTTCAGATATGCATCCAAATCCACCAATTCTATATAACATATTGTAATTTATAACAATCATATTTAGTAAAGAGTAAAAGCATTCTCATAAAATTAGGTAGCAATATTTATAGTAAAATGTTCATTACTTAAAACTATCAATGATTCATTTCACAGTAATAGAAAACTATAACAATTTATTCATTGTCACCTTTGTTCGGACACTTTTGTTCGGACACTTAGTTGTTAGTAAAAACAATTTGTTTTTTTATATGAAAAATATAGGATTTCAATGAAATAAAGTTTAATTTATTTTTTTTAAAGTTAAATAAAATGAACTTTTAGATATTTATAACTATAATTGTAAAATGTGGCGCTCAAATATTTGGTATCTTAGTTTTTAAGCAATGAAATTCACTGTATTATTATAAAATCAAATGATATAATATGCATTTCTCATCCGTAGATGGTAAAAAATTGAATAATAGGATATGCATCCTTTAAGGATAGTATACACTTTTTAATTTTAGATACTGGCAATGCTTCTTCTTTTTTTCATATGAGAAAAGTGGAGTTGTCTTTGATACAACCAATAATAAAATGACATATACATGAATAACTTTAGGATCTGCATCCAAATTCACAAGTTTGATATAATATACTGTAATTTCTAATAGTCTTTTTCAATAAGAAATAAAATTTTTTCTCATAAGCCACCAAATTTGCTAAATTAAGTAGCCATATTTGTAGTAAAATATCAATTAATTTAGGTGACCAATTATTACTTTAACAACAGTAAGAATCCATAAAAAAATTATTTATTGTCAACGTCTAACAATATATCATGATTTTTCATATATTAAAAAAGTTATAAATGATTCGACTTAACTTTTTGGTTACTAGTTTTTTAGTATAATTATTATCCTTTCATCAATAGTGTTCTGGTTTAGATATTTGAGTATGACGCGTGTCTGCTCTATTAAACCATATATGTTATCAACACCATAATTATTGATAATTTGAATAAAATTTAAAGTTTTTTTTTAATTTCATTCCATCATGCGCAATAATTTTACATTCAATACTATTTGAGAACATGTAAAATATTTTCCCTAACTCACCTAGGATGATGAATCATTTTTAATTACTCAGATATCTTCATATAATTTATGTTATATCCAATAACTACTCACTTTGTACCCTTAATCGAGGCAACAAATTGTCTAGATTAAAACATATCATTCTCTATATAATATAACTTAGTGATCTAAAATCTAAGGACTACTTATATAATTATCATATGAGTATTTTCATAGACATATGTGAATTATCAATAGAGAATCCTCATGTAAATCAATTTAGTATACATGTTATTTAACAATAAACTATATTTAAACTCTAAGTATCCCTCATATCTCAACTTATAATAATAACCACTTTCTTTTATGAAATAACAAAATATATATTGACTTCAATAATTCTGATGAATATTCAATTTTAATAGAACATTAATTATAAACATTTATAAATAATACTATAATATAATAGAAATCTCCATAATTTTAATTATAACTATTTTATAATGTTATCTATAAAGTATTTTTATCCCAAAAGACTTTATTTTTATTTTATATTCATTAATTAAACATAAATGGATAGTAAAGATAAAAAATATTTTTATTAATAATAAATATATTTTACATCAACAATAGTTTTATATGGAATTAACTAATTCACTATAATATATATATATATATATATATATATATATATATATATATATAGACACACACATCCAAATTCACTAGTTGTATATAAAACAAATTGTAATTTCTAACTCGGTATGAAGTAAAAACTTTCTCATGCTACATAAGTAGTGATATTTGTTATAAAGTATTGATTGCATCGAGTGATCAATGATTCCTTTTACATCAATAGGAAACTATAATAACAGATTTATTGTCAGTCTTTTTATGACACTTAGTTATCAACAGAAAACACTTGTTTTTTTTATACGAAAAATTTAGAATTTAAATGAAATAAAATTTATTTTATTTGTTTCAAAATCAAATAAAACTGAATTTTTATTTAATTGAAGCCTATATATTTATTAATCTAAATAAATTAATTGAATTCTGAATTAACCATTAAAAAGGAGATGGTAAAATGAAATTGAGTAAAAAAGTGCACAATTAAATTTTATATAAATACAAGTTTATTTAAGCTATATAGAACTTTTCTTTTAATCTTTATGATAACATTTTATATATAAAAAATTAAAAAAGAAATCGAACAACAAATTTGCAAACTAAAAAAAATAAATTAGGTAAATACATAAAGCAATATATAAAAAATAAATTAAAAAAAAACTAAATCATACTTTACTTGTTAAAGTGTAAATTAAATAATATAGCATAAAGAGATAATTGTTGCAAAAATTGTAACCTTATCCTTAGAACAAAATTTGCCCTTCAATTGATGTAAGTAATAGATACAAATTAATTCATAGAATTCAATACTATTTATGTTTGTGTTTATACTTTTCAACGTCAACCTAAATAAATTTTAAAATACGATACCTATTTGTTTCAATTAGTGGTTTGAATTTCTATTCTAAGATTAAAAGATTTGGATGGTTAGTTAGACTTTATCAATCTCAATAGAATGTTCAGTGGGGTTCAGTATGACTTGTCATATTTTTTTTAAAAAACGATGTTGTCACAAAATTAAATAAAAAAGGAAGCAAAGTTTTAATCCTTTGCCGGATCAAATTCAAAAGATTTTATTTATTTTTCTTCAGGAAAAAAAAAAAGAGCAAAAAAAAAACGAAGCTTAGTTTGGATCGAACTCGTAATTTATCGCGATATATTGTCGGCGTATCGATAATCATAAATGTACCCGAAACCAGCAACCACTGTGCCCCACAAAATGGCCGCCCCCAAAGACCGCCACGTTTTACTTCTCGACGGCGGGATCAGGTGCCACGTCATGGAAAAATAATTCCAGTGGACCCATCCGTATCGGCGTTCAGCTGGCGAGCATTTTAGTGGCTGAAATGTAAGTGTAGAGTTAACCAGAGTCCACAGTCAACTATAACCATAGTTAGATAAATAAGGGAAGAAAAGGAAGTCTGAATCTATCTAAAAAACGTGTGGAAAGTGACGAGGCAGGCGGTGTTTACCGGTTCACACCATGAGTCCATAACACAATAGATCTTCCTTTTTTCTCTCTACTCTCCACCACTCCACAATTTGTTTGCTGCTTTTGTCTTTAATCACCACTATAGTTGTTTTTTTTTTTAATATTGTTATTGTTGTTGTTTACTACATCATTTTTTCTCTTTAATCGCCGCCGACCAAGAAGAAAAATAGTCGAGATCGTGGAGAGATTTGTTTATTTTTTTTGATTGATCTGAAGGAAATTAAGATTTATATGTTTTTTTTTTTTCAGTTTTGGATCTCCAAGGTTTTGATTACAGTTACCGATCCTGCATTGTTGGAAAATAACAATAATAAAAAAAAACAGAAGAGGAACGGCAGGTCATTTTGAATGGGGGATAAATGTGCAGAATAGAGAGAAAGTGTGGGGGAGGAGGAGGAGGAGAGAAAGATAAGGAGACTATGGGGGTAGTTAAAGGAGTGGAAAAGATTAGGAGTAGTATATCAAGGCCGTCTTCAAAAATGAAGCTGTGGATGATAAGGGCAACGACGTCTGTTTTGTTGTGGACTTGTGTGGTTCAATTGACGACGATCGGTGAGATGTGGGGTCCTAGGGTTTTGAAAGGTTGGCCTTCTTGTTGGCCTCCCCAATCTGTCTCTGCTGCCTTGCAAGAGAATGTTCCTACTGTCCCCGCTCGCGTTTTGCCACCAAAGAGTCAGTCCTTTTTAGTTATAATTGATTATTTATTTGTCTTTTGAGAATATGATTTCTGAATTCTACTGTTTGTTTTGATAGTGGTAAGAGAACAAGGAAGTTAGAGATTCTTCTCATGATTTAGTGGAAAGATGCATTTTTCTTCTTCTTTCTGTTTCGTTTTGTCAAAAGTTGGCTTGCTTGCTTGCATTTGATAAAAGGAATGTTTGTGCAAGTTATCCATATTTGTGAAATAATAAAACTATGAAAAACTTGTTTGCATCTGATGCCTTCCTTCTAGTCTCAGCGGTTTGGAATAAAATTATGTGTGGGATTTATTTTTTCCATCTATATATTTGTTTTTAGCATGTGATCATACTCTGCTTAACACCAGTGTCATTTGTAGACTGATATGTTCCATCTATTGGCATTAGGGGTTTATAAGAACAATGGATACTTGATGGTCTCGTGCAATGGAGGTCTCAATCAAATGAGAGCAGCGGTGGGTGGCTGCAACTTTGCTGAGAATTTGCATATTTGTGGTTCTGATATTACAGTGACGATCTTGTTTCTGCATTTGCCTGTTATTATTTTCATAGCTTTGTTTCTGTGCCTTGCAGATATGTGATATGGTTGCTATCGCGAGATATTTGAATGTTACGCTTGTAGTACCAGAGCTGGATAAAACCTCTTTTTGGGCTGATCCCAGGTATGTAACTCAATAGTTTGTATTTGAAGTTTCCAAATGTTTTCAGCTATAGAGGAATCTATATCATTAAGTACACCTCTATTCTGGGATTGGAAATATACATCTTACCTTTTAATGACTATCTTTGATCCATCAGCGAGTTCCAAGACATATTTGATGAGGAGCATTTTATCACATCATTGAGAGATGAGGTTCGAATATTGAAGGAACTGCCTCCTAGGTTGAAGCAGAGAGTGGAACTGGGGATGACCTATACCATGCCACCAGTTAGTTGGTCTGATATTTCTTACTATCATAACCAGGTTAGCTCATTGTTATTGTTTTTGGTTCTGGCATTTTTGCAAAGGTTGCCATGTCTCTTGGAAGTGCATATTGCCATTTCCATGAGCTAGCTCAAATTGTAGGCACATGCAAAGGTTTCCTAGTTACCTAGTATTGTTGTTAATTTAAGTGCTGTCTATTTATTTTGCTCAGCGGTATCTTTCTGATGTGTTGTATGCAGATTCTTCCTTTGATAAAAAAGTACAAAGTTGTACATATAAATAGAACTGATGCTCGTCTTGCCAATAATCGCCAGCCTTTAGAGCTGCAGAAGCTGCGCTGCCGTGTGAATTATAGTTCTCTGAGATTCACCACTCAAATAGAGGAGTTGGGCAAGAGAGTTATAAGGCTTCTGAGGCAAAATGGTCCCTTCTTGGTGCTTCACCTTCGATATGAAATGGACATGCTGGCATTTTCTGGCTGTAGTCAAGGTTGCAACAATGAAGAGGTGGAAGAATTGACAAGAATGAGGTAATCTATGCATAATTGTTTATCAGCTCTTTGGCTTCAAGTAGCCTGAAATATTTATTTGATCCTTGGTCCACATATTCTCATTTTTTCTCGTATGAACAGATATGCTTATCCTTGGTGGAAAGAAAAAATAATAAATTCGGACTTGAAGAGGAAAGATGGGTTGTGTCCTTTGACTCCTGAGGAAACAGCTCTCACTTTGAGGGCACTGGACATTGATCCGAATATCCAGGTTTATATTGCAGCTGGTGAAATATACGGGGGTGAAAGGAGAATGTCAAGTCTTGCGTCAGCTTATCCAAAACTGGTTGGTAGATGAAAGCTGAAATCAACTGTTTACACCTGAGATAGTTGTTTGTCAACATCTGTTTACAGGTTCCTTTGGTTTTTGAAACAGGTCAGAAAGGAAACACTGTTGGAACCATCAGACCTTAGGTACTTCCAGAATCACTCATCTCAAATGGCAGCATTGGATTATCTTGTTGCGTTGGAAAGTGATATTTTTGTCCCTACCTATGATGGAAACATGGCTAAAGTTGTTGAAGGCCACCGCAGGTATTTTTTTGTCTGACAGTTTCTTCTTTTCGGATCATGTATTATAACAAAGGTCATTCATGTATAATGCATTGGTTTCTTTGGCCTCAGAAAAATGATTTTGGAATTCAAAAGCCTTCAACAAATATTAACTTTCAAATTTTTCTCTCTATCAGAGGACAAAAATGCATGTATGCCTCTTCATCCAGACAGAGTTAATTCTTCTGGCTGTGAAATTATTACTGAACTTGTAATCCCGAGTTTTATTTAAATTTATTAACTTGTTATTGTTGTTTTTGGGAAGATTTTTATGTCAACTGAGGAAGGTTTTTGATGATTCTCTTCTTATGGCTTCCATGTAGTTTCTTTTTTTCATAGTGGATTTAGCATTTTTGTGTGCGTGTGCAAAGTGAAAGCTCTTCTATCTTAACACTGTATTACTGTGTAATGCCTACTCAGATTTCTCGGCTTTAAGAAGACAATTTTATTGGATAGAAGGCTTTTGGTTGATCTGATAGATCGATACACTAATGGATCGCTGAACTGGGATGAATTTTCATATGCTGTAAAAGAATCCCATTCTGATCGGATGGGGGGACCAATGAAAAGGTTGGTGATCCCAGACAGGCCTAAAGAAGAGGATTACTTCTATTCAAACCCAGAAGAATGTTTGCAGTCATCAGAGGATCCGTTTAGTACATGATCGTTATTTGAAGAACTTGTGCCATTTATCTGCCCCACAGTGCTATCCGTTCTACCACAGATCAACCGCTTGTTCTCTACTTGAGGTCCAGCGATAGTGGAGTTTGTCTTCAAGAGGCAATTGAACTATAGGGTTGTGAACTTCAAGAAAGCAAGAGATGATCTGCGGAAGCAAACCTAGGTTAGTGTTATAAAATATACGCAAATACTCCAATTCATGTATAGAAAGCTCCCCTGCCATTACAGGGCGATGCCAAATTGACAAGACTGGGTTTGGGTTGTACACGGATGCAAATATAGTTGTGTTTCACCAGAACTGTCATCTCGTGGAAGGATAATCCCATTTTCCTTTGGCATTTATTTGTTTCTTTTGGATCGTGTGCGATCTTGTAAGTTCCTAGCAAATATAACTTTATAGAATTTTTGTTCGTACCACCATGCTATGAAAGATCATTGCCTCTCCTCTTCTATTAATTATGCAGCAAATGTTCCCGGACCGAATTATGTGCTGTGTGATGACTGGAATGCCCTGGATTCTCCTTGAGTGAATTATAAGCCTTCAAAAGACCGCTTTCCAGTTGGAATAATATACGAATATTCGAGCTGATTTGATGTTGTTGTCTACGTTTTGCATGTGATTGAACTTAACGAGTTTGGAGACCAAATGCAGCTTTCTCTAATCTCTTCAAAGTCCACGTCTGATAAGGATGACCCAGCTTCATCAAGGGGGTGTTTTCGGGAGTGCGGTTGTGTTTGGAGTGGATTAGTTGGTTTTTTTTTTTTTGGTTGGTTTGGTGCTGTTAATGTTTTTTTTTTTAAATTAATTTTTTTAAGATTTTTAAATTGTTTTAATGTGTTAATATAAAAAATAAATGTTTAAAAAATAAAAAAATCTTTATTATTGTTCTAAACATCTTTTATATATATTTTTTATTTTTTATATGGATTCTATAAAAAAATCACACCACACTTTCAAGTGTTAAGGATTTATTTAAGAGTGGTAAAAGTTATTTTTTGAAGTTTTTTTTATTTGAAAATGATATATTTTTTTTATTTTTTAAAATTTATTTTTCATATTAATAAATCAAAATAATTCAAAAATAAAATAAAAAAATAAATCTGAAGCTAAAAGAAAAAATTTTAAAATCTTTTTAAAACATGATTTAACTACAAGTTCCAGAATCTCTTTGCACTTAGGTTTAATAGCTTACTTTGTTGCATGTTTGAAGATACTTGAATCTTAAGCAGTGGTTGGTGGTGAGGGTTGCATTGCCACCCAACCGTAGGATCCCCTGAACTTAAATATGCCAGGATGTTCATTCCGCCTTTTTGAGTTTTATTTTATGATAACTAAGGCAAGTGTCACTGGAAAATGGTGGTTGTGAATATGTGGTCGGTCACACTAAACACGGATTAGCGGGCATGTGGTCACCTTTGAGAATGATCTTATTCCTTTGCACTGATTAGTGGGACTTCATGTGGCCACGCGGTGTGCAAGGTATTTGAAATACATGTAAATATTTGCAATATTTCACCCGATCCAATCCGTTTCTTAGCAGGTTCATGGATACAACAAACATGGATGGATGGGTTGAAAACTATTAAAAACAGATATTTCAGTCGGGTTTCATGCCCACAAATTTAAAACCTGTTAAACGAGACCTCGTATATATTTATCCTAGGCACCATACTAAAATAACCCTAACCATACGAGAAATTTCCTTAGCACAACCCTAACCATACCCTAGCACAATTTCCATTATAAATACTAGACAAATGAAAACCTAGTTCCCACATCGCTTTCACTCATCAGATGTCTGAAGTCAAATCTTAATTCGAATGCTGGTGCTCCAGTTTTGGTGCTCTGGTAGGGGCACATTTATTTTATCTTCCCTTTTTGAGCTATCAAATCCTTCCACAAATTAAGCACTCGGTCATTTTTAATGTGTTGTTGAATGATATATCGCCTATGTTTCCAAATTCAGGAAGTCAAATATACATACGACCTGGTATTTTTGTAGCTTTCCAAGTATTTGGGTTAGTATTTGTTGTTCTGTAGTGATTTTGAAGGCGACTCCTTTGTTCAATCTTTTCCATCTTGATTTTTTTGTTAATTGGGTGGTGGATATTTTGAGGTGGCAATTATCAAGATATTGAACAGCTATTAGATTTTTCTGCTTGTAATCATCCCACGTTTGTCACTTAGATTTTCAACTCAAAGCCTGCTGCAGGGTGTTCATTTTGTTCTCCCTATAATTGTTGTCTTGTTTATTTTCTATTTTCTATATTAGAAAATATATTCTTGAATCGGCTGTATAATATATAATTATTAAATTTGGTCAAATCTAACAGCTTGAATTGATATTTTTTATAGGAGGTGGGCTTAAATGGAGTTTTTTTTTTCAAAGTATTTTGCAAGTTAATTGGATTACACTTGAAAACTTAGGTAATTAATTTATGATCCGTTTGATGAGGTCAGAAAACTCAACTAGATCAACTTAAATATATATTTTTAAATTACTTTTAAAATATCATTTTAATTTTTATTAAATTGTCTAAACAAAAATGTCTAAGATTTTTTAGACATTTTTTTGGGTTCGTTCGGGTTCATAAATCAGCAAACATGTTATGACGGTTTGAATATAAATTTTGGTTATAACCGACCTGGTCCATGCACGCCCCTACCTTTCGCCCTCTAGAAATTGTGCATATCCCACTGGTTTACGAAGGTGCACTATGTTTTTCTTATAGCAGTGAGCTTTTTCTACAAGCTTGTAGGCGGTGTCATATTGTTTGTGGAGGGGGACAGAGCATGGGAACTCGTTAAGGTTATTTTGCTAATAAAATTGCTTTTGCTGATCAAAGAACATTAACCTGGTAAATGGATAAAGTGATTTTCCAATGATAATGACGGGTTCTTGGAAAACTAGAAAGGAACAAAAGTTGCTACTACGAAACAGATTGCTTTGGAGGCCCACCTGCTATAATAAATTGACGGTGACTCAGATAAGATTGTGAAGGACAAAGACAGTCGCTGTTAAAAAAAAAAAAAAAAAGATCAAAAGAAAAACAAGATAAAGATGTTCAGTTAATTGATTATATTTCCATTTTGGTAACGGTGAAATATATTACAGGTATCCTTATAATAAGGCCCCCACTTCAAATACAAACCCAATTACCAAACAAAGCCCATACGTGTCCAAGATACAGGAGTTGACAAGCTCCAAATCAACTAGCCCTGTCAGTTCCCACCACTCGGCACCAACGCAAATCGAACTTCAAAATGGTAGCTACAAACCTGCAAGCTCACTACCCAATCACCCCAGCTCTGGAAGCTGAGCCTTCTTCTTGCCAGTTTACCAACCTTTACGTTGAAAAGACAAGTTTAGTAGATATTAGTTAGGTTGCTTCCCCTACATTGTGGATTTTTTTTTATAAAAATATTAAAAAAATTTAAAATCTAAAAATATTGCATCTGTTTGGAAAACTCAAGAGTTTTGAGCTTAGCATTGCAGCTACACCTAAGGCTCTTGGACTTGGAGTTGCAGCCAGACTGAAAAGCATTGAGTGTGGTTGAAACATCAGGCTCAAGAACCTTGGGTTTAATTGCAACAACAAACCCAAGAGCGTTGGGTCTTGCTGTAACGCCAGACGCAATAGTAATATTTCTAATATTATTAAACTTGTCTGACACAAGTTTTTATAGTTTTTAATCATTTCAAATCAAATTTATGATTTTTCTTTAATAGTAATAATATTTTATTTTAAATTTATTAATGATAATAATAGTAATTTTAAATTTTACCTTTAAATCACATCTATGGTTGTTTTTCAATATTAATATTTTTTTTTCAAATTTATTAATTATTATATTAATAATAATATTTATAATACAAATAATAATATTAAACTTGCCAGACCCAATAGTAATATTTCTAATATTATTAAACTTGTCTGACATAAGTTCTTATAGTTTTTAATCATTTCAAATCAAATTTATGATTTTTTTCGATAGTAATAATATTTAATTTTAAATTTATTAATGATAATAATAGTAATTTTGAATTTTACCTTTAAATCACATCTATGGTTGTTTTTCAATATTAATATTTTTTTTTCAAATTTATTAATTATTATATTAATAATAATATTTATAATACAAATAATAATATTAAACTTGCCTGACCCAAGTTTAAGTGGGTCTAGCTGCAACATCAGGTCCAAGAGTTTTGGACTCTTCTTAAATGCCAGACTTAAGAGCCTTGGGTCCAGTCACCGGATCCCAAAGTCTTGGGCTAGGAGGGGCTGCAAGACCCAAGTGACTTGGGTCTGCACCCCTGCCACACCCAATCAACTTGGGTCAGAAGCCCTTTCAAACCCTAAGTTTCTTCAGTCTGGAAGGAGATGCTAGACCCAAGTTAATAACAACAATGATAATTGATTTTACTCTTCAAATCAAATCTATTTTTTCGATAATAATAATATTTATTTCAAATTTAATAACATTAATGAATTTAATAATATTAATAATATTTAACTTATTTGGTCCAAGTTCTTATAGTTTTTAATCTCTTCAAATAAAATTTATAGTTTTTAATTGATACTAATAATATGTTTTTTCAAATTTAGTAATAATAATGATAATAATTTTTAATTTTACTCTTCAAATCAAATCTATAATAAATTTTCAAATTTAATAATTTTTTTTAAATTTAATAAATTAACTTGTTTATTAAACATTAACTTTTTAGGCTTTTCTCACCATTAATTTTCTATCTTAAACATGGGAGGATCTCCAACCTCTTTAAGAGACTTGTTTTGCAGGAGCTTCAGCCCACCATTCTTTATTTTAGTTGTGAAAAAAGACCCACATCTTTGTAGAAGTTTCTTGATTTTATTAGAATGAATTGAAGTTTTATTCAATATCAAACTTTAATGACTATAATATAGATGTTTGAAACTATAAGACAATTAACATTCAAATTCATAAAAAAATATGAGGATGTGAAAGTAAGTTACCTTACATATTATAAGCTCAGATTATGTTATATGTTCAAAGTTATGTTAATTTGAATGTAGTAAAATGTTAATAACAAAAACATAGAAATAGTAAAAAATTTAAGTTTTTTTTTTTTCAAGGGGAACTGTTTGATATCATTTTGTTTTATGTTTTTCTTTCAAAAAAACATTTAAGAACTTTTTTGGTTGACCTTTTTTCTTGAAAGAAAAATAAACTTTCTAATCATATACTTTAGGTTATTAACATATGTTTGGTAGTAAATCTCTATCTCTTACTCAAGCTTAGTTCAACCCTTAAACATTTCAATCCCAAGCTCAATCAGACCCCTATATTTTTAAGACCCAATTCTAGCTCTATGCTTTGTTAGGTTTCTCAAAACTATCACATTAGAAATGATAATTTTAATTTTTTTTAGAGTCCCAAGGATCTTGTTAAACAATTTAAGATTGTTTAGAGTTTATCTGAAAATACCTTAAAATTAGATATTATTTTTGAGGTTTGATCATCTTTTTTAAGGTTGAGTTGTTGCAAATCACAAACTATCCAAATTTCCAACTGCGACCAATAATCCACACAAATCACTAGTGAGAAATCTCTTAAAACCCTTTTAAAAGAGAGGAATCACTGTGTCTTTGAGTATTATCTCTCTCTTTTTTTTTAATGTTCTTAGGTGTTTCTTGGTACCATATGTTCTATAACATACTTCACTCTCTAAAAATATAAGTCATAATATTCTATTTAGCATCTTATTATTAACAACCCTATAAATGATAAAATCTCACTTTGTTCTCAAAAAAATATTATATATATTATTTCATGACAATTTTAGAAATTTATTCAATTAAGTCTTTATTTTATTTTTCTAGGTCTATAATTGTAATTCCATGTATTAATTATTTTATAGTCTTCAATTTCAAAAACTTATTTACAATTAAGTTACACTTGATTAATCATCCAAATTTAATTTTTGACCAATTGTTCTTATGTGTGAGAGCCATTAGGTCCCTAATAAGTTGATTTAAACATAAATCATAATCTTAAATAAAATAGGATTAAATAAATTAAATAATTTAATTTATTATTAACTCAATAAAATGATTGATTTATATTTAAAGATCAAGTGCAATGTCTAGCAATGTGATACGATCACCTAAAAATCAAAAAGGTCATACATGGTTTGACTTAATATTTTAATGACCAGTTTCTTAGTGTAATTATTATTCTTTATTAAGAATGTTCTAATTTAAACATTTTAGTATTGGGTATGTCTCCTCCGTCAAATCATGTTTTTTCTTAACCCTATAGTCACTGATCTTTTGAATATGATTTGAATATCTTTTCATATCTCATTCCTCCTTATACAAGGATTTCATAATCAATAATATTCAAGAATATATGGAATATTTTTTCTAATTCTCCTATGATGATGAATCCTCTCTTGATCACTTAAATACCTTCGTATAGTTCATAATATACCCAATATCTACATATTAATTAACCTTGATTAGGACAACATATAGTCAAGATCAAATCATAACATTTTCTATATAAGATAACCTAGTGATATCAAGTCTAAGGATTATTTGTATAATTATCATGTGAGCCTTTTCATAGAAACAAGAGATGTCTCACTATAAAATTCTTATATGGGTTAGTTTACATGTCATCTTTCAAACACCTATATATTAGTTATAGGAATCCCTTACATCTCAACTTATGATAACAACTGTTTTTTTTTTATAAAGAAAAGAAACAAAATATGCACAATCTCAACAAATTCAATTAATATCTAGTCTTAATGGAGTATCGACCATGAACATTTAGAAACAATGCTTTAATGCAATAAGAATCTTATAATTATAACAACTTTATAATTTTCTTTTCATTTTTTTTCTTGAGGAATTGATCTTTATTCTAGAATAATTAATCAAACATAAATGAATATTAAAGATAAATAATGCTTTTGTTAATAATAAATATGTTTTGCATGAATAAAGTTAGTGCCACATGTAACTAACTGATTGACTCTAAAGCATATACAATAATAATCTTCTACTTGTACTAAAGCTAATCATTCATATATCTAATACCATATCGTTTTATATGATGATCATGTTTATACTGAGTTAGTATAGTTGGTACTTGCTCTATTTTTACATCTTTCCTTTTTATGATTTATTTAATCAAGTAGAATTATCTAAGTACATGTTTGGATCATTAATAAGACCTTAATTTTTTTGCTTGTGCAATGGCTCTATTATTATCATTGTACAAAACTACGATATCAATAATGCTAAGAACCATATCTAGTTTAGTGATGAACTTTTTGATCCAACAATCCTTTTTGTCACCTCAACTTCAATTGTAGAACCTGTTACGGTCTCTTGTTTAGAACTCTTCTAACTCATAGTACCACCATTTAAACTAGAAACATATCTTGACTGAGATTTGCTATTATCAATGCTTGATTGAAAATTGGCATCTGAAGAACCATAAATTGCTAGTTCATCTCCTCCATAAACTATAAAAACATTCTTAGTTCTTTTTAAGTACGTAAAAATATTTTTAACTGTCTTCCAATGAATTTACCTGGAATAGATTGGTAACTACTCATTATGCTTAATGCATAAGATACATATGGTCTTATACATAACTTTACATATATGATAGATATAATAGCTAAAGCATAGGATATCCTTTCTATCACATCTCTATCAATTGGTGTTTTAGGGTACCTATCCTTGAAGAAAAGTATTCTTAATGAAATATATAAGTATCATCTCTTAGATTATTCCATGCTAAATTGTTTTAGCATCTTTTCTATATAATGGACTGGGAAAATCCAAACAACTATTCATATCTATCTATATAAATTTGTATTTCCACTATATAGGTTGCTTCTCTAATGTCTATTTATATAAATCTTTATTTTCATTGATGTGAACCTCATGATCACGTGGTTACACAACCCACAATTAAGATTGAGATTTGATCCTGTAAAGCCGAAATAGGTTTGATAGGAGTGTGACACAATGAAAACCTACCCCAAGGCACCAACACTATTGGAATGAGAAGAATGACTCCACAAAGCCAGTTAATCTTCGATAAGTCAGATTCAGTTCGTTTAAGAACTGAAGAATGTAAGAATCACTCTTATACGTTAAAATTGAAAAATTCAGAAGTAATATTCATCAATGACTATCAAAATTTTGGTTACATGAGTTTAAATAGTTTTTGAAAAATTAACCCTAATGAATCTACCTTAGTGGACTGATTTGGTCCACTTACTAAAAAATTGACCCAAAAACCCTAAACTGAAAGCCCATAATGTGATCCAAACAAGCCTTGGATCCTAGCTGAAAAAAGGTATCAATTAAGCCCAAACATGAAAAAAATAATAAAAATAACTAATTTGTTATTAAATACCACCAGCTCTTCTTTCCTTGTGTAGCTAGGATGAATAAACCGAAACATTAATGAATCCTTGCCACACTTGGAGATTATATTGCAACTCATTAAAGATCCTTGTGGAACTAGGAAATTTTCAAAACAAGCTGCCACATCCTTGTAGGAAAATGATCCTTGCCAAATAGGAAGTCCACAAGTCAAAATGAAGTAAATAACAAAAGTTGTATAGCCTATTTTGACCTATATTGCAAGTCCTTTTTGATTACCGATTCACCTGAAACTTTACCCTAACATAGACCAATACCTCTGGAATCTTCTGGTAAAGTTTCAACTCGATCCAACGGTTGGATTTGAAGTTATGCTTAATAACATAAAACTGGACGGTAGAAAAGTTTACACCAAAATCCAAATTTAACCTTGCTTGGGTTGTATCACAAGGCTGAAACATATCATCCACCATTTATAATTCTTTTTCAATTTCATCCCTCTCTAAAATTTTTATCTTTCAGATTTGATCTCTATTCTTTTGATTGCTATTTGTTTTATTTGAGATAAAGTTTTAGGTTGAGTTTTTTTTACAATTCATTCTTTTGTTTTTTTTAATCAAATTTTATCTCCATTCTTTTGATTGTTATTTTTTTTTTAGTTTGACAAATTTCTTGAATTGATATTTTTTTTTCTATTTCAATTGGTTGAGAAATGAGCTTCTTGATTAATCTTGGGTTTAGGATTTTACGGGTTGCGAGTCTTAGAGATTAACTAAGGTTTAAGAGGTTCGCTGTGGTTTTTTATTTATTTTTAAGCTCATGTTTTTTTTTTAGTTTCATCCTTCAATATTTAGTCAATTAAAGATTGGACTATGCTAATTTTATTTATTTTTGTTTTATAGAATTTTTTACTAATTTTGAAAATGACTTGGGTTATCTCGATTATTTTTATTTGTTGTTCTTTGTTGAATTTACTTTGATAAATCTTTTAAATTGATTTTTTTTCAATTTTATCTTTCAATATTAAATTTGTTGAGAACTTTTTTTCCAGTTCCATCCTTTAAGGTTGGGATTTTTTGATATTATGTTTCATGATTTTCTTTAATTTCCTTTCTATTCATTTATCCTGGTCCTATCACTTATACCACGAGTTTAGAAAGTTAACATAGGTTGGCTCAGGTGTTATTTTTGTGATCTTTTTGTTTTTAATTTAATATTTTTTTTATGTGTCATCTTTTATCATTGAGTTATTTTAGAATTGAGCTTCGTAATTGTTTTTGGTTTGCCTTCTATTGGGTTATCTTATTTGCATGATATTGGTCCAGAGTTTGGTTCACTTGTCCAATTCACCAATTGTTTTTTTTTTCAATTTCATCCGTCTATGTTGGATTTTTTTGGTGTTGCACTTGGGCTTTATTTCTTTTTGCTTTACGTTGGATTATCTCAGTCTTATGACTTGGCTTGTATATTTGGTATGGTCGCTTAGGTTGACTAAAATGTTTTTTCCTTTTCCTTTTCTTTTTTCTTTTTTATTTTTTTTCATTTGATTAGCTATAATACTACCTTCATCACCTTTTTTTATTTCGTTAACTAATTTTTTTTTTCAGATTCCCATGATTTTGTTTTTGTGTAAATTGGTACATTTATTATCATCAACTATTTTTTTTTATCATCTGATTAAATTATACCAGTTTTTTTTTTGTGCCTCGAGTCATGTTTTTTTCACTTCTCTAAAATACGCTTGTGTCGCTCAAGCATCTTTTTTTAAACGATAAAAAAATGTTTCAGCCTACGGCGTAGTGTGGGCCCACAAATCTAGTGAGTGACTAGTATAATATTGATGGCATCTTGTAGTCTTCATGTGTGTTTAGTAATGTTATACATGATATTTGTACAAAAGTGTTTAATTAAAAATGCATCAAAATAATTTTTTTCCCATATTTTTTTTATTTTTTTACATCAACACATCAAAGTCATCAAAAAGCACCTAAAAAGGCGACAATTTGATGCCTTTTCAAAGAAAGTTGTTTGAAAAGGATTTTGAATAGTAAGTTAAATGGCAAAGGATATTTTTCATATTTTATAGTTTTTTATGGTATGCACAATAATTATATTCTTTTTCTATGCCTTCGATTTTAAGTATTTTTCCTTTCTAGCACAATTAGCCAAATGTTTAGGCAAAATTGCATATAGGAGAAAAAATTTAAGAAAATAGCAAAATTTAGATGTAATGTTTGTCCAACCATCTCAAGTATAGTGCGACGAGTAGAACTAACAAGATATATAATAATGAGCAAGTCCATCATCTTTGAGCTTATGAAGATCTGCAAAGACTTCTTGACCATCTCGTTGCCAGCCTAATATTCAACAAATACAATTATTCATCCATAAATAAAAACACATTTAACATCAGATATTAAACTACAAAAAGTATCAAATACTTATGGAATTTTGAATTTGTTGTCCATATGGCCTATACTCCATTTCCTCGCATAGAGGAATTGACGTCAAGTTTGGTGTGATTATTTGGCGTGTTATACCCAAATACCAGTCCATGTATTAATCTTTTGAAATAATAGGATACACCTCCCTAAATATCTCATCTTTCTATGCATCTCATTACGCTATGTAGTAGATATGATGGGTCATCTAATTATAATCATCGTGCCTACCCCGATGACTAATGGCATGTAGTGCGTCACTTGTATCTATTTTAACCAAGTTGTGTTGTCGTCAATTGAACTGTCGTATCACATGATTAGGGAAAAACAACTCAAATAGCTTAAAAAATATGATTAGGACTATTGTTGTCCATAAGTCCCTTCCTAGTTTGCAAATAGGAGAAGCAACTAATAGATAAATAGTCATCTTCCAAATAATGATTCCATTTAACCTATTCGAGCACCATCAATAATGCAATTAACTATACATATTTTTGACATGATAAATAATTAAACCAATAAGTTTAGTTATGAACTAATAATCTTCATACCTGATAATGTGGTTTTTACATAACTCGTTATGATAAAATAACAAATCATGTGTTAGATTATTTTCAAAGTACCTCCTTCCACATCACCTAACTTTTAAAACCAATAAGCTAATTAAATATGTTAAATAAAATAATTTTTAATTTAAAGAAACAATTATAATCAACATATTACATGTTTTCTAATGGGATTTATAGGTCCACTCCTAAAATCTGAACAAACATATCAAGTTTTGGACTAGTATAGGGACGCTCTAATTAAGGATGCTCTCATGACCATAGTTGTATGACCAAAAAATACAAGCAATTAGTAAGCAACTCAAACCTTATATGTTATAATAATAATAAAAAGACAATGTTCATTGTAGAACCTATAAAAGCAGCAAATATCCCATAATTTGCTTGGATCCTTACATGCTTGTAATACATAAGTGCTTGTACAAACATACAAGAATGCTTGACCCCCAACTATATCATGAAATAGAGTTAAAGTCCTCTAACAACTGTATATAGAAAAATGGAGCATGCATTCGCTAAGATCCGTGAATAGTATGTTGTCAAACATATGAAGTATATACACTCTAACATACATGTGCATCATAACATATTTTCATTACAATTATGAATACAATAAATATATATACTGTACAATTACTTCACATTAACATACCATCGCAGGATCTTTTTGTCATACTCATGAAGCAATAAAGAAAAATAATGTTCAAGCCATTTCATCTTCAAAGAGTGCCCCTTAAACATGTTATAAGGAGGACGCTCATTCAAATGTATGCTTACATAAAATGACCTTATCCTGAATCTCTACGGCAGTAACTGCTCACCCATATATAGGCAAGCTAAGTAGAATAACAATGTTCTGCAATGTAGACATCATCTCACTTACTCAAAGATGGAAGGAGTGAGTCTTATATGTCCATCGCTTAATAAGTGCTCTAAGCAATCCATGATGCAACTTAATATGTTGTAGGCAGGTAACAAAATAAAAATTTGTCTGCACAATAAGTAAGATCACAGGATCTGGAAGTTTCATTGACTTATGGAATTGACAATATATCTTACCATCATCCTTAAAAAAAAAACTTATCAACATGAATTATTTGTCGAGTGATTTTGAACTTATAATTAGCATGGTATTTGCAATATCTTATAATATATAAAAAAACTCACAATTTTAATCCACATATCCTTCAATTAATGCATATCTTGAACTGTAGAATGGAAAACTCAATAGGATTGGGAGACATATAATACGGATCTCCATCACCTTATATATGCACTCCTTGTGAACTAGATGCATTATCACCACGAATACATAAATGGCCTTTATATACAGATGAAGTAGATCCCCATGTAACACATATATTATATTAGATCAACATAATATAATACAAAATTTAACTTTAAACATAACATCTCATTATGTAATAACAAATAACATATGCAATTGAATAAGGTGATGGAATTTCCCTCCCTTGCCTCCATCACATTATGCAATTGAGTGGACTTTTGGCAACCCCAACCAGTTTTACATCTAGAAGGGTTTGGTTTTACTCGAGAACCAGTATATTCACTACAATTTAATTTGTCAAGTAAAGGATGAAATGGAGTCTCAAATGTCTTTCTATACATCTGAACACTATAATACGGATCAATGAATTGGATAAAATCAATATGATTTTTGCACAACATGTAAGAATGTGTGAAGGCTAATGAAAACTATGTCATTTACCACATATGCATATTTCTTCAACCAACTTAACCAATCGTTGATTTTCTTTTTAGCCACCTAGTTTCTAGGTGTATATCTTAAAAGTGTCATCATCAACGTTGAACAATCATGCAGTTTGATCTCTCTAGATCTATCGATGTTTAAGTTCAATTCGAGTTGTACATGCCTCTAGTGATATTATTATTTAATATATATAATGACGAAAGTATTGTGTTGTTGAATACAACTAGAGATATGTCATTTACAAATATATATATATATATATGTGTGTGTGTGTGTGTGTGTGTGTGTGTGTGTGTGTGTGTGTGTGTGTGTGTTGTTGAATACAACTAGAGATATTTGTAAATGACATATATAATATTTGTAAATGACATATCTCTAGTTGTATTCAACAACACAATACTTCCGTCATTATAAGTGATACTATTGTTCATATTAGGAACAATAATACCATCATAATGACATAAAATAAACAAGTTGCAAGATATGTTTAGTAAAAGAAGAATATCAATTTCAATCAATTGCATGAAAACGTGCCTAATCACATCAATTAAAACTTAAATTATCTCAATTCAAACAAAAACTTAAATTACAACAATTTATCTGAAAACTCAATGCAAATCTAATTGCTATGATTTTTGACATAATAGTATGAAAACATATCTAATTGCATCAATTAAAGCTTAAATTATCTCAATTCAAGATAAATTCTCAATTATATCAATTTATCCCAAAACTAAACGCGAACCGAAATTGTTAGATTCTGACCTTCATAACATCAATTGCATGAAAGCATACCTAATTGCATCAATTAAAACTTAAACCATTTCTATTTAAGCAAAATCCCTAATAATAACAATTTATCCCAAAACTACATTCAAACCTCAAAATTCAACGCAAACCCTAATTGCTATGATTTTGACTTTCGTAATAGCAATTGCATGAAAGCATATCTAATTGCATCAATTAAAACTTAAATTATCTCAATTCAAGTAAAATCCTAGATTATAGTAATTTATCTCAAAAGTCAACACAAACCCTAATTGTTATGATTTTCACATTCATAACATCAATAGCATGAAAACATATCTAGTTGCATCAATTCAAACTTAAATTATCTGAATTCAAGCAAAATCCCTAATTATAGTAATTTATCCCAAAACTCAACACAAACTCTAATTGCTATGATTTCAACCTTTATAATATCAATTGCATGAAAATATACATAATTGCATTAATTAAAACCTAAATTATCTTAGTTCAAACAAAGTCCCCTATTGCGATAATTTATCTTGAAATTCAACACACACCCTAATTGTTTTAATTTGCAAACCTTAATTTATCTATTCTGACCTAATTGATACCATAAATCACATCAATTGCATAAAAACATATCTAATTACTCTAAATTATCTTAATTCCAACCAAATACCCAGTTATCAAACACCACATAAACAATAATAAATCAAAACTAAAAATCTCACAATTTAACAATGAAATCCATAAAATTAAGAGAAATGTAGTGTTTTTACCTTGATTTGTTGATGGCGCGATTCGAGTGGTGGTCATGGCGAGGAAACTGAAGGGGGAGATTGGGCTAGTGTTTTTTTTTTATTATTTAAAAAAAAACACTACAAAGATGTATGGATACGAAAGGGATCTGGTTTTGGTGTCTTGGTGAATAACAAATAGTTGTTTTTGATGATTTTGGGGTGGAGAAACTCTTTTTTTTTTAAAGAGATGTAAGGCGACTATGAGAGGAAGAAGAAGAAAAAGCTAGGTTTTGTACTAATTGAACACATGATTCTGAATTGCAATTTTGTTATGTAACCTGATTAGGGATCATTAGTTTTATTTAAACTATATTATTTTTAAAATACTTTTTCAACCAATATTATTTTGCTACATTTTTACTTTCAAAACAATTCTTTGATTTTATTTTAGTGAACCAAAATGGTCTATTTTTCATGTGAAAAGGTTCAGGCTAAAACAAAGACATGGTTTAACGGGGCTCACCTGTTGGCATTCATTCGTCTTTATACCAAAGTCATCATGTGAAGGATTGGGGCTGGTGAAGAGAAACGGTAAAACCCAAAAAGGGATCATTGCTGTGTTTACGATCTATAATTGGTATGGTAAATAAGGTTAGACCATAACAATTAACTAGCAGCGGTGATGGTGCTTTGTTCTATGGTGAAGGTGGTCACTTCGGGGTGGTTTCAACGTTTCCTCACAACATGAACCCCTGGTGCAGTCGCATTACGAGTGTTGTCTACTAAACCAGATATTCTGGTTTTTCCTTCGTTTGCTTCAAGATTATCGCGAAGAATCACATGGAAACTTCCCAAGTGCAAAACTGCTTCTCACTTGCAAGTTGCAACAATACCTATATCAGCTGCAAGATGAAAACTACCTTTCATCTGGCCAAAGACAAAGGTTCCTGAGAAGCTTCGCCTGGCACTCAGAAGCTGATAGATTTTAAACATTTAAATGATTTAGCAGCCCAATTTCCCATGGAAGAAATTTGCAGGTCTGATCATCCTGGACCATTGCAGTTAGATCAACCACGCTTCTGTGAACATTTCATGTCTAGAGGAGCTTTACTACTAAGGGAAAACCAGACCCTCAAGCTCTGATACAGAATCCACATATAGTTGCGTAAATTAAGACAAGTCAGCATATCAAATGTCTGTATCCAATTACAATATAATTCATAAGAGCTGAAAATTTATTACAGGAATTGCCGAGGAACAAATAGTTCTACAGCTTGCAGAAGAGGAAAGGAAACCCCATCAGCCAAAATTTAATCCTTCACAGTTCTTACCCTAGTAGATTTAATTTTGTTTAGTATAAAACTCGTTCCTTTTCTTTTAAGAAACTATATTAAAAGAGAAAAATTATATAAAAAACAAAAGGTAGCGCTCCTAATAAAGCCAAAATTTTCTATTTCTGACTCTACAACAATGCGATCCTAGGTCAACTGTTTAAGAACATCGAAGATCACATAAATATCAATAATAAAAAAGTAGCAGATTTCAACTAATGACACAATCTTGGTAATACGGGTGGCTCTGATTTATGTACCTTTCCCAAAGAGGCTTGTATCTACCAATGGCCAATTTCAACCATGGTTTCATGTTCCCGTTAAAGTGAATAACTGCAGCACTGTCAATCAGCCTGTCATCAATGTTCATGTCATATCCCAATCCTAACACATGCCATCTCCGATCAAGCGTCTCGGTCAGTCCATAAAATGCTAGAAGGGCAGGGGGGAGTGTTCCCAGTTTCCACAGCATCTGATCACCATTCTGTTCCTGCCAGTAATGATACCGCGCAGTCACATTTTCCTTCCTCCATGCAATCAAATCAAAAACATTCATTCCAAATGCCCAACCACATGCCTGTGGGTCGAATTTTGAGCTGATGACTGGGTTAGAGAAATTGATATACTTGTAATATCGATGAAATGCTTCAAGACAGGTTTCCACAGCTCCATTGACATTCCCATGCAAATCCAAAGAAAACAGCCGGGTCAGATCCTTCTGGACAACAACATCATCATCAAGGAAGACAACCTTTTCCAAAAGTGGATAGACCTCAGGGATGTAAAACCGGAGGTGATTGAGCAAAGACATGTGCTTAGGGTTCCGCAGTTTTGGCTCAACCTTCATATCTTCATATGCCCCAAAGTAGTAGGCCCTTGAATCTTGATCAAGGAGCCGTTTGATAACAGGAGCATAAGAAGCATTCAACCAGGTAAACTCCTCTATATTCTGCACTTCTACGGTGGCCCCTTTGAAGTCATTAGTTAGAAACCAAACCTGCATGGATCCATAGCTAATTCCATTCGTCACTATGTGGAAGACAAGCTGTTTTGGATGGTCAGCATTGGAGATTGTGGAGTTGACCACCACAGAAGTGGCAAGCACATTGTCTGAAAATATGCAGAAATGGTTGAGATTATTGTCGATAACTCGAGGGGAATTTCTCTTCTCCTCCACATGGTTTTGGAGTGGGAGCTGCTTAAGCCAGTCATTTGTGAGCTTTACTTTCAGGCAGTGAAGACTCTTGGGCAAAGCCTCAGCCACCAACTGACCAAAGAGTGTGCTTTGAACTGTTGCTGCATTTGTTCGCTCTTCTAGAGCTTGGATATGAGATTTCATTGTCATCATGGTGGTTGAAATATCATAATGAGCGTCTTGTGCCTTGAAAATGAGATATGATAAGCTACTGATTATCGGCTCAGCTTCTTCTACTGTTATGGACTCCCCTCTCTTGGCAGCTTTAGAAAGCAAAAGTTGGCAACTCCTAATCTTATTACTCAGTTCCCAAGCAAGATGAAGATTATTGTGCTCCTTTGCTATAATGACATAAGCCTTGGCAAGTGTCATTTGTTCTGCCAACTGTCGTGAAAATGAACTGGCACTTAATATTTCCTTGGTGAAATTTAAACCCTCATGGTTTAGAGGCTCTTTTGTCGCATTTTCACCCTGGACAAGAAACATCAATATTCAGTAAGTTGATAAATGTTAAATAGAGCAATGCCTGTGATTACTGACATATGACTTGAAGTGTCAATGTATTGTGATAATGTGTTCAATTTACGTTTTGTTGCAAACTTCTGTTTATCTGTCTATAATTGATCATTTAGAGACCACTGTTTTCCATCCAAAAATAAAGAATACATTATGAACACCTTAGAAAAAACAAATTCTGGTCATAAGGTGATAAATTGATGCCCACAGATTAACCAGATGCCTAAAGACATATTCTCAATACTACAGGATTAGCTGTTTAGGCCAAGGTCAACCTTACGCTAAGATGGAGTGAAAATGAAAACAAGGCAATTCCATGACTTGTTAAGAAACATAACATTTGTAGCCTCTTTTGATTTCAGGCAATTCATGTTTACCAAAACAGAAACTATTAAAATATATGCCCAGCATTCTCAAAAGAATTATCTGGCAGCACTGTCTATAAAACCTATGGATGTGCTGTAAGATTTTAAAATAATCAATTGACTAATGACTCTTCTCATAACATCTGGTCCCCATGGCATGATGAAGGGAAAAAAAGGCTTTACTTAGTAAAGTGCAGGACTTCAAGATGAAAGGGCACAAAACTAAAAGTTGAAGCATTTAATCATTGAAATTTAAGCCCTGGGGCATCTACTTCCAGCATTTAAAGTATCAGAAAGACATTTCCACCATTTACAGTATTCTTCAGTATGTGAGGAAAAGGAAATGAAAAGATCCAGGACTAGATTACTTGCATAGCATGATAATCATAAAGCAATTTTGGGGAAAAAAGATACCATTAGCTTCAGTTGTGCAACAAAGTGTAGTGTAAATGCTCAGATTTGAGGGCACAAAAGAACAGGGATAAAGAACCAATGCCACATGTTGTCTTGAAACTCTCAGCATAACTCACCCAGTCATGTAATTTATTAATCAACAAGAAAAGATTAAAAAAAGGGAATTTCCATGGACTCCATCTTTAATGAGCTGGGTTTATAAGAAAATTACACATCTTGTGATTAAGCATCCACGAGCCTTTCATGTTGATCCCTATGTAATGGTTGAAGAACTTCTGTTGGAAAAAGACCCCCTATCGCTGGTTCCCAATAACAGATTTTAGCTCGTTATGTGAGATTAATATGTTATTTCCCCAAAAACCACTTTGTTACAAAATGCTTAATTGTAGTGTTGTCACCCCATAGCAAGAAGGTCATTTATGATATAAGCAGGTTCTGAAACAAGAGAGCATATAGAACCACTTTTAGTGAAACAATTGTTATCACAGTAGTAGATATGGCAAGATGGCATGTCTAAATTCATCAAATATATAAATGAATTTTAGTTGTTTCTTTACTCCATGACAACAACCTTGACATTATTATATGAGAAGCATCTGTAGCTGATATGAAAACTGGAAAAGAAAATTGCTTCTTCTATCAGCACATACTTCTACAGGAAAAGTGTAAAATTTTCCAAAAACTTTGCAACAGTTAATTTGAAACCTAACAGCAGGATACAGGAGCTATGATAGACGAATAAGTTTTTGGTAACGCTTGTTAGGAAATGTAGGCAAACCAAGTAATATAATAATCTATGTTTACTCCAATTATCTTCAATCTACCATAAGAATCTCTAAACAGCAGAATGTGATTATTAGAAACAGTAAACTACAAGGGTCCACATCCTTTTGCAAAGGAATACAAAGGTAATTGTGAACATTATTATCCAAGAAGTTTGCATGAGATCCTCACTCCTTTCTCTTTGGAAAATACCAAACACATGGCTGCTTCATGTTTTCCTAAATAAGACTGTTAAGCACCTGTTAACTACCTTCAGAACACCTCAACGCAACACTCCAAAATTCTATAGAAGTAAAACCAGCTATATATTGGCAACAGCCACCAAGATCCAGTTAAGTGTATGACAAATAGACCTACTGAGCAGCGGGAATGAAAATCACATATATAAGCTCATGAGCGTACTGTGTGCCACTCGTCTTGGTCTCTAACTTCCGAGTAAAGTGCAAACCACAGAAATGATGAGAACATCTATGTCTGAAAAAATAATCATCATTTTGAGTAGAAATGGCATAAAATTTCACCACCATTATGCAGCTAACGGTAGCCTACAGATGAGTTCTGAAATTAATCCATATCATTTTTTTAAGAGAACTCTTGCATCAAAACACTGAAAGTTTACTAATTAATAATAACATCAGAAAGACTCATTTTATCCCTACAAAAGTCATTTAACACAAATAATAATAATAATAATAATAATAATAATAGTTAGGGGCAGTCAATGAATCCATTTAGTAATTGTAACTCACACTGAATCACATTATTCGAAGTTCGCTATGATTGAAACAACAATTTTTATCAATCAGTTACAGTTATTAAAGCTTCTGGATCCATAGGGTGTCGACAAAAACGACTGAATTTATCAAAACGAGACACAATTAAAGATCAAACTGATAGAAACATACAAGATCAAATAGACATATGGAAGGGGTAAAAAAAAAGGGATTCTTAGTATGGAAGTAAATCTTACCATCATTGGCTGCTTGACCTGATCTTCATGGTGATTGTGGTGAAACACAAACAATACCAATCCTGCAATCACGAACATCCCGAGAAGCGCCAAGATCCACTGCGATAACCTCCTTCTAACTGGGCGCCGGTACTCTGCCGGTCGCCTCCTCATCTTTCTTCACGATTCACCACCAAAAAGAATCAAGATTTTATACATACACCCATCACCCACGATTGAAAATACATGCAATGAAAGGAAAAAGAATGATTGTGATCTGGCTTTTACTTTTACTGTTTTGTGTGTGTGCGTGTGTAAATAGGAAAAGGATAGAGATTTTCAACTGTCTGCTCCTTTTATACTTATATTTGAAATGAAACGAGGGGCTGCCTGGCTGTGGCTGTCTGTCTACGGATAGAGAGTTATACACAGGGAAAGAAACTAGCAGCAAGGAAATCTTTTTGGCTTTTTTCTTCTTCTTCTTCTTCTTCTTAAAACAATACACCAAGTGTAAAATACTTACCCGTCTACGTTAACTGGCGTGGAGTTCCAACCTTGCGATACCATTTACCGAAATTTATCCCATGTCACTTACACATATTTTAAAATCAAATCATATCCTAAATTGAATTCAATTATTTAAGTTTAATTGATATTCTATTAAATTCTTAGGTTTAAAATTAAATATAAAATTATATAATTAAATTCAATTATACTATTTAAAATACATATGGAAATGAATTGAATTAATAATATTAATATTGTTGCTCTTAATTTAGAAATTATTTCTATTAAAAAAATCTATTTATTTTACAAGAACTCTTATATTTATTTAAAATGAGATAAAATATAAGTATTTTAAAGAAAATATAAATAGACATATTTCATATTAATTGAAAAAAATTCTAAAAATAAATTTTATTAAAAATAACTTTTCAATCAAAATTTTTTCATGAAATGTTGAGAAAAAATATTCTAATAAAAATTCTAATATTTTACTCAAATCAAACTTAAGTAAAATAAATATCAATGCAAATCTCATTACCAAATAGAAAAGTTAATGATTAATATAATTTTAATAATATTAATAATTCAAAAAGATACCACAACTTTTAGTTATAATTTTAAATACTATTTTTCAATATCTACTTATTTTTAATTCATACCAATTCACACATTAATCAACCATCATCCATTCATATTACAAAAGAAAAAAACTCATCATCCACGCATAATTGGTTGAGCTAAACAAAAGAAATATTTTAATGACTCTTGCAAAAACAAAAACAAAAACAAAATAAAAAAAAAAAAGAAAGATTAATAATATACTTGATGAAGAACAAAAATATCTTGACAAGAATTTATGCTAAGTAGAGAAAGAAATGATATTATGCTTACTAAATGGTTTTTGGAAAAAAAAGAAAGAAGCATATGAAAAAGAGCAAAAATAAAGCTTACATTAACATGTGAGTATTTTTGAAATATTGTTTTCAAAGTTAATTTAAAAAGAAATTGTTACAACCCTAATATTTAGGACACTTTAAAAACACTAAACTCAAAGAAAATTGAGGTTAATTTTTTTTTAACATGTTCCTTTTTCAAGAAAAATGTTAATTCTTTAAAATTATTAGGTACTCTACCAAAATTTCTTATAACAGTCCCAATTTCTAGGATAACACACAACAGGTAACTGGAAATTTTAGGAATTTTTTTTTAAATCCATTGAAATTTCTACCGAAAATTCGGTGGAGTCTCCCATATACCAAGAGGTCTCAAGTTATCGACAATACCAGATTTACACTTCTTATATCATTTTACAACTCTATCCAATCATCATGGATCTCAACCAAACTCATCATCATTATCATCAACACAACACATCTTATTCAATAATATTACAAAATTCAAGTTCACAAAAGAAAACAATGTTAATGTGGACCAGCCCAGAAACACCAACAAGGATCCATTACATGTTCCAAATAGTCTAATGACTCGGTCCAAGACAAAGGCATTGAATGCATTGATTTTGAATGTTTCAACCAAGTCAGAATTGAAAGGTCCATTAGAGTATCAAGAGGAGACCCTAGTACATCTTATCCATGTGCAAGAGGGGTCCAACA
>Ga0325410_1001112_pt1 | contig 29413 bp, 20 predicted proteins | sample PopdelMetagenome_16_FD_206182 | JGI IMG/M metagenome (GOLD analysis project Ga0325410, IMG submission 206182) | Populus deltoides microbial communities from Bellville, Georgia, United States - Xylem-PdIQD-R3 | ecosystem: Host-associated > Plants > Phyllosphere > Stem > Wood/Secondary xylem...
TAGCAAGTGTTATAACTGGATGGGTTTAAGATGTTATGCACAATTCCTTTACCTAAGATGTACACTAGTAGATTTATCAATGAATGTCTACTGGAATTTTGTTTGTTGAAGCTTATTTTAGAGTTATCTGTTATGACATTCCATTTCTGCAACTGACCTCATGTGTCAGTTATTAACTAAGAGGTGGACTTGTGTATTGTAGCTTCTTGGCAGGAGCAGTGGATTTCAAGTAGCATCCACTCATCGACCATGTACAAAAGGAACTGCCACATTAGAGAACTGCCCTTGATGGAACTCAGTACAATCTCTTACTGTTAGATAGTGAAGGAATAAATGCCTATGATCAAACAGTAAGCGCATTTACCTTATCAAGATGAATTGATGATTGTTGTGCTGGTTTTATGTTTTAACAATTCAAGAATTGATGAAATGGCTAGTAATAAATTTTATTAATTGAAGAATTTATTTTCTTTGATTCCTTCTTATTTATAATTTACACCATATCCTTTTTATATTCCCACATAGCTGCTGTTTTGGATTATGCAGTAATTGTTATTTTGGATTATCCTCTATCTATTTAATAAGTTTACTGGATACATGTACTAGAATAGTGTTATGAATCTACCAAGCAGCTTAGCACATTAATTACATGATATAATTGCATTTAGATATTGAAATCCTAGGCTAACAATGGCAAGTCTCGGTGTGGACATTCTAGAAAGGAAGCTATCTATCAGGATTTTCCTTCAAAAATATTTGTCTTGGAAGTCAGTAGTTTATACTAAGGATATTTACAATAAGCTATGGGGGGGAACATTACAAGAGTAAATATTAGAGCAATAATTAAAAAAAAATAAAAGAGTATTACAAGAGTGGTTAATTACAATGATTAAAACTAATTAAAAGCGAAAAGTTACAGAATATATAGCTAACAGATTATACAAGTGAGGTGAATCAGTTTGCCAAGCATCTAGGTTACATACTATTCTTGCTTCTTTAAGAAAAAGTAGGAGTTTGAATGCTTATGATGGAAGAAATAAGACCAAACAAGATTCTTGATTTATTGATGCACATGTAACAATTAATAGCACCAGTCTCTTTTGCTTTATTTGTTGAGCCATCAAAGGACACTAGCTGTTAGTTCCTTATTATTAAATTAAATGAAATTTTTCAGGTTAGATCTTAAATGAAAAAATATTTGTTACGAGAAGACAAGTGCCAAAAAATATTAAAATTTCATACTTTAACTTGGATATGCTTTCTGCTTTTCATAGTTTAACTTGGATTTATATTTAAACATGTAAATTAACTATTAGTCTCTTGGATGAGGATTTGTTTTTGTATTAAAGAGTTCTACAACTCTTTTGGCTTTTTTTATAGTTACTATGTAGCAAATTGTTTGGAGCCAACTTGTGTAATTGCAGAAACAATCACATGTTTTTTAGCAGGTTTGTCTGTAATGATACATGTAAAATGCACCAGCATTGTGCAATGGTTCATTTTTTAGTCAGTTAGCTGAGTTTCTCTATGTGAATGAAGCAAACTGATGGTGAAAATCTTTGCTTGCTTAGCCATTATCAGTGGATATAGGATCAGTTAACAAACTACAAGCAATCGCATGGGCTTGTTAGAATTATTTGTGGAAAAGGCTAGGGTCAAGTGCTGTGAGGTCACTGGACTTGACCATTTAAATTGTGAAATTGGAAATATTAGACACTCTTTTGCTGTTTTCGGTTCACAAGGTCATGATCTTGTTTGGAATGAATATAAAAGATGGGAGCTTGATGTTTACACTGTGAAGTCAGTTCTAGCAAAGCACTAATTAGTATAGATCCATTTCCAATCACACAAAGGATAAAGGATTAGAGAGCAAAGCACTAATTTGTTTTAAAGACTAGCAATTGTTATAACTTGATTGGTGTAACATACTGTTTATGTTTTTTATTTTTCCAGCAATATGAATGGCTTATTGGATCACAATATAATCCAATAGAGTTGGCTAAATCTGATTGGGTTGCAATAAGAAAACCTCCACCTTGTGCCATTGATTCTTGGGGCTTAGGTAAGTCTATTTTGCTCCATTTTTACATGGTTGCTTAATTATATCGTGCGTAATTCTTCTGTTGGATTGTTTTTAGTATAAAAAACATAAAAAATAATATTTCCAACAACACTTTTTAACTAAAAAAACAGCTAAAACATCTCCATGTTATAATATCATCCACCGTCCGTGCAAACACTTTATGCTTACTATGTAGTTTATAGTATAATAAATTTATCTTCACAGTACATTATTTTCCTACGCCTTTTAAACTATAACGAGATGGCATACCCGCACGCTACTGCGGACTTATAAAACAAATGTACTTGATAGTATTATAATTGTGAACTAGCGCTAGATAAGTAATAGAAACTAAAGGTATATGATGGAACCAATATTTCATGATGGAAAAAAAAGTTGTATTGGTGATCAAAAAATTAGAGACTGAACAAAATGATTTGCGGAAATCCACAGTATTTTGTGAGGAAAGATACAGTGCTTTCACCACATGATTTAACTTTTCTTTTAAAAAGAAAAAAAAATACAAAGCTAAATTCACTACCAACCTAATATTAAAAAACAATCAACAAACATAATTTTGGAAAGAAAAAAAGATAATTTTAGAAAAAATCATAAAAAAAACCATTTAGAAAAATAATATAGCAATTCACAGTGTTTTGTGAGGAAAACAACAACGCTTTCCAACTCAATATTAAAAAAAAATCGACAAAGATAATTTTAGAAAAACTCTTGTGGGAAAACACTGTAGCAATTCAGTGTTTTAAAGAAAAACAAATTACAAAGCTAAATTCTCAATCAGTTCACTATTAAAAAAATAAAATCAACAAAGACAATTTAAAAAAAAAAAACACTGTAGCAATTCTCAGTGTTTTGTGATGAAAACTATAGCGCTTCCCTACATGATTTAGCTATATTTGTAATGACTTATAATTGTAATTCTCAACTAGCTCAATATTAAAAAAAAAAAAAAACTTACAATGATAATTTTGAAAAAATTATATTAAAAAAAAACCATGTAGAGAGACACTGTAGTAATCCACAGTATTTTGTGAGGAAAACTACAGTGTTTTCACCATGTGATTAAACTTTATTATAAAGTTAAATTCTAACCAACTCAATATTAAAAAAATAAAATCAATAAAGATAATTTTGGAGAAAATTATAAAAAAATACACAAAAAAAACCATATAGAGAAATACTGTAACAATCAACAATGTTTTAAAGAAAAAAATTACAAAACTAAATTCTCAATCAGCTTAATATTAAAAAAATAAAATCAATAAATATAATTTTAAAAAATAAAAAAAATAAAATAGAAAAATTATGTGAAAAAATATCGTAGCAATCCACAGTATTTTAAAAAAAAATTATAAATAAAAATTTTTAATCAGGTCAATATTAAAAAAATATAAAAAATTAAAAATTAAAAGACAAAAAAGGAAAAAAAAATAAAAAGTACAAAAAAATAAAATAAAATAACCAAAAAAAAGGAAAAAAAAAAAAGGAATGCAGTAATATATTACTGTTATAATCCACAATATAAATGGAAACTTATTACTTAATAATAATACCTAGGCTTTCTGAATTATTAATTAGGAATAGTAATCGCTTAGCAAATTCTGCAACGGAGGATGGGCGACGTCCAAGGGAAGAGAAAAGGTGATCCGGCTATTGAGCGAGATCGGGGAATCCAAACTCGGGAAGATCAGCTCGGGTATTGTGAGAAACGGTGCATTTTTTTTTCCTTGAAATATGAGATCGGAGGAAAGATTTTATGTTCAGTGTTAGATTTTTAGCTTTTCTTTGCCGTTCGGGACTTGTTCTTACGCGTAGAATGACTCTGTCCAGATCTGATTCTTTTTTTTTATAAATAAATCTCATTCTAATTCAATATTTATTTAAGTTTACTTTTCTTTAATCCATCCATCCATCCAGGAATGACCTGCTAAAATACACAAGGAGTGCAGAACAAGGCATAGAATACCACAACAAGAAGCACGAGGTAAACTAATTTTAGATCGTTTACTGCTTTACCAGTTTTGATGATGAAAAAATTTGAAGGATTTTGTTGCACGAGGTAAACCTCAGACAACAAACTCGAAGTCCCTCACTAATAAGGACAGGACGGCACAGTGTTTTAACCCAAAAGTTCTCTACGATGTCTATCCATGTCATATTTTCCAGAGAATCATTAATCTTCATCTCGGTGCTTGAATGAACTTGTTAGGATTGTTTGGTGCATGAAAGAGATAAACACTCTGTTTTGCCAGTATTGTTATGGTGTTGATCCATCATGCTGTAGAATTCTATAACAACAAGCCAAGGTAAATTTCTGGGCTGTGAAAACTCCTCGGGTTATTTCTATGTATTGGGTGGTTAAAACAATCAGCATCATCTAGTACTATTTGCTAGTTATAATGTTTATTTTATTTTATTAATTTTCCGCTCCTAAAAACAAATTAATTCTGTGTACTCCCAACTTATTTTTTTGTTCCCGTCAATTTCTTTTTCAGGGTGCTAAATTTAAGCTGGTGGAGATCATATCTGCACGTTCTTTCTTTTCTATGGGTGTTTGGGAGCATATCAACTTCACTGCTTCTGAAGATGACAAGTCTCTGAAATTGTTTTTTGCTGAATTGTCACATGGAGAAGCTCATTGGGGAACGAATCATAATACAGAAGCCGAAAAAATCACTGCATGTTGTTTGTTGGAAGAAGGTGAATTATGCATTTCTTTTGTTCCTTCTTATTCGCACTCTGGTGTGTTTGTCAATTTCTATGCACGAGTTGTATTTTATATTATTGTTTCTGGTTTGTTTATTATTATTATAGGGTCTACCAAAGATTACTGTGGATTTTGTCCCCATGAAGACAAAGTTTATCACCCTCTTCAGGGATTTACAGCAGGGATTCGCTGGTGATTTTCTTGCTTTTTGTTGAGGAGCTTCCTTCAACCAATATGCCGAAAACTATAATGAAGCGCAACCTTATTCCCACCCAATAGTATCCTACACTACACCCCTTCAGCTAGCAAAGGAATTTTCCCACAGATCCATTTGTTAAAGCTTTCTCAGTTTTAATGGTCCATGTGCATGTTTGAATAGCTGTCTTGCGAATTTGTATGTTGTTGTTGCGGTATCTTTACAATGGAAAGAAATGAAAAGAAACTAAGCTTGCGAGTTTGAATGAGCTTGAAATATTCTTCATTTGAAGGATTGTGAGTGCACTAAGCATATTTTAAAGTGTTTGTGTGTGTGGCATCATCTTTCTTTGATTTCTATAAGCAGGCTTATGGATTCTTGAATGAAGGGAAGTTGTCATGATTCCAGTGTTTCAACTTTGATCCCCAGCACCTTAAGGATATGTGTGGACCGTGGTAGAGGAAAATGGTGAGTGCACTTAATTTTTGAAATGATTTTGGTTGGTTGAATTGCAATTAGTTGATTTGATTAAAAACCTATTTGGTATTTTGCTTTTCTAGTTTTACTATTTTGTTTTAAAGTTTAGTGGTTGAAAGGTTTAGAGCCTATATGGTGTCTTGTTTCTCCTACTTTTTATTATTCTTCTTCAAAGTAAAGCAATTAAAAGTACAAAGTGTTTGATGGGTGATTGTTATAAAAACAAATCAAAATGTATATTAGCTTTCATTTCAAAATGCATGAAAATTGATTTTTTTTTAATGAAAAAAAGGGTGCGTATACTATTTAAAAGATAAAAATAACATTAAATAACTTTAAATTATAAAAATACCAATGTCATATATTTTACCTTAATCCATTAAGTTTAAAGCATTATCAAGATAAAAACAAGCATTTCCTTCTTCTCTTTTTTAAAAAGACTTGTATTACTCGTCACTTTTGATTTCAAGGATAAAAGCATTTTCAAATTTTCGAGTTATTTATTTAATTTCTGAATAAAAATCTTAAAGTTGTGTTCTTAAGAAACATTGCAATTGATTGCCAAACATATGAGTGATTTTAACTAGGCACTACAATTCGAACCAAATTTGATGGATACCGACCCTAAGGTGTAGGAAATTTTATGGATAGTAAAATTTCCTACCCCTTAGGGTTTAGGGTTGGTATCAATCAAATAGATGCTATCTGCTCTACCTAATCAATTTGCATGTTATTCAAATAGCTTAGATAGACCAACAGTTATGTTTTCGTGTGATAATCTTTTTATTGTTGGGGTTAAGAGTCCAAATTATTTGGGGGATTCAATCAGTTAACTCCCATGAGAAATTGTTGCTTCCATTGTGTCCCGCTTGAGAATTAGAGAAGCAGGAAGAACTAGCATCCTTTAGGGTAGATGGAAAAATGTGTGGACAGTGACCACTTGCTTACACTTTGATGGTACAAATTCAATGCGAGATGTCTGCCTGAATGAGAAACTATTGACTACGTGAGTGTGTATGATGGATGGATCAAGTGTTGGACTCGCATAAAAGTTTGAATTTAAACAATTTTATGATCTCGTTCTGATTTGAATGAAAGATTTCATCTTGATGTTGATAAATAGATTAGCTTTGCAATGCCCCTGGAGAAGTACTCGAGCACTTCTGACCAAAATTTTACTTCATTAACTATTGTCATCGTATTAAAGTAGCATCAAATGCAGACAGGCTCCTTGCCTATATTGATAAATACGTCACCTTCTTTTATAAATTTACCATGCATTTGACTGATTTTTGTTCATATATTAGAATTTCAAAACTTCAGGCCTCCAAATTGTTGATGGTAAACTGCAAAGCTATTGTTTTCGTATAGGTCTTGACTCCCTTCACCATTTTTCATAAGGAAATCAAGTGGAATTTGTATCTGTAGTGATTATAGTTCTTAGTTATACTTTGAACATCAAATGCTATTTTAATATAGTATATTAAAATAGCATTTGCAAGTTAATTGATCATAGTGCAAAAACAGCAGACGACAATCTAAGGATTTGTGTCTGGACATATGTATTTGACTTTAGCTGTCTAAACAATGTTTGTTGACTTGTGGGAGCTTGTAACTGTTTATTTTATGGCCTTTCTATAATCCTATGATCCATATTGACTTAAATCTGATTAGGTTTTCACTCAATTACATGCCCCCTGTGTATATTTGCTATATGCATCCACAGTGTAGTTGTAGATCCAATTCAGAAACTGATTTGAAAGGGGTCATTGAATCAACCCGCGGGTCATGGATTCATCTTTTTTATTAAAAGAATATCATTTTTTTTTATCAAAATATTCTTCTTGGTGCTGTCTTGGTCAAGCTGGGATCAAATTTAATTACATCAACGAGTCAATGAGTTTCACCAGGAGGATCATATCTTGGAACTCATTTGGGTCATGAATTTTTTCAGGTTGGCCAGAGCAGTTTAACAACTATGATCCACAATGCACTATAATATAATATTGGTGATGGGTTTGAAGGAGGTAAAAAATGCAGTGAATCCATTCGGCTTCACACCATATGGAACGCATTTGCTTGGGGGTGTATTCCGCGACCTGCAAATGGACGGTACAGAGTTTTCCACGTGTTAAAGCTAGGGCACTATGGAGTAAATATCTTGAAGTAGGCGGTTACGGTTGCCGTTTATTAATTTACCCTGAAGGTGACTCCCAAGCTTTACCTCGCGGTACATCATCGTCAAAATTGGATTGTTTTGCTAGTTACCGTTTATCATCTGTTAATCTACCTGATGATTCCACAACCATACACCGTGATTCATGGCATCGGTTTTCCAGTAAGAAAAAATCACACGGTTTGTGTGATTTTACCGCGGCTTCTACCGTATTTGATTCCAAATTAGGCTAGTATGGATTTACACTGCGTAGTCAGACAAAGCCTTAGAGCCCGTTTGGCTATGCGGCTGCGGCTGCGTTTTTTTTTAAACGCAGTTGCAGCCGTTTGATTACAAAAAAAGTAGTTTATTGTTTATTGGGTCCCACCTATTTTCTGTGTTGAAAACGCAGTATTTGCAAAGCAAGAATTACATGTTTTTTTTGCATTGTTCACGTAATTGCAATGTTCAATGAACAGTGCAATTAACATGAACAGTGCAAAATGATGCACTGTTCATATTAAAAATAGTGAATAGTGCACTTTTCTTGCACTGCGTGGGATTTTTTTTTTTTTTTTTTTTTTTTTTTTAGTGTGTTAAGTTTTTTTTTTTGTTAATTTTTTTTAAAAAACTAATTTAGAGTGAATTTTATACATGATAATATTTTATCTAATTTTAAAACTAATTTAGAGTGAATTTTGTAGATAGTTTAATAGAATAATAAATTTTTTTATATATAAAGTATGATTTATTTCATAATGTTACCGCAATAGTTAAATCCACAATATTTAAATTAAAAACCATCAATATTAATTTATATTTTTTAAAATTATTTTATAACCTCAATTTCAAAAACATTCTTAACCAAACACATTAAACTACTTTTTCTTCAACCTCAATTTCAACCACAGTTTTAACCAAACACCTATTTTTTCAAACCAACCACAACTAAAAGTACTTTTTATAAAACAACTTTTTTTAAATCACAACCACAACAGCTATCACAATATCAAATACACTCTTAGTCTGCTTATGGATTTACCATGCCATTGAAGTCTTAAGCACTTAACGAGGAGGATTAGTGATACTTAGATTTCTTTATGGTATTTATTCTTTTATAATAAAAAAATAATGTCATTTTCAATAACTTTGAATTTTAGAAAACAAAAAACTAATACAATTTTTATTTATTTATTTATTTATTTACCGGTGATAATTTTAGAATTTACACTAGATCTTTTTTACATGGGTTCTGTGCCAGTTATTTTTATTCAAAAACCAAAAAAGTTTTTAATTTCATGACTCATTTAAATTTTAATCAATTAAGTTAATCAAATCACTAAAAACTTTTTCAAATTATAATTTCATTTTATAATAAATCAAGGAATGTTTTATTTTTCTCTGGCCAAGTAATAGTAAGAAACAACGCTTGGAATAAACATGAACAATCATGGATCAATTAGGTTGGAAATTCTTGAGATTTATAGTATACACTACTAAAAACAGGAGCTATTAGCATTTGAATTTAGCAACGGATAATTCCATTGCTAAATTCAGTAACAGATTTGCAACGGATTATATATATATATATATATATATATATATATATATATATATATATATATATATATATTATTTTTTTAATAGTAGCAATAGACTTTAGCAATGGAAAATCCATTGCAAAAAACAACGTAAAGTTTACAACGGATTATCTATTGCTAATTTAAAAAATAATTATTTAAATATTAATATAAAACCAAAATTATGTAGACCGTTGATTACTTTTGATATGATAAAATCTCAACCGTTTAATTTTGCTACCATTACTAATTCAACACCTGCAATACACCCCCCCAGTTTCTAAACAGATAAAACAAAACCAACAGTTGAAAATTAATTAATTTCCAGTCTCCTTCGTCCCTTAATAACATCCATAACTGTAGAAAAATCACCATCTCTTCATCAATTTGATTTTCCTTTTGTCCCAAACTTTTCATCTTCTTCTCATTCGTCTTCAGCATCGTTAATTTTTTTTCTTCATCTTCTTCTCCTTAATTTTAACAATTTCAATCTTTCTCTGTAAACCACCATAAACACAGACCCATTGCAACATCGCACAAGACCTTTCTCTTTGTAAACGGGTTGGGTTTTGCACTCTCTTCTTCAATAAATCTTCTTCTCATTATCACCCTTTCTCTTTGTAAACGGGTTGGGTTTTGCACTCTCTTCTTCAATAAATCAGGTAATTAATTTAGGATTTATGTTTTTCTCCGTTGCAATTTAACTTACACTAACAAGTTTTAACCTAACTTTCACAATCTCAGGTGTTGTTCTGTCGTATAGATTCATCTCGTTCATCTATAACTCAAGAACACAGGTAACAATTTTTTTTTTATCGATACTTTAAATAATGGTTTTAGGCTATTAATTCGATAATATAAGGTTTATGAAATGTTTTTACCATGATCTATAACCTAATTATGCATGTTTAATTGAAAATTTATCAAAACCCCCAATTTAATTTTTAGGGTTACGGTTCATAAATTGAATGATTTTAGGCAACTGGACCAATGCTGGTAATTCATGTGTCTGGAAGAGAGTGATTGATGGAAATTATGCATGTTTAATTGAAAATTTATCAAAAGCCCCAATTTAATTTTTAACAAGTAGTCTTATTGATGCTGGGTGTTCTTTAGGAGCAAGGTGGCTGGTTGAATTGAATGTTGTTAATGTACTTTAGAAACGTTTTATTTGTCACAGCTAACAGCATCTTTCTGTCTAAGAACTGATGTTTTTCTTACTCATTGATTTCTTGATCCGGTCATTGTTAAATTTATCTCTGTACTTGATGTTTCAAGGTAAAAATCATTTAGAATCCACAGTCTATAAACATGGAATTTTATAGCAGCTGCTGTTTTGATTGGCTTTTTTACAGAGGGTCTTATATTCACGAGAACCATTTGGGTTATGTTTTCATATTGCTCCATGGATCACATGTCGGCCAAGACTTTACATGGTATGAACTTATGTATCACTTCAAGTAAAAATTAACTTCTTCAATCAGGTGTTAGCTCTGCAGTTTTTTTGTGTAATTTATTTTTCATGCCTTGAGAGATCATTTGCTAGTTTGGGCCTGTATGCATTCCTTTGAGTATTTAATGTTAGAAAATTGTTTTTATTTTATTTTTATGCATTTTTTGCAAGTAGGATAGACTCCTGCATTAATCAAGTTTAGAATTTTTTATGGTGGTGGATGGTCGATTAAGGAGCTACCAGTGCTGATATTATTTCAGTTTTTCATAGTTTAACTTGGATTTGTTTTAAAGACTAGTAATGGTTATAGCTGAATGGGTTTAACATACTGTTTATGTTTTTTATTTTTCCAGCAATATGAATGGCTTATTGGATCACAATATAAACTATAGAGTTGGCTAAGTAAGATTGGGTTGCAATAAGAAAACCTCCACCTTGAGCCATTGATTCTTGGGGTTTAGGTAAGTCTATTTTGCTCCATTTTTTAATTGTTGCTTCATTATATCATGCTTAATTTGTCTGTTGAAAATGATCTGAATTATTTTGTCAACATTTACCTATGATTCCTTAAAGTCTGGATATGGCACTGAAAAGATTTTTAATTGTAAGAATGTCAAATGGATAACGGTGATTTCAAGGATGTTTAATGAGGTTGCTGAATTTATCTGCTGTCTGATTGATTTTTTTCTCTCATAATAATTTGTTCCATATCATTACAGATATCAGAAGTGGTAAATAGTATGAAAGACTTGATTGATTATAGCCGAGAAACAAGAACTGAACCAATGAGTATGTTTGACGAGTTCTTACTTGAGCTATTATTTTATTATTTTTACTTTTATGTTGGTGATTTTTTGAAAGTGTCCTCGTGAATATTTCCTGCAAAAATTCATGCCCATGGTGTTGTTGCTATGATAATCATACTTATCACCATCATACCATATTTGTCCTATGTTATCATGTTGGGCACTGGATTATTTATTTACTTATTTTGTTTCAGAGAGTTTGGCCAAGTTCTCTCGGAGGACAGGTTCTTCATCTGGGTTCCATAGTCAAGCTCCACAGCTTGAGGAACAGCAGCAGCAGCAACAACAACTGCAAACAATACCCCAGAATTCAAATAGTGATCGAAGTTCAGCCCAAGTCCCAATGCAAATCACTGCTAGCAATGGTATGGCTAGTGTAAATAACTCACTCACCACAGAATCTACAACCACGTCTGCCAGCACTATTGTAGGGCTTCTCCACCAAAATTCAATGAATTCAAGACACCAAAATGCTATGAATAATGCAAGCAGTCCCTATGAAGGAAACTCTGTTCAGATTCCATTTCCTGGTTCCTTCACCTTGACCACTATATCCTGATTCATCTTGTGTCGATCTACAATATCATGGTTCGTCTCCACAACCAGCACCATGATTGTATCTTTTGTTGTTTTTTTATTGTATTTCGACTTATTTGTATTAATGCAAGTTTAACTAAATTTTTATAATATGAATATTATTTTTAGTCAATTTTTTATTAGTGATACAGTTATTTTTAATATTAATTTATTTTGATTATATATATTCCACAACTTTTAAAATATCCATAAATAATTAATTAAACAAATTAAAAGTCATTTTGATAAATAAATAAAAAATTAATTTAATAAAAATAATATAGTTAGCAACGGATTATCCGTTACTGATTGTAAATGGATAATCTGTTGCTGATTCACAAAACCAGCAACGGATTTTCCGTTAATCCGTTGCTGATTGTAAGCAACGAAATTTCTGGTGCTGCAAAATCAGCAACGGACAAATTTATTGCTAAAAAATCAAAAACGATAAATCTGCATCCGATATTTGTCATTGTTGATTCCGTTGCTAAATTGTTTTAGCAATAGATTTTAATATTATTTGCAACAGGATAGTTAATTGCTAATTACTATATTTTTTTTTAGTAGTGATAATTTAGCTGACCAATTTTGTTGTTTCCTAACAAAGTAATTGTTTATTCATCAAAGTGAATGAAAAGTAAAAACAAAGCAATGACAATCCAGATAAACCCTGTTGGTGTTAATGGATGTATATTGATTTTGAGCTGAATCGACATGGTCCATCAAAAGCTCATAGAATAATAATAGCAAACTTCGAATCCTTTTTCAAAATTTACCAAAATAAATGGGTCAAAGTCTAATAATTTTATTTTTATCATCTTTACGGATTCAATGCCTATTTTATAAACAGTTTAGATGACAAGTCTCCTTTTAAAAAGGACTGTGGTCGAGATTTTTGCAAATAACCAAGTATTTAAATCTCCAAAATCAATATATATTTTAGAATTTTTAATTTTATTTAATTACTAAATGATAAATCTAATTTTCCACGATAAAATACATTTTTCAGTACTTGCCGGGACATCCACCCATATGCTACAGCTAGAAACACAAGTAACAAAGACATAATATATATAGAACTAGTAGTAATTGATTGCTTTGTTATGGTTTTGGCTTTGGCTTCGGCTTTGTCTGTGCAGCATGATCTCTTAACCAGGTCAAGATAGTCCCGAACACAAGCTCCACATTTTCCTTAGGCTCGCCAACCAACATATGCCACATACCAGGAAAGATCTTCAATGTTTTGTCCTTGCTTGAAGCCGATTCATACACAAAACTAGCCGACCTAAAGTCGCACGCAAAATCATCCTCCCCATGCACCATTAGAAATGGAACCCCGAGGTCATAGCAATGCATCCTTATGTACTCACAAACCCTCAAAAACTCTAGTGCAGTCGCTGCCGGAGGCTTCCCTGACTTCGGGCGATTCGGGTTGTTGGCTACCAACCTTCTCTTCCATTCTTCTTTGTATGATCTGCTAGAGACTGGCTTTGAGGCCACAACTCTCCATGTGGGCGCGAATAGTGCTGCCAAAGGAAGTAGCTTCTCTAATGGCCACATAGGTTTAAATTTTGCTGAAATGCCACACATAGCACCACTTAAAATCAAGCCATCCCATGTATAGCCTTGCTTCAAACATACAAGGATTGAAATTGCTCCTCCTAGTGATTCACCATATAGAAAGGCTGGCAAGTTAGGGCTGTTAGCCTTGACCGAGTCAAAAAACATTATGCAATCACTAACAACATATTGGATATTTGGGATGTGACCACGCAGTCCATCTGAATAGCCATGGCCTTGTAGGTCAAGTGCACAAACCAAGAATCCAGCTTTGGCTATGGCTATAGCAGTTAGTTCATTGAGCCAACTGCTTTCTGAGGAGTAGCCATGGACCATGGCTACAATCCCTTTTAGCTGAGAAGTGGGATCATCAGGGCGCCAAAATTGAGTGAAGATTTTCATCTTCTTCTTGTTGAACATGAAGCTTTCTTGGTGAAGAATTTGGTGCTTCTTGTAGAATTCTTCTCTTGTGAGGTCTCCATAGGGACTTTTTTCATTAGCTTGGTGAATTGGGTGTGACAACATTTTCTTGTCTTGGAAGCTCGTTAAAGATTGGCAGGAAAAATTATTGGCTGAAGATGGAAATGTCGAGGATGGAAATGCACTTTTTATAGACATCTTCGAGCATCATTGAATGCACAAATTTATTTATAAAAAAAAGAGAGACAAAGAGCTAGCTAGCAAGCTAGATACGTGACATTAGGTATTGGGATTCTTGCTGGGGCATTAGTATTTATTACACGAGAAATTTCCTTATTTTTATATTCAGCCGTCTAATCATCACACCTAACAATTTATACATGCGTTGCTTAGATCATGACATAGCCCAGCAAACATAATTACAATAAATTATTATATAATATATTTCTTAAGAGTACTCAAATCCGATTAGAAATAGGTATTGTTCTGTATCTTGGTAGTTTTTCTTATTTTAATTAAAAATATATAAATTATAGTTTTTTTTAATGGTTAAGGCAGAGTTTTTACTAAATCTTATGTAAAACCATATAATTTTTTTTTATTAACTAAATGGGATTGAATCTGTCATCAGACAAAACATAAACTCAAGCACAAAAATGTGATTCGAATTTGAACTATCATATGTTGAGGGTTTTTTTTTTTTCTACTTAATTCTTTTCATGCGAGGACCCTATCATAGATTCATAGAGATTCTGCTTGTCACAGAGATTTGAAGTTAATAATATATAAGAGTGTGTATTTAAAATTAATTTTTTTTCTTTTATGTTGATGGAAATACTTTTTTTTTCTTTCAATTTCTATACTGTTTTTTTGAAACTATTGAAAGAAAAAGAAATCAAAGCTAAGTACGTGTGGTATTCATTCAAGAAGAGAAAGAGAAGTGAATTAATTCATTTCGCTCACATGATATATATAAAAAAACAGCTTAAAGTTGCTTTTGACTAACTTGCGTTTTAAACACAAAATATACTGGGTTCCATGAATAATAAACTGTGTTTCATACTTTATCAAACAATTTTTTTTCTATAATTTACTTTTAAAATAGAAGCAACTACAAAAACAAACACCATCTTCATTAGCCACTGCTAAATATTACCTAGCTACATCATCCATGACCACAAGGACCTCTCTATAGCTAGCCAGCTATTTTTCCCTGCTACCTATTAAAATAATTAAGATTAAATACAAAAAGGAGGCTAGAATTCTGAATGATCTGTATATTATGAGTGCTTAGTCTTAACTTAAATGTTAAATAAAGTATATATAGGTTAAACTGAAAGTACTATTCTACCCTTGATAAATAAAACTACATAAATATTATTTAACATCTCCTCTTAAACTCACGATGCGGCAACTACAAGCATTGAGAGTTTGCCAATCAGAAAACAAAAACGAGAGATGGAATGCGTCTTGATAAAGAAATCTGCAAGGAAGAAGAAACAAAAGGTAAAGCAATGGTGTCATGCTTGAGATGATGACGAGTAAGATGACAATCGATCTCAATGTGCTTAGTTTGCTCATGAAAAACCGAGTTATGAGCAATCTGAATAGAACTCTGGTTGTCACAATACATATGAGTAGGATGAGAAAAGAAAACTCTCATATTAGCAAGTAACCAACGTAACCAAACAATCTCTTTGGTAGTAGATGTCATGACACGATATTCTGCTTCGGTGAATGATTGAGAAATAATAGATTGTTTCTTGCTCTTCCAAGAAATAAGAGAATCACCTAAAAAGATACAAAACCCGGTAACAGACTTGCGATCTGTGGGATCACTACCATGATCAATATCAGAGTATGCACGCAACTCCAAGGAAGAGGTGGATGAAAGTAAAAGGCTCTGAAAAACTGTACCCCGAAGATATCGCAAAATACGAAGAACAGCTGCCTAGTGAACAATAGTAGGAGAAGCAACAAACTGACTAACAACATGAACAACATATGCAATATCTGGATGAGTAATGGTGAGATATACCAAACTCCCAACAATAGTGCGATATAAAGTAAGATCTATCAAAGGTAAACCATCAAAAGAAGAGTACCTCACGTTGACATCAATAGGAGTATCTACAGTCGTTATCAATAAGTCTAGCCCGCTCAAGAATATCTGCAACATATTTCGACTAAGAAAGAAGGTAACCTCTAAGTAAGTATGCTACCTCAATACCCAGGAAATATCGAAGATAACCCAAATCCTTCATTTCAAATCGTCTAGCCAACTCTGTCTTCAAGACTGAAATACCATCAATGTCATCACCAGTAATAATCATGTCATTAACATATAAAGATAGAATGATACGACCTACATCAGTGCACTTAATAAAAAGAGTAGAATCATGACTGCTAGAAACAAAGCCAAGAGACGAGATCATAATAGAGAATTTCTCAAACCAAGCACGGGGTGCTTGTTTGAGACTATATAATGCTTTCTTAAGCTTACAAACATATCTAGAGTCATGTGAAATACCAGGAGGGAGTGTCATATAAACTTCTTCTTGAAGATCTCCATTCAAGAAGGTATTTTTAACATCAAACTAAGAAATATGCCACTGACGAATTGAAGCTACGACAATAAGAGTATGAATAGTAGTCATTTTTACAACCGGAGCAAATGTCTCCTCATAGTCCATACCATATTGTTGAGAGTATCCTTTTACAACCAACCTAGCTTTGTATCGCTCAATAGACCCATCAGAATTAGTGTTGATCTTATACACCCAACGACAACCAATAACACTCTTACCAGGAGATAGAGGAACTAGATCCCCAAGTATCTGTCTTTTTAAAAGCAGAAAGTTCCTCATCCATAGCTTGTTGCCAAAGCGGATCAAGAATTACCTCTTTATAGGAAGAGGGCTCAAAGAGACAATGAATAGAAGCTAAAAAGGAAGTAAATGATGAAGAATAACAAGAATAAGCAAAATCTGGTAGTTTTGTGGACTTATGAATGCGGATGGACTGACGTGGAGGTAGATCCACAATCTCAGATGAAGCTTGAGGGGCTGTAGATGAGAATGGAGCTTCAGGTGTGCTAGATAGTAAAGTACCAGTACCTGTAGAGTTATGAGTACAAATTGATCGAACATAGGGAGATGTATCATTACCAAAATCCTCAGAAAATGGATCTATATGAATAAGATTAGTTTTAGTCAGGCTATGAGTAGTGGATGGAATTGAAAAGAAAGGTATATACTCAAGGAAGATAACATGACGAGACATATAAAGTTTCTGAGTTATTGGATTAAAACAACAATACCCCTTTTTACCTTCACCATAACCTAAAAAGACACAAATAGCGGATCAAAAGGATAGCTTACTGCGTTCTACATGAGGATGAAGAACAAAACAAGTACAACCAAAGACTCTAAATGATGAATAATCAGGGACATACCCATATAACTTTTCAAAAGGAGATAGACCTGAACTATGAGAAGATGGAATCGTATTAATCAAACTTACAACAGTAAGAACAGCTTCTCCCCAAAACTCACTAGGAACAAAAGCAGACAACAAAAGAGATGAGCAGTTTCGACAATGTGCCTATGTTTTCTTTCAGCAACGCCATTTTACTCAGAAGTATCTGTACATGAAGTTTGGTGGATGGTTCCATCTAAGGCAGGCAATTGGCAAAATTTATTAGAGGTGTATTCCCCACCCAAATCACACCTAAAACATTTGATCACAGCAAAATGTTGAGTTTTGATAAGAGCTCGAAAAGCTGCATATATCTCAAAGAATTCATAATGATGTTTCATTAAATAAACCTAATAATAACGAGTATGATCATCAATAAAAAAGACATAATATCGAGACCCTTATTTTGAGGCAACAGAAGAAGGTCCCCATACATCAGAATGAATCAAATCAAATGGTGAAGAAGAAACGAAAATACTTCGATTAAAAGGTAAAGCGGAAAATTTTGCCAGTTTACATCCACTACAATCAGAAATGTCACAAGTTTTCAAATTTCCTAAAGTTCTTGTGGATGCCAAAAATCTCAAATGAGAAGACGAAACATGACCTAGACGGGAATGCCATAAATAAAAACTAAAAGATGAAAGACTCAAACGAAAGGAAGATAAATCAACAGTAGTAGTAGCAGTGGCAGCGGCAGCAGCAACTGACACTTTTAACACATCCAAAATATATAGTCCATTCTCCCTACGGCCTGTCCCAATCAGCTTCTGAGACTGCAGATCTTGTACACAACAAAAAGAACCAGAAAACATGATTAAATAATCACCAGAATCACATATTTGACCAACAGACGCAAGATTCAATTTGAGTTTTGGAATAAGTTAAACATTAGAGAGAGACAAGTGAGGTGTGACAACAGAACCAACACCTGCTAAGAGCATAGGAATGTCATCAGCAGTCATAACAGGAATGGAGGATAAAGGGGACATAGAGGTAAAAGAAGAAGAATATGGAGACATATGATGGGCAGCACCAAAATCCAAGACTCATTCAGAGTGTGACATACCTGAGGAACTATGAGGCAACTGACCTATGGAAGAAGAAGCGGACATTGCTTGTGGCTGCAAGGAGAGAAACTTCTAAAATTGCTCAGCCAAAGTATTAGGATCGGTAATAGAGCCTGGGGAAGCTACTGTTGCGGTATTGTGGTATGGTGGTTTATAACCCTGAGGTGGTCTATGAGCATTAGATTATGACTGGCTGCCAGACTTCCAAACTTGGTTCTGATGTCTCAACTTAGGACACTGAGCCTTCCAATGACCTTTCTGCTTACAGAAACTGCACTCATCGAAGCCAACCCTTGTGTAAGACTTGTTCTGATGATTAGAGAATGGCTTAAAAGGTACTGCTAGTACCGAAGAATTTGAAGCAGAAAGGATTCCTTTTTCAGAATAAGACTGAAGACGTATTTCTTCAGCCAATAACTCACTGACAATAGAGTCAACAGAAGGCAGTGGAGAACGATGTAGAATTGAACCTCTAAGTCCTTTGAAATCACTATGAAGTGCTGTTAAAAACTTTACCAATCGTTGCTACTCTCTACGCTCAATATAGGCACCACATGCCTTTAATTCTGCCTATTCTGTAAGAGCCAATTGATCCCAAAGATCTGTCATAGCAAAATAAAACTCTTGAATACTCATATTCTTCTGATGAAGAGCTCGTATGTCATTTTCTAATTGATACTGTTTTGCAAAATTTGATTGTGTGAATAACCTTTACAGATGATCCCAAACCTCTTTTATTGTCTCATACTTCACCAACTGCATATCTATCGAATGCTCAACAGAATTGTTGATCCAAGTAATAATCTTTGCATTATTTGCTTCCCATGTATCTATTAAAACAACATCCTCCTCCTCAATATTCTTAGGTATTATATAAGTTCCACTAACATACCCCCACATCTTCTTACCCTTAAGGAAATTTCTCATTACATAACTCCAATACAAATAGTTCTTCCCATCCAACCTCACACTCACAGACAGAAGCGAATCATCTCTTTTAGTAGCCATAATCAACAGTCTCAGAGAACCAGAATGCAAAAGTAGCGGAAAACAAAATACCAAATTGCAGAAACTGAACAGAGATTGCAGAAACTAAACAAATATTTTCTTGAAAAAATACCGAAATAATTGTAGAAACTGAATGCAAATACCATATTGCAGAAACTGAAGGGAAGACAAAATACCAAAATAATTACAAAAACTGAATACAAATATCAAATTGCAGAGGCTGCAGAAAAGATGAAATATCAAATTTTACTGAAGCGGAAAACAAAGTCTCACTCCAAAGTTGGATCTGCGAATTTGTGTTCGGAATTAAACCTCGTTCCATAAAACCAGCTCTGATACCATGTTAAAATAATGAAGATCAAACATAAAAATGAGGCTAGAATTCTGAATGATTCGTATATTATGATTGTTTAGTCTTAACCTAAATACAAATAAAATATATATAGGTTAAATTAAAAATATTATTCTACCTTTAATAAATAAAACTACATATATATATATATATATATATTATTTAACACTACCAACCAGCTAACTTATTAGTGAACTATTAATTACCAAAAATATAATAGCATTTTTTTGGAAATATGTGATTTATGTCCTCCTATGAATTTGCCACGAAGCCTTAGTGATTTTACACAACTTTTCCTTTAGTTTGTCTTCACAGTAATTCCCATGTGCACAACGTGTCGCCTGCAACTACTCGGTCTAGAATTCAGTGACCACTATCATAGTCAAGAAATTACAGGGTGTGTTTTTTAGGTTAAAATTTTATTTTTCAAATTATTTTTTATAATAAAAAATCTATTATAAGAATATGTTTAAATTAACTATTAATCTCAGATCATTCTAAGATCACCGAGAAAACTTAGATCAACCAAACCAAAAAAAAATAAAAAAAATAAAATTTGATCTCCTTGTTCAAACATATTTAAAGAGAAAACTCAATATAATCAAACTTTCATGATCATATAAAAATTTTTGACATCAAATTGATCAAGTTTTTCTCTTTTATTTTATTTATTTTTCAGTTTCTTTGGTTGCTTTCTTTCTTTTTATAGTTTTTTTGTGACTTTCTCTTTTTTTTCTCTAACTCAGAAATTGAAAAATAAATAAAATAAATTTTTAGACCAAAATAAAAATTATAGCAAATTTAGGATTGGATGTATATTTTTTTTATGTTTTACAATTCAATCCTATTTTTTGATTTGGTCATTTTACCCTAATTATAATACTAATTTCATCTAATTAGGTCATTGAAATATATAATTAAAAGGAAAACAGTTTGAAATTTTTTAAAAATTCAAGAGCTTCATTGTTCATATGAACAATGAAGCTGCATAAACTTTCTCAAATATCCTAGATGTATTAGAAAATAAATACTAACTAGTTTAGCAAGTTAACTTGGTGACTTGTTGATTTGAAATCCAACTTAGATTAAAATTTAACAAAACTATATTGTTTTTTGGGTTATTTTTAAATCAAATGATATTATTTAGTAAAAAAAAAATAGAAATAATCCCGTAAAAAAAAACTATTTTATAAACTAAATGAGATTTGTCCCTGACTGACGATTGTCCGGAGCTTTATGTCAACAGAAATTCGAGTGTATAGATAAGAATCTATTATGTGGAAATCTTATTAAGACCAAGTTTCGCGCACAAATAATTTCTTCCCCTCCATGCAGTGATTCTTATTTTACATCAATTATACTCAGCCTGATTCGATATATTTTTTTTTGTTTTGATAATTCGGAGTGTCCGGATCAACTTACACGTATCATAATTAATTTTTAAATTCACTAAATATTCTGCAAGCCCAATAAATATATAAATCACTGCAAGATGATAAATATAAATGTAAAAACTTAAACTCAAAACACATAAACAAGACAAAGCCTGATAAATCGAATTAGCTGCAAACCTCGGTGTCCTGATTCGATATTTTGCTCCCTGAGGAGGATGTACCATTTATTATTAGGTGCATGACAAGATTGAAGGCATTGAAAGCTTGTGGTTGCACATTAGGTGGAGCAATTAATGAGTAATAAAAAGAAGTGAAAGTACTTTTTGATCTATTAAATTTTGTGTGAGACGGATTCGATAGATCTAAGAATCTTACCTCTGACGAATAATCAGATACAAAAAGATTTGGGTTTAATAATCTTATCAGATTTAAGAGTATTGTATTTAACGGATATGCCAGACCCGGAAAATATAATATGATTTATAATTACTTTTAATTAAAAACTATGAACATAATTGAATTATATGCCACATAATTATAAATTAATAATAAATAAATTAGTTTTTGATTCATGAAATGAAAAGAATTAAAGCAGACATTACTATTATGCTCTAAAGAGCAACCAAAAAAATCTTTGATATTATTAATTTTTGTTTAAAATAGTAAAAATAACGTAAGACAAGTATCAAAAAATAATCTATAAAAAAAATAATAAAGAGTGCAATTTATTCTAATGAGTTTTGAAGTAGAATAATTATTTTTAAATTTTAAAACTTATATTTTTTGTTGATTTTTTAAAAACTTTTTACAGTTTTGATATTCAAAATAAAGTATAATGACAACACTACATAGTTTAGTTTTCAAGTAACTTATTTATATTATTTAGAGTTTTACATGGTGCATAAATTAAAAATAAAAGTAACATGTATTTTATGTTGCATTATATAAAATAGTCAATTTTTATAAATTATGAATTTTCTTTTAAAAAAAATTTTAATTACTTTTTATTAATCAGATGATGAGTTGAATTTACTTCCTTTATATATATATATATATATATATATATATATATATATATATATTACAATGTCAATATTAAATCAAGGATGTCAAACCGAGACACCTTAGGGTCTGACATCACACATGGTTGTTAAACCCAAATAAACAACAAATAAAAAAAGGACAATAGTGCATTTTAGTTGTCAGAAAAGAGAAAAAAAAAAAACTCAAATACTCTATCACTGGTGACAATTCAATCTTGATATATCTACACGCGCTACTTCATGTGGAAGAGGGCACGGCTATATGCATCTAATGATGCGATGAATGGACAAATTTGACTACTAACACGTACTAACAGTTTTTTAATTAAAAAATATAAAATATAACATGAAAATACCAATACATCTCATGGTCCTTTTAATTATATAAAATACAAATATCAAAATATCCCCAAAAGTAAAACTCTTTTTTATCTTTTCTTAAGTTAAAATCATTGTATATAATTAGGTACACAATCGTTAAAAGTCACCTAGAATTTATGGGCATCTTTGGATACTCTAGTTTGATATTACTACTTGGACAAAGTCCCGTACTGATGTGGCTTTTATTTTTTATCCATCTATATAGGAAAAAAAAATTGTTTTGTTAGTTAGAATTTTTTTTGTTTATTTTGTAATGAGCACTATAATAAGTACATTTTAAATTTTTATTTTATATAATTTTTATTTATTTTACATTTAAAAACTCATCTTATAATAGTTTTAATCAATCTTATATTTTTTTAATTTATTTTTTTAAATCACAACTAAAAAAAAAATTAATCTATTTTAAAAATCTACCAAAATATAATATGCCCACTTAATATCAATGGTGTATAGATGGTGTTATGATATTGAAGAAAGGGACCTACGGTATTGAAACTTGGAAAAGTTAGCAATGTAAAATCAATGGATGAATTCAAGTTAATTAATTTTATTGAATTGATATTGTTTCATTATTTTAAATAAGATTTTTGGAGTTAATTCATTGAAGTTTATATAAATATTAGCTAATAGATTATTAAAACACAATTGAATCAACAAAGTTTTATTAAATTAACGTATTTTTTATTTAACTTGAAACTCTATCCGAGTCGGGTTTCAGCTGATAAATTTTTTGAATTAACTCATTAAATTATTTTTCTATAATATAATTGATTAAAATCCAAAACAAGTTTAAAAATAGAAAATAAAAGAATGCAATTTTGCAATTAGCGTGCTTTCGATAATCTTAACATAGGATGAGGGATCAATTGATGAGATGTTGTGGTAAAACTCTCCTTTCAAATTAGACGTGTTCATAGTTTGACTTGAAAAAATATACTTTATTCAATGGTTATCAATCAATTTGCGAGTTATTGCGTAAATACAAGTAAATTATTTTTATTAAATTAACACGGTTAATTTTTTTATAAGAAAATATTTTGAAGTTAACATGGTTGGATTTGGATAGAGGTTGAGTTTCTTGACAAAATCAGTAAAGGCCGATCGAATCAATTAAATTTTATTAAATAAATATCTTTTTACAATAAATTTAAAACTCAAACTTCATTTAAGTTTTAGATAATAAATCTTATGGATCTCGCTGAGAGCTTTACATATTTTAATAACTATGAGATGAAATACTCTCACGCTGCGAATTTATAAAATAAATATATTTAATAGTGTTATAATTATGAACCAGCGCTAGATAACTAATAGGAAATAAAAATATAATGAAGCCAATATTTCATGATGGAAAAAAAAAGTTATGTTGGTGATCAAAAATTTAGAGACTGAATAAAATAATTTGTAGCAATCCATAGTGTTTTGTGATGACAAATACAGTGTTTTCACCACATGATTTAGCTTTTCTATTAATAAAAAGCAAAAAAAAATTATAACGCTTAATTCTCTACCAACTTAATATTAAAAAAAAATCAACAAAGATAATTTTGGAAGGAGAAAACACCCATGAGAAAAAATGTTATAGCAATTGATAATGTTTTGTGAGGAAAACTACAGTGTTTCCCTCAATAAAATCGACAAAGATATATAATTTTAGAGAAAAAAATAAACAAAAACAAATTTAAAAAAATAATAACAAAAATTTAAAAAAATGAAAAAGAAAAAGAAAAAGTAATACATTGTGAGTGAAAAAAAATTATAAAGCGAAATTTTTAACCAACTCAATATTAAAAAAAAAATTGATAAGGATAATTTTAGAAAAAAAAAGAAAAAAAGAGAAAGTTAGGAAAAAAGAAAGTAATACACTGTGAGTGAAAAAAATACAAAAAATAAAAAAAATGAGGAAAAAAACAAAAATACAAAAAGAAACATGAAAAAAAATAATACACTATAAATTATTATTGTAATCCATAATATATTAAATGTGGATAAACAGTAAATTCTTATACTCTTTAGCATATATTACTTATGAGTAGAGTAAACATAGGGCATCAGAAGATTGAAGGCATTAAAAGCTTGGAGTAGCAAATTAGGTATAGAAAATTAATGAGTAATAAAAAGAAGTGGCTGTACTTTTTTTTGATGAATTATTAAATCTTGTTTCCTCTCTCTAAATCAAATACTATCCATGCGAGCATCAATCATCATCGCTTTCTTTTGAGTGTGATTTTCAAAACGTGTGCTTTCATGTGCTTCAAGCTTTTCTTCTCGAGCTTGAATCAATAGATAAGTAGGAAACATTAATTAATAGATATATGAATCACTTAGTAATATTCTCGAGCCAGAAAAAATAGGGATACAGAGGCAAATGAGATATATTTTCTTGTTTTAAAATCATTTCAAAAATATATTTATTTTTATTTCTTTAATCAAACACACGAACTTATGAACAACAATTTTAAAACTTAATTAAAATCACTGAAGGGCTTCTTGCATGCATAAATTCTATGTCGAGAACTCATTCGACTCGACACACTTACTCTAAAAATATTTTAGAGCATGCAGTACTCTATTGCTTGAAAAAAGAGAGTCAATGCATATAATATAATAGATGAAAACCCAAAAAAAAAGGTTTAAAAATAGAAAATAAAATAATGTAATCATGCTTTCATTGATCTTAACATGGGATCAGGAATCCATTGATGAGATGTTGTGATCGAACTCTCCTTTCAAATTCTAATAGCTTAGAAGCCAATAGCCTGTAAACCTTAAGGCCCATCTTCATGTGCAAAATAACCTATGCCATGGATTGAACACGATCGTGACCATGGAAGGAGCCTAAAGCTTACGTGCATATTTGGTAGGGCATCAGCTTTATCTTCTTAAGAGTTTATTTTATCTAAAAAATATTAAATTAATATACTAATATAAAAAAATTATTTTAAAATATTTCACAGCACAATATCAAATAAGGCTTTAAGAACCCATATTCAACGTTAATAGGTTTCCGTATGAGCTTGACTCATGGGTATATTGAAGATGGTTTGATTTGGATTTTTAAACTCATATTTAGGTTGCTTTAGTGGTGTCACGTGAAAAAATATATATATATAAATAAATATGTGTTCTTGATAATTTTAAAATTACTTTTTGTCTTTTTAAAATAGAAAGGACATGAGAATATATATATATATATATATATATCCTAGCTACCTTCTTCTATTATAGTTGGAGAGTTTAACCTATAGTTGATTTAATTTGGAGGTTTTTTTCTTGGAAAGAAAATCTCAACATTCACAAGATGCTTTTGCTTTCTCTTTATAAAAGCATAGGATTCTCCATTAAAATCTTACATGGGCATTAAGCTTTTCTCAAAACCTTTAGTAAAAGGGCTACAGTACAATGTTGAAGAGAGAACGGGGCCAAGGTTCACCATGCCCAGACTCGACTTCATGATTAACAAAGGAGGAGCTCGTGGGACCTAACAAGAAGAACGAGCTTTATTTGAGACTCTTTTGTGCCTTTCTCCTTAGCCAAATCCATGTAAATTAGAGCATAGATAAGCTTTCATAGTACAAATCTTTTTCTTTAACCCAATTATCGAACCAGCTTTGCTTGACCCTCATGGATTCCATGAAAAATTACACGCAAGTGTCACTCTCTCCGATTTGAAGGATCGATTTAACACACTGTCTTTTACTTTCGCAATGGAAGTTTTTCATTGGATCGAGGAAAGGGCCTAGATTTTCCACGATTTTTGCTTTGATTAGGTCTATTAAATGACAAAATCTTGACGAAAAAGAAGAGAAAGAAACAGCACTAGTGACCGTCATCAACGTGCATGATTACACCATTCTTGACCCTCTCTAGCTATGTGTTGGTCAAGTAGATGGAAAACATAAAGAAACAGCGAAATTGTTCTTATTTCTCTACAAATATTCAATATATGACTGAGTTATAAGTAACAGTACTGTGGATATTTGAAAGCTCTTTGTATTCCAATACATTTACATCAAAATAGAGCTTGAGAAAATCTCTGCAAATAAAGCAGATAAGATATGAATATATCATCTCATGGTGAGACGGTAACGAGACTGGGAATCTAAGAGTAGTGGCTGAAATATTTTCTTGTTGTACCTTTGAACCAAATCTTTTTTTATTTTTTTGAATCTGAGGAAATCTTACCTTTCTGGAAAGTGCACTTTGTGGTTCCAGGTGAGGGAGTAAAACCCCGGCTGTCCCAGGCTCTTACAAAAGATGCACGTCCTGACTCAAACTCGAGACCTGCTGTGCAGATCTCAAACCCTTTACCATCACGCTACGCTCCTTAGACCTTTAAACCAAATCCTTAAAGCATAATGAAGAAAAGTTGTGAAGAGAGACGTAAGCGTTTCCTTCAAGATTAAGACTATGTTTGGGAACGCGGCTGCGGCTGTGTTCCCAAAAATTTTGATTTTTATTTTTTTACTAAAATTGAATATGGTTTGTATGTTTTGGATCGTTTTGATGTGCTGATGTCAAAAATAATTTTTAAAAAATGAAAAAACATCATTGACATGCATTTTGGCACGAAAAGTTATTTGAAAAGCACCCGCAACCACACTGTCAAACACGCTCTAAGCATCGGTAACTCTTTTTTTCCTGTTACCCTCCAACAAAATAAGGTTATCTTTCCTTCTTCAATCCTTTCTTTTTTCTTTTTGTTTTTTTGCTACTTTTGATCCCGACTTAGAGTAATAATATAAGAAATTGTCTCAAAAAAGAAGAGGAAAGAGAGGTTTATTGATTTGGTTACTTTCCAGCTATAAAAATCATTATTATTAATTTCAATGAGATTTATTTAATAAAACAAAATTGAAAAGAATTTGATGTAGTGATTTTTATCGCGAAATTACATGAGATTGTAGATATGAGATTATAAAGTTTTAGAAGGAAATTGATGAGTTTTTAAAAAAAAAAATAATTGAAAATGAGATTTTAGATTCAAAAATATTTCCATTTTTAGCTACTGCATGGTGGCTAAATTCTAGGCAAAAAAATATAATTAGTCCATGTTGATTGAGGCTGATTTAATATGTCGATATTTTAATATTTTTAATAAAAAAATATTATATTTAAATTTTATATAATAAATTAACATTAATATGTTTTTTTATAATCTCATATTTTTTTAACATTATTTTTTTTTCACCTCACCACCAACATAGCACTCAACATTATCCTAGTGATTGCTACATAAACAAGTGATTCTGGTTAGTTGGATTTGGTGCTTTGTAAGATTAATTTTAAAAAATATTTTTACTTCTCGGTACAAGCAATGGGATGTTAATTAAGTTAATAATTCATAAAAAAAAATAATTAATTATTCCAATGTCCAAGCATATATAAAACTATAGGAGATGGAAAACGTATAGAACCATTGTTTTCTTTTTCTACAAAATATGGACAAATATTCATGGATATCAAACCTTCTTCCACTACCTACCCAATCTTATTACTTTGGCAATACAACATCATGAGTTAGACGAGGTAACATAAGTTTACCTAAAACAATAATAATAAAATATTTCATTTCAAGATTTTTTTTAAGTTATAATACTTTTTTAAAAATAATATTAAAAAATAAAATAAAATAACCAAATTTCACTCGATTATTTCCATCTAATTTAATTTAAATCTCGTCAGTCATGTTTTAATTAAATCAACAAGTTACTATTAATTTGTTAAAATAATAACTCTTTCTATTAATTTGTTAAAATAATTACACATATTAAATATGCCAGCATTTTTTTTAGATTATTCTATTTCAATTTTTTTTACCATTAGTATTATCAACGAGATGTATTTATATTTATTATAATTTATTCACCTTTCTTTTATTTAAAAATTGTTTTCATAAAAAAAATATGTATACAAGTTTAAAAATTTTAAGGTATTTAATAAAAATAAAATATATTTATATATTTTTTAGTACAATTCTTATTATATCTAAAAAAATAATAGAATTTAACCAAATATTATTTAGTTGCTTTAAATATTTATAAATACAATGTTATAAAATTATCAAATACTAATTTTATCTCATGACATAATATATATCAAATAGCACAACATAATACAACACAATAACTATAATACATCATGGTGTAAAGAGTAACGTAAAGTGAAATTCTTAGCATTGTTTCATTCCTATAAAGAGTCACGCAAATTTGTGCATTAAAGGTTACCAATAGGTTTTTGGAATGATCAAGCCTCGAAACAAATGAAACAAATAATTATAGTGATTATCATTGTCAATTCATGGTTAATAATGCTAAAGATATTTAATTTTGTATAATACATCTTGATAAACCCATATTTAACGGGTCTAAAAAACCTGAAAATTAAAAAATTCACGGTCTAAAACAACATGTCTAGACCCAGCACTGTGGAAAACGGTCAGGAAAAGAGCTCAGTTTTCTTAGACTTGGCTATATTTTTTATCACACTCGCCCCACATCCCTATATGTATAAAAACTTTTTCAAGGGCCTGTATTTTTCTATTGCATTAATATAATTTAGACTCTCCTCTCCACTAAAAGACAAGACTCATAAGCTATAAATAGTCCATGAATCTTTCAAGTTCGAGGTTTATATTCTCAAATTTTTAAGTACATGTATTTTCAAAGTTTATCT